>Ga0137374_10005352_pt1 | contig 15256 bp, 13 predicted proteins | sample SagtaG_20_FD_104811 | JGI IMG/M metagenome (GOLD analysis project Ga0137374, IMG submission 104811) | Vadose zone soil microbial communities from Sagehorn Ranch, Mendocino, California, USA - Sage1_R_100_16 metaG | ecosystem: Environmental > Terrestrial > Soil > Vadose zone | place: USA...
GCGCCCGGCTGCAGGCGCGCCAGGGGGTGCCCCATCTGACCGCCGGCAAGGTGCGGGTCGTGGACGAGGCGATGCAGGACGTGCCGGCCGACGGCCAGACGCTGGGCGAGGTGGTCATGCGCGGCAACGTGGTCATGCGCGGCTACTACCGCGACGAGGGCGGGACCGCCAAGGCCTTCCGCGGCGGCTGGTTCCACTCGGGGGACCTGGCGGTGCGGCACCCGGACGGGGCCATCGAGCTGCGCGATCGCCAGAAGGACATCATCATCTCGGGGGGCGAGAACATCTCGACCATCGAGGTCGAGCAGGCCGTCGCCAGCCACCCGGCCGTGCTGGAGTGCGCGGTGGTAGCCATCCCGGACGCGACCTGGGGCGAGGTGCCCAAGGCGTTCGTGACCCTCAAGCCGGGCCAGACCGCCACTGCCGAGGCCATCATCGCCCACTGCCGGGGTCGGCTGGCCCACTTCAAGTGCCCCAAGGCGGTCGAATTTGGAGAGCTGCCGAAGACTTCCACGGGCAAGGTCCAGAAGTTCGTGCTGCGTGAGCGCGAGTGGCAGGGCTACGCCAAGCGGATCAACTGAGGGCACTCCGACCCGCTTGCCTCGCCAGGCTGCCCCTCCTCCTCGAGGGGCAGTCCTGCTGCTGGGAAGGATCCGAACTGCGCCGCTGCCCGCGACAGCGGTCCTTTCTTTCGACTCCCCCACGCCCGGCGCACACTCAATAAGGTTGCGCCCGACACAGCCTACATGGGCCGCGTGATCGACACGGGCCGTGGTCGAGGAAATCTGACGGAGTCCGCATTCGGTCGGATTTCCGCGAGGAGCGGGAGAAGGTGCCGCACGCGGCCAGCGACCACTGGGCCGCGTAGAATCTGACGCAACTCGTCAGGCGTCAGATCCTCGTGCCCCGCTCGACCGCGCTCGCGCCCCGTCCAGCCACGGCCATCGTCGCTGCCGCCGCCGGTCGGGCCCTGCCGACTGCTCTCACTCGCGAGCAGGCGCGAGCGATCATCAATGCCGCCGAGACGACCCTGCACCGGCTGCTGCTCGAGACCCTCTGGCAGTCGGGCGGGCGGGTCTCGGAGGTGCTTCGGCTGCGGCCGTGCGACGTGGACCGGACCGAGGCGGCCCTGGTCCTGCACAACCTGAAGCAGCGCCGGCGGGCACTGCGCCAGAAGCGGGTCTACGTCAGCCCCGACCTGATCAGCGCGTTGGCGAACTTGGGTCTTGGGTAGCAATGGAAGCGTCATGTCCTCGCGGACGGGAATGGGCATGAAACTTTCTGAGTACGCTGGCGCGGTGGCCGCGGCAAAAGGGTGTTTTTCGTTGGTGCCAAGAGCCCGTAATGGAAGCTGCCTTGGGGCGCGCCCAGTGATTATGAGTGTCGCTGTCTCGTTCGAGACAAGCACGCGGGGGAATGTTGTGTTCTCTTCGCGCTCCGCCGTAGCCACTTCGACGGATAAGGAGGAGCAGCGGTGGAGGTCATCCATGCGCGGTGTTGTGGCCTCGACGTTCACAAGAACAGCGTCGTGGCCTGTGTCCTGATCACGGAGCTCGATGGCCAGGTGGAGCGACACGTGCGCACGTTCAAGACGATGACAGCGGACCTGTTGGCGCTCGGCGATTGGCTGAACGGCTTGGGAGTGACACAGGTGGCGCTTGAATCAACCGGCGTGTACTGGCGCCCCGTCGACTTCAATGTCCTGGAGGATGACGCGCGCACGCTGCTGCTGGTCAATCCACAGCACATGCGAGCGGTGCCGGGCAAAAAGACGGATGTGCGTGATAGCGAGTGGATCGCCGACTTGCTGCGACATGGATTGTTGCGACCCAGCTTCATTCCACCAGCACCAGTTCGGGCGATACGTGAGTTGACGCGCTACCGCAAGACACTTGTCCAACAGCGGTCAGACGAGGCGAACCGTCTACAGAAGACCCTTGAGGGCGCCAATGTGAAGCTCGCATCGGTGGCCAGCGATGTACTGGGCGTGAGCGGCCGGGCCATGCTTGCGGCATTGGTCGACGGCGAACGCGATCCCGACGTGCTGGCCGACCTGGCCCGTGGACTGTTGCGGGCTAAGCTGCCGCAATTGCGCCAAGCACTCCTCGGTCGAGTCCAGCCACACCACGTGGCACTGATCCGACGAATCCTGGCGCATATCACCTTCCTCGAAGAATCCATTGCCAGCGTCCAAATGGAGATCGAAGAGTGCATGCCGTCGTTTGACGAGCCCCTGCAATTGCTGCTGACAATCCCCGGTATCGGACCCGTCGCCGCAGCCGCCATCCTGGGCGAGATCGGCACGGACATGAGTCGCTTCCCGAGCGCCGGCCATCTTGCGTCGTGGGCTGGGCTGTGCCCGAGTAACAAGGAGAGCGCCGGCAAGCGCATGAAAGGACCGATGAACCGCGGCAAGGTCTGGCTGCGAGCGATTATGGGTGAGGTCGCGTGGGCGAGCGTCAAGCGTCGCGCCACTTACTTCGGCGCTCAGTTCCACAGGCTCGCTCGACGTCGAGGCCGCAACAAGGCCATTGTCGCCGTCGCCCACAGCCTGCTGGTCGTCATCTACCACGTACTGCGGACCAGACAGCCGTACTCCGAACTCGGCATTGACTACTTCAATCAGCTCGACGCCGCGCGCATTCAACGTCATCACGTGCGTCGCCTCGAGCAACTCGGGTACACCGTCACGCTGACCCCTCTCGTCGCCTAGCCACCTCACTCAAGCTACGGTTTCGGGGGAACGAAAAACCGGTCTAAGCCACGAGGACCTCTTGGTCAGTCGCCTCTGACGGATCGCGCAGCGATCGAAGTTCGCCGCGAGTGAGCTGTTCTGGCAGGTCGAACGAGTAACGGCCCAGCATGTTGATGTGCTGAAAGCCGAGCGGCCAGATTCGCTCGACGTCCTCTGGGCGGACCGCCAGGCCTATCTGCTCCAGTTGCTTCAGCGCTCGTTCGATGTAGCGCGTGTTCCAGAGAACGACGGCATTGACGACAAGACCCAGCGCCCCAAGTTGGTCCTCCTGTCCTTCACGGTAGCGTTGGCGCAGTTCACCGCGCTGGCCGTGGAAGACGGCACGGGCAAGACGATGACGGCCTTCACCGCGGTTGAGCTGAACTAGGATGCGGCGGCGATAGGCTTCGTCGTCAACGTAAGCCAGCAGAAAAAGAGTCTTGGCGATACGCCCAAGCTCGGCGATGGCGCGGACGAGGGTGGAGGTCCGACTGCCGCTCTGAATGGTGCGCATGAATTCGGAAGCGCTGAGGGCGCGGACCCCGCTCCTCGCCACGCAGACCCGCAGCGTTGGACCGCCCTGGGGTTCATCGCCCTCGTACAGCTGATGCTGGCGCTCGACGCGACGGTGGTGAACATCGCTCTTCCATCCGCGCAGCGTGAGCTCGCCTTTGCCGACGCCCAGCGGCAATGAGTAATCACCGCCTACACGCTGTCATTTGGCGGACTGTTGCTGCTAGGTGGACGGGTCGCCGACGCGGTTGGCCGAAACCGCGCCCTGCTGGTCGGCCTGGCCGGCTTTACGGTGGCATCCGCCCTGAGCGGCGCGGCCACCAGTCTGGGCACGCTCGTCACCACGTGGAAATACCTACTCCTGCGCGACCAGGCCGTGCTGGACAATCCAGACCGCGACTTCGGCGCGGTTGCGGACGCCGAGCTTGTCTCGGATGTGCTCGACGTGGCCTTCGGCGGTGCGTTCGCTGATCACGAGTTGCTCGCCGATCTGTCGATTGGTGAGCCCGCGCGCGATGAGTAGTGCGACTTCGCGTTCGCGCGACGACAGCGTGTTGAGCCGGGCGGCGTTGCCGTTCCGGGCAGCGAGATGCTGCCGCTCGACGTTGAAGACCTCGACTGGTCGCGAAAATCCGGCCACGACCTGCTCGCCGAGCGCGCACGCTTCGACCTGGTCCTCCACGGCGGCGTGGACCGGCTGGGTTACCAGCAGTTGGCCGGGCGCTGCCATCGCACTCAAATGCTCGGCTAACTCGACCACTGGTCCCACCGCCGCGTAGTCCACACGTCCCGCGAAGCCGATCTGACCCAGCGTGGCATAGCCAAGCGTGACCGCCGCGCCGAAGTCGAGCCGATGACCGCGCCTGGCCCAGCTTCGCGTGAGCTCGGCCATCTTCTGTCGAATGGCAAGCGACATACGCACCGCCGCGACCGCGGGGTCGGGGCACGGCAGCGGGTCGTTGAAGAAGACCTGAATGGCATCACCCGCAAACGCGCCGACCGTGCCGCCGAACTGATGGATGATCGCGCCCGCGGCGTGGTGGTACTCGGCCAGCACGCTCATGACCTCCTCGGGCGCGGTCATCTCGGCGAACATCGTGAAGCCGAGCAGACGACAGTACACCACCGCGATCTGACGCCGATGGCTCCCCAGGATCGCCTCATCGCCGGACGAGACGAGCAGATCGGCTAGCTGCGGCGAGAGGAAGCGGCGCAGTCGCCCGATGCGATCCAACTCGTCGACCTGCTGTTGCACGCGCGCTTCCAGGGTCTGGTTCAAGTGCGCAAGCTCGGCGGCCTGACGCTGCACCATGTCGTGGAAAGCCTTGACGCGCAGCAACGAGCGCACCCGCGCCAGCAGTTCGACGCCGTCGACCGGCTTGATCAGGAAGTCATCCGCGCCCGCCTCGATGGAACTGACGCGATCGGTCGAGGCGGCGCCGGTGACCATCACAACCGGCAGCATCGACGACCCTGGCGCGGCGCGCACGCGTCGACACACCTCGTAGCCGTCGATGCCGGGCAGGATCAAGTCGAGCAGCACCAGGTCGGGTGGCTCCAGAGCGATCCGCTCGAGCGCCTCCTCACCCGACCCTGCGCGAACGACGGTGTACCCCTCCGTCGCGAGCATGCCTTCCAGCAGCTTTGCGTTGACCGGCGAGTCGTCCACGACCAGCACTCGCGCGGTGTGCGGTTCCTCCCCGATCGCCATCCGAGGCCGCAGTGTCGCGCCCAGTCAGGTACGTGTCAACGGCCACGTATCGCCGATACGTACCTTTCGGCGCTCGAGACACGTACCCACAACGCGTACATCTACCCGTCCCGGCGGATGTGCCGCCAGCCGATGCTGGTGCCCATCAAGCAACGCCGCGAACGCGGCAAAGGGGACGGATCATGAACACGCGGTTTCTCGCTTCTTCGGTGGTAGCGCTCGCAGCCATGGTCGCGCCCGCGACCACCCACGCCGATGAGATCAGGGCCGCTGAGGCGGCGGCTCCCGCGATCGTGACGACGATGGATCTGTCGGCGCGCAGCCACGACGACTGGGCCTTCGTGCTGCCGCTGGCGCCGCTGGATCTCTCGGCGCGCTCGCACGATGACTGGGCCTTCACGTTCAAGTCGAGCCAAAGCGCGCTCGACCTGTCGCCACGGTCGCACGACGACTGGGCGGTGCGGTGAGTGCCATGGAAATCCTGGTCTTCATCGCCACGCTGTGTGTGCTGAGCATCTTGACGCAACGGTTCGGCTTCGACAGCCGCCCGGGCATCGGCCGCGGCGACTCGGAGCACCCGGACTCTTGACGGCTTTCCAGCGGCTGCGTACTGTCACTCGACCCTCGCGAAGTACGTTTGCGTTGGCCCGCACCCTGAGGACGTATGGCAACGATCGTGTCGATCCATTCCTTCCGCGGTGGGACAGGGAAATCGAACGCCGCGGCGAACCTCGCCACGGTGTTGGCGGCGAAGGGTCAGCGGGTCGGCGTCATCGACACCGACATCCAATCACCAGGCATCCACGTCTTGTTTGGCCTCGCCGGCGACGATGTCGCGGCCTCGCTCAACGACTTCCTGTGGCGCGGATGCGACATCGAAGACGCCGCGCGGGACGTCACGCCGCGACTCGCCCCAGGCGAGGGGCGAATCTTCCTGATTCCGTCGAGCATCCAGCCTGGCGAGATCACCCGCGCCCTGCGCGAGGGCTACGACGCCCAGCGACTCGCGCTCGGCCTGCGTCGCCTCGTCACCGAACTTCGGCTCGACACCCTGCTTATCGATACGCATCCCGGTTTGCACGAGGAAACGCTGCTGTCGCTGGTGATCTCCCATGTGCTGCTCATCCTCCTGCGGCCCGATCAGCAGGACTACGAAGGCACCGCGGTCACCGTCAAAGTCGCGCAAGGCTTGCAAGTGCCGCGCATGCTGCTCGTGGTCAACAAGACGCCGTCCGCGTTCGACCCCGAAGCGGTGCGGCGCAAAGTCGAGGACACCTACGGCTGCCCGGTTGCCGCGGTGCTACCCCACTCGGAGGAGATGATGACCCTGGCCAGCGAAGGGATTTTCGTGCTCCGCTACCCCGAGCACCCGCTGACCGATCTGTACCAGCAGGTCGCCGCGGCGCTGGTCGGCTAGCGATGCCGAGCGTGGACCCAGTGCGCGGTCTGGGCCTGCTGTCGCGCGAGGAGGTGCTGGGCGGTCTGCCCGCGCGGCGCGCCAGCGCGCTGCTGTTCGCTATCGAGAGTCGCACCGCGCTGCGCATGGTCCGCACGCGTCAGGCGGTGAGGCGGCTGGCCACCGAACACAGCGCCGAGCAACAGGAGCGCGCGTTCCTGGATGCGCTCGCGCACGGCCGCGAGTGGCCGGTCCGGCCGAAGATCCAGGATCTCGAGCGCCACGCGCTCGATTGGGCACCCCTCGTACCAGCTGAGCCGAGCGTCCGCGCCGCGATCACGGCACTGCTTCGCACCAAGTACGTCTTCCGACGCCAGGACGTCCCGCGGCTGTGCGACGTGCTCGGGCTGGACAGCGCTGCGGTCGCCCAGGCCTTCGAGCGTCAGCAGCACCGGCCAGTGCAGGCGGTCTACGCCGCCCAGATCGGTTGGCGCGAGCGGCGGCGATGGACGCAAGCACATGCGGCGCAGCGGCTCGAGTCGCTGCCGCCCTTCTGGACCGCGTTTGCGCTGACGCTGACCGAGATAGTCGGCGCGGCGATCCTGGCCCTGCCGACTGCTGTCGCGGGCGACGGTCCACTGGCTGGCATCGGGTTGCTGCTCATCCTGGGCGCGATCAACACGCTCACCATCGTGGCGCTGTCGGAGGCGTTCGTTCGCAACGGCAACGTGCGCTTTGGCCACGTGTACTTTGGTCGACTGGTCGCCGATTACCTCGGCGTTCGCGGCTCGCCTGGGCTTACCCGCGTGTTGCTCGGAATGATTTCGGCGCTCTTGGTTGCCGACTGCATCGGCGCGTTGCTCGCATTCTGCATCGGCGTCTCGACAACGCTCGCGGCAGTGTCGGGCATCTCGCCATCAATCTGGGCGGTGCTGTTGCTCGCGGTGGTGCTGTACTTCGTACGTCGGCAGACGCTGGGCCTGACGATCGCCTCGGCCATGCTGGTCGGGGCCATCAACATGGGCTTGCTTGTGCTGCTGATGTGGCTGGCACTACCGTACGTCAGCCTGGTGAACGTGCTCAGCCCGGCCGTGACGCCCATCTCTGGTGCAGTTGTTGGCGTCATTTTCGCGGCCTACTTCGGCCACTTCTCGACTGGTACGTGTGCACGGCTGGTGCTCGATCGCGATCCGAGTGGGCGCTCGCTGATCCTGGGCAACCTCGCCGCGATGAGCGTGGCGATCGTGCTGAACGGTGCGTGGGTAGTGGTGGTCAGCGGCACGCTCGCGCCGTCGGCGCTCCTGGGCGAGTCGGGTACACCCATCACCTTGCTGGCCGACAGGGTCGGGCCTGTGGTCAACGCCATCGGCGTTGCCTACGTGATCCTCAGCATGGGCTTGGGCTCGATCCACGCCGCCCAGGCGTTGACGTACCAGGTGCGCGACTGGCTCCCGAGCCAGCAGTCGATGCGCCGCGCGGCACTGCTGGGGCCAGGGGTGGTGGTCGCGGTCTTTGGATTGGGCGAGTGGCTGCGCGCGGCCCACGTCTCGTTCGCGGAGTCGCTTGGCGTGCTCGGCGCACTCGCCTGCTCGGTCTTCGGCGGCATGCTGCCCGCGCTGCTGCTGATCGCGAGCCGGCGCAAGGGCGAGTACGTCCCTGGGCTCGTGCTGCGTCTGGTCGGGCATCCCGTGGTCATGCTGGCCATCTACTGCCTGTTCGCGGCGAGCTTCTTCGTGCACGGGCTCGTCATCTGGACCGACCCGCCGCGGCGCTTGGCGGCACTGCTCCTCGGGAGTGCGCTACTGGCTCTGACCGCGGCCGCCATCGCGCGCGGCGCGCTTTCCTCGCGGCTCGTCGTCGAACTGCGGCTCGAGGACGAGACCGCTGCACCCGTGGTGAGCGCCATCGATTGCGGCATCAGCGTGCCACTGCGCGTGCGTTTCGAGCGCCAGGTGCTGGTCGACGTGCCGACGCCGCATGCGCGCGAGCTCAAGCTGTGGATACATCGCCTGACGGCAAGCGGTGACTCGGTGCCACTCGCGGCGCGGGTCGAGATCGATGGTTGCGACGTACTGGAGGTCAATGGGTCGGCCCTCGTGCCCATCAGCCGCGTGCCGCTGAGGTTGGGGTTCAGCGTATGAAGCGACTTGCCTGGGTGCTGGTGTTGGCGTGGCTGGTAGCCGCGTGCGTGCCGGCGGCACCAGCGGAGCAGCCGACTGGCGAACTGCGCATCGGCGTGCTGGCGACGTTGAGCGGCACCGCCGCCGATGTCGTCGGCAGGTCGACCGTGGAGGGCGCGCAACTCGCAGCCAAGCGCGCCAACGACGCGGGAGGTGTGAACGTCGGCGGGCGCAAGCAGCGCGTCGTGCTGGTGATCGAAGACGATCAGGACCGCGCCGAGGCGGCCATCGACGCCGCGCGCAAACTGATCACCCAGCAGAGCGTCGTCGCGCTCGTCGGACCGCAGTTCAGTCGCAACGCCATCCCCGTCGCCGGCGTGGCCGAGAGCTCGCACATCCCGATGGTCAGCCCGGCCTCCACTCGACCCGAAACAACCGCCGGCAAGCGCTACGTCTTTCGCGCCGCGTTCACCGACCCGCTCCAGGGCCGGGCGCTGGCGCGCTTCACCCGCGACGAGTTGCACGCGCAGTCGGTGGCGGTGCTGTACGACGTCGCCAGCGCGTACAACAAGGGCCTCGCGGACATCTATCGCGACGCCTTCCAGGAAGCTGGCGGGCAGGTCGTCGCGTACGAGTCGTACACGACCGATGCGCGCACCAACCTGGCCGCGCAACTCGGCCGCGTGCAGGCAAGCGCAGCCCAGGTGCTGTTCCTGCCCAACTACGCCGACGAAGTTCCCGCCCAGGTCGAGCAGGCGCGCCAGGCAGGCATCCACGCGACCCTGCTGGGTTCGGACTCGTGGGGCGACATCGCGGCAGCCGAGATGGAGAAGCTCGAAGGCGCCTTCTACACCGGGCACTGGGCCTCCGACATGGCCAGCGAGCAGGCGCAGGCCTTCGTCGCCGCGTATCGCGAAGCCTACGGTCGACTGCCCACCGAGACGTCGGCGTTGACGTATGACGCCCTCGGGCTGCTGTTCCAGGGCCTATCGAATCAGAACACTGCCAGCGCCGAAGCCATCCGCAATGGACTCGCCAGCGTCGAGTCGTACACCGGCGTGACCGGCACCATGCGCTTCCAAGGCACGGGTGACCCGGTGCGCAGCATCGTCATGCTGCAGATCCACGACGGCAGGGCGACCTTTTACCGGCTTGTGAACCCATGATCGGACGAACACTCATCGCGCTCGTGGCGGTGAGCCTGATCGGGTGTGCCTCGCCCGCGCCAACGCCCGCGGCCGAGCTCCGCATCGGACTGATCACCACGTTGAGCGGCGACCTCGCCGAATCGTACGGCTCGTCCACCGTGGACGCGGCCAAGCTAGCGCTGCAGCCCATCAACGACGCGGGCGGGCTCGAGGTGAATGGCCAGAAACAGAAGGTGTCGCTGGTCATCGAAGACGATCAGGATCGCGCCGAGGTTGCCACCCGCAGCGCTCAGAAGCTGATCAATCAGGACCGCGTGGTGGCCCTGGTGGGCCCGTCGCTATCGCGCAATGCCATCCCGGTCGCCGACGTGGCCGAGGGCGCCCGCATCCCGATGATCAGCCCGAACTCGACCAATCCGGCGACCACGGCGGGCAAGAAGTACGTCTTCCGCGTCGACTTCATCGATCCCTTCCAGGGGCGCGTCATTGCACGCTTCGCGCGCGATGAACTGCATGCCCAGAGCGCCGCCGTCCTGTACGACGTCGCCAGCGCATACAACAAAGGCATCGCCGAAGTCTTCAGGCAGGTCTTTACCGACGCGGGTGGCCAGGTCGTCGCGTTCGAGTCATACACCTCGGGTGAGAAGAACTTCGGGCAGCAGATGGTGCGCATCAAACAGAGCGGCGCGGCTGTGCTGTTCTTGCCCAACTACGACAACGACGTACCGACGCAGGCGCAGCAAGCGCGTACGGCGGGCATCACCGCCGCACTGCTGGGCTCTGACGCGTGGGGCACCCTCAGGCCCGAGAACCTGGGCGAACTCGAAGGCTCCTACTTCTCCACCGACTGGAGCATCGATGCGCCGGGTGAGCGCTCGCAGGCGTTCGTGAAGCGCTTTCGCGACACCTATAACCGATCGCCCAACAACATCGCCGCGCTCGCCTACGATGCCGTCGGACTGCTGCTGGCGGGCGTGCGATCGCAGGGCAAGGCCGACCCGGAGTCGATTCGGGCGGGTCTGAGCGGGACTGTCGAGTACGCCGGCGCGACGGGCACTATTGGCTACGCCGGCGGCGGCGGCGACCCGGTCAAGAGCGCGCTCGTCCTGCGCGTCAAGGACGGCAAGATGATCCTCGACCGCCAGGTGGACCCGTGATCGCGGCGCTCGAAGCCGTGGCGGCGGAGCTGCGTTCGCATGGACGCCGCACGCGCTGGAGTTTTCTCTAGCCATGCGCTTCTGGACGCGCAGTTTGATGGTCAGGCTGGTCAGCTACTTCCTGCTGCTGTCGCTGGTGACAGTCAGCCTGGTTGGCTACCTGGCGTACACGCAAGCCACCGAGGCGCTGAAGCTGGCCGTGTTCGATCGCCTCAGCGCGCTCGCCGACGTCAAGGAAGGCGAGCTCAACCGCTGGGTCGACGACGAAGTGCGCAGTGTGGTGCTGATCGCGCGTTTGCCCGACGTGCGCACGCAAGTGCGCACGCTGATGAGTCGGCCCGAGTCCGATCCGAGCTACGAGACCGCCCATGCGGCCCTGGCTGCGTACCTGAGCGCGCTGGTCAGCAGCGAACCTGAGCTTCAGGAAGTGTTCGTGCTGAGCGACGTCGGCGGCAAGATCATCGTCTCGACGCAACCCTCACATGAGGGGCAGTACCGCGTCACCGATCGCTACTTCACCCAGGGCAAGTTGGGCACGTTCGTCCAGAACGTCTACCCCTCGCCGATCACGCTCGCGCCGACGATGACCGTCGCCACCCCAGTGCTGGACGAGTCTGGGCAGCGGCTGGGCGTCCTGGCAGTGCACCTCAGCCTCAAGCGCATGGACGAGATCATCCAGGAGCGCATCGGCGTCGGCGCCAGCAACGAGGCGTACCTGGTCGATCGCCTGAACGTGTTCGTTTCGGGCGATCGGTTCGGTAGGCAGGAGTTCCCACGCGGCGTCCACACCGACGGCATCGACGCCGCCGTCCACGGCACGAATGGCGCCGGGCTGTACACCAACTACGCTGGCGTCCCGGTCATCGGCGTCTATCGCTGGCTTGCCGATCGCGAACTGGCGCTGCTGGTCGAGATCCATCAGGACGAGGCGTTCGCGCCGGCGGGCCGCCTGGCGTTGATCATTTTGCTGGTCGGGCTCGCGTCAGCCGGGCTGCTAGCGCTGGGGGTGTACGTGCTGGCGCGCCAGATTGCACGGCCCATTCTGGCCATCACGCGCACCGCGACCCAGGTTGCCTCGGGCGATCTAACGCAGCGCGCACCGGTGCTCACCGAGGACGAAGTCGGCGTGCTTGCGCGCGCCTTCAACACCATGACTCAGCAGTTGAGCTCGCTGTACGACACGCTCGAGGACCAGGTGGTCGATCGCACCACCGAGCTCCAGCGGGCCAAGGAGTACTTCGAGTCACTCGTCGAGAACAGCCCGGTGGCCATCGTGACGCAGGGCCTGGACAACATGGTCGTGTCGTGGAATCCCGCCGCCGAGAAGCTGTTCGGATACACCCAGGACGAAGCCGTCGGACGCGAACTCGACAGCCTTGTCGCGGTCGATCAAGCTCGCGAAGAGGCAGACCGCTACTCCCTCGCGGCGCGGCGTGGCGAGCGCATCCACGCCCTGGCGAGGCGCACCCGCAAGAACGGTTCGATCGTCGAAGTCGAGTTGTTGTCGGTGCCGGTTGTCGTCGCCGGTCGCCCGGTTGGCACCATCGTCGTCTACCACGACATCACCGAGCTACTGCGGGCGCGGCACGACGCGGAGTCGGCCAATCAGGCCAAGAGCGCGTTCCTGGCCACGATGAGCCACGAGATCCGCACGCCGATGAATGCCGTCATCGGCATGAGCGGACTGCTGCTCGGAACTGAGCTATCACCCGAGCAGCGCGAGTACGTCGGCATTGTGCGTACCAGCGGCGAAGCGCTGCTGACGGTCATCAACGACATCCGCGATTTCTCGAAGATCGAGGCCGGCAAGATGGAACTCGAGCAGGCGCCATTCGACCTACGCGAGTGCCTCGAAGGTGCGCTTGACCTGGTCGCGATTCGCGCCGCCGAGAAGAACCTCGACCTGGCGTGCACCGTCGACGACGGCGTACCTGGGGCAGTCGTCGGCGATCCGACCCGGCTGCGACAGGTGCTGGTCAATCTGCTCAATAACGCCATCAAGTTCACCGAGCGCGGCGAGGTCGTCGTCTCGGTCAGCTCACGCGCCCTCGATGAGCAGCGCCACGAGTTGCGCTTCGCGGTCCGCGACACCGGCATTGGCATTCCCGCCGACAGCCTCGGGCGGCTCTTCCAACCATTCAGTCAGGTCGACCTGTCCACCAGCCGCAAGTACGGCGGCACCGGGCTGGGACTCGCCATTAGCAACCGCCTGTGCGAGCTTATGGGCGGCACGATGTACGTCGAAAGCACCGCTGGCGTTGGCACGACGTTCACCTTCACCGTCGTCACAGGCATCGTGCCGCAACCGCCGGCGCAGCTTGGCGCGGGTGAGGACCAGCCTCGGCTGCTCGGCCGACGTCTGCTCGTCGTCGACGACAACGCCACGAATCGCGGCCTGGTGGTCCAGTACGCGCGCGCGTGGGGCCTGCACACCAGCGCGACCGCGTCGCCGCTGGAAGCGCTCGAATGGATTCGACGTGGCGACACGTTCGACCTTGCCATCCTGGACTCGGTCATGCCCGAGATGGACGGCGCCGCGCTGGCAGCCGCCATCCGCCGGCAGCCTCACGCGCGCGCGCTGCCGCTGGTCATGTTCTCGGCGCTCCGACGGCGCGAAGCCGGCGCGGAGCGTGCCGAGTTCGCGGCCTTGCTCACCAAACCGCTCAAGCAGTCCCACCTGCTGGACGTCCTGGTGACCGTGCTGGCGGGTCGGGCGGTGCGCGACCGCACGGCGGGCCCGGCGCGTCACGCGCTCGACGGCACGATGGCCGAGCGCCTCCCGCTGCGCATCCTGGTGGCCGAGGACAACGCGGTCAACCAGAAGCTCGCCTTACGCGTCCTGAGCCAGCTTGGCTACCACGCCGACGTCGCGGGCAATGGCCTCGAGGTCATCGCGGCTCTCGACCGCCAGCGCTATGACGTTGTGCTGATGGACGTGCAGATGCCGGAGCTGGACGGGCTCGAGGCGGCGCGCCAGATCTGCGCGCGCTGGCAGCGCTCCGAGCGACCGAGGATCGTCGCCGTCACCGCCAACGCGATGCAGGGCGACCGCGAGCTGTGCCTGGAGGCGGGCATGGACGACTACATCAGCAAACCGATCCACACCGACGAGCTGGTCGGAGCGCTGAGTCGCTCGCTGGTGGCATGACCCCGAGCATCGACCGAGCGGCACTGAACGATTTGCTGGAAGCGACCGGCAACGATCGTGCCTTTCTGGTGGAGCTCATCGACACGTATCTGACCGATTCGGCCGCCCTGCTGGCGTCGATGCGGCAAGCTGTGGGCGCAGCGGACGCGACCGCGCTGCGGCGGGCCGCGCACAGCCTCAAGTCGAACAGCGCCAGCCTCGGTGCGCGCGAGCTCTCGGCGCGCTGCCAGGAACTCGAGCAGGACGCGAAAAACGGCTCGCTCGAGGGTGCCGAGGCCCGCCTGGTCAGCATCGCAGCGGTGTTCGCCGACGTGGAGCGCGAGCTCCACGCCCTCCAGGACGAGTTCAAGTGAGCCAGGGGCACCTGCTGGTAGTCGACGACGAGCGACTCAACCGCATGGTCCTGGAGCGCGCCCTGACCGAACAGGGCTATTCGGTCGAAACCGCCGACAATGGGCACCAGGCCCTCGCGCTCTTGAAGGGGCACACAACGCCCGCGTTCGACGTGGTGCTCCTCGACGTGCTGATGCCGGAGATGGACGGGTATCAGACGCTCGCGTGCATCAAAGCCGATCCCGCGCTGGCCCACGTCCCGGTCGTCGTCATCTCGGCCCTGGACGAGATGGACAGTGTCATTCGGTGCATCAAACTGGGCGCCGCCGACTATCTGCCAAAGCCGTTCAACGCGGCCCTGCTGCACGCCAGGATCTCCGCATCCCTGGCTGCCAAGCGCCTGCGCGACCTGGAGCTCGAGTACCTGGAGCAGGTCGCCCAGGTCACCGCCGCCGCGGTCGCGGTCGAGAGTGACAGCTTCGTGCCCGGCAGCCTGGATGGCGTCGCCGCACGCGAGGACGCGCTCGGTCACCTCGCGCGCGTCTTCCAGCGCATGGCGCGCGAGGTGCGCACGCGCGAGGAACTACTGCAGCGGCAAGTGCGCGAATTACGTATCGAGATCGATCAGGCGCGCCAGGCAGAACGCGTGGCCGAGGTCACCGAGACCGACTACTTCCAGCGCCTGAGAAGCCAGGCCGACGAGTTGCGTCGGCTCATGAACGGGGGCTGAGCCAGAACCTCACGCTCGCACGACGTGCCGGCCATTGACGTGCTCGAACCGCACATGGAGAGCGGGACAAACCGTGGGAGGCTAGGCAGCCAGCGCCGTGGTGTTTGACGTCGATGGACCGACGAAAGCTGGGTACCAGCGCTGAAAGTCGACGGCGAGGTCGTCGTTCAGGACATGTGTGCGCAGCTGGAGGAGCAGGTGCGCGCCACGCGGTGTCCAGCGCATCTGCTGTTTCTTGACCATGCGCTTGCTGACGACCTGGTTGA
>Ga0137374_10005356_pt1 | contig 15252 bp, 12 predicted proteins | sample SagtaG_20_FD_104811 | JGI IMG/M metagenome (GOLD analysis project Ga0137374, IMG submission 104811) | Vadose zone soil microbial communities from Sagehorn Ranch, Mendocino, California, USA - Sage1_R_100_16 metaG | ecosystem: Environmental > Terrestrial > Soil > Vadose zone | place: USA...
CTCACTGATTGTGCGATCGAGTAGGTAGCCGGGAACGCGACGATCGAAGCTCGGCTCCGTCCATCCGCCGTTCGTGTAGTTACCGGGAATTGTGATCAACATCACGCGCGCACGCTGCGCGAGGTATTGACCTAGGCCCGGGCGATTCAACGGATCGAGAAAGAACTCATACCAATTCGCCGAGCCGCCGTGGACGATCGCCAACGTCGGCAGCGCCGGATCCGGTTTGTCTGGAGTGAGCTGCAGTCCTGTCACGTCCCAGTCGAGGCCGTAGTGGCGGTAACGCACGACGCGCCAGGTGACGCGATATCCGCGGCCCTTGGCGTTCTCGAGCTGCCTGGGATCGAACGCTCCGCCGGGCGCGGCATCTGCCAGCGCCTTGACGGCCCGCCCACCGTCCGGCAGCTCCCAGCCCAGTCGGTCGAAGGTGTCGGCCGGCAGAACCGCATAGGCGCGCGATTCTGACAGCAGCTCGGTCACGTTCGGAGCGAGAGCCGCAGACAACGAGATGGCGAGCACTAACCGCGCAAGAAAACCCACCATGCGCGGATGTTATCAGCACCTGCGGCTGCAGGTCTTGGCGTACTGCTCAGGACAGCGGCGGTCTCAGGTGGTGCCACTCAGTGGCGTTCTCGAAGGCTGCCGCGGCCGCGTAGATCGCTTCTTCCGCGAAGGGCTTTGCAGCAATCTGCAGGCTGAGTGGGAGTCCGGCGGGCGAAGTGGATATTCCTGCGGGCTGCACCAGCGCTGGGAAGCCGCACACGTTGAACACGCGCCGAAAGGCTTGCCTCACATTCGCCGATTCGCCGGCAGGCGCGGGGAAGCCCGGCGTCAGGAAGACATCGAAGGTGTCGAACAACGCGGTGAATTCTTTGACGAATCTCGTACGGACCTTCTGCGCCCGCAGATACTGTGTCGCCGTGATCAGCGATCCCGCCTCGACGTCGCGACGTACGTCGGTCTTGCCGTAGCGCTCGGCCTTCTCAGAAAGAAACGATTCGTGGTACGACGATGCTTCCGCAATTCGGACGATGGTCTGCACGTCGTCTATCACCGCCAGCGTTGGTGGCATGTCCGCCTCGACGATCGATGCTCCAAGCTTTTTGAAAACCGTCAGCGCTTCGTCGAAGGCACGCTTGACGTCGGCGTGATAGTCGTCGATCAGTGCGAGCTTCGGAATGCCCATCCGCACGCCGCGCACGCCACGCGTCAAGGCGCGGGTGTAATCGGGCACTTGCTGCTGAGATGATGAGTCGTCGAGCGGATCGTGACCCGCAAGCACGTTGAGCAGCAGTGCGTTGTCGAACACCGATCGCGTCATCGGACCCACGTGATCGAGGGACCACGAGATTGTCACGATGCCGTGGCGGCTGACGCGGCCGTAAGTTGGCTTCATGCCGACGACACCGCAAAGCGCGGCAGGATTTCTGATCGATCCGGACGTGTCGCCGCCGGTGGCCGCGATCACGAGCCCGGCCGCCAGCGCCGCACCGGATCCACTGCTCGATCCGCCCGGCGTGCGCGCCAGATCCCATGGATTGGTCGCGTCGGGAAACTCGCCGCCGCCGACAGGACTGCCGCCGAACGAGAACTCCGGCAGACTGAGTTTTCCCGACAGCACGCCGCCCGCGTCTTTCAATCGCGAAACCACCGTGGCGTCGAAATCAGGAACGAAGTTGGACAGCACCGGACTGTTGGCTGTCGTTCTGATGCCTTTCGTGTAGTGGGTGTCCTTTACGCCGAACGGGATGCCATGGAGCGGTCCGCGGTATTTACCCGCCGCGATTTCCTGCTCCGCCACGCGCGCGGCCCGCAGTGCTTCGTCACGGGTGAGCGTGAGGAATGCGTGCACGCGGGGCTCGATGCGATCGATTCGCTCGAGGACCGCGTTGGTCAGTTCAACGGGAGACAACTTCCGGCTCCGCAACAGCGTCGAGGCTTCTCGAATGGTGAGATAGGGAAGTTCCTCGGTTCCCCGGGCAAGTGGTTGCTGCGCGCTTGGGTTGCGCGGCGGTGGTGTTCGTTGGTTGCGAGGTTCGGCCGGCGCCATCGCCGGATTCTGGATCGTTGGCGAGACGGCAAGCGAACCTGCGAGAAACGCGCGGCGCGAGATTTCCACGATCAGCCCCGCTGCACGCTTTTGAGATTGACGATCGGAAGCGGTTCGGTTTCGACGGGCAGTTCGATCTTTTTGATGGCGTCGATTGCCGTCAAATAGCTCTTGAAGGTGGCGAAGTCGCGCTCGCTGCGCTCATCGCTCAGCGTCAAACCGTTCACGGCGGCAATCGCCCGCATCGCTTGTTTGATCTCAGCGTCGGTCATCGGTCGTCAGCTCCGCCTTTTTCGCCTGCTCCACGTACCACGTCGCGTTGGCTTCGGACAGGAACCCCTCGGATGCGAGCGCGCGTGCCGCGTTCTGCGCGCACGACGCATAACGCTCGCGCGTCAGGGCCTCCTGCGGGCCCAGCAGACCGAGACGACGCCAGGCGGCTTCCGGCGTTTCGCGCTCGTCCCACACGCCGTTTCGGTTCATGTCGATGAACACGTTCTGCTGATCCAGCGGTTCCAGCCCCTTTCCGGTGAACGCTGCAAACGACGTGGTTCCAGCCACGCTGTTTGGATAGGGGAAGTACACGCCCAGCGGACAGGCGATTTCGGGCATCGCCAGCGCCGGTTGCACGCCCGCCCGCCGCATGTAGGGTGCGTCAGAGCGCGACGAGGGAGGCGCTGTGCCGCGCTCGACCCACGCGTCGAGCATGTCGATGAAACGATCCATCAGCTTCGACATGTCGAGAATCTGGATATCGCCGCGTTTGCCGTCCGGAAGATTCTCGCCTCCTGAGTGGCTGATGCCGCGCACTTCGTACATCCGGTGTTTGCTGGTCAGTCCCTTCTCGCGCAGGATCCGGGCGTTGCTGCGTTTGTTTGCGAGATAGCTCGACGACATGTAGTCGGGTTTCTTCGACGGCCAGATGTTGTTGTACATCTGGTGACTGACATCGATCTGCGGCACAAACTTCGCTTTGTCGGCGTCACTCACGAGGAGGACATCTTTTCCGCCTTTCATCAATACCGGCAGCCATCCTCCCGCTGCGCCATCGTCTGCAAGGATGCCATCGAAGAATGCGGTGCCGTCGCGATCGACATTGAGCCCGGGCGTGTAGTTGATGCCGCGGCCGATCCGCGCGCCTGCCGAGTGGCCGTAGAAATACGTGCGGGCCGGCGCCTTGCCCAACTGCTTCGCAATCGCGTTTTGCGCCACGGACGTAAAGTCCATGATGTAGCGCGCGGAGTCGTTGAACGCCACATCGTCAATCGTCGAACCGTTGTCGAGCGTGGCCGTGATTTCGCCAAGGCCCTCGCTCGATGTCCGGTGCGTCTTTACGAGGGCGAAGCCCTTCGCGAGCATGAGCAGATCGTATTTGTTGAGATCGGCAATCGGCTGCTGGGGATCGAGGTTCTTGTTCCACGCCTTCAGGTTCCCTTCCTTGAACGATCGGCCGCGGCCGTGCACGGTTACCCAGGCTTTGCCGTTCCACGCGGCGGCATCGCGCGGGAAGATCACCACCATGGCCGCCCCTTTGTCGCGCTGGTATTTCGCGATGGCGAGAAACCGCGGTCCCTCGTCGGCGGTCTGGGGGAACACGAGATCGGGGGCGTTGGTGAGGTACTCTTTGTAATCGCCCGTACGCGTGACGACCCCGTCCACGCTGCCGTCGACGCCGATGTCGAGGCGCCGGAATCGGCGGCCGTCGATGGTGACGTCGCTCTCGATCATGAGACACGACTGGGGCCCCACCTTTTGCCCGCGAATATCGCGAAGCGGCGGCAGCAGCGCATCGCACGACGAGCCGGTGGCCTGCGCACCAAGATCGGCAACTTGCGACACCACTGCCACTGCCATCATCAGCGCGACACTGACGAAAACTCCGAGCGATTTCATCAACCCCTCCGCCGATTGAACCTTTGAACCTCTGAAACCTCTGAACCCTTGAACCTTTGAACCTCGAACGCTTGAACCCTTGAATCTTTGAACCCTTGAACCCTTGAACCTTTGAACCCTTGAACCCTTGAACCTTTGAACCCTTGAACCCTTGAACCCTTGAACCCTTGAACCCTTGAACCGTTAAACTGAGGGCGTCATGTTACGACCAAATCTCTCTCGACGTCGATTCATTCAGACCGCTGCCGGCCTGTCGCTCGCCGGCGTCGCTCATTCGACTTGGGCGTCACAGACCGGTAACGCGAAGCCTGCGCCCACGCAACAAAAAATGAGTCCCGCCAACATCGGCGGCGGCGGACGCATCGAGCGCGATTTCTATGGAGAATGGCTGCAACACTCAGGGGTCCCGAAGATTGAAGGGTACGCCATCACCGATGCGGCGACCGAGGAGTTGAAGCCATGGCCCGAGATCGGCGGCCGCGGTCTCTATTGCCACTTCTCCGGCAACGTGCACATGGACGCGGTGATTATGGAAATCGCGCCCGGCAAAGCGCTGAATCCCGGCAAGCACATGTACGAGCAGCTCATTTATGTGCTGGCAGGACGCGGCTATACGCGGGTGGAGCAGGGCGGCAAGTACAACAACGTGCGATGGAGTGAGGGCGGCCTGTTTGCCCCGCCGCTCAACGCGCTTCATCGTCATTACAACGACGATCCGGCAAAGCCGGCGCGCCTTCTCGCCGTCACGACGTTTCCGCTCACGCTGCAGTTGATGGGCAATGTCGATTTCGTGTCGAAGACCACGTTCAATTTCACCGATCGCTACAACGGCCAGGAGGAGTACTTCACCAAACGGGAGCGCGTCCGCCAGCGATGGGACAAGGCCAACTTCGTGCCCGACATCCGCAACGCCGAAGTTGTGCGGTGGGAAGAACGGGGTGGCGAGAACGCGAGCATGTTCTACGACATGGGCGGCAACACCATTCTCGAGCCGCACATTTCGGAGTTTGGCGTCGGCGAGTACAAGCTCGCACATCGTCATCCCTACGAAGCAGTCATCTTGATTCTCAACGGCACCGGCTTCAGCATCGCCGGCAAGGATGATCTGTTGAAGGATTACGTGAAGATGGACTGGCAGAAGTATTCAATCGTGTCGCCGCCGTACTTCTGGTTTCATCAGCACTTCAACACCGGCACGACACCCGCGCGGTACTTCGCCGTGACTGAAGGCGACTTCCCGAAGCGATTGGGCATTCCGCTCGAAGTCGAACAGATCGAAGCGAACCGCGAAGATCCTGCGATTCGCAAGTTGTTCGATGCGGAGCTCGCCAGGAAGAAAGGTTTCTAGGTCCTGACGGACGTTGGCAACAGCCAAGAGCAATGCCATTTCGTGTTTTCGTGTCAGCGCTCTTATTCGTTTGATGGTTTGGACTGAAAATAATCCCAGCTCTTTTTGAAGAGACCGGGCGACCACAAATTCGCTCTACACGCCTGCTGCTCCGCCTCGCTGAACACGTACGGCGTGCCGATCAGCAGCGCCAGGTACTGCCGTCGCGCGTTCTCCTCGAGATATGTCGCCAGCGCGAAGCATTCCACGATGTCGGCGCCGACGACAACCGCGCCGTGCGATTTGAGGAGCACTGCGCGGGACTGCCCGAGCGTTGTCGCCAGCCGTTCACCCATCGCTTTGGTGTTGATCGACAGCGGCGACTCCATCAGAGGAATCTCACCGAGCAGCACGCCCTGTGCGTAAACGGGCTCGAACCTGACGCCGACCATCGTGAGCAGCGTCGACCATCGTGGATGCGTGTGCATGACGACGTTCACGTCTGGCCGCGCGCGATAAATCTCGGAATGAATGTGGAATTCGAGCGGCGGCCGCGCCGTGCCTTCGATCAGCGAGCCGTTCAGATCGACCGTGACGATGTCGTCCGCGGTCAGTGTGCTGCGGACCGATGCGCCCGAGTTGATGAAATACGACTCGGCGTCTCGCCGCGCGCTGCAGTGGCCGCTGTGATCGATGATCTCGGCGCGCTCGAGCATGCGGATAGCGTCCGCCAGTAGCGCCTTCGTTGCCATCACCTGGTGCATTATTTCGGGGACGGAGGTCTGTAGCAACCTCCGTCCCTGGCCAGCGGGGGACGGAGGTGTCTGGGAGGGCCGGAGGTCCAGCTAACGTGTCGAAACTGAAATTGACGATGGCTTGTTGGAATTACGACCGCATGCGGGCGCTGGTCGATGGACGGGTGCGCGTTGACGGCATCGATCTGAACTACATCGATCTGCCGGTTGAGGAGACGTTCTTCCGCATGATGCGGCACCGGGAGTTCGACGTCGCAGAAATGTCGCTGTCGTCGTACGTCATCTCGCTGTTCCAACCCGAGCCGCCGTTCATCGCCATTCCGGTGTTCCCGTCGCGAGCGTTTCGGCACTCGGGCATCTACATCAATGCCCATTGCGGCATTCGCGAACCGAAGGATCTGATCGGCCGCAAGGTCGGCTCGCCCGAGTACCAGCTGACGGCGTGCGTCTGGATCCGCGGCATTCTCGCCGAGCATTATGGCGTGCCGGTGACGAGCGTCACGTATTACACGGGCGGCCAGGACGAGCCTGGCAGGAACGAAAAGACGCCGATCGCTGTGCCGGCCGACGTTCGCCTTGAACGCATCGACGCCTCCGAGACACTGTCTTCGATGCTCGCCAGCGGCGCCATCGATGCGCTCTACGCGCCGCGCACGCCGTCGTGCCTGTACAGCAATCCTGGCAGCGTCAAGCGGCTGTTCGACGATCTGCTCGCCGTCGAGCGTGACTACTTCCGGCAGACGCGAATCTTTCCGATCATGCACACGATCGTGATCCGGCGGGACATTTACGAGCGCGATCGCTGGGTCGCGCAGTCTGTGTACAAGGCGTGCCTCGCGGCGCAGCAGGACACGTACCGCGATCTGCGCGAAACGTCGGCGTTCAAGGCGATGCTGCCGTGGCTTGTCGCGCACGTCGAAGACACGCGACGCGAGATGGGAGACGATTACTGGCCGTACGGCTTGCCGGCGAATCGTCAGACGTTGTCGACGTTTCTCCGGTATTCACACGAGCAAGGCCTGTCAAAGGCGCTGCTCTCGCCGGATCAGCTCTTCGCGCCAGAATCGCTGGAGTCATTCAAGATCTGACGCGGAGCGACGGCGGCCCTGACGAGCCTTCGCCCAGGCTTCGGCAGTCCGCCGTAGCTTTAGCGGAGGCGGAAGGGCCGCCACTATGTGTCCGCGGCGTCGTTCGACCCGTGTGGAGCGGCGGGCCTTTAGGCCCGCCTGACGTTTAAAACGTCAGTCCAATCAGAGGCCACCAGAACGGGACGATCACGAGCAGCAGCACGAATTCCACCACCGTCAGCGCGAGTCCCATCCGGAACATGTCGCGCGGCGTGAAGCAGCCAAACGAGTAGCCCACGACCAGCACCGCCGTCTGATAGATGAAGATCTTGCCGCCCGCGCCGAACGTCCAGATCATACCGAGCGTGAGCGGATTGACACCATGTGTGTGCGCAAACTGCATCAAGACGGGAAGCGACGTCGCCAGCATCGAGATCTCGTCGCCCAAAAAGATGTGGTAGACGAATCCGGTCCAGTACAGAACCGGAATCGATTCCCACGGATGGTCGACGAACGGTTCGAGCCATCCAAATGCGGCGTCGGTGATGAGTTTCAACGCACCCGTCTCGCGCAGGATGTCGCCTGTCGCAATCGCCGCGGCGACAAAGATGATGATGAGAAAGTTCACCTTCTTCACGTCTTCGGCGTCGAGGACGCCGATGCCCGGCAGCGTGGCTGCCAGACCGATGCCGATGCCGATCATGGGCGCCGGGATGTGGTGGATGAAATCCGTCGACCACAACGCGATGGCCACGAGCATCAGGGCAGCGGACTTTTTCTCCAGTGCCGACAGCGGACCCATTTGCCGCAGCGCCTCGTCGAGAAACCTCGTGCCGCCGGCCGGCGACTGTATTTCCGGCGGATACATCCAGAGGGTGAGACGCCACGCGATGAAAATCGTGAGGATGTCTACGGGAAGAAAGGCGAGCGCCCACTGACTCCACAGGACTTCCACCTGACCGGCACGCTCGATCACGCCCCGCGCCGTGATCGACGACGCACCGGCGATCATCATCTTGTCGAAGATCGTCGCATGGTAGGTGAGCGTGATGAACATCCCCCGGGCGATACGACTCGTGCGCAACACTCCGAACGCATCGACGATCCCGAGCGCGACCACGCCCATGATGGCCACGCGAGCGACGCCTGATGGCACGAGCACGGTCAGGACGAAGCCGGAGATGATGAGCCCGAGCAGCAGTTGTGAATACGTGGTCCCCACCTGCCGCATGATGCTGAACGCAAGACGTCTGGCGAGGCCCGACTTCGCGGCAACCATGCCGAACAACATCGCGCCGAAGAGGAACCACGGGGTCGTGTTCGCGAAGCCGCCAAATGCGACGGGGAACGGAACGACGCCGAGCGTCCAGGCGAGATATACGCCGATCAGACCGATGATCGCAGGCTCTAGAACGTGCGTCATCCATCCCAGGAGGACGAACGACATGAGAGCCAGCCCGTGCTGCGCGCGCGCGTCGAGTCCCAGCGGAGCAAACCACATCGCGAGCGGAAATCCCACGACCGCGATCGCGGCAATCGTCCGGGCCCGGCCGCGCAGCCCGACGTGGATCTGCGGGATCGCGGCAGCAACCGGCGGAGTGGTGAGTTCCTGTGATCCGTTCGCCATCAGGCGCAAAGCATACACAGTTCAGGGAGCAACTTCGAAACGCCGTTATATGATCGCGGCGCAAAAATGCCTGCATCGCCGAAAATCCTGGAGGAGCTCGTCACGGCCAATCGCATTCTCGCGCGGGAAGGCGTGGTCGACGCATTCGGCCACGTCAGCATCCGTCATCCAGACTTGTCGGAGCGATTCATCCTCTCGCGCGCGCGGGCTCCCGAGTGCATCGAAGCCGCCGATTTGATGGAGTTCACGCTCGAGGGCGTGGCCGTCGAGCCGGGCGTGCGCAAGCCCTACGCAGAACGGTTCATTCACGGAGGCATCTACGAAGCGAGACCTGATGTTCACGCCGTCGTTCACCATCACAGCCCGAGCGTCATTCCCTTTGGCGTGACGGGCACGCCGCTTCGGCCGGTGATGCACATGTGCGCATCGATGGGCGCACACGTCCCGCTCTGGGATTCGCGCACGGCCTTTGGCGACACGAACCTGCTGGTCACGACCATCGACATGGCGCGCGATCTGGCGACGGCGCTCGGCCGACGTCCCGTGGCGTTGATGCGCGGCCACGGCGCGGTCGTGGCCGGCCAGTCACTCCGCGACGTCGTATTCAACTCCATCTATCTCGAGCTGAATGCCGATCTGCAGTGGAAGGCGGCCTCGCTAGGCGAGATCAACTTTTTGACACCTGGCGAGATCGAGGCGGTGCTTCGCACGCGCGCATCCTTTACCTACGAACGCGCCTGGGAATTTTGGTGTCGCCGCGCGGGCCGGCCATACGACGAGCGGCCCCTCGCGGGGCCGCTCGTCTAAGGTTCAAGGGTTCAAGGGTTCATCGCTACACGGCCGTCCTAATTCCAACTTGCACACAGACGTTCTCATCGTCGGCGCCGGTCCCGTCGGCCTCACGCTCGCGATTGATCTCGGTCGCCGAGGCGTGCGATGCACGCTGATTGAAAAGAAGGACGCGCCGCAGTTTCTTCCGAAAATGGAGCGGTGCAATGCGCGAACGATGGAGATCTTCCGGCGCATGGGGTTGTGCGAACAGATCCGTGCCGCGGGGCTGCCGGCCGATGTGCCGATGGACGTCTACGTGGCGCTTGCACTCAACGAGGCGCCGCTGCTGCGGCTGCCGTATCCATCGGTGGCGCAAGCGAAGAGAGAAATCGCCGCGCGCAACGACGGCACGATGCCGCTCGAGCCGTATCAACTCATCTCGCAGTACACACTCGAGCCGTTGCTGAAGGCGGAGGCGGAGCGACTCGCGAGCGTCACCCTACGATTCGGCTGCGAATTCGAATCGCTGTCGCAGGATACACAGCAAGCTGTCGCGACTGTAAGAGAGTCGGACGGCAAGCTGTCGACGATTTCCGCGCGATACATCGTGGGCTGCGACGGCGGATCGAGCGCGGTGCGCAGGCAATTGGGGATCCAGTTGAACGGCGACGCGAACCTCCTGGAGCTCTATCAGGCTCTCTACCATTGTCCCGGTCTCTTCGACATGCTCCCGATTGGTCAGGGACCAGGAAAGGGACGTCACTATCACATCGCCGACCCGCAATCGACGTTTCTCATCATGCAGGACTCGACCCGGCACTGGACCCTGCATGCAAGGGTCGAGCGGCCTGGCGATATGGCGGCGCAATTCGAACGAACAGTTGGAGTGCCGGTCGACTACGAGCTGCTCTACGTCGGCGCGTGGAAGCTGAATCTACTCCTGGCGGACCGCTACCGTGCCGGGCGCGTCTTCCTCGCCGGCGACGCGGTGCATCTCGTGATTCCGACCGGAGGCCTCGGCATGAACACCGGTGTCGGCGACGCGATCGACCTGGGTTGGAAGCTTGCCGCAACGCTCCGGGGCTGGGGTGGACCGGGGCTCCTCGACTCCTACGAGCTCGAGCGACGTCAGATCGGCGACCGCATCATCGCCGCGTCGCGCTACGCGTTTCTCGGACGGCGGAAGTGGCGCGCGGAATACCGGCCGAACATCCGCGACAACACGGCCGAAGGCGAAGCGGCGCGCGCGCAACTGGCGCGCGTGGCTGCAGTGGAGCAGCGGAAGAGCAACGAAATGATCGGCGCGGAGCTTGGCTATCGGTACGTGGGATCGCCAATCATTTCTGACGAGCCGGGCGGACCAGCGCACCACTTTCGTGAGTACGTGCCGACGACGTGGCCCGGCGCGCGGTTGCCGCATGTCTGGCTGCGCGGCGCGGCGCGCAAACAGGCTCCTATTCAGGATTCAATCGGCGACGCATATACGCTGCTGCGGCTGGGCGGAACCCGAGCCGACACTTCGGCGATCGAGCATGCCGTGCGGGCGCTCGGTGCGCCATTCGAGGTGCTGACGATTCAAGATGACGTGGCGCGGGACGTTTACGGTTACGATCTCGTCTTGGTCCGCCCTGATATGCACGTCGCCTGGCGGAGTCACGCGCCGCCTCCCGATCCGGGGAGGCTCGCGGCCCTGATAACCGGTCTCTAAAGCACACGCATGCTGAAAATCGACGTCTTCAATCACATCATTCCGAAGCCGTTCTTCGATCGGCTGCAGCAAGTCGTCGTCAATCGAGGGCCGATCAAGCGCTGGCTGCACATTCCGTTCCTGTACGATCTCGACCGACGCTTTAGCGTCCTCGAAGAGTTTGGCGACGACTACCGGCAGGTATTGTCGCTTTCCTCGCCGCCGATCGAGTCGATCAATCCCGACAGGCAAATCACCATCGATCTCGCGAGACTTGCCAACGATTCGATGGCCGAGATCGTTCGCGATCATCCGGAGCGCTGTCCCGGGTTTCTCGCATCTCTGCCGCTCAACCAGCCTGACGAGAGTGTCTCGGAGCTCGAACGCGCAACCGGCGAGCTCGGGGCGGTGGGCGTGCAGGTGTTTTCGAATGCGAACGGTATCGCGCTCGACGATCCGCGCTTTTTTCCGTTGTTTGAAACGGCGGATCGTTTGCGATGTCCGATCTTCCTGCACCCGGCGCGACCCGCCGCCTTTGCGGACTATCCCGGAGAGCCACAGTCGAAGTACGAGATCTGGTGGACGTTTGGCTGGCCGTACGAAACGAGCGCCGCGATGCAGCGTCTGGTCTTCTCGAAGCTGTTCGATCGACTCCCCAACATCAGCATCGTCACGCATCACCTGGGCGCGATGATTCCGTATTTCGAAGGGCGAATCGGGTATGGCCTCGACCAGTTCGGCGCGCGTACAGCGGATGAAGATTACGGCACGCTGCTCAAATCGTTGAAGAAGCGCCCGTACGACTACTTCAAGATGTTCTGGGGAGACACGGCGCTCTTCGGCAGCAAGGGCGCGACCGAATGCGGGCTCAAGTTTTTTGGCGCCGATCAGGTCGTCTTCGCGTCCGATGCGCCCTTCGATCCCGAGGGCGGGCCGTTGTACATTCGCGAGACGATCAAAGTGATCGACAGCCTCGATATCTCCTCGAGCGATCGCGAGAAGATTTACTGCAGGAACGCGGAACGATTGTTCAATCGAACGTTTTGATAATGGCGTTCGCCGCTGGAAAGATCTCAGCGTTACGGAGTTGCGATGTTCCTGCCCTCCGAATTCCGCAGCTCCTCGCCCGCAATTGCGAATCCAGTGTTAGCTGCAGGAACGCCGGCATAGATAGCCGTTTGCAGCAATACTTCTTCGACGTCGCACCACTCCAGCTCGTGCGCGAGCCCGGTTCGAACGTGCATCCGGAATTCTTCCCAGCGGCCCATTGATGCAGCAATGGCGAGCGCAAGGAGCCGTCGCGTCCGCACGTCGATCCCGGCTCGAGTCCAAATCGTTCCCCAGGCGTAGCGCGTGATCAGTTCCTGAAAATCCCGACTGCGCGCCGTTGCCAGCGCCCGATCGACGTAGTCGTCGCCCAGGACCTCGCGACGCATTCGCATACCGGCTAACGCCTCCGGCGCATCGTGCGGAAGCAGAAAACGGAAGAGCGCGGCAAGGAACGAGCGCGGCGCTTCGAGGTTGGACAGATGCGCCGTTGGCAGATGCACGATACGCGCGTCAGGCATCGCTGTCGCGAGGCGCTCGCCGTGCGGTGTCCACGGCAATGAGCTGTCGTGATTGCCGCTGATGATCAGCACCGGCACGCGGATGCGATCGATCGATCCCGTCAGATCGAAATCCCGAATCGCCGCACAACAACCGGCGTAACCCGTTGGATTTGTCGCCATCAAGGTGCGTCGAGCGGAGGCGACCACAGGCGGGTTCAATGCCAGCACGCCCTGCGAAAAGAATCGGCCCATGACCGTGTCCGCGATTGCCGCCATGCCGTCCGCGAGCACGGTCTGCCTGCGTTCCTCCATCCGTTTTGCGTCTGGCTGCGCCGACGTATTGGCCAGCACCACCGACGTGAGCCGCTCCGGCGCGTAAACCGCGAGCCACAGAGCGATCATCCCGCCGAGCGAGACGCCGCAGAACGCGAACCGATCGATGGCAAGCCCCTCCGCGAGCGCGAGCACGTCGCGTCCGAGCTGTTCGATTGTGTAGTCACCGGCTGTGACCGCGGACGCACCGTGACCGCGAATGTCGTAGCGCAGGACGCGGAAATGCCGCGTGAGGTCGGCGGCTTGCGGGTCCCACATGCCGTGGTCTTGTCCCAGCGAGTGCGACAGAATCAGCACCGGTCGATCGTCCCGGCCGTCCAGGCGGTAGTAGCACGTCGTGTCGCCGAGATTCAGGAGCGCCATCGTTTGTGTGTCCGAAGTCATTCTGCGTCTTCGTTGAGCAGCCGCCGGCGCAGTGTGTCGGCGGAGCCGAGATAGGCTTCCGGAGAGGCAAGGTTCGACAGCTCGCTGGACAAGTGAACACCGGCAGCACCAGCAGTTGCGGCCAGCGCGGAGGCGAACGACTGGTTGTCGCGTCGCGCCGCATCGAGTGCGTCTGCAATCATCCGACGCGTGGATTCGCGGCCGATGTGTGGCGACAGAACCATCATCGCGCGCTCGGCGAACACCGTGTCGCGTGTCGCGGCGATGTTCGCGCGCATACGATCCGCGTCGACGTGAAGCGCGCCGATCACATCCGCCATGGAGACGAGCGCGGCACCAGTGGCTTGCACGACGGACGCGAGCGTTGAGGCCTCGGCGGTCCAGGCGCCCACGCCGCGTTCGTGCTCCTGCGGCATGGCCGAGAGAAATGTGGCGACGAGTCCCGGCACGCGCAACGCCGACGCGAGCGCGATGCCACAGCCGGCGGGATTTTTTTTGTGCGGCATGGTCGATGAGCCGCCGCCTGGCTCTGCGGCTTCAGCGACTTCGTGCTGCATCAGCAGCGTCACGTCACGGGCGATCTTGCCGAGCGCGCCGCAGTAGACGCCGCAGGCCGTCACGACCGAAGCGAGTCGATCGCGATGTGAGTGCCACGGCGCCGGCGGTTCCGCCAGTTCGAGCTCGCGCGCGAGCTCCTTCGCCACCGTGAGGCCGCGTTCGCCGAGCGCGGCAAGCGTCCCCGTTGCGCCGCCGAATTGCAGCACGCGGGCACGCCTGAACGCGTCGAACATCTGCCTGCCGGTCCGCGACACGGCTGCGAACCAGCCAGCGGCTTTCAACCCAAACGTGATCGGAGGCGCCGGCTGCAGCAGAGTCCGGCCAAGCATCACGGTGGTCGCATGCCGGTCCGATAACCGCCGCAACGCGCTCGTCAGCCGGCCGTGATCCGATGCGAAGATCGGCAGCGCGCGCGAGAGGCACAAGATCAGGGTGGTATCGGCGACATCCTGGCTGGTCGCACCCCAGTGCACGAACGTCGATGCACGAGGGTCTTGCTGGGCGACTTGCGCGATGAGCGCCTCGACGAAAGGAATGACGAGAGTGCCGCTTTCGCGCGCCGCGTGCGCGATGCTCATCGTGTCGAATCCTTCGACGACGGCGGCGTGCGCGATGGCATCTGCGGCGCCGGCTGGAATCACGCCGGCACGCGATTCGGCACGGGCCAGGGCAATCTCGAAGCGGAGCATCGTCGCGAGAACCGCTTCGTCCGAAAAGACCTCAGCGAGCGGCTCGGTCGTGGCGAGGCTGTCAACCAGCCGCATACTCATCGCGCTTCAGACGTCGAAGAACACTGTTTCGCCCTCGCCTTGCAGCCGCAGGTCGAAACGCCATCGTCCCGCTGCTGCGGCATCCGGCCGAGCGATGAGCGTTTGACGACGCTCGGATGGAACGAGCGCGAGTACGGGATCCGACTCGATCGCGGCATCACCGGCGAAGTAGATGCGTGTATGCAGATGGCGCAGCAGGCCGCGCGCGAAGACACAGACGTTGATATGCGGCGCCTGGGACGTCTCGATCTCACACGTTCCGTCTGGACCCGTCGCCGCGCGCGTAAAGACCGCGCCATGCGCGGAATTCTTCTGCCAGCACTCGATCAACGCATCGTCTACAGGCTGGCCGTCGCCGTCGGTGACGGTCACGAGCAGACGGGTTCGCGCTTGGCCGGTGGCAGCGACGGTCGCACCTGGCTGCGGCTTCAGCCCCAGATGAAAAAACGGGCCGGCTGTCTGGGAGGCGGTCGCGATCGC
>Ga0137374_10005372_pt1 | contig 15223 bp, 9 predicted proteins | sample SagtaG_20_FD_104811 | JGI IMG/M metagenome (GOLD analysis project Ga0137374, IMG submission 104811) | Vadose zone soil microbial communities from Sagehorn Ranch, Mendocino, California, USA - Sage1_R_100_16 metaG | ecosystem: Environmental > Terrestrial > Soil > Vadose zone | place: USA...
CGCGAGCACGCTCAACCCGCCGGGCTGGACGGGCTCTTTCGGCTGCTTCGGATCGCCGCGATGAAACAGGTAAGTGACCGGAATCTTGTCCGCAGGCTCCGTCAGGACGCTGATGAAGTCCTCCGTCGGCTTGCGTCCGCGAACCTCCGCAATCTTCGCATCCATCGCCTTCAAGTCGTCCGCTGCCTTCTGATTGTACTGGTAAAGCACGCCGGCATTGATGTTCACGCTGGGATTGTCCTCGAGCAGTTTCTTTTGCTCGACGGTGCGTTTATCGGCGGGCGTGTCGTAGGCAGCGCGAAGTTTTCCGCGCAATTCGGCTTCGAATTTCTCGAGATGCTTCGTCAATGCTTCGTCGATGTACTGCTTCTGCTTCGCCGCCCGTTCGTCGGCCAGTTTCTTCGCTTCGGCTTCGACTTCAGCAGCCTTCGTCCGGTCAGCCTCGCTATAGAGTGAAACGAGGCGCTGGTCGGGGATGCGCCAGTTCTTCGGGTCATACGCGGGTTCAAACACGGCGCGCAGACGATAGTAATCGGTCTGCGGAATGGGATCGTACCGATGATCGTGGCATTGCGCGCAGCCGATGGATAATCCAAGCAATGACGTGCTCACGATCTTGATCGTGTCGGCCACGACCTGATTGCGCACGGCGTCGTAGTCGACGACGGCGGGCGTCGCCGTGCCATCGGCGCCCATTCGGAGGAAGCCCGTGGCGATGAGCAACTCGCGTGTGTGCGGCGCCGCCAGTGCGCCTTGCGGATTGTCCCGGGTCGCGCGCGAGAGTTCATCGCCAGCGAGTTGTTCGGTGATGAATCGGTCGAACGGTTTGTCCGAGTTGAACGCGCCGATGACGTAGTCGCGGTACTTGTAAGCGTAAGCGCGCGGCGGATCGGCGTCACTATAACCGTCCGAATCGGCATAACCCGCCACGTCGAGCCAGTGGCGACCCCATCGTTCACCGTAGTGCGGTGAATCCAGCAATCGGTCGAGCAGCTTTTCGTAAGCATCGGGTGCATTGTCCGCGAGGAAGGCTTCCGCTTCAGCGGGCGTCGGCGGCAATCCAATGAGATCAAAAGCGGCGCGGCGCAGCAACGTAATCTTTTCGGCGTCGGGCGAGAAGCCGAGCTTCTGTTTTGCCATTGCACTCACCAGGAAGGCGTCGATTGGCGTCCGCGCCCTGTCCTTCGGCTTTGTCGGCGGGACTGTCGGATGGCGGATCGGTCGAAACGACCAGAAGGCGCGTTCTTCCTCGGTGATGTTGATGCCTATGGCGATCTCGGCGGGTTCCGCACGAAGGGTTTTTGCCCCTGCTGCGATCCATCTCCGGAGCAACTCGACCTCCTCGCGCGTGAGTTTCTTGCCGCGTTTCGGCATTTCGCCGCTGTGAACCAACTTGAAGAGCAGACTTTTGTCCGGTTTGCCCGGGATGACGACAGGGCCATCCTCGCCGCCTTTCAGCATCAGCCGGCGCAGACGAAGATCGAGCCCGCCATTGAGCTTTTCGCCTTCACCGTGACAGTCGAAACAATGCGCTTTGAGGATTGGGCGAATGTCCTTTTCAAAAGTCGGCGGAGCGGCGGCAATCACAGGCGCCGCGGTGAAAAGCAGCAAGCCGGCGAAGCACATCCCAACGCCGTTCCTCATCAATCGCAGCACGCACGCCGGCGTCAGGTCAGTCCACATTGCGCCTCCTCACGCCGATCTCCCAGCTCCTTGGGCTGAAAAGATTCAGGTCCACAAAGTCGAGGTCCAACCCTTTCGTGATGTCCTCGATCAAAAACTCGGCGCCGCCAAGTGCGAATACCTTGTTCATCTGCTGCGAAATCATGGTGGAGAATGCCTCCATCTTTTTCGAACTGGAAAAGGCGGGCAACCGCTTCTTTCCCTCCATCTCCAGAATCCACGGCTCGAACTCGGCGCCCGCCAAGTCTTCGGATTCCTTCTGGATCATTTCGAGTAACTGCTCTGGCGTGAAGCTGGAGGCGTCAAGGAATCGCCTCGGTTTTCTTGGAATCAATAGTTTTCGCGTCTTGAGGTACGCGTTGAGCTGAGCGAGGTCTTCTTTGTACGCGATACGTTCCAAATCATCCTTGCCTGTGATTCTTTCTATCAGGTTAGCGATCATTCGATTTGGATCACCTGATCGGCCAGGATGGATGACAACCGAGCCTGGCAGTACAGACGCAAGGGCTGCGCCACGCCGGAAGTCTGCGATTCAATGTTCTTACCCGCTTGCACTCCCCGCTTCATGCGCTTCGTAGAATCTCTTGCACCACGCGGCACGGCTTGGTGTCGGTGATGCGCTCTTCCTGGCCGTTGTGATGGTACAGCAGCTTCGTGTGATCGAGTCCAAACAGATGCAGCAACGTCGCGTGATAATCATTCGGGCTCACCGGATTCACGACCGCCTTGTGCCCGAACTCGTCGGTTTCGCCGTAGGTCATTCCGCCCTTGAAGCCGCCGCCGGCGACCCACGTGCTAAAACCCTGCCCGTTATGATCGCGCCCGGCTTTCTCGGCCTTGCCGTGGTTTTCAGTGACCGGCAGCCGGCCAATCTCGCCACCCCAATGAACAATCGTCGTGTCGAGGAGGCCGCGCGCTTTGAGATCCTTCACGAGCGCGGCGGAGGGCTGATCGGTCTTGCGGCAACAAGTGGCCAGGTTGCTCTTGATGCTCTCATGGTTGTCCCAGATTTGCCCGTTGACGAACAGTTGCACGAAACGCACGCCGCGCTCGACGAGGCGGCGGGCGATGAGACAGCGCGTTCCGTATTCGCGAGTGGCTGAATCATCGAGGCCATAAAGCTTCTTCGTCGCCTCGCTTTCGCCGGAAATATCCAGGGCCTCCTTCGCGGCGGTCTGCATCCGCGCGGCCAGTTCGTAGCTTGCGATGCGCGCTTCCAGATCGTTTTCGCCGGGATGACGGGCCAGATGTTCGCGATTGAGCCGCGCCAGGAAAGCCAGGTTCTGCTCCTGCAATTCCCCTTTCAAATGAGGCGGCGGTTCGAGGTTCAGAATCCGCGGCTCGGTCGAGCGCACAATCACGCCTTGAAACAGCGGCGGCATCCATCCATTCGACCAGTTGCGCACGCCATCGACCGGATGCCCGCCGGGGTCGGTCAGCACGATGTAGGCGGGCAAACTCTGGCTTTCCGAACCGAGGCCGTATGTCAGCCACGAACCGAGCGCCGGCCGGCCGGGCTGCGATTTGCCAGTGTTCATGAACCAGATGGACGGCTCGTGTCCATTGATGTCCGTGTGCATCGAACGGATGAGCGTCACGTCATCCACGATGCTCGCGAAGTGCGGAAGCAATTCGGAAACATCCATTCCGCACTCGCCGTGCTTCTGGAATTTCCACGGACTGCCGAACAGCTTTTTGCTCGCGCGATCGATGAAGCTGAACTTGACCTCGCCCGCGTAATCCTCCCCGCTGCGCTTGGTCAACTCGGGCTTCGGGTCAAACAGGTCCACGTGGCTGGGTCCACCGTGCATGAAGAGTGAGATCATCGCCCTGGCTTGCGGAAGGAGCGGCGGAAACTTGGGCTTCAGATCGAAGGACTCAGGCTGGCGCGGCATGTTCGGAGGCGTCGCCAGCAGACTTTCCTCCCGCAACAGCCAGGCCAGCGCGACACTGCCGACCCCCATCGCGTTGCGCGCCAGAAAGCGGCGACGCGACCAGAGTCCTGTTACAGCATCAGCCGAGTCCCAAGTCAGGTTCATAGAGCATGGTCAGATAAATGGACGGCGCAGGCAACCAGGGAAATTCAAATGCGCGCGGCTACCTGGGGGTGGATCGGAAAGCGGAATGTTCCGAGTCGCCGTCGGCAATGAGATACGCCAGCAAATCGAGGATCTGAGCCTCGCTCAGAGTGTTGATGATGCCTGTGGGCATGTTCGAGATCGTGGACAAGGTGCGACGGCGGATGTCCGCTTTGCGAATGGTCACCACTTCTTCGCTCGCGGCGAGCGGTCGAATCAGAACTGCGCGGTCGTCTTCCCGCTCGACGCGACCGTTGATGACACCGCCGGATTTTGTTTCGAGCTCGGTCGTCGCATATCCCTCCGCGATAACTTTTGAAGGCAGAAGGATCGATTCCAGCAATTCGTGCGGAGAAAGCCGTCGCCCAACGCCCGTGAGATCAGGTCCCACGCTGCCGCCTTCGCCGGCAAAGCGATGGCACTGGCTGCAACCGGTCTGGCGGAATGCGGTCCGGCCGGACTCGAAGGAGCGTCCGCTTTTGATTTGTTCCAACGCAGGCAGCAGGTCTTCCATGTTCCATTCTCGAACAAACTGCTGTGACGGCTTCGTTTCGACGATCCAGTCGCGAAAGAGGGCGACGGCCCGTTCATCCACCACGGTCGTGACCAGGGGCGGCATCTGGCCGCGACCCCGGCGCGACAGGCGCTGGAAGAGAATGGATCGGTCGGGATCCCCTGGAAAGATCAGCATGGCGTTGTCGATGCCGAAGGTGTCGTGCTGGGGCCGGGCGCCGAAAAGATTCAGCCGCTCGCGGGCGGTCGTGAAACCCAGTTCCATCTTCGAGTTGCCGCCTCCGGCTTCGACGTGGCAGACGGAGCAATTGGCGTGGAGATACGAGCGGGCGCGCCGGTCGAGGTTCTGGCTGGTGTCGTAAGGATTGACAAGCGCGTTGGTCGAAGACTTGGGAAGCGTCCCGGTGAATACGCCGATGTGTTTCAAAGTGCGCAACTGCCCGTTACGCACGCCGCCATAGTCGTGTAACTTGTCCAACTGCAGTTCTGTAAGACCCAGTACGAAGCCAGCGGCGCGACTGTGGCAAGACATGCATTCGGCGCGGCTTGGATAACGCCAGACCTGTCGGCGGATGCCGCCCGGAGAGTGTGGATCCTTGATGACAACTACTTTCTCGTCGCCCTTCGCTCCGACCAGGTTCGCGTCGGACTCGCGATCATCCCAACGGTAGGAGTAACCAATCCATTGCCCGCTCTGCCGGGTGAGGAGCCGGGTCTCGACGCGCTGACGCGAAGCGGCTTTGCCAACCTCGCGTTCGAGCGAGAGCGTCTGAACCAACACGGCGCCGTTCGTGAAATGTCCGATGCGGCTGTCGTCCGGCAGCGCCATGAATCGCTCGACGAATGCGCCGTCTGCCCAGCCCGGTGCGTTGACCGAGTACGGGATCAGCGCTGGTTGAACGCGATGGTCTTTCGTGGAGGCGAACAGACCTGTCTCACTCAGGCGGGTCGGGAATTTGTGTGTTGGGCGCTGCTTGGGAAACCGCACCAACCGGTAGAGGGCGCCTGCGTGATCAGCGATCAACAGCTCTCCGTGATGATTGACGGCGAATGCAGTGATCTGCAGGTCCGTTTGGGCCAATTGCCGCAGCCCCTTCATGCGCGAGCCATCGTGACGGGCGCCCCAGATCTCACCGCTCGAATAGTCGCCGTAAACATAGAACCCGTTGAGTTCCTGGAATCGATCTCCATAGTAAACGACGCCGCCCGTCAGCGAGCGAAAGTCGGCATGGGAATGCTCGATGGTCGGCCGAACGGGTTGGGTGGGACCCAGTTTGCGATTGAGGTAAAACGGATGACTTCCCTCGTACACGCTCCACCCGTAGTTTTCACCGCGCCGAATCAAATGGGCCGTTTCCCAGAGGTCCTGGCCGTTGTTCCCCACCCAGATCGCTCCGGTTTTCTGGTCAATTGACATGCGCCACGGATTGCGCAGGCCGTAGGCCCAGTTCTCAGGCCGCGCATTGGTCCATCCCACAAACGGGTTGTCTTTGGGTATCGAGTAAGCCTTCGAATCATCCGGGCGATCGACGTCGATGCGCAACACGCCGCCGAGAAGTTCGCTCAAGTCCTGGCCCGTCACCCACCCGTCCGAGTCGCTCGTGCCGTCGCCGGTGGAGATGTAGAGCATCCCATCGTGGCCGAAGACGATGCCGCCACCGTCGTGGCCTTCCGAGCGCCACTCGATGATAATGTGCTCCGAAAGCGGGTCGCAGTGACGCGAGGCCTCGCGCTCCACGTTGAATCGCGAAATGCGATTCGTCCGCGCGTATTCGCCCGTCGAACAGTGGGTGAACACAAAAAGCTGCCCGTTGGTTCGATAGCCGGGATGGAACGCGACGCTGTAGATGAGCCGGTTGCTCACGGTCAGGAGTGTCTCGGCCTCGGAGGTGCTCGCGTCGTCTGGCACGCGGACGATTTTCGAGGGCCGTTCCTTCTCCCCGCCGGCCAGAACGATTAACAAGTAGTCGGAATCCGGCTCGGGCGTGACAAAAATTGGCGCGCGCCATTGGATGTTCGTGAAGGTTTTTTCCACCGTGAAAGGCAACGGCGGCTCGGGTGAGCCCGCCACGCGGGAGGTGGTCCACGGGATTCGGTGGTCGAGGCCAAAAGCTTGTTCATCCGCACCCTGAAGTGGTGGCAGGATGCAAATCAGGACGAAAGCCGCGAGCTTCGGAATCATTGTTCACGCCAATCCCGCATCGGCGGAGGCGGTGGCGGTTCGGTCCATCGCCAAATCGGCTTGTAAGCCAGCATGAGGTAGGGCGTCTCAACGCGGCGCTGGTCCTCCTTCTCAGAGACCAACAGCGCGTGCAATGCGCCGGAAGTCAGAAGCGTTCTTTCGACGTTCCAGGACGGTTTGCCGGTGAGGATCATTCCTTCGATGCCCTGCAACAGCCTCGTAAAGTGCATCGCGGGCCGGCCCTCCTGGACCCAGAACAGCGACGACTCGGCGCGGCCATCGTCGGCATAGCGCCAGGCCGCGGACCATTCGCCGGCAGCGCCGTTCAGCTCCAGCACGTGCGCGCGCAATCCATCGGCGTATTCGATCCGGAACAGTTTTGGATCCCGCACGAGCTGACGCAGCGGCCGGCCACCCCCTCGCGGCTCCGACAGGCGCTGCCAGGCCGCGTCAAACAATTCGACATCGAACTGCTTTTCATCGAACGCGCGCCACACCGCGTCACCGGCAAAGGTTTGCACTGCCTTGATGCCCGTTTCTCCGCGCTGGCGTTGTTCGGCCAGGGCCTGAACCATTTCCAATGCGTGGAAACCGTAGTGCTCGGTGATGTGATAAGTGATTCCCACGATCTCGCGCAGGCGCGCGCCGCGCTTCACGTCCGCAGGCGGACGACGCCACGTGCCCGGCACGGAAGAACCCGCCATGAGCGGAATCTTCAGCTCCTGCGCGCTGTCGTAGATGAATTTGGCATCCGTCCAATTGTCGGAGAGATGCTTGTCGATGAACACCGGCGCCACTCGGCCGCTGGCGCGAAAAACCTTGAGCGTCTCCTCCCAAAACCGGCGCTTCGGGTATTGGGTGTTGCCGACAGCGGACTTCGGATACTCTCCGTGCTCGGCAATCAGCAATATCCCATCCACGGCCAGCCGGCCACTGCCCAGCGTCAACGCATCCTCAATCGAGCCGCTCACCCGGAAGCGATGCGATGCGGCGAGCAACCGGCTGATGTCCTTCTCCGGCTTTTGATCCGTGTAGAGGGACGCCAGTTTCAGTGCGGATTCATTGCCTTTGCCGTCCAAGGTGTCGGTCTGCAGGAGCCGGCTGACAATCAGGTCGGCGTGCGAATTGTGGGTGTAGATGGTGACGATGGCAGCGACTTTTTTGGCGGGCGGCGAGTTAGTGGGCTCGGCGGCTTGCGCCGCAAGGAGCGCGAAAGCGAATGCACATGCGATGCTGATAAGCGCAGCAAGCTTGCAGCGGACGCGTTTCACTTTCTTGCAACTCTCATTTGCACCGGGCTTCTGCCCGGTGATTCGAGTAGCCGAAGGCAAAGCCGTTTCAACGGCTTGCCTCGCGCCGAAGGCACGAAAACCGTTGAAACGGTTTTCGTTCACGTCCCTCAAACACACCCGGCTGAAGCCGTGTGCTAACGAGAGGTTTCCGAGGGTCAGCAAGAAGTTTAGATCCACCGGCTTGCAGGGCCAACAGCCGGCTCGCACTGTGCCAGGAAATTGCTCGAATCTCATTTCCGTCGTTCAGTTCGATTTGGACGATTCAATTCGCGCAACTCCGTATACCAAAAACTCTGGAACGCGGAATCGAAGGCGCGTGCCAACTTGCTCAAACTCCAATCCCCTGCCCTGCCCCGCTTCGGGTGTCAGAAACTCGACGCGCGCCACTTGCATCCCGCGTCCGAGTTTCAAGTCGGCCTGACCGGACGGCGCCGCAACAGGCTTCTCATCCTTGATGCCGCTGCCACGGTTCTTTTTGTCCGCCGGCTCTTCTCGGTTGTAATTCACGAAGTGCAATGTGATTTCGTTTCCAAGCGAAGGGCGTGACGCGGAGACGCGCACCGTTGCAGGAGCGCTAAACCAGCTGCGATTCGAAGCCAGCCCCTCCACCACGTTTGCCGCCGTGAGGCGCGTGTTAAACGGATCGATGACCGCCGAATAACGCCTTCGCGCCGACGCTGTGGCGCGGTCATCTGGAAGAACATCGAAAAGCACATGGGCGTCGAGGAGTCGTTTGCCCAGCTCCTTGAACCGATCGACGGCGGCCAGATTGCCTTCATGGACGCGGCTGCGCGGAAACAGCAACAGCACTTCGCCGTGTGGGCGGTTGGCGCGGTACAGCGATTCGTTTCGCCGCAGGAAGCTGTAATAGCGCACAATCTCGCCCCGGGCCTCGGGGTCTTCAAAGGCGGTGTAGAAGCCCATGGGCGCGCCGCCGTTGGCAGCCAGTTCGGCAATGGCCGCGCGAATGCGGACGCCCTCATACTTGCCGAGTGTGAATGGTTTATCGTCGAAGGCGCCGCGGATGTAACGCGCCTGCAGGGTGCCCTCGCCGAACACGCCCGCGGCGAGGTCGGTGTGGTTCGCCAAATCGCCGGTGCTGTACCAGAGATAATCCTCGTCCCGTCCCCACAATTCGCCCGGCAGGAGGCAACGTTCGTCGCCGCCGATTTGGCTGAAGTCACCGAGGTGATTCCATTGCGCAACGATCAGGTCGGGTTTCAGCGACCGGCCATACTTCACGAACACTTCATCGAACGCCCGCTTGTTGGCCATTTGCGAGAAGCGCAGCATCTCGCGCCGCAACGGTGTGGACTGCGCGGGATCGTGCCACGCCACGATCTCGTCGAAGTGATGCGCCGCCAGATTCGTAACGGCAAAACGCTTTTCGAGTTCCCTGGCGGAAAAGCGCTCGCGCAGATATTGGCGAAAGCCGCTCACGCAATGCTCGCAATGGCAATCGTGCCGGTAGAAGTAGTTCGAGATGAAACCATCCGCGCCTCGGGCGATGCCGCAACGGACCCAGGCCTTCAGCACCTGCCGCCAGGATGGATTGTTGAGACACGCCCAGTACTCGCGCATCCCGCCGATGCTGTAAGTATTGTTCGAGATGGGCTTTCCGGTCTTGTCCTTTTCCAGCAGGTCCAGGGCGTCCGCCGCGGGTTTCGGGCCGAGCAGCTTCTCATCCCATTGATCGCGATAGAACTTGAAAAAACCGCGTGGCCCCTCGGGGCTGTCCGGATCGCCCACCAGGAATTTCACATTGAGATGACCGACCACTTTCACGCTGCGTCGATGCAACTCGGCGTTGAGCCGCGCAAACCATTCCCCGCACTCGCGATGGCCGCGCACGGGAAGATTTGCCGGATAACCGCTCCCAAACGGCGTGTCCGCCAGGCTCCAGAAATGCGCGCCGTAGAAACCGACCTGCGCGACCTCCGGTTTCACCTCTTCGACGAACGGCAGGTAGCCGGGGTCCGCGTAGCCAGACCAATGGGCGATGAGGCGTGTAAACTCGAAGCGCGGAGTGGCTGCCGAAGGATTAGTGCTTTCGCTTGAGCGTGGAAGCGATGTCCTGTCTGATTCGCGAAATTGACATCCCGCGATCAACAGCCCGCCTCCGAGGACCGCGGCAGCGCAGTGAGTCAGCTTCTTTCCCAGCAGCATCAGTGGACGATTCATCGCGTCAGGAGTTGATGCGCCACGATACGGGACGGCGCATGGGCGACAACCTTTTTGATGAGGCCCACGGGGTCAGTGTGAGGGCGATCGACTAAGTCGGGCAACGCGCCGCGGCTCCCAAGTGCTGGCAGGGAGCGCAAGCAGCCTGCGCTGCTCCGGCGCACCCGCGCTCGGTTCGTAGCGCAGACAGCCTGTCTGCTGTTTCGCCGACTGCCAGTCGGCGGGCAGCCGGTACCCCCCCCAATCCGCGCTTCCCTCTGGTCGCACCTTCGCGGGTTGGCAACCCGCGAGACAGCAGGCTGGGCAGCCTGCGCTACGGGTTTGTCAACAGCCCTGAGGTCAGTCTCCCGGCTTGAGACCGATATCGGAAGCGATACACTCGCTCCAATGAACCTGACCTTCTCATCCGCACGTCGCGCGATGCCAACGAAGCGCGAGAAGGTTCCTGTTCGCGCCGGCAAGCTTTCATGGTTCACGGCATGGCGCCGCTGGTGGTTCATGGTTGGAGGCACGATGTTCTTCTGCTCGTCACCGGCGCAATCGGCTTCTTCTGGGAGCTTCATCCTCGCAAGTAAGGGCCAGCCAAGGGCGGAGATTCTCGTGGGAGAGCAGCCGGCACTGCCAATCGCGTTCGCCGCGCGGGAACTTCAGCGGTACGTGAAGGAAATGAGCGGCGCCGAACTGCCGATAGTAACTGCGCCGTCCAGAAAGCCCGCCGTCGTGCTGGTCAGCCGGTCATTGGAGCAGGACAAGCGGGCTTTGGAAGACCCGCGCGAGGAAGATCACTATCGCCTGAACATCGACGCCAGGACCCTGCGGATTGAAGGCGCCACCGCGCGGGCCGTGCTCTTCGGTGTGTACGATATTCTGGAGCGGCTGGGCTGCGGCTGGTGCGTGCCCGGCGATGACGTGGTTCCAATTCGCGGCACGCTGGAGCTGGCCCCATTGCGCGTGGACACGCGGCCGGCGTTCCAATACCGGATGATGCTCGACTTTCCAATGTTGAGCGTCGCGCAGACCATCGCCATCTCCGACTGGATCGCCAAGAATCGGATGAACTGGGTGCGCGAATGTCCGAACGCACACGGCGAGCCGAAGGCGTGGTACGATCGCCGTGACCGGGTCGTACCCGAGCTGAAGCAACGCGGGCTGCGACTGATCGTCGGCGGCCACACGATGCACACCTGGCTGCCGGAAACAAATTCTGCCTCGCACCCGGAATGGTTTGCCTACGACAGCGACGCCCGCAAGGCGCCCACACTCTGTGTCAGCAATCCCGAGATGACCGCGGAGTTGATCCAGAACATGCAGCGATTCCTGGATCGGTGTCCGGAGGCGGACGTCATCGATCTCTGGCACACGGACAGCGAAGTGTTCTGCCATTGCTCCAAGTGCACGCGCGGAGTCGTGATCGAGGGAGGGAAGCAGAAACCGCCGGCGGATGCGGTGCAGGCCGCTTACGTCATCAGTTACATCGAGTTCGTCAACCGGGTCGCGGCCGCCATCGCCAGGAGCCATCCGAACGTGAAGATTGGTCCGCTCATTTACAGCCAAACCGATCGGGCCATGCCGGATGGATGTCCGGCGCCGGCCGACAACGTGCTGATCGGTCTGGCCCACTTCCACCGGGATAGTTATCGCCCGCTCGTGGGCGGGCCGAAGTCGGCGATCAACCTGCGCTTTCTCGGCAATGACCTCACTTGGATCGCCAAATCAAAACACTCCTACATTTACGAGTACTTCAATAGTTGGGTCGCACCCTACATCTACCCTGGAGCGCAAGTCATCGTTCGTGACTTGCAGACGTTGGAGGCGCTGCAAGTCCAAGGCGTCTCCTCGGATATGTACGGCTACTCGCCGGTGAACATGTACGTCGCGGCCCGGGCGCTCTGGTCGCCGAACATTTCATGGAAGGACGCGGTCCGGGATTTTTGTGTCCGCTACTACGGGGACGTGGGAGAAGCAATGGCAGAGAATCAGCTCCGGCTTGAAGGGGGGATTTTCGGTCTGAACGGTTACCAGGCCAGCGGTGCGCGGGATCCGGAGAAGTGGTCGCCGCCCCCCGAGGCAGGACTTTACCTGCAACAGCAACGCCCCGAACAGATCAAGTTCTTGAACGAAGTGATCGCCCGAACCAGGGATCGGTGGGTCAAAGCGCGTTTGGAACGCGCGCTCAAGCCGTGGGCCTTGTGGAACAAAGAGCCGCGGTTTTGGGCATTCCCTGAGTTCAAGGATTCCAACGAATGATGAGCCCAGCGATATCCAAAACCCTTCGAATGGCTGCACCCGGAAATTTCACACGCGATGTAGCCGCCGGCGTGAGGAGGCGGATGGTCCAAATGGTGGAACGAGTCCGCCTCCTCACGTCGGCGGCTACAGGATGTGGGTGTTTCAAGCGACTTGTAAAATATCCGGCTGCAGCCGTTTGCGCCCTGCTCGCGGCGAGTCTCGCCGCCGTCGCCGCAGAGGCTCCGAACGTTCTTGATTCTCGACGACAATTGTTCCTCGACGACGACCTTATCGCTTCGATGACGCGCGTGAAACGGACGGTCGAGCCGGCGCAAAAGTTCTCCGGCAATCCCGTGCTCTGGCCGACGCAACGCTGGGAGCCGTCCATGGCGATCGTTTACGGCTCAATCCTCCGCGACGGAACGAAGTTCAAGATGTGGTACAAATCAGGGTTGGGCGTCGCCTACGCGGAGAGCGACGACGGCGTTCAGTGGAACAAACCTCGCCTGGACCTCACGCTCGTCGGTGGAGAGCGGTCGAACATTCTTTTCACCAAAAAAAACTCGATGGAAGGGTCGGAGGCGTTCCCCTACCACCATGAATTGTTCGGTGTGCATCGAGACGACCGCGAGCCCGACCCCGCGCGCCGCTACAAAATGGGCTTTCTCGACATCGATTGGAAATACGACGGACCCGATGGCCTTCCGTGGCGCAAGAGTCAACACCGTGGTTTGGGTGTGGCCGGCAGTCCGGATGGGATTCACTGGAAGCTCATAGACAATTGGGCCACCGCAGCCATCTCGGACGGGGCCACGCACTGGATGTTCGATCCGGCGCGCCAGAAATACGTGCTCTACGGCCGCACGCTCAAGGCTCTGCCCGAAGTCGTGGCGGCGTGGCAGACCAATGACTGGTTTAAGCAATGGTTCTCCGGCCGGGCCGTCGCGCGCGTGGAGTCCTCCGACTTCCTGAAGTGGGATTTTACCAGGCCCGGCACTGCGCCCGTCGTCATGACGGCCGATCTTCAGGATAAGCCGGGCACGGAAATCTATTCGATGAAGGTCTTCCCATACGAAGGCCTCTACATCGGCCTGGTGCAGGTCTTTCACGCCACGCCCGACGACAGCACGCTCGATGTCCAACTGGCCGTGAGCCGCGACAGCATTCACTTCTCGCGCGTGGGCGACCGAGGAACATTTCTTCCGGTCGGGCCGATTGGCAGTTGGGACCGCTTCAATCTCTCGCTGGCGAACAACGATCCCATCGTAGTGGGCGACGAACTGCGCTTTTACTATAGCGGGCGCTTGTATCGGCACGGTCCTTACGCCGGTCCCGACAAGGGCGAGGAGAAAAGCGGCATCGGCTTCGCGAGTATCAAACGCGATCGATTCGTCGCCCTTGAAGCGTCGTTCGATGGCGGGGAAATCGTGACGAAGCCGGTGAAACTGAGCGGCACGGCCCTTCACCTCAACGCCAAGTCCGACTTCGGAGAAATCCTCGTCGAACTGCTGGACTCCAGCGGCAAGCTGCTCGGCCGGTCGAAGCCGATCCAACGCGACGGCCTGGACATCCCGGTGGAGTGGTCAGGCGATATCCAACAACCCGACGGGCCGGTGTCGCTGCGCATCAAGCTCAAGAACGCGCGCTTATTCGCGCTGTGGTGCTCTCCATGAACCGGCTCTTGCAAGGAGTCCCGCCTTCAGGCGGCAGGATGTCCGGCCGGCTAAAGCCGGGACTCCGTGCCAGCAGCCGCCGTTCATGGCCCCAATGCGCGATGCTCGAACCGTAGCTTCTCAAGAACGACAAGGTCGGGCGCGTCGCTCCGCGCGCGCCGCGTTCCACATCCCGGAACGGCGCGCGCGGAGCGACGCGCCCTACCAACCACGCGCGGGCGGCACACACGCGCGGGCCGCCGCTTGCCATTCCTTCAACGGTTGAGGTAGCCTCATTCCACAGCCGACATGCAGCTCACCGACCTCAACTGGCCGGCCATTCAGGCGCTCAACAAGGACACTCCGGTCGTGTTCCCCGTTGCCGCGCTGGAGCAACATGGCCGGCATCTGCCCTTGTTCACGGACAGCTTGTTGCTGGGTGAGATTGTCCGGCGCGCGGCGGGGCGGCTGGCCGACCGCGTCCTGTTTGCGCCGCTGCTGTGGCTGGGCAATTCGGATCATCACCTTGATTTTCCGGGCACGCTATCGGCCCCGCCCCGCGCTTATCTCGATGTGCTCTCCGGCCTGTTGGAGAATTTCATTCAACATGGGTTCCGGCGTTTGGTCTTCATGAATGGTCACGGCGGCAATGACGTGCCCGGCCGGCAGGTGGTATTTGAAGTCCGGCAGCGGCACCGGCAACGGAACGACTTGCTCCTGCTGTTCGCGACCTACTGGCAACTCGGCGCGAAGCCATGGGAAATCGAGCCACGCCTCCAGCAACACGAGATGGGCCATGCCTGCGAGTGGGAAACCTCGATGATCCTCCGCCTGGCGCCCAAGCTCGTCGGCGCGCTGGATAAGCTGGATCCGGTCCCATTCGGCAGCGCATTCGAGCCCGCCTCCCGCGGCTGGACCACGAAAGACCGCACCGTGATGGGTCACATTGGCGATCCTCGCGCGGCCACGGCCGAGAAGGGCGAGGCGTTGTTCCGAGTGTTCACCGAAGACGTGGTCGCGTTGCTCGAACGAGTCGTTCGCTGGAACGGCAAATCATGGCGCGACTGAACGAAACGCCGTGCCCCCGTCCGACTTCGTGGAAGTGGTGGATCTGCGGGCTGCTGCTCCTGGCGTCCACGATCAACTACATGGACCGCCAGACCCTGGCCAATGCCGCGGTGCGGATCACGGAGCAGTTCCATCTCAGCCAGGCACAATACGGCAGGCTCGAATGGTATTTCGGCTGGGCTTTCGCCGCCGGCTCGTTGCTGTTCGGTGTCATGGTCGATCGCTATTCGGTGCGCTGGATTTATCCCGTCGTACTGGTCTTGTGGTCGGCAACCGGGTTCGCCACCGGACTGGCGCAAGACTACGACAGCCTGTTGGTCTGTCGGACGCTGTTGGGCTTGTTCA
>Ga0137374_10005387_pt1 | contig 15208 bp, 15 predicted proteins | sample SagtaG_20_FD_104811 | JGI IMG/M metagenome (GOLD analysis project Ga0137374, IMG submission 104811) | Vadose zone soil microbial communities from Sagehorn Ranch, Mendocino, California, USA - Sage1_R_100_16 metaG | ecosystem: Environmental > Terrestrial > Soil > Vadose zone | place: USA...
GCCTGAATAGTGGAACAGTAGAAGCCTTCAATCCCAACACTCCCACACTCCAACTCCCTACTTCCCTCTACGTCTGGATTCCCACTCGGCCGCTAACTTTGTAAAACAGCGCTACGATCGCCAGCAAGGTAGCGATCATCAGCACACCGATCGCCGCGACGACCGTCACCTGACCCTGTTCAAACATGGTAAAGAGCAGAATCGACAACACCCGGCTTTCGCCGGTCGCGAGCAAAACCGAAGTGGAAAATTCCCGAAACGACACGATGCAGATATAGATCCAGCCCGCGGCAAATCCCGGTCGCAAAAGCGGCAACGTGACGCGCCTGAATGTTTCCCACCATGAAGCGCCGGAGGCCGCCGCAGCCTCTTCCAGCTCGCTGTGAATTTGCAAAATCGATCCCGAAGCCGAGCGCATACCATAGGGAATGAACCGGGTCACGTAGGCGATCAGCAGCAACCAGATCGTCCCGTAAATCGGCAGTGGAAAAGCGACGTACAGCAAGATGAGCGACATTCCCATCACGATGCCCGGAATCGTGATCGGCACGAAGGCGAGAAAGTCGAGCAGCCATGCCCCACGCAGGCGACTCTTATAGACGATCCAAGCGACCAATGAAGTCAGAACCATCGCGACGGTCGCCGTCAACGTCGCCAGCAGAATGCTGTTCTTCATGGCCTCCCAAAATGGCCTGAAACCGGACAAATAACGATAATTATCGAGACTCAGCTTGCTTAACGCATCCAAGCTTGGCGCCGCAAAAAACGGCAGGAACGACGCCCAAAACAGCACCAAGAAGGGCAACAGCACGACGAATAGAAAGTACGTCGTCAGGAAGCCAAGACCGAGCCAACGCCACGGCCCCAGGTCAAACTGCCGCGGCCTGAACGCTTTTCCGGTTACAGTTTGAAACTTCTTCCCTTCCTTCGTCGCCCGCGTGTAGAGCCATACGCCTATGGCGCTCAACAAGAGCAACCCGACCGCCAACGCACCACCGCGGCCGTAGTCCGGCGGATACTCGTTGAATGCCAGAAAAATCTCGCTGGTGTAGACGTAAATCCGCGCCGGGATTCCGATCAACGCCGGTGTTTCAAATGACTCGAGGGTACGGACAAAAAGGATCAATAGCACCGATCCCGCCGTCGGCATCAGCAAACGTAGAGTGATGCGCTTAAACGTTTGCCAGGTGCGGGCTCCTGACATCATCGCCGATTCTTCCAAAGACGGGTCCATGGATTTGAAGGCCGCCACCATCATGAGAAATGCCAAAGGAACCTGGCCTACGGAATGAACCCAAATCATCCCGGGAAGTGAGAACACATTAAAGGGCGGCGATTTTAGGCCGAAGAGATTCATCAGCCAAACATTGAGGTAACCGAATTTCGGGCTGAGCAAAAATATCCACGCGATGGATTCCAAGACACCCGGTAAAATCAACGGGACGACGGCCAGAGGAACGAAAAGCCCGCGCAGCGGCGTGTTCGTGCGCTCGGTAAGCCAGGCGAGCAACGTGCCAATAATAAAGCTGAGGCCGGCTGAGCCGGAAGCGAAAATCAGCGAGTTCATGAAAGTCGAGTAGGTGTACTCACTGGCATACGCCGCCCGGTAGTTCTTCAGCGTGTAAACAAACTCGCGCGGCGCTACCTCCGCTTGAAAGCTGCCGATCAAAAGCATGAGGAGTGGCAAAACGGCAAGATAAATGAGCACGCCGGCGCCGACGACCGGAATCAGCAACGCCGGATCACGGAACGATGGGAGAGACGCGCTCGCGGGTCTAGGGATTGCGGCGGTAGCCATACAGCATCATGCTTGAGTCAAGCGCATTACAAAATCCCGGATTGCTATCGGAACTTGAAGATTTCGTTCCAACGCTTTTTCGTACTTAGGAAATTCCTTGAGGTCCGCGGCGGTAATACAGTCCGGGCGAATCTTCTGATCAAAAAAACCTCCGACTATTCTCACCAACAGCGTGTAAAGTTGATATCAACTTAAACCGCCGAGTCAATACGCCGTGACTGCCGCACACTTAACGGAGCTTGAAGATTTCCTTCCAGCTCTTTTCGTACTTGCGCCATTCCTTTATTTCATCGGTGCCGATGGGATAAAGCGTCGCCGGGCGAATTTTTTCCACCGGCTCCACCTTGGGATGCGGCGGCAAGCGTCCTCCCGCCGCGTAAGCTTTCTGCCCTTCCTCGCTGGCGGACCATCGGTAGAAGAGCCACGCTGAGTTGGGATGTGGTGCGTCCTTGGCCAACGCGTCGGCGGTGATCGTGGCGATCCCTTCGGTCCGCATATATCCGAGCGGAGCGCCCTTTTTGATCCGTGGCGGATAGTGGTGTGCGTAACAGGTGAGACATGCGGCAGCCTGCCCAGCAACGAGAAACTCTGCCAGCTCCGAGTGGCCCTTGTGGAATTCAACATTATTGGCCGCGATCTTTCGGAGAAAGTCGAAGGCTTTCTCGTCGTTTTTATACTTATGCTTGGCCAAACCGATCAATAATTCGACATCCCGCCCCTCGGCAATCAATTTTCCCTTCCATTTGGGATCGGCGAAGTCATCGAACTGTTTGGGTTCATCTTCTTTCTTTACCAGGTTCGTATTCCAAGCGCCGATAATGATCACCAAGTCCGCCGCCAACCAATTCGGACCCTTGAGATTAGCCGGATAAGCCGCTGCTTCAGGCGGGAGCCGATCGACCACCAGCTTTTGGTCCACCAATTGCAAAACGTTCTCCAAGGCCATTTGAAACACGTCGGCGAGCACCCTCCCGCCTCTTGCCTCGGTAATGGCGCGGGCTGCAAGCTTGTCCGCGGTAGCGTCCACATGATTCACTTTGATGCCGGGAAAGCGTTTTTCGAATACTGGCAGTATTTTCTCGGCGTTGATCTGCGCCAGAGTGCCGTAGAAATTGAGCGTCCCGCCTTCTTTCAAAGCCAGCTTGTGAAGTTCGTCCAGCGATTGACCGCTAGCGGGCGCCGAAGTCGAGGCAATCATGCCGCCCACGATCAAAGTCAAAATCGTCAAGAATGCCTTCCGTTTTCGCAACATGTTTCCTCCGATAAATGAAAATTACCTATGTAAACGTGATCGCTAAAAACCGACTATCTCAGTTTGAATACTTCCTTCCAAATCTTTTCGAACTTACCGTACTGCTTCAAGTCCTCGACGCCGACCGCATAAATATTCGCAGGGCGAATTTTTTCCATCGGTTCTACTTTGGGATGAGCCGGAGTTCTTCCCCCCTTGGCGTAAACCGCCTGCCCTTCCGCGGACGAAGCCCAGCGGGCAAACAGCCAAGCAGTGTTGGGATGTGGCGCGCTCTTGAGGACCGATATCGCGATGATCCCGGCAACTCCCTCCGATAGCATGTAATTGAGCGGCGCGCCCTTCCTGATGCGGGCGGGGTAATGATGCGAGTAACAGGTGAAACAAGCGGCGGCTTGCCCGGCGACGAGAAACTCCGCCAGCTCCGAATGGCCTTTGTGAAATTCGACATCGTTCGCGGCGATTCTCGCTAGAATAGCCCGCGCTTTTTCCAGGCTCTTATGCTTGTGCGTCAATCCTATCAGAATCTCATAGTCCCGCGGCTCACCGATCAGCCGTCCCTTCCAACGCGGATCGCCGAAGTCATCGAGAAATTTCGGCTCTTCTTCCTTTTTAACTTTGTCCGTGTTCCAGGCGCCGACAAAGAAAATGAGATTGTTGGCGACCCAATAGGAGCCTTTAAGGTCGCTTGGGTAGTCCACGGACTCGGGGACGGCTCGATCCAGAAGCAGTCCCTGCTCGCGGATCTTGTTGATATCTTCCAAACCGAATTCGACGACATCGGCAATCACTCTCCCGCCGCGCGCTTCGGTTATCGCGCGAGCGGCGAGTTTATCCGAAGTCGCGTCGACATGATTGATCTTGATGCCGGGAAAGCGCTTCTCGAAGACCGGGTAAATTTTTTCCGCGTTGATCTGCGCTAGGGAGCAATAGCAATTGAGAACGCCCTCTTCCTTCACTGCTTTCTTGTAAAGTTCGTCGAGGGATTCGGTCTGCGCCGAGGCGGCCAAAGGCATCCCCAAACTAAGAATCAGAACAATCAGGACAATGCTCCTAGATTTAGATTTCATCGCGTTTCCCTCCAAAGTAAATTTACCAACGACTATTTCTTCCCGCCCTTCAACGCCGCCTGCAATTTGTTTTTGAGATCCGGGCTCATGCCCAAAAACTCGACAACTAGTTTGTGGATCTCCTCGCCGAATATGGGATCGATTTCCAGCTTGCCTTTGTTAGCGTCCACCTGCAATTCCTTATCGGCGAACACTTTTTCAAAGGCTTTTTCGAGCGCCATGGCGCGATCGGGTGGCGTTCCGGGCGGCACGACATACACCTTGCCGAAATCGTTGGGCGTGCTGGTGCCGAATTTCAGCAACTGGCGGTGCTCGTTGCTCTTTGTGATCTGCGGAATGGTCGGCACGTTCGGCACGATCAAGTCCTTGATCGGTTTTTCCGAGAGCTGCGCCAACACCAGCCATTCGCCGCTTTTCATCTTTTCGAAGGAAGTTATTTTCAATGACGTGTACGAATTGAATAGCCCGTCGACTTCACCCGATTCGATGGCCATCCTAACATCCGCGGTGCCCTTGTAACCCAAGACCACCTTCAAATTGGCTCCCATAACGTCGCGAGCTATAACCGGCGCGTGCTCCACCGTCGAACCGGGAATACCGCCGACGGTAATTTGTTTCCCATTGGGACCCAGAATCTCTTCAAATTTGCTCACGCCCGGTTTGCGGGTAACGACAAAAACATAAGTTTCACTGACCGGCACGGCGAGATAACGAAACTTTGCCATATCGAACTGAATGGCGGGATTGGCGAACAATTGCTCCAGGATAATCGGCCCCGAGATGTTTCCGACCACGGTTCCATCCTTCGGCGCCGCATTGTAGACGTGGTTGGCCGCGATAATGCTTCCCGCCCCAGCCATGTTATCGACAATGACGTTGGGATTCCCTGGAATATACTTAGAAAGATGGCGTCCAATGAGCCGTGAATACTGGTCGTAGCCGCCGCCTGCCGTGAAGCCGACAATAATTCGCAAGGTCTTGTTGCGATAAAAGTTCGCCACCGCCTTTTCATCGAAGGTTCCGGATTGGGCTGCCAGACCCGTCGCGGTGTAGCCGAGTAAAAGTAAGAAAACTAAGAACCCGTGGTGCCTGTGCCGCATAGCCTCTCCTCTACTATCTTTAGTATAAACGCCCATCTTGAACGCTGCTGATGACCCCTCGCGCATCCTATTCCTTAGACGTGAATGGTAGTGGCGAACTTCAGTTTTTTCCGGCGCTGCGATTGGCCTATAGGTTCTCTAGCCTCTTGAGCGTCGCGCCGTAGTCTTCCACTGCCTTTTCGATCGTATAGTCCGGTTCGTAGCCGAGTTGCTCCTTGGCGCGGGAAAAATCGCTGGCAGCGCGGGATTCAGGGTACGGCATGGAGTTGTTTCCTTTGATCAATCCTATGTCCGATCCGGGGAACTTTTTGCGGATCGCGTCGGCAATATCATCGCCACTAACCATCGTGCCGTTGCCGATGTGGAAAAGCGTGTCTTTGAATTTGTCCTTGAGCACCGCCAAAACGGTCCCCTTGGCGGCGTCCTTACCGTAGAGAATTTCCGCGGGACCGTAGGGCCAGTTAATCTTGGCCGGCTCACCCTTCACGGCCGCGCGAATCATCTGTTGAATGGCAATTTCCCTCGTCGCTTTGAGCGCGGCCGGCGAAGGCCCGTACAGCCCGCCGGTATACCGGAGACAAATAAACTCGAATCCATAACGCTTCGCGTACGCGCGCCCCATGAACTCGGAGCTGGCCTTCGTCGCCGCATAGACCGACGGTGGATTCATGGGAATGCTTTCATCGACTTTGGACAGCCCTTCGCCAAGTGATCCCAAGTAAACGGTTCCGGAACTCGGAAACACCACGCGCGACACCTTCTCCAGGCGGGACGCTTCGAAGACGTTGACTGTGCCCATAAAGTTCAAGCGCACGCCGCTGTATGGGCGCCGTTGGACTTCTTCGCCCAGGAAAGCCGCTAGGTGGATGATCCGATCGCACTCGTTGTCACGAATGGCTGAAATAATCGCCGGCAGATCCATCATGTCGCCACGAATCAGCGTCACCTTTGTGGCATCGACACCGACGGCGTTGAGCAGTCGTTCGTTGAGCGCGACGTCGAATACTACCGGCCTTTCACCGCGCTCGAGCAACATCGCAACCGCGTAAGCGCCAACCAAGCCGGAGCCGCCAGTTACGAGAATCCCCCTTTTTGCCATATCAGCTCTCCCCCAAATTCAGTCGCAATGCGAAAAATCCCTCAAGTGTCATGCTGAGCGAAGCGAAGCATCCCGCATTTTCAGTCAGTTACGAAGACGAGATTCTTCGCCTTTCGGCTCAGAATGACATTAATGACGCAGTCTCATTGCGGCGACGTGCCTCTAGTATATCAAACGGTATGTCGAGTCAACGCAGCGCGGCGCGTTTTCCCTAGTACCAATTCTGCCGACGGGCGAAGCAGACGGGGGAACGAGCAACGGATGAGGGATCATATTTATTACCCACGCGAAAGTGGAACCTCGTCATGCCGGCGCATCCAGGTTCGTCCCGCTTGTACCAGGCGCGAAAAGGACTGGATTCCGGCTTCCGCCGGAATGACGGACTACAATGTCGACTTATAGTCGACGATGCTGGAACCCGCTCGGTTTCGAGCCGAGATTGTTCGTTGAAGCCGAGGGAATTTCAACTATCCCCGCGTGGGACATGAATTGCGCCTAAGGGCGTCTTGACGTGACCATTTTTTCGCGCATTATGTCAGCCTGCGCGTCTAAGAATTGCCGAGGAGGAACCAGCCATGTCGGATCGTTTGACACTTGCGATTCTAAGCTTCATAACCCTTTTCGCGGCGCATTCGACTGCGAGCGCTCAAGAAAAACTCCGGCTCGCCTGGGCCGGCTTTAGCCCGACCAACAGCCCTATCTGGGTCATCGAAGATCGCAAGCTCATGCAAAAACAGGGAGTCCAGCCGGAAATCATCGCCATCAGCGCCAGCCCGACTGTGCTCCAGGCCCTGCTGGCGAACGAAATCGACGCCGCCAGTATTTCAGTGACGACACTTACCAGCTCGCGCCTCGCCGGCGCCGATACGGTGATGATTGTCGGCGTGGTTCCGACATTCGTCGACCACATCGTTTCATTGTCGAATGTTAGCGCGGTCGAGCAGCTCAAGGGCAAAACGGCCGGGGTCAATCGTTTAGGCAGCACGTCTGACCTAGGATTACGGCTAGCGCTAAGAAAACTTGGCGTCGACCCGGAAAAGGATGTAAAGATCATTCCCACAGGCGGCACCGCGGAAAGATTCGCGGCGCTCTCAAAAGGCATAACTCAGTTCACAATCATCCCGGAACCCTTCTTGACCCAGGCGGAAAAACTCGGCTTCCGAAATCTTTACAACATCAGCGATCTCAAGATTCCATTCTGGTGGAATGGCATCCTGAGCCGCGAAGCAATCATCAAGACCAAGCGCCCGTTGATGCAAAAACTCACCCGCGCAATGGTTGAAGCGATCCACATCATCAAAACCGAGAAGGAATACGCAAAATCGCTTATCAAAAAGAATCTAGGAGTGGCTGATCCGGAAGGTCTCGAAAGAGCATACAAGGACTACTCGAATGCCTTTCCGGAAGTTCCCTATCCAACCCCGGACGGGGTCAAAACCATGCTTGATGACATGGCTCGCGCAAATCCCAAGGCCGCGAGTGCGGATCCGAAAACCTATGTCGACCTCAGTCTCGTCGCCGAGCTGGAAAAATCAGGATTTATTAAGCAGCTTTACCGAAAGTGAACGCTTTATGGCCGAGGATCGAACATGGAGGATGGAGGATCGAAAGTGCGGAGTAAAGCTAAACCGAGGATAGAGGATGGAAGATCGAGGACGGATAAATCCGGGAAGCGCTTACTGCCGACTGGCTGAGCGACAGAAGTCATCCGAGCGCTGGGATCATACGATTGAGCATTGCACCGACCTTTTGCCAAGAATCGTCCAGAGAACGATATTGATTTCGGTCCAAATAGCCACAATCAAATGCGTGATCGAGCCACGCTTGCGTCTCCATTGCCTCACCTAACGCCTCGTCGATCTTGTTGATAAACGCCGCTGGATATCTTCGTCGAGCCCATGCTTCGGCGATCATTGCGTTGACGGCACGCGACGAGCGGCGTATCTGATCCGTTAAAGAGAACCTTTCTTCCGGCGGAAAGCTTTTGGAGAGCGCGAAGATATTTCTTGCCTGTTCGCGAGCCAACTTATAAACGCCCAAGTCTCGGAAGCTCCTTATTTCGGCCATCGTGATTGTCCCGCCTATTCCGCCGCAGCCTCTTACTCGATCCTCTATCCTCTATCTTCCATCCTCGACCTCTCATACCAAGGTTGGATTTCCACCCCTACTAGTATAAGTGAAGACTTTTCAATCCCACTGCAGAATCACGAAATCAAGGGGGGCAATACCCATGGCAGACATAGTCTTGAAAGACGAGCACGAGCTACTACGACCTGGACTCGGTCGTCTCAAAGGCAGAGTTGCGATTATCACCGGAGCCAATAGCGGCATAGGTCGCGCCACCGCGCGTCTATTCGCGCGCGAAGGCGCCAAGGTCGTTTGCTGCGACATTCAAGAAACGATCTCACCCCGCATCGACCACCTCATTAAGGATAAAGAAGGCGGAGAAGCGGTCTTCGCCACCATCGACGTCATCAAGCAGGAAGACTGCGACCGCATGATCAAAACGGCGCTTGATAGCTTCGGCGACGTCGATATTCTTTACAACAATGCCGGTGCCGGTATTCGGAAGAAGCTGCACGAGCACACAGACGAGGAATGGAACTTCGTCTTGAATACTAATTTGAATGCGATGTTTCGCGGTGCGCGCGCGGTGCTGCCGCATTTCATCAAGAAAAAAAGCGGCAACATCGTCACCACGGCTTCGACCTTCGGGCTGCTAGCCTCTCCGGAATATCCCGGTTACTGCGCGACAAAAGCGGCGATCATCAATTTAACCCGCGAGATGGCGCTCGACTACGGCCCACTCGGAATCAGAATCAACTGCGTCTGCCCCGGCGCCATCGAAACGCCGCGCTTCAGAGGCTTTCCGCCGCGGGCGACTCTAGGCGAAGGCATGACGGAAGAGCAACGAAAAACCATGGGCGGGACCAACAAGGCGCTGCTGCGCATGGGACGGCCCGAAGAGATCGCCTACGGCGTGTTGTTCTTAGTTTCCGACGAAGCGTCGTTCGTAACGGGACACGCACTGGTCGTCGACGGCGGACAGACGATTGATGCGTAGCGCGGAAGAATGGGGTGATGGAGTATTGGAGTGATGGAGTATTGGGAGCCCGAAACCAATACTCCAATATTCCAGTACTCCATTACTCCAGTTATTTTCGGACCACGTACCAGTTGTTCTGTATGTCGTGCGCGAGTTCGTGCTTCTCGATCGACCTAAAACCCGCCTGCGCGAGGTACTCGCGCGTTTTCTCTTCTCCCCACATCGCTCCCAGCCCTTCTCCACCCTGCGCCAACGACACCGTCATGCAGTGCATGCATGAAGCTGTGTAGAGAAGTGGTCCAAGGGGATGATCCAAATTTTTATGAATCTCGCTCGATCCCTTGATGTCCTGCATGAGATAAACGCCGTCGCGGCGCAGAGTGCGATGAATGCCCTTAAGGACATCCAAAGGTTTGGCTTGGTCGTGGATAGCATCAAAAGTCGTGACCAAATCGTAGGCATCTATTTCGGCGGTTTCGGCGAAATTGCTCAAGTCGGCGACGATGAATTCGACGTTCCGCAACTTCTTCGCAGAAGCCTCCTGCCATGCTGATAAAATCGCTTGGCTCGACAAATCTATCCCCGTAAAGCGGCTTTTCGGATAAAGCCCCGCAAGTCGGTTCATGATCCGTCCACTCCCGCAGCCGACATCGAGCATTTGGATGCCGGCTGTGAAACTTTCCGCCAACCCGCGCACCAGCGGCACGATGTGCGATTCGAGCGAAGAAAGTACCGACTGCCCGCTATCCTCGGCCATGACTTCATGAAAACGCGGGAACTTTGCATATGGGACGCCACCGCCGTTTTTGAAACATTCGATGATCTCATCTTCAACCATCGCTAGAAGTGGAATGTACTGCGCGAACACGCCGATGTTGTCAGCCCCAGCACCGCGAGTAAGAAAAGCTGCATGCTCCCCGGGCAAGGAAAATTGACCTGTCGATGGATCGACATCAATAATTCGACCGGTGACCATGGCGCCGAGCCATTCGCGCACGTAACGTTCATTGAGTTTAGCCTTCGCCGCAATACCAGCAGACGTCGCGGGCGCTAAATCGCGCATGGTGTCGAACAAGCCGATCCGGTGACCGATGGAAATCATCAAACACAGCGCGCCCTGGTTGAGGGTCGCTAACAATCGCTCGGCGAAAGCGCCACCTTTATGAGAGTCAAAAGACGATTCAACAACCATTCTCCATACCTCCGAATCAATGACGTGCGCCACTTAGCCGAAGACGCGCCGCAGTTCTGCTTCGACTTCTTCGTGGGCACGATCCCGACATATCCGGCCGTGCGCGCCGATCAAATGATTAAAACTCAATTTCAGCAAGCGTTCAAAATCCGGTTTCAACGATCTATCTTTCGGTGTCATGGATTTGAGCCAAAACGTGCCGATCAAAGTTCTCAGCGAAAAACCAAAGATTCGCACGACCGTTTTGGCAAGCAAGGTGCAAAAACTCCAGTCCGTCCAGTGTTGCAGGCTGTCGCAGGTAATCAGCAGACCGCCGTGCGCTTTTATCAGGATCGCCGCTTCGGGAAAGCGCGTCTGCGTGAACAAGAAAAGCTCGGCACCGGCAAGCGGCAACGTGCTCGCTTCATCCAACGCTTTCGTCGGCGTCGGCTCGGAGTAATGATCCGACCCCGCCTGGCACCAGAACTCCGCGACATAGCGGTCGACATAATACCGATCGTCGATGCCGTGATAGTAGCCAATTCGAATGACGTGTTTAACACTTCCAAGATTTTCCAGCTTCGCTTCTTCCATTTTCGACAGGCGCACGGGGCCGATCACCGTCAAATCGTCGCCGTCGCGCGCGATGATCATGTTACGGTTCATGCGCATGGCCGGCGCGACCCGCGCGCTCCCGTGAACCAGAAAGATGTCCGGCAGTATCTGCTCGATCGGTTCGTGCGGCAATGCCACCGGATAATTGGCGGGATCAAATGTTGAATTTGCCATCAGTCCATCACGCGAACACTCCAGTACACCATCACTCCAGATCTCTTCTTTTGTTCACTCCCAGCTCGGAAAGTTTCCTTCGGCCGCCAACTGCTTCATCCGTTCGTCGAGCTGTCGCATGTAACTTCGCCGATCGCCCGTCCAGGGCAATGGTTCACCGACAAAGACATCACAAAAAAACGGCACCAACACCGTCTCTCCTTTGGGTAATGCCTTGGCTAGCCCGTGTAGAAATACCGGAATTACCGGAACCGTCGGGTTGCCCTCGGCCAACCGCGCGATGCCGCCTTTAAAGCTCTGCATCTGCTCCGGCTCGCCCCGGCTGCCCTCAGGAAAAACAATGAGCACTTGGCCATCGGCGAGAGCTTGGTTGCACGGAGCCAGCGGATTATCGTCACCGCGGGAAACGGTTCGTTTGATCGGCAAAATACCCACTACTTTCAGAGTGAACCATGAAAATAGCCGCGAAGTCAGAAAGTAATCCACCGCCGCGACGGGATGAAGCTGCGGCAGGAGTCCGAGCGGAAACAGGCTCATCAATACCATCGTGTCGAGATGACTGTTGTGATTGGCGACGATGATCGCAGGTCCGGCTTTAGGAAGTCGCTCTCGATGGCGCACGTTGAGTCCCAGCACAATCAGGACAATCAAGCGGATGAAAACCGCGTAGAACAGAAAGCGCAGAAAGGGATTCATGTCAGTAGTAAAGATAATAAATAAAGTGAAAGAACAAAGGCGCGGTGTAGGTCAGGCTGTCAATGCGATCGAGGATGCCGCCGTGCCCGGGCAACATGTTGCCGCTATCCTTGAGGCCGATGTCACGTTTCAAAGCCGAGATCGTCACGTCGCCGATGAATCCGGCAATGCTGATCAACAAGCCGGCCGCTATCGCAACCATCCAAGTCATCGGCGTAAGCCACTCTGCGAGTAGTACCGAAAGCAATGTGGTCGTCACCATGCCGCCGAGAAAACCTTCCCCGGTCTTGTTCGGACTCACTTTGGGAATGATTCTATTTCGGCCCAACATTTTTCCCCAGACGTATTGTGCCACGTCGTTGAACTCGGTCAGAAAAACCAGAAACAGGACCAAGCCGGCGGCTCCCGCGCTTGGATTATTGGCCTCCGGTAAGACCAAGAGATAAGCGATGTGACTGATTCCGAACACCATCGTCATGATGCCCCAATGAAGCGTTCCCGCCGCGCGCGATTGACGATCGTCACGAGCAACAGACCAAGCGTAATCAACAAAATCGCATCGACCCAGTACGCCGGTTGGATCCCGGTGCCCAAGAGCAAGCACAGCAAGCCGAATGCGAACGCCCGGTCGCTCTTCCCCATCGGCCCGTCATAGCGTCGCTGCGCGCCGATCTGTACCGCGACCACGCCGGTCATTTCACTGACAATGGCGAGTATGGCAATTGCGACGATGTAGATCGCATTCACTCCCGGGACCAGTCCTAGGGGCAAATATAATGCCGTGTCCGATAGCACGTCGCCAAGCTCGTTCAAGATCGCGGCAAGCGAGCTCTTCATTTTGTCCTCGCGCGCCAACATGCCGTCGATGGCGTTGAGCGCCATGTGCACGAACAGCGCCAGCGGCATTAACAACAGCGGCCACCTTTCTGCGGGAAATAAAGTAATCAATGCGCCGACGATCAATGATGGACTAGCGCTGTGACCGTCACGTGATTGGCCGTGACTCCGGCTTCGGCGAGGGAATTTACCAACGGTTTCAGGAGAGCTTGGAAGCGTGGTTTGAGGTCATAGACGGAGGGCATTTGGCGACGCAACACCTATGCTGGCGACCAGAGCAATCCTATGACTTCTCCGACGCTTTTGACCAGCTGGCCGCGACCATGACTGAAGTAAAGTCCAAACTGCGCAATCAGCGAGTACGCGATGGCGAACTGGGCAACTGCATATCCCGCAATCGTAAACTGTGAAATGCTGACCAAACCGACACCAAACTGCGAGAGAACCAAACCGCCGCAGGCGAATTGGCCGATGGCGATGATGCCCTTCGCCGGAACCGGCATGCGGTTCGGCCGATATTTGAACGATATATGCAGCAGCGGCCAACCAAAAAATTCAAGCTTCGACTTGTATTCGAATCCGAAACCCTCCCACTTTTCGCGCGCCGGAAATGGCGCACCACAGTTTGGACACGCCATCGCCTGTTCGGAAATCTCACGCCGGCATTCTCGACAAGCTTTCATTTGCCCTCTGCCTCAGATACCAGCAGGCTGCTCAAAAATGCCATTCATCCTTCGACACAGCTCAGGACGAACGGAAAGAAGGATCGAAATCATTGGAAATTTTCCGTTCTGCTGAGCCTGTCGAAGCATGAAACTCTCGAAGCACGAATGCCTTTTTTCAGCAGCCTGCTAGCCTAGGCTAGGGCTAGAGCTGTACCATCGTTTCGTCCTCACCTCACCGCGAGAAGATACTGTCGCGCGAAAACGGCGATCGAATCGGCGAGATCGATTGCCATTCGATCGAAGTTCGCGCGTGCTCGCAGATTGCTCCCGATCTCCAATTGAATCGCATCGATCTGAGTGCCGCGATGACTACCGTAGGTTCGCGTCGTGTAACCGCCCGTATAGCGCTGCTCTCGTGCCTCGCCGGCGCCATTTGGAATAACTTTGTATCCTTTCAATGCCAGCTGCCCAATAATGCTTTTTGGTCCGGTAAGCGCTTCGTTGCCAAACTTTTGCTGTAATGCCGAGACACTTCTGCCGTTGTCCGTGCCGCGAAAAATGGTATCAGCCTCGGCGCCCTGGCCATGAATATCGAGCAACAATCCGCCCATCCAGCGCTGACGCACACGCTCAGAAGCGTCTTCGAGCGCTCGGTGATAGGCCTCGTAATAAGGCTTCGACGCCGCGGACTCATAGGCCGCGGCGTGCGGCCGATTGGCATCGACGTACTTTCGCTCGAAACGGGCGACAATCAGAAACGGCTTGGCATCCAATCGATCGCCGAGTGCACGGCCAATCGCTTCCACAAGTTCAGCAGTGTTGCTGTCTCGTTCTGTGGTGAATTGCTGCACGCCGATGCCACGCCGGACCGGTACTCCCGGGATCGACTCGCGGCCGCCGTGAGGTGCAGAGAGAATAATCGGCAACATCCCCGCCCAGACCGTCAGCAGCTTCGCTGGTCCTTGCTCCTCCTCCGCGGAGAGGAGTCCATGGAGAAGAACCCCGATCGCGACCAGACCGAGCTTCGCCAAGGCACCCGTTCGAAGATTGCGCATGTGATTCATCAAGAGCGAAAGCACAAAATCCAACTGTGTCGGCTTTCCATCAAAATTCCCCTGTGCGGTCCAGCAGCGCTGCAATACTCGGCACGCAAAAAGGCCGAAACAGCGCGAACTCCAATGCTCGCGTCGTATCAAACGGAAAGTCGTAGCAGGACGAGAGAAAAACGATGCGTTGGTAGTCCTTCTCGGGATCAAGCTGTTGAATGGCGTCACAAACGGCGTAGCGAGACATGTTGCGGATAATTGACCCTAGCGCGGCAATAATACTTAACGCAGTATTATTTCGGCTCTGGCGCCTTCGCTGTGAGCTTCTTTAGAAATTCCGGCGGAAAAGGCTCGGCTTGGAGCTCTCTTGCTTGTTTCACCTTGACCCAAGCTTCCGTGTATCTTTCTTGATCGTACAACGACATGGCCCACTCGCGCCAGCTCGGCGCATATTTCGGATTGAGTTCCAGGCTCTCGGTAAAACGATTATTGGCAACCACGAAGTGATGGGCGCGGTCTAACTGCCTATCGGCTGGCAGCCGCGCGGCATATTCCGAGTGAACGGTCCCCAGATCGCATAGGAGCGCTACCCGCTGGTTCGAATCATCGATCAGCTCGCGGGCTGATTCCAGCTGTTCGATA
>Ga0137374_10005396_pt1 | contig 15196 bp, 18 predicted proteins | sample SagtaG_20_FD_104811 | JGI IMG/M metagenome (GOLD analysis project Ga0137374, IMG submission 104811) | Vadose zone soil microbial communities from Sagehorn Ranch, Mendocino, California, USA - Sage1_R_100_16 metaG | ecosystem: Environmental > Terrestrial > Soil > Vadose zone | place: USA...
AAAGGCTTTAATTCGCAGCGGGTGCCGGAAGTGCTCGCATACCGCCGGAATCGCCCATCACCTTGCGCATCTTCTCGAGCGCCTTGGCTTCGATCTGGCGGATGCGCTCGGCCGAGACCTTGAACTCGGCGGCGAGGTCGTGCAGCGTCGCGGGGTTCTTCTCCTTCAGCCAGCGCGCCTGGATGATGCGGCGGCTGCGCGGGTCGAGGCTGGCGAGTGCTCGCTCGAGGCCCGCGGCGTGCACGCGCTTCGATTCCTCGGCCTCGAGCACGCGATAGGGCTCGGAGTCGCTGTCGGCGGCGAGGTAATCCACCGGCGCATAGGCGTCTTCGTCGTCGCGGTCGGCCTCGAAGCCGATGTCGTGGCCCGAGAGGCGCGTTTCCATCTCGACCACTTCCTCGGGCTTGACCTTGAGCTCGGTGGCGACGCGCTCGACATCGGCGCTCGTGAGCGGCGCGAGCCCGCTCTTCATCGAGCGCAGGTTGAAGAAGAGTTTCCTCTGCGCCTTGGTGGTGGCGATCTTCACCAGCCGCCAGTTGCGCAGGATGTATTCGTGGATCTCGGCCTTGATCCAGTGGATCGCGAATGAAACCAGGCGCACGCCGCGCTCCGGGTCGAAGCGCTTCACCGCCTTCATCAGGCCGATGTTGCCTTCCTGGATCAGGTCGGCGTGCGGCAGGCCGTAGCCGAGGTAGCCGCGCGCCACCGCGACCACCAGCCTCAGGTGCGAGAGCACCAGCTGGCGCGCGGCTTCAACGTCATCATGTTCGCGAAAGCGGCGTGCGAGCGCGCGTTCCTCTTCGGCGCTGAGGATCGGGAAGCGGCTGACGCTCTGGATGTAGGCCTCGAGGCTCCCCGTGGATAGCGGCAGGGGCACTGAGACGGGCAGAGGTAGCGTCGCTTGCATGTCCATTTCTCCCTAGGAAGATTTTAGCACTCGCGTAATTAGAGTGCTAAAGGGGTTCTCCGGTTCCGTGGGGGTATAAGGTAAGTGCACACTTACGGAATACCTCTAACGGGGCTCGATCTGGCGCAGGTGGCGGCTCACCGAGAGGTGGGCGCCGATCCAGCCTAGCAGACCTGCGAGCAGCAGCACGGCGCCGGCATCATCGCGCGAAAGGAGCGCGAAGCGGAAGCTCGAGCCATAGGACTCCGCGAGCAGCCGCACCTCGCGGTTGAGGAGCGCGATTATCCCGGCGACGATGCCGAGCGCGATCGCGCCGCCCGCAATGCCCTGCAGCAGCCCGAGGTAATAGAACGGCCGGCGGATGAAGCCGTCGGTGGCGCCGATCAGCTTCGAGACCTCGATCTCGTCGCGCAGCGTGAGGATCTGCAGCCGGATGGTGTTGAAGGTCACCGCGACCAGCCCCGCGCCAAGGAGCGCCGCAAGCAGCCCGAGGCCGAGCCGGCCGATGCGCGCGAGCGCGGTGAGCCGCCGCGCCCACACCGTGTCGGCCTGGACATGCGCCACGCCGGGGAGCTTCGCCAGCTCCGCGGCGAGCGGCTCGAGCGACTCGCCCGCCGCCGTGACGACGAATGCGTCGGGCAGCGGATTGCGGCCGAGCGATGCGATGACGTCGGGAAGTCCTTCGACCGCGCCGAGCTGCTTCAAGGCTTCCTCGCGCGGTATGAAGCGCACGGCGCTGATCCGCGGGTCGGCGCGCAGCGCCATGCCGAGCGCATCGGCCTCGGCACGCTTCGCCTCGGGTCGCAGGAACACGGAAATCTGCGGCTCGAGCGTGACGCGGGCTGCCACCTCGCGCAGGCTCTCGAGCAGCGCGTAGCCGCCCGCGGGCAGCGACACGGCGACCCCGATCACGAGCGCGCTCAGCACGCCCGCGGGCCGGGACAGGCGGCGGAGCGCCGAGCGGAACGCCGCGACATGCTGGCGCGCCCAGGCCTTCACGCCAGCTTTCCTTCCGAGAGTTGCAAAACGCGCTTTCCATAGCGTTCGACGAGTCCGCGGTCGTGGCTCGCGATCAGGACCGTCACGCCGACTTGGTTGAAGGCGACGAAGATGTCGAGCACGCGCGCCGCCGATTCGGCGTCGAGGTTCGCGGTCGGCTCGTCGGCGACCAGCAGCGCCGGCCGGTTCACCACCGCGCGCGCGATCGCCAGGCGCTGCTGCTCGCCCCCGGAGAGCTCGATCGGGTTCGCCTTCTCGCGCGCGAGCAGGCCGACTTTGTCCAGCGCGGCGCGTGCGCGTCGCGCCGCTTCATTGGGCGCGTGGTCGGAGAAGGCGAGCGGCAGCATCACGTTGTCGTAGACGCTGCGGTCATAGAGCAGCTTCTGGTCCTGGAACACCAGCCCGATGTTGCGCCGCAGGTAGGGAATGGCCGCGCGCCTGAGAGCGCCGACGTTGTGGCCGTGGACGATCACCGAGCCCGAGCTCGGCCGCTCGATCGCCGGGATCAGCTTGAGAAGGGTCGACTTGCCGGCGCCCGAGCGCCCGGTGATGAACGCGAGCTCGCCTGCCTCCACGGCGAAGCTCACATCGTGCAGCGCCGCCTTGCCGCCCGGGTAGCGCTTGGCGACCGCGGAGAAGCTAACCAACGAGCGCCTCGGCGAAATCGCGCGCCGCGAACGGGCGAAGGTCGTCGATGTCTTCGCCGACGCCGACGAACAGGATCGGCACCGGCTTCTGTTTTGCGATCGCGCAAACCACCCCGCCTTTGGCCGTGCCGTCGAGCTTCGTGAGGATCAGCCCGGTAAGCCCCAATGCAGCGTCGAACGCCCTGACCTGGGCGAGCGAGTTCTGCCCGGAGTTCGCGTCCAGCACCAGCAGCACCTCGTGGGGCGCGCCCTCGAGCGCCTTCGCGGCGACGCGCTTCACCTTGCGGATTTCCTCCATCAGGTGGAGCTGGGTCGGCAGCCGCCCCGCGGTGTCGGCGATGACGACGTCGATGCCGCGCGCGCGCGCCGCCGAAAGCGCGTCGAACACCACCGCACCCGGATCGCCCGAGACCTGCGCGATCACCGGCACGCTGTTGCGCTCGCCCCAGGCGACGAGCTGTTCCCTAGCTGCAGCCCGCCACGTGTCGCCCGCGGCGAGCAGCACGCTCTTGCCCTGCAGCTGCAGCCATCTCGCCAGCTTGCCGATCGAGGTGGTCTTGCCCGAGCCGTTGACGCCCGCGATCATGATGACAAAGGGTTTTGCACCCGAGGGCTGCAGCGGACGCTGCAACGGAATCAATAATTCCGTAATGTCATCCTTGAGCGCGCGCTTGAGCGCTTCGCCGTCCTCGAGCCTGCGGCTGCGAAGCGACGCGACCAGCGTTTGCGTCGCATCGACCCCGCAGTCGGCCTGCAGCAGCGCCGCTTCCAGCTCCGCGTAGAGCGACTCGTCCACGCGCTGCCGCGCGAGGCCAGCCTTGAGGCGCGCGGCCCAGGAAAGCGCTGCTACCATGGATCGGTGCATTCTAACAAAGGGCGAATTCGAATTATTGCCGGGGAATACCGCGGCCGCCGCATCGCCGTGCCGCCGCGGCCCGATCTGCGCCCGACGCCGGACCGGGTGCGCGAGACGCTGTTCAACTGGCTCGGCCAGTGGCTCGACGGCCACGCCTGCCTCGACCTTTTTGCCGGCAGCGGCGCGCTCGGCTTCGAGGCCGCCTCGCGCGGTGCTGCGCGCGTGGTGATGGTGGAAAACGACCGCGGCGTCTTCACTGCTCTTGAAAGGACGAGAAACCTGCTTGGCGCGAGGCAGGTAGAGCTCGTGTTAGGCGACGCCTTCGACTATCTGAAGTAGGCGAAGGACCGCTTCGATGTGGTTTTCCTCGATCCGCCGTTCAGGCAGAATGCCCTGCCGGCGGTGATGGAGCGGCTGCCGGCGCGGCTCTCGCCGCGCGCCCGCGTCTATGCTGAAGCGGCGGCGCCGCTCGAGCCGCGGCCGCCATGGGGCGAGCTCAAGCGCGCCCGCGCCGGCCAGGTGAGCTACCAGCTTCTGCAGTGGGAGGGCGGGGTAAAAGCGCATGATCAAGGCGGTCTACCCGGGAACGTTTGATCCGTTGACGCGCGGCCACGAGGACCTGGTGCGCCGCGCGGCGACGCTGTTCGACTCGCTGGTTCTCGCCATTGCCGACAGCAAGGCGAAGCGGACGTTTTTCTCGCTGGAGGAGCGCATCGCGATGGCGCGCGAGGTGCTCGGCGGCGTGAAGCACGTCGAGGTGGTGGGATTCAGCGGCCTGCTCACCGATTTCGTGCGCAAGCAGGGCGCCCGCGTGGTGCTGCGCGGCCTGCGCGCGGTGTCGGACTTCGAATACGAATTCCAGCTCGCCGGCATGAACCGCAATCTATATCCCGAGATGGAAACCATGTTTCTCACGCCCTCGGAGCAGCACATGTTCATCTCGGCGACCCTGGTGCGCGAGATCGCCGCTCTCGGCGGCGACGTCTCCGAATTCGTCCACCCGCTGGTGGCGAAGCGCTTGAAACAGAAAGCGAAGAGCGCTTAGCGCTGGCAGCGCGGGCAGAAGTAGGTCGAGCGCTGGCCCTGCACGATACGGCGGATTTTCGTCTTGCATCGACGACACGGTTTGCCTTCGCGGTCGTAGACCCAGTAGCGGCTCTGGAAACAGCCGGGCGAGCCGTCGGCGCGGACGAAGTCGCGCAGGCTCGAGCCGCCGGCGCGGATCGCTGCGCGCAGGGTGCGCTTGATCGCGACGGCAAGTTTTTTGCATTTTTCAAGCGACACCCGGTTGCTCGGCGTGCGCGGATTGATCCTGGCGCGGAACAGGGCTTCGCTGGCGTAGATGTTGCCCACGCCGACGATGCGCCGCGCGTCCATCAGGAACTGCTTGATCGAGGTGCGGTGCGGCCGCGCCAGCGCATGCAGCCGCGCCGGGTCGAGCGCGCGCGAGAGCGGCTCGACCCCGAGGTGAGCGAGCAGCGGGTGCGCCTCGATGCGCTGCGTGGTCCACAGCACGGCGCCGAAGCGCCGCGGGTCGCGCAGCCGCAGCATGCGGTCGCCGAGCAGAAGATCGAAGTGGTCATGCTTGCCCGCGGGCGTGCGCGGCGGCACCAGGCGCAGGCTTCCGGACATTCCCAGATGCAGGATGAGGTGGCCGTCGCCGCAATCGACCAGCAGGTACTTGCCGCGCCGGCGCACCGATCTCACGGTGCGGCCCGCAAGGCCGCGCACGTCCTGCGATACCGGCCAGCGCAGGCGCGGCTGGTGCACGGCGACCGACGAGATGACGCGGCCGACAAGGCGCGGCGCGAGACCTCGACGGGTTACTTCGACTTCAGGCAGTTCCGGCATCGAAAAGCGTCGCTTGTGCGGGGCACCAAATATACCTAAGATGGCTTGCAGCGAAGGCCGAAGATGAAACATTTCCCCGCAGTTTCCAGGCTTGCCGCCGCAGCCGCGTTCCTCGTGGCCGCGGCAAACGCCTGCGCCCAGCCGCCGCAGAAGGATCGCAAGGAGATCAGGGAGCTCAACGAGCCTACGCTGTACGAGTTCCTGCTCGGCGAGATCGCGCTGCAGCGCGGCGAGGCGGCGCTCGCCGCGCAAACCTATCTCGACCTCGCCAAGCGCACGCGCGACCCGCGCGTCGCGCGCCGCGCGGTCGAAGTCGCGAGCCAGGCGCGCCAGCCCGAGCTTGCGATCGAGGCCGCGAAAATCTGGCACGAGATCGAGCCGGGCTCGCCCCAGGCGCTGCAGGTCGTGGCGGCGCTGCTCGTAAGCGCCAAGCGCGTCGCCGAAGCCGAGCCCTACCTCGTGAAGCTGCTCACCGCCGATGGCGTGAGCCTGGAGAACGGCTTCATGCAGCTCAACCGGCTGCTCGCCGGAAATCCCGACAAGGCGTCGAACCTGCGCGTGGTGAAGAACCTCGCCGCGCCCTATCCGCAGCTCGCGCAAGCGCATTTCGCCGTCGCGCAGGCGGCTTTCGCCGCAGGCGAGGACGCCGCCGCGATCGCCTCGATCCGCCGCGCGCAGGCGCTGCGCCCCGACTGGGAAACGGCGGTCGTGTTCGAGGCGCAGGTGCTGCAGAAGCGCTCGCCCGCCGAGGCGGCGAAGCGGCTCGGCGAGTTCGTCGAGAAGCATCCCGGCTCGCGCGAGGCGCGGCTCAATTACGCGCGCGCGCTGGTGCTCGACAAGCGTTACCCGGAGGCACGCAAGCAGTTCGAGGCGGTTCTCGCGGCGAGTCCCGGCAACGCCGAGGTGGTCTATGCCGTCGGCCTGCTCGCGTTCCAGCTCAAGGACTACGCGGTCGCCGAAGAGAACATGAAGCGGCTGCTCGGCATGCGCTACCGCGACCCGAACGGGGTGCGCTATCTCCTCGGTCAGATCGCCGAGGAGCAGAAGCACTGGCCCGACGCGATCAAGTGGTACGAGCAGGTCCAGGAGGGCGAGCAGGCGCTTCCCGCGCGCATGCGCACCGCGAACGCGCTCGCCAAGCAGGGCAAGCTCGAGCAGGCGCGCGAATTCCTGCGGCGCATCGCCACCGACAACCCCGGCGAGGAGGTGCAGCTCACCGTCGCCGAGGCGCAGCTGCTGCGCGAGGCGAACCGCCCCGGCGACGCCTTCGCGCTGCTCGGGGAGGCGCTGGCGAAGGAGCCCGAGCAGCCCGATCTGCTCTACGACTTCGCGCTCACCGCGGAGAAGCTCGAGCGCTACGACCTGCTCGAATCGAACCTGAGGAAGCTGATCCAGGTGCGGCCGGATCATGCTCACGCCTACAACGCGCTCGGCTATTCGTTCGCCGAGCGCAACACCCGGCTGCCCGAGGCGAGGAAGCTGATCGAGAAGGCGCTCGAGCTCGCGCCCGAGGACTTCTTCATCATCGACAGCCTGGGCTGGGTGCAGTATCGCGAGGGCGATCTCAAGGGGGCGGCCGATACGCTGCGCCGCGCCTACGGCGGACGGCCCGACGCCGAGATCGGCGCGCATCTCGGCGAGGTGCTGTGGGTGATGGGCCGGCGCGACGAAGCCGACCGCGTCTGGCAGGAAGCGCTGAAGACCGCGCCGGACAACGAGACCCTTCTCAAGACGATCAAACGATTGCGGCCGTGACGCGGGCCTGGCTCGCCGCGCTGGCGCTTCTCGGCGGCTGCGCACAGGTCGAGATCAAGCCCCCCACCGCAGGCGCCCTTGAGTTCGAGCTCGCCGGGCGCATCGCGGCGCGCTACGGCACCGAGTCGTTCTCCGGCAACGTCGCCTGGCGCCATGCCCGCGGCGGCGACGAAATGCTGATCAGCACGCCGTTCGGCCAGGGCGTGGCGCGCATCGTGCGCGAGGGCGAGGCCGTGTTGCTCACCACCGCCGAGCCGCGCGAATACCGCGCCGTCGACGCCGAGTCGCTCACCGAGCGGGTGCTCGGCTTTCGCGTTCCGCTGCTCGGGCTCGCAGACTGGGTGCGCGCCCGCGCCTCCGAGGGCGCGCCGGCGCGCGCCGAATATTCGCCCGACGGCAAGCTGGCGAAACTCGAGCAGAACGGCTGGAGGGTCGAGTACCAGGAATACGAGGGAGCGCGGCCGGCGCGGCTGCGGCTGCTCTACCAGGGAATCGAGCTGCGCCTCGCCGTGACCAAGTGGAACTGAGCTGGCATCCGGCGCCCGGCAAGCTGAACCTTTTCCTGCACGTCCTCGGCCGGCGCGCCGACGGCTACCACGAGCTGCAGACCGTGTTCCGCCTCATCGACCGCTGCGACCGCGTCGGTATTTCCCTGAGAAATGATGCAGAGATTCGCTTCTCCGGGATGTTCGGCGAAGACAACCTGTGCGTGCGCGCCGCGCGGCTTCTCCAGAAGGAAACCGGTTCAAAGCTTGGAGCAGATCTGAGACTCGAGAAACAGTTGCCTGTCGGCGGCGGCCTGGGCGGCGGCTCCTCGGACGCCGGCACCGTGCTTTTGGTTTTGAATCGGCTCTGGAAGCTCTTTCTCCCAAGGGAAAAATTGATGGAGCTCGCGTTGCAACTCGGCGCGGATGTGCCCGTTTTCGTCTATGGCCGCAACGCCCTGGGCGAAGGCATCGGCGAGCGCCTGACCGCGCTCGAGCTGCCGCGCGCCTGGTACGTCGTGTTGGCACCGCAAGTCTCGGTTTCCACGAAGGAAACATTCCAAAGCGCGTTGACACGCCCTGCGAAACGACTCAAAATACCGCCCTTTTTCTCGGGGCAGGGAGCGAACGATCTCGAGCCGCTCGTCACCGCCCGCTACCCCGAGGTGGCAGCGCAGCTTGCGTGGCTGAGAAAGCAGCGCCCGCAGGCGCGCATGACGGGCTCCGGAGCGTGCGTGTTCGCCGAATTCGAGAAAGAAGCCGACGCGCGCGCCACTCAGTCCCAGGTGCCGGGGGGAATGAGCGGATTCGTGGCGCAGGGGCTTGAGCGCCATCCGCTGTATGACTGGGCGGATTGAATTGAACTCAGGGCGAAGATGCTCCGCCCCGAATTCACAACTGGGGAGTCGCCAAGCTGGTTAAGGCACCGGATTTTGATTCCGGCATTCGTGGGTTCGAATCCTACCTCCCCAGCCACACGACATGACATGACCAACGCGCCCCTCGACCGGCTGATGGTGTTCACGGGCAACGCCAATCCGCGCCTGGCGCAGGAGGTGGCGAAGAAGCTCAATCTGTCGATCGGCCGCGCCATCGTCGGCAAGTTTTCCGACGGCGAGGTGATGGTCGAGCTGCTGGAGAACGTGCGCGGCAAGGACGTGTTCGTGCTGCAGTCGACCTGCGCGCCGACCAATGACAACCTGATGGAGCTGCTGGTGATGGTCGATGCGCTGAAGCGCTCATCCGCCGCGCGCGTCACCGCGGCGATCCCGTACTTCGGCTACGCGCGCCAGGACCGCAGGCCGCGCTCGGCGCGGGTGGCGATCAGCGCCAAGGTGGTGGCGAACATGCTGACCTCCGTGGGCGTGGCGCGCGTGCTGACGATGGACCTGCATGCCGACCAGATCCAGGGGTTCTTCGACCTGCCGGTCGACAACATCTACGCCGCGCCGGTGCTGCTCGGCGACGTGTGGAAGCAGCGCTACGCGGACCTGATCGTGGTCTCGCCCGACGTCGGCGGCGTGGTGCGGGCGCGGGCGCTGGCGAAGCGCATGGAGTCGGACCTCGCGATCATCGACAAGCGCCGGCCGAAGGCGAATGTCTCCGAGGTGATGAACGTGATCGGCGAGGTCAAGGGACGCACCTGCGTGATCATGGACGACATGGTCGACACCGCCGGCACCCTGGTGAAGGCGGCTCAGGTGCTGAAGGAGGAGGGCGCGACCAAGGTGGTCGCCTATTGCACGCACCCGGTGCTCTCCGGCGGCGCGGTCGAGCGCATCGCGAAATCGGACCTCGACGAGCTGGTGGTGACCGATACCATCCCGCTCGGCGACGACGCCAAGGCGTGCAGGAAGATCCGCTCGCTGTCGGTCGCCGGCCTGATCGCCGAGACGATCCTGAGGATTTACACCGAGGAGTCGGTGAGCTCCTTGTTCATCGAATAATTTTTTACCGGAGCAACGCGATGGCAATCGAAATCACGGCGCGCAAGCGCGACACCCAGGGCACGGGTCCGAGCCGGCGCCTGCGCAAGACCGGCAAGGTGCCGGGCATCGTCTACGGCGGCGAGCACGGCGCGGTCAACATCGAGCTCGACCACAAGAGCCTGTACATCAACCTGCGCAACGAGAAGTTCCACGCCTCGATCCTGACGCTCGATCTCGGCGGCGCCAAGCAGCAGGTGCTGCTGCGCGCGTTCAACCTGCACCCGTTCAAGCCGCAGGTGCAGCACGTCGATTTCCAGCGGGTCTCCAAGGACAAGAAGATCCACATGAAGGTGCCGCTGCACTTCGCGAACGCCGAGCACTCGCCCGGGGTCAAGGACCAGGGCGGCGTCGCGAGCCACGTGCTGAACGAGCTCGACATCACCTGTTTCCCGGACGACCTGCCGGAGTTCATCGAGGTCGATCTCGGCAACCTGACGGTCGGCCGCTCGATCCACGTCAGGGATCTCGCGCTGCCCAAAGGGGTCGAGGCGGTGCTTTACCGGGGCGAGAACCCGGTGGTCGCCACCATCATCGTCCCGGCGCTGATGACCGAGGAAGAGGAGGAAGCCGCAGCCGCCGCCGCGGTGGCGCCGTCCGAGGTGCCGACGACCGAGCAGGCGGTGCCGCAGGAAGGCGAAGCACCTGCCGAGGGCGGCGACAAGGGCGCCGCCAAGGCAACAGACAAGGGCGCCGCCAAAGTAGCCGACAAGGGCGCCGCGAAGGCAGCCGACAAGGGCGCCGCCAAGGCCGCCGAGAAGCCTGCGGACAAGACCGAGAAGCCAGAGAAAAAAGAGAAGAAGTAGCCCCGCATGATCCGACTGGTGGTCGGCCTGGGCAATCCGGGCAAGGAGCATGAGCGCACGCGCCATAACGCCGGCTTCTGGCTGGTCGAGCACTTCGCGTCCGCGAGCGGCGCGGTGCTGCGCAAGGACCCGAAGTTCCAGGCCATGGTCGGCCGGACCGGGGGAGGAAATGCGGGCAACGGGGCCTGGCTGCTGCTGCCGCAGAGCTATATGAATGCGAGCGGCCGCCCGGTGCAGATGCTCGCTGGCTTCTTCAGGATCAAGCCGGAGGAGATCCTGGTGGTGCACGACGAGCTCGACTTCCCGCCCGGCACCGCGCGCATCAAGCAGGGCGGCGGCATCGCCGGCCACAACGGCCTCAAGGACATCTCGCAGCGCCTCGCGACACACGAGTACTGGCGGCTGCGCCTGGGAGTCGGCAAGCCTCCCGCGGGGATGGAAGGTGCGGACTACGTGCTGCAGAAGCCGCCTGCCGAGGAGCGCGCGGCCATCGACGCCGCGATTGAAAGAGCCCTTGCGGTCCTGCCGCTGTGCCTTGCGGGAGACATGCAGGGCGCCATGACCAAGCTGCACACCGACGAAAAGCCGGCCGTGAAGGAGCCGGAGAAAAAGGCGCCGGAGAAGAAGGCACTCCCGGCCAAGGAGCCGGCGAAGACCGGCGGCATCCTGAAGTCCCTGTTCGGCAGGAAATGAGCTTGAGGTGCGGCATCGTGGGCCTGCCGAACGTCGGCAAGTCCACTCTCTTCAATGCCCTCACCAGGGCCGCGATCGCGGCCGAGAACTACCCGTTCTGCACCGTCGAGCCCAATGTCGGCATCGTTCCGGTGCCCGACCTGCGGCTCGAGGTCATCGCCGAGATCGCGCAGCCGCAGAAAGTCACGCCGGCGGCGGTCGAGTTCGTCGACATCGCCGGGCTGGTCGCCGGCGCCTCGAAGGGCGAAGGCCTGGGAAACAAGTTCCTCGCCCATATCCGGGAGGTGGATGCCATCGCGCACGTGGTGCGCTGCTTCGAGGAGCCGAACGTGGTGCATGTCGCGGGCCGCATCGACCCGGTCTCCGACATCGAGACCGTCAACACCGAGCTCGCGCTCGCCGACCTCGATGCGGTGGAAAAGCAGCTCGCCAAATTCGAGAAACTCGCGCAGTCGGGGGGCGACAAGGAGGCGCAGCGCCTCGTCTCGGCGCTGAGGAAGATCAGGCAGGTACTCGATGCAGGGCGGCCGGCGCGCAGCGCCGGGCTGTCGAAGGAAGAGGAAGCGGTGATCAGGCCGCTATTCCTTCTGACGATGAAGCCGGCGATGTATGTTGCGAATGTGGCTGAGCAGGGTCCGGATGTTTTTTTGAAAGCAGTCCAAACCCATGCTGCAAAGGAACGTGCTCCTGTCGTGCCCATCAGCGCCGCGCTCGAGGCGCAGATCGCGGACATGCCCGACGAGGACAAGAAGCTGTTTCTCGAGGACATGGGAATGGACGAGCCGGGCCTGAACCGCGTCATCCGCGCTGCCTACAGCCTGCTCGGGCTGCTGACCTATTTCACTGCCGGGCCGAAGGAGGTGCGCGCCTGGACCGTCCGCGCCGGGGCGACCGCGCCGCAGGCCGCCGGCGTGATCCACACCGACTTCGAGCGCGGCTTCATCCGCGCCGAGATCGCCTCCTACGACGACTACGTCGAGGGTGGCGGCGAGCAGGGCGCCCGAGAAGCCGGCAAGCTGCGCCTCGAGGGCAGGGACTACGTGGTGCGTGACGGCGACATCATCCATTTCCGCTTCAATGTCTGAGAATCCGGGGGCATCATGGATCTCGAGTTCGGACTGGCCAAGAGCGCGGATCTGCCGCAGCTCGTCGAGCTGCTGCGCATACTTTTCACGGACGAAGTGGAATTTTCGCCTGACCCGGACAAGCAGAAACGCGGGCTCGAGGCGATCCTCGCCAATCCCGCGGTGGGAAAGGTCTACGTCGCGCGCGAGGGCAAGCGCGTCGCAGCGATGGCGAGCCTGCTGTTCACGATCAGCACTGCCGAGGGCGGCAAGGCGGCCTGGTTCGAGGATCTGGTCGTGCTGCCGGAATACCGGCGCCAGGGCATTGCCGAAGCCATGCTCAAGCACGTCATCGCGCAGGCGCGCGCCGAGGGGGTATTGCGCATCACGCTGCTGACGGACATGCAAAACGAGCGCGCGCAGGCGCTCTACCGGCGCGCAGGATTCGTCGGTTCGCCAATGCGGCCGATGCGGCTGAAGATGAAGAAAATACCCTAGGCGGGCGCCCGCTCGGCGAAGATCTTGCCGAGCGTCGCGGGAAAAGGAATCACTTCGGCGCCGTCGAGCACGCCGCGCGCCGTCATCTCGCGGTGCAGCTCCGCAAGGTTGTAGTGCGGCACCGAGGCATAGAGGTGGTGCTCGATGTGGTAGTTGACGCTGTGCGGGAAGATCAGCCACGCGAGCCAGGCCGGCACGACGTTGGTGCGCGCGGCGGTGAGCGGCGAGGAGAAGTCGGTGGTGGCGCCGTGCTCCGAAATCGCACGCAGCCGCAGGATGGCCTGCACCACCGTCACGAGCGGCAGGATCCACAGCACGAGGTACTGGATCAGATAACCACTCGCTGCGAACAGTACTAGGAGAAGGCAGTGGAGAACAATCACGACATTGCGATCCAACCGGGCCTCGGCGCGCAGTTTCCCGGAGGTGTCATCGAGCGGGCGTACTGCGACGTTGGTCTGCGTATTGAGCGCCGGCGCTCCGCCGAGGAAATAGGCATAGGTCTTCCACGCGGTGAAACCGCTCAGATCCTTCAATAGTTTTTTTATCAGATAAGTCTTGCCTCGCGGATAACCGCCGTGCAGGGCGGTATCCGGGTCGAGCTCGCCGTAGAGGTTGTTGTGGTGCAGGCGATGGATTACCCGGTAGGTGCACATCGACAGGCCCTGCAGCATGGCGCACGCGCGCCCGGCGAGGTCATTGATTTTTCTATTTTCATAAAGCAGGTAGTGCGCCGCATCGTGCGCGATGACGAACAGCGCGTGCTGCCGGGTGCCGATGATCATCACGCAAACCAGGACGACAATCGGATTGGGCCAGTACGCAAGCGCAATGCCGATGGCTGTCGCCAATACGACCAGATCATGAACGATTGCGGCGCTCGCGCGCCAGGCCGAGCGCCGGGCGAGTCGAAGGACGATGTCGCGCGGCAGCGCTTTGCGGAAATCGTCCTTGAACTCTTCTCCTTTGTTCACTGAATGCCGCCGAGCAGGAGGTACTTCACCTCGAGGTATTCCTCGAGCCCGTACTTGGAGCCTTCGCGCCCCAGGCCCGACTGCTTGACCCCGCCAAAAGGCGCCACCTCGGTCGAGATGATGCCGACGTTCGCGCCGACGATCCCGGTCTCCAATTGCTCCGCCACCCGCCAGATGCGCCCGACGTCGCGGCTGTAGAAATAGCCGCACAGCCCGAACTCCGTATCGTTGGCGAGGCGGATCACTTCGTCCTCGGTCTTGAAGCGGATCAGCGGCGCCACCGGCCCGAAGGTCTCCTCGTGCGAGACCAGCATCTCGGGCGTGACGTTGGCGAGCACCGTCGGCTGGAAGAACAGCCCGCCTCGCTCATGGCGTTTTCCGCCCAGCAGGGTCTTTGCCCCTTTGCCGAGCGCGTCCGCCACGTGCTTCTCGACCTTCGCGACGCCCGGCTCGTCGATCAGCGGCCCGATCACCACGCCGGGCTCGGTGCCCGGTCCGACCTTGAAGCCCTTCACCTTCTCGGTGAGCTTGGCTGCGAAGCTGTCGTAGACGCGATCCTGGACATACAGCCGGTTGGCGCAGACGCAGGTCTGGCCGGCGTTGCGGTATTTCGAGGCGAGCGCGCCCTCGACCGCCGCGTCGAGGTCGGCGTCGTCGAACACGATGAAAGGCGCGTTGCCGCCGAGCTCGAGCGAGAGCTTCTTGACGGTGTCGGCCGACTGCTTCATGAGGATGCGGCCGGTCTCGGTCGAGCCGGTGAACGACAGCTTCCTGACGACCGGATTGGCGCACAGCTCGGCGCCGATCGCCTTCGAATCGCCGGTGATGATGTTCAGCACGCCTTTCGGCATGCCGGCGCGGCTGCCGAGCTCGGCCATGGCGAGCGCCGAGTAGGGCGTCTGGCTGGCGGGCTTGATCACCACGGTGCAGCCCGCGGCGAGCGCCGGCCCGGCCTTGCGCGTGATCATCGCGTTGGGGAAATTCCACGGCGTGATCAGCGCGCAGACGCCGATCGGCTGCTTCATCACCAGGATGCGCTTGTCGGCCTGGTGCGACGGGATCACGTCGCCGTAGGCGCGCTTGCCTTCCTCGGCGAACCACTCGATGAAGGACGCCCCGTAGGCGATCTCGCCGCGCGCTTCCGCCAAGGGCTTGCCCTGCTCGGCGGTGAGGATCTGCGCCAGGTCCTCCTGGCTCGCCATCATCAGGTCGAACCACTTGCGCAGGATGACCGCGCGCTCCTTCGCGGTCTTCGCGCGCCACGCCGGCCAGGCGCGCTCCGCGGCCTCGACCGCGCGCTTGGCTTCCTGCCCGCCCATGCGCGGCACCGAGCCGAGCACCTCGCCGGTGGCGGGGTTGTTCACGGCAATGGTGTTGCGGCTGTCGGCGTCGACCCAGCCGCCGTCGATGTGGCACTGCTCGCGGAACAGCTTCGGATCCTTCAATTGCAGCGCGGCAAGACCGGCTTGGGCGGGTGCGTTCATGGCTGGCTCCGAGGGGAAATTCGAACGCCAAAATTTTACTCCTCCGGCCGCGGTTACAATGGCCGCGACAGGAGGAGGAGAACATGAAACATCTGCTCGCAACACTGCTGTTCGCCGCGGCGGCCGCGGCGCACGCGCAGTACCCGCAGCGGCCGGTGCAGCTGATCGTGCCCTGGGGCGCGGGCGGCGGCA
>Ga0137374_10005401_pt1 | contig 15187 bp, 10 predicted proteins | sample SagtaG_20_FD_104811 | JGI IMG/M metagenome (GOLD analysis project Ga0137374, IMG submission 104811) | Vadose zone soil microbial communities from Sagehorn Ranch, Mendocino, California, USA - Sage1_R_100_16 metaG | ecosystem: Environmental > Terrestrial > Soil > Vadose zone | place: USA...
GCGCCGGACCACGCGCACGGTGTCACGGCGGTCGCGCTGGTACTGCTCGGGCTCGGCTGGTCGGCGTGCCTGGTCTCGGGTTCCGCGCTGCTGTCGGAGTCGGTGCCGGCCGAGATCCGGACCTCGGCGCAGGGGCTGTCCGACCTGACCATGGGCGCGCTGGCGTCGATCGCCGGTACGGCGGCCGGGCCCGTGCTGGCCGCGTACGGGTTCCACTGGCTCGCCATCCTGTGCGGCCTGCTGCTGATCCCGGTCGCCGTCCTCGCGGTCGCCACGCGCGGCCCGCGGGCCGTGCTCGCGGCCACCTAGATGACCGATTCCAAGGGGATCAGTGGTCGTAGGCCGGGAGTGATCGCTTGACTGGTTGACCGGTGCGGTCGTTGTGCCAGATCGCGGTGGACAGGGCCAGGACGCGTTGGACGACGCGGACCCAGACCCGGCGGGGTGTGACCGCCGTGCTGCTCGAGGTTCAGTTGGCCCTTGAGGGTGTTGCCCGCAAGGGCGAGCGGTCTCCACGAGATCGACGTCGGGTAAGAACGCCGATCCTGGACACCCTCCACTCACCCGACAGTCACCACGCCGAGCCACGCCCCAAAGGATCGCTAGTCCGTCCACAGGCGCTCCTCGCTGCCGGGCGCCGCCACGGGATCGACCTCGACCTCCTGCGCGCCGTCGAGAAGACGAACGAGCGGCAGAAGCGGCGGCTCCTGCGGCTCGCGCTCAGCCACTTCGGGCAGCACCTCGCCGGACGGACGTTCGCCGTGTGGGGACTCGCGTTCAAGCCGAAGACCGACGACATGCGCGAGGCGCCGTCGATCGAGGTCATCGAGGGGCTCCTCGGGAAGGGCGCGCGCGTCCAGGCGTACGACCCGGTCGCGACGGAGCGCGCGCGGCGCCACTTCGGGGATCGCGTGCACCTCGCCCCCGGCCCGTACGAGGCGCTCGAGGGCGCCGACGGGCTCTTCGTCGTCACCGAGTGGAGCGAGTTCCGCAACCCGGACTTCGAGCGGATGCGCGCGCTCATGAAGGAGCCCGTCGTGTTCGACGGCCGCAACGTCTTCGACCCGGACGAGTTGCGCGAGCTCGGCTTCACGTGGCACGGCATCGGGCGCCCGCCGAGGTGAAAATTCCGATCGCGCCGCCGCGCGAGTGACGCGCTGCCGGCCTGACCGCCCGTCCCCATCGTTGATCGGGGAAGATCATGGAGGGCGAGATCATCTGGCCAGGGCGTGCGTTCCCGCTCGGCGCGAGCTTCGACGGCGAGGGGACGAACTTCGCCGTGTACGCGCGCCACGCCGACCGGGTCGACCTCTGCCTCTTCGACGCGGCCGACCCGTCGCGCGAGACGCGGCGCACGCCGCTGCGAGAGAAGACGGGCCACGTCTTCCACGCCTACCTGCCCGGCATCCGGCCGGGCACCCTTTACGGCTTCCGGGCCCACGGACCCCATGAGCCGGAGGCCGGGCTGCGCTTCAACCCGGCGAAGCTGCTCGTGGACCCTTACGCGCAGGCGATCTCGGGCGAGGTGGACTTCGACGGCCCGGTCTTCGGGTACCCGCGGGGCGCGCCCGAGCAGGACCTCGCCCTCGACGACCGCGACAGCGCCGCGGCGATGCCGAAGGGGGTCGTCGTCGCGAACGACTTCGACTGGGGCGGCGACCTCCGGCCGGACACCCCCTGGCACCGCTCGGTCATCTACGAGCTGCACGTGAAGGGGTTCACGGCGCGTCATCCGGAGGTCCCGCCGGAGCTGCGCGGCACGTACCTCGGGCTCGCCTCGCCGGCCGCGATCGACCACCTCGTGCGGCTCGGCGTGACCGCGGTCGAGCTCCTCCCGGTCCACGAGTTCGTGGACGACCCGTTCCTGCGCTCGCGCGGCCTCACGAACTACTGGGGCTACTCGACGCTCGGCTTCTTCGCGCCCGAGCAGCGGTACGCCCGCGGGAGCCGGGGCGAGCAGGTGACCGAGTTCCGCCAGATGGTGAAGGCGCTCCACGCCGCCGGCCTCGAGGTGATCCTCGACGTCGTCTTCAACCACACGGCGGAGGGGAACCACCTCGGCCCCACGCTCTCGCTGAAGGGGCTCGGCAACCCGAGCTACTACCGGCTCGTCGAGGACGCGCCCCGCTACTACTCGGACACGACGGGCTGCGGGAACTCGCTCGACACGACCGACCCGCAGACGCTGAAGCTCGTCATGGACTCCCTCCGCTACTGGGTGGAGGAGATGCACGTCGACGGCTTCCGCTTCGACCTCGCGGTGACGCTCGCGCGCGACCCCGCGACCTTCGACGTCCGCTCGCGCTTCCTCACCGCCGTCCACCAGGACCCGCTGCTCGACCGCGTGAAGCTCATCGCCGAGCCGTGGGACCTCGGCCCCGACGGCTACCAGGTCGGCGGCTTCCCCGTCCGCTGGTCGGAGTGGAACGGCCGGTACCGCGACGTCGTACGCCGCTTCTGGAAGGGCGACGCGGAGCTCGCGGGGGAGATGGGGTACCGGCTCACCGGCTCCCCCGACCTGTACGAGGTTGCCGGGCGGAAGATCTTCGCGTCGGTGAACTTCGTCACGGCGCACGACGGGTTCACGCTCCACGACCTCGTGTCCTACGACCGCAAGCACAACGAGGCGAACGGCGAGGAGAACCGCGACGGCACCGACGAGAACCACTCCTGGAACTGCGGGGCCGAGGGCGAGACCGACGATCCTGCGGTCCTCGCGCTGCGCGACCGTCAGGTGCGCAACCTCCTCGCGACGCTCCTCGTCTCGCAGGGCGTGCCGATGATCGCGGCCGGCGACGAGATGGGCCGCACGCAGCGCGGCAACAACAACGCCTACTGCCAGGACAACGAGCTCTCCTGGCTCGCGTGGGACCTCGACGACCGCCGCCGCGCGCTGCTCGGCTTCACCCGCCGGCTCGTCTGGCTCCGGCTCTCGCAGCCGGTGCTGCAGCGGCGCCGCTTCTTCCGCGGCGCGACGCTCTGGGACTCCTCGCTCAAGGACCTCGCCTGGTTCCGCCCCGACGGCGCGGAGATGACCGAGGACGACTGGAAGAAGCCCTTCGCCCGCTCGGTCGGCTTCCTGCTCGGCGGAGACACGATCTCGACGCCGGACGAGCACGGCGAACGGATCGTGGGGGACACGCTGCTCGTCCTCATGAACGCGTGGGACGAGCCCGTCACCTACCGGCTCCCCGACGTGAGCTGGGGCCGCGAGTGGGAGATCCTGCTCGACACCGCGGGCGCGACCGCCGCGAAGCGCGACCTCGTCGCCGGCGGGGGCTCCGTGGCCGTCGAGGCGCGCTCGCTCGTCCTCCTGTCGCGCAGCGCAGACCGGTAGCCCCGCCGGAGGCGCGCCGGCTATGCTGCCGGCATGGACGGCACGAAGCAGGCGATCCTCCTCGTGGACGACGAGCCGAACATCCGGCGCGCGCTCCGGATGGTGCTCGAGCCCGAGGGGTTCGCGATCCTCGAGGCGGAGAGCGCCGAGAAAGGGCTCGAGATCCTCCAGGCGGAGCCGGTGGACCTCGCCGTGTTCGACATCCGGCTGCCGGGGATGGACGGGCTCACGCTCCTCGGCAAGGCGCGCGAGCTGTGGCGCGACCTCCCGGTCGTCATCATCAGCGGCCACGCCGACACGACCGACATCGTCGACGCGATGAAGCGCGGCGCGACCGACTTCATCCCGAAGCCCGTCGACCGAGAGCGGGTCCTCGTCTCCGTCCAGAACGCCCTCTCCCGCAGGACGCTCGAGGAGAAGGTCCAGTCCCTCGCGTCGCGCGAGCGCCGCTTCGCCGACGAGATGCTCGGCGAGAGCCCGGCGATGGCCCGGCTCCGCGACGACATCGCGAAGGTCGCGCCGACGACGGGCCGGGTCCTCGTCCTCGGCGAGTCCGGCACGGGCAAGGAGCTCATCGCGGCCGAGATCCACCGGCTCTCCCGGCGGGCCGCCGGCCCGTTCGTGAAGGTGAACTGCGCGGCGATCCCCTCCGAGCTCATCGAGTCGGAGCTCTTCGGCCACGAGAAGGGGAGCTTCTCCGGGGCGGCGTCGCGGCGGCGCGGCCAGTTCGAGGTCGCCCACGGCGGGACCCTCTTCCTCGACGAGATCGGCGACATGAGCCTCTCGGCACAGGCGAAGGTGCTGCGCGCGCTGCAGACCGGCGAGATCACCCGCGTCGGCAGCGAGAAGGCCATCCAGGTGGACGTGCGCGTCGTCGCCGCGACGAACAAGGACCTCGAGACCGAGGTGCGCGAGGGGAACTTCCGCGAGGACCTGTACTTCCGGCTCGCGGTCGTCCCGCTGCGCGCCCCCGCGCTGCGCGACCGGCTCGAGGACGTCCCGCTCCTCGCCGAGCGCTTCTTCCAGCTCGCGGTGCGCGAGAACGGGCTGCGGCCGAAGCCGGTCGACCCCTCCGTCCACGAGCGGCTGCGCGCCTACCGCTGGCCGGGCAACGTGCGCGAGCTGCGCAACGTCTGCGAGCGGATGGTGATCATGAGCGGCGACCGGATCGGCCCCGCCGACGTCCCGGAGGGGGTCGCGCCGCGCGCCGCGCCGGCCCCCGCGCCCGGCGCCGCCGACCTGTCGCAGTACGGCGAGGTGCCGCTCAAGGATCTGCGCGATCTCGTCGAGCGCGACTACATCCTGAAGAAGCTCGAGGAGCACGACTGGAACATCACCCAGGCCGCGCAGGCGCTCGGGGTCGAGCGGACGAACCTCCACAAGAAGATCAAGCAGCACGGCCTCTCTCGCGCGGGGCGCGCGGCCGCCGCCGACGCCGAGGGCGCGGAGGACTGACCCGTGCTCGGACGGGACGAGCTCGACCGCGCCGTGGACGACGGCGTCCTCTCCCCCGCGCAGGCGGACGCGCTCTGGGCGCGAGCCGCGCGCGGCACCGCCACGACCGACGCTCCCATCCCGCCGCCCGCGACGGATCTCGGCGGGTGGCGCGGCGCGGCCGCGCTGGTCGGGTCGCTCGCCGCCGCGGGCTGCGTCGCCTGGCTGCTCGTCGCCGGCGACCGGCTCGACGGTCCGGGCTCCCTCGCCGTCCCCGTCGCCTGCGGCGCCCTGGCCGCGGCCGCCGCGCGCGCGCTCGAGCGCCGTGCGCTCGCCGCGAGCGGGGTCCTCGCGGGGCTCGCCGTCGCGATGGTGCCGGCCGCCGCGAGCGCCGCGCAGCGCTTGCTCGGGCTCTCCTCCGAGGGGGAGCCGCCTCAGTCGCTCTCCGCGCTCGTCGCGAGCCCGGCGTTCCTGCGGGCGGTCGTCGCGGTCGTCGCGGCGGTCGTCGCGCTGCGCGCCTTCGCCGCCCCGATCCTCTCCGCCGTGGTCGTGGGCGCCGTCTGGTTCGCCGTCCAGGTCGCGGCGCCGCTCGTCTTCGGCCCGGCGCCGACCTGGAGCCAGCACGCGCTGCTCTCGGCGCTCCTCGGGCTGGGCGCGCTCGGCGCGGGCGTCGCGCTCGACCGCCGCACCCGGCGCGACCACGCAGGCTGGCTCTACTTCGCCGGGCTCGTCGCGTTCTGGGGCGGGCTCACGACGGTTCACACCGACTCGGTGCTCTCGCTCCTCCTCGGCGCGGCGGTGAACCTCGCGCTCGTCGGCGCGGCGGTCGCGCTGCGCCGGCGCCTCTTCGCCGTCTTCGGGGCGATCGGCGTCGCCGCCGTGTTCGGCCACGTCGCCGAGGCGACCCTCGCCGACGCGCTCCTGCCCTACGCCATCGGCGCGATCGGGATCGCGGTCGCCGGCGGCGCGCTCGGGTACGTCCGCCTCGCGCCGCTCGTCGAGCGCGCCGCCCCCGCGCTCCTCCCCGCGCCGCTGCGGCGGCTCCTGCCGCCGCTGCACCCCCGCTGAGCGGCGCGGCCCGCGCCCGCGCGGCCGCGGTTATGATGGCGGCGCCGATGCGCCCCTCCCACGCGATCCCGGGCCTCGCCCCCGCGGAGCCCACCGCCGCCTCGGACGAGCGCCTCGCCCGGCTCGCGAAGCGCTTCCCCGACCGGCTCGAGGCACTCCTCGGCGCGGCGCGCGCGGCGCCCGACCCGGACCTCGCGCTCGCCGGCATCGAGCGCTACGTGGACGGCGCCGGCTTGCCGCCTGCGGAGCAGGACCTCCTCGAGGCGCTCGCGCTCCTCGCCGGCTCTTCGCGCATGATCCCGGCGCTGCTCGCGCGCGATCCGCGGCTCCTGCGCCGGGCCGCGCGCTCGCCGCTCCTCGAGCGATCGCGCGCTGAGCCGGATCTGCGGCGCGTCATCGAGCGCACCGCCCGCCAAGTCGCCGCCGACGACGTCGAGGGGTTCAACCGGCTGCTCCGCCGCGTGCGGGCGCGCGAGGTGGTGCGGATCTCGCTTCGCGACCTGCGCCGCGCGCGCGTCAAGGAAGTGACGGGCGAGCTGTCGGCGCTCGCCACCGCCTGCCTCGACGCCGCGATCCGGTTCCATGACCGCCGGCTTCGAGCGCGGCACGGCCCGCCCGCGGGGCTCGCCGCGCGCGAGCCGGGCGCCGGGTTCTGCGCCCTCGCGATGGGGAAGCTCGGCGCGCGCGAGCTCAACTTCTCCTCGGACGTGGACCTCATCTACGTCTACGACCGGGACGGCGAGACGGAGGGGGAGCGCCCGGTGACGCACTTCGCCTACTACGCGAAGCTCGCGGAGCTCGTCACCGAGTCGATGGCGAAGCCGACCGAGGACGGGTTCGTATTCCGGGTGGACCTGAACCTCAGGCCCGACGGCCAGAACGGGCCGATCGTGAACAGCCTCCACGCGGCCGAGCTCTACTACCAGACGTTCGGGCGGAGCTGGGAGCGCAACGCCCTCGTGAAGGCCCGCCCAGGCGCCGGCGATCTCGCGGTCGGGGACGAGCTGCTGCGCCAGCTCGACCCGTTCATCTGGCGGCGCAGCTTGGACCTCACCGTCGTGGAGGAGATCCAGGCGATGAAGGCGCGCATCGACGCGCGCGCCGGCGCCGAGGGCAAGGACGACCTGAAGCTCGGGAAGGGGGGCATCCGCGAGGCCGAGTTCTTCGTCGCGGCGCTGCAGCTCCTCCACGGCGGGCGCGAGGAGGAGCGCGCCCTGCGCGAGCGCGCAGTGCTGCCGGCGCTCGATCGGCTCCTGTTCGCGGGCATCGTGCCGGCGAAGGACCGTGACGAGCTCGCCGATGCTTACCTGTTCCTGCGCCGCGCCGAGCACCGCGTCCAGATGCTCGAGGGCGCTCAGACCCACCGGCTCCCGCCCGCGGGCGAGCGGCGCTGGCTCTCGCGCGCGATGGGCTACGCGACCGACGAGGCGTTCGAGGAGGCGCTCGCGGCGCACCGCGAGCGGGTGGCGCGGCTCTTCGCCGGGCTCCTCGGGACGGGCGCCGGGGCGGTGCCGCTCGATCCAGACCTCGCGCTCCTCGCCGACCCGCAGGTCGAGCGCGAGCGCCGCGTCGAGATCGCCTCGCGGCGCGGCCTCCTCGACCCCGACCGCGTGCTCGCGTCCATCGACGTGATGGCGCGCCGCCGCACGCCGTTCTCGACGCTCGGCGATCCGGCCGCCGCCGTCGCGCTCCTCTCGGACGCGCTCGGCACGCCCGATCCGGACCAGGCGATCGCGCACCTCTCCGACTTCGCGGCGGCGCTCACGAACCCCGAGCCGTACTTCCGGATGCTCGCCGAGCACCGGCGCGTGGCGCGCCTCCTCCTGTCGCTCTTCGGCACCTCCGACTTCCTCTCGAAGCGGTTCCTGCGTCACCCCGAGCTCATCGACATGCTGCTCCGGGAGGACCAGTCCCGCCTCGAGAAGGAGCGCGAGGGGTTCCGGCGCGAGCTCGACGACCGCCTCGCCCAGCTCGATCGGTCGCTCGCTCCCGACGACCTCCTCGAGCGGCAGCTCGGGGAGCTGCGCCGGTACAAGAACGAGGAGGTGCTGCGGATCGCGATCCACGACATCGCGGGGACGATCGACCTCGCGAGCATCGCCGGGCAGCTCACCGAGCTCGCGGAGGCGTCGCTCGAGCGCTGCCTCGCGCTCGCCGAGGCGGAGGCCGCCGCGAAGGGGGTCGCGCCGCCGGGGCGGCTCTGCATCATCGGGATGGGCAAGCTCGGGGGCCGCGAGCTCGGCTACCACTCGGACCTCGACCTCATCTTCCTCTACCCGGGCTCCGGCGCGACCTCCGGCCAGGAGCGCTACCCGCGCCTCGCGCAGCGGTTCATGTCCTTCCTGCAGATGCCGCTGCGCGAGGGGCGCCTCTACCAGATCGACACGCGCCTGCGCCCGTCCGGCAACCAGGGCGCGCTCGTCATCGGCGCCGAGGCGTTCACGCGCTACCACACGGGCGGCGGCGCCCCGGGCGCGCCGGGAGGCGGCGTGCGCAGCCAGCTGTGGGAGCGCCAGGCGCTGCTCCGCGCGCGCCACGTCGCAGGCGACGCGGCGATCTTCGCGGAGATCCACGAGAGCGTGCTCGTCCCGGTCGTCTTCGGCCGGCGCGAGGACCGCGCCGCGCTCGCCGCGGAGATCCGGCGGATGCGCGAGCGCATGGAGGCGGAGGTCGGCCGGGAGGCGTCGCGCGGGAAGAACCCGAAGACCGGCCACGGCGGCCTCGTGGACGTCGAGTTCGCGGCGCAGTTCCTCCAGCTCGCGCACGGGCACGAGCACCCGTCCGTCCGCACCGGCTCGACGCCGGTCGCGCTGCGCAAGCTCCGCCAGGCGGGGCTCCTGCGCGAGCTCGAGTTCGAGGCGCTCGCCGAGGGGTACGACTTCCTGCGCCGGGTCGAGCTCCGCCTCCGGATCGTGCATGACTTCGCGATCGACCACCTCCCCAAGGAGGGGTTCGCGCTGCGTCAGCTCGCGCGCCGGCTCGGCTACGCGGGGCCGGACCCGGGGAGCCGGTTCCTCGCGGAGTACGCGCGCGTCACCGCGGCGGTGCGGCAAGCCTTCGACGCCGTCGTGCGGTGACCCGAGCGCGGGCGCCCCCGGCAGGCGCGCGCGCGACGCGCCGCGCTAGAATCCCGCCGTGCCGCCAGACGAACCCCTCGATGCGCTCCGCGCGCTCGTGCGCCCCTTCGAGGATGCCGAGGCGGCGCTCGTGCGGGCGATCGTCTCCTCGCCGCCGTTCCTGTCCGACGCCGACGAGGCCGGGCTGCGCTACGCGCTCAACCTCGCGAGGACCGGGCGGATCCGGACGGCCGACGGGGCGGACGTGGACCTCGGCGCGTTCCTCGCGCCGTACCGCGACGAGCTGCGGCCCGCCGCCACGAGCCTCGCCGCCCCGCGCGGCTTCGCCCATGCGGACGCCGGGCGGCTCGTCCCGAACGCCGTCGCGCACGCGCGGGCGTGGCGCGCGCGCGTCCTCGCCGGATTCGCGGGGAAGCTGACCGCGAGCGCGCTCGACCGCGAGGTGTGCGAGAAGGCGCTCGTCCTCGTCTGCGGCGGCGGCGGCGGCGTCGCCTGGTCCTACCTCGGCGCGTTCGCGCTGCTCGAGCAGTACGGGCTCGTCCCGCGCTTCCTCGCCGGCACGAGCATGGGCGCGGTGCTGCTCCTCTTCCGTGCGCGGCGGATCCGCTGGCATCCCGACGACGTCTCGGACGCGATGCGCGGCCTCTCCTTCCGGACGCTCTTCCGCTTCCTGCACGGCGAGTCGCGCTACGGCCTTCCGGCGGCGATGCGGCTCTACCTGCGCGCGGGCATCGGCGACTTCCTGAAGGGCCCCGACGGCCACCCGCTCACGCTGGGGCAGCTCGCGGTGCCGCTCGTCGTCGCGGTCACCGGGATCCGCAACGGCGCCCTGCCCCGCGACCCGAGCTACTACGAGCACCTCCTCGATCTCGGCGGCGAGGAGCCGCGCGCGAACGTGCTCTCCCGCATCGTCTCCGAGGTGTTCCAGGCGATCGGCGAGCTCATCGTGCAGCGCGACCGGTTCGCCCGCGTCTACCTCGGCGCGGACGACGAGACGCGCGAGTTCGACGCCATCGACGCGGTGGGCTTCTCCTCGGCGCTCCCGGGCGTCATCCACTACGACGTCGTGCGCGACGACGAGCGGATGCACGCGCTGCTCCGCGCGCTGCTCGACCGGCACGACCTGTTCCGCCTCGTCGACGGGGGGCTCGTGGACAACCTGCCCGCGCGGGCGGCCTGGGGCGCCGTACAGCGCGGCGCCATCGGGACCCGGAACGGGTTCGTCCTCGCGCTCGAGGGGTTCGGGCCGAAGCTGACCCAGCCGCTCTGGTTCGGGCTCGAGCAGCTCGCCGCCCAGAACGTCGCCTGGAACAAGCCCTTCATCCACCACCACCGCTCGTTCCAGCGCGTCCTCTCGCCGCTCGAGGTCGTGCCGGACGAGGCGGAGCTGCAGCGCGCGATCCAGGCTGGCAAGGCGGAGCTCCACCCGGACATGCCGTTCGTCGCGCGGATGTGCCGGCCGTTTGCGCCGATATGACGTCGAACTTGGTCCTGGTCCTGGACCTCGACCTGGTCCTGGACCAAGTCGCCGCAGGTCCAGGTCCAGGTCCAGGTCTCACGGAGGCCCAGCACCCTCGGGCAGCACCGGGATCCCGCTCGCATCGGGGCGCGCGAGCCCGAGGGAGATGAGATACGAGCGCTGCTCGCCGGGCCGGAGCACCTGGTCGAGCCACTCGAGCCCGACGAAGACCGCGTTCGAGTCGAGCGGCTGCCCGAGGCGCTCGAAGCGCGAGCCCGGCTGGTTCGCGAAGTAGACGCGGTCCGGCATGACCTCGCCGACCCACGCGATGAAGTCTGCGATCCCGGATTCCTCGTCCAGGATCCCGGCCCAGCGGTTCGCGCGTGCGTCGATCAGCCCCTCGACCCGGATGATCCCATCGCGGACCCAGCCGACGTTGCCCGCCGACGAGCCGAAGTGGCCGACCCACGGCTCGTCGCCGTAGGCGTACGCGTAACGGACCGGCCGATCCCCGGTGTTCACGACGCGGATGCCGAGCTTGAACCAGGGCTTCCCCGCCGCGAAGTAGGCGAACCGATCCACCCGCAGCGCGCCGCCGAGGACGGGGATCGCGTGCGAGCTCTCGATGACGACGCGGTCGGGATCGCGGATGAGGACCCGCGCGCCGAGGTAGGTCCACGACCCGGGGGACCACCGCCGGCGGGAGTCGAGGTCCATGAGCAGCTCGTTGACGTTGCACCAGACGTGGTGCCAGCCGCGCGCGTCGTGGAAGCTCATCCCGCTCTCGTCCTGCTTGTCGCCCGCCGCGACGTCGGCGAGCGCGCCTCCGACGAAGAGGCCCTGCGGGTTCTTGCCTTCGTCGTCGTCGTAGCGCGAGAAGTCGGTGACGAGCTCGGTCCCCTCGGCGAGGTGGTTCCGGACGAGCCCGCTCCCGTCGGCGTCGTCCCAGTCGAGCTCGAGCCACGCCCGGCCCTGCCTGGGTGTGCCGGAGGCGAGCACCTGCCGGACGCGCGAGAACGAGAAGCCCGCGACGAGCCGGGACCCGTCGCCGAGGAAGACGTCGTCCTGCACGACGAGCGGCAAGCCCTCCTTGCCGCGCAGGAGGAACATGCCCTGCCAGTGTCCCGAGATGCGGATGTCGGTCGCCGCCGCGAGGAGCGCCGCGACGCCGACGGCACCGACGGAGAGCACGAGTCCGAGCCGGCGCGTCGGCGCGGCGCGGGTCGTGTTCGCAGCGGTCGGGTCGACGGACTCCACGGCTTCCTCTCCTGCTGGCGGCATCCGGCCGAGCAGGCGCGGCGCCACGCCGCAGGGCGCAGCCTACCGCGTTCCGGCACGAACGCGCAGCGGGAGTGGCTTTTTACGGTTTAATCGCGAGCGGTTGAGCTACAGCCGGGAACAAGAGGGCCCGCTCGGCCGTTCATCTCCCCAGTCGGCAAATTCATTGACCTTTCGCGTCGCGTTCAGCTAGATTCCCCCCGCTTTTTCGCGCAGTTCTGAAAATCCCAAGAAACCGCGCGGATTTGCACCCCCGGCCGGGTCCAGGAGCGAGGGGACAGGCCGCACGACGTAGAGGAGCAGTGCTGATGAGGACCCGTTTCGTCGACATCGACGACCGCATGGAAGACCTCGCGGACCGGATGCGGGTTGATCCGGAGCTCGGCGAGGAGTTCTACTCGCGGTACGAGCTTTCGTGGCTCTACCACGAGAACGCGCTCGAGGGCGTCGTCTACACCGGCCAGGAGCTCGCGACCGCGCTCGCGAACGCTCCGCTCGCCGACGCGACCTTCGTCGGCGCGCTCCACGAGATCCGCAGCCACAAGATCGCGATCGACCTCGTCCGCGAGGAGGCGAAGGCGAAGAAGCTCCGCGTGAACCTCACGCTCGTGAAGAAGCTGTACGAGACGCTGGGCGCGGGCACCGACAGGAGCGTCTCCGAGTTCCGCAAGGACATGCCGCTCCACCGCGCGTACTTCCACGAGATCGCGCAGCCGGCGAAGATCCCGGTCCTGCTCCAGAAGGTGCTCGAGTCCTGCGACTCCGCGGACTTCCGCAACGCACACCCGGTCCAGCGGGCGGCGAAGCTCCACCACGGCTTCATGCAGGTCTACCCGTTCACCGAGAACTCTGGGCGGGTCGCGCGGCTCCTCGCGAACCTCGTCCTGTTCCAGGCCGGCTACCGGCTGCCCTGCATCATCCACGCGACCGACCGGCAGCGGTACTACGAGTCGCTCCGCCTGCCCGAGGCGACGCTGCGCGACCTCACGATCGAGGCGCTCGACAACGCCCTCAACCAGGGCGAGAAGTTCTTCCGCGAGACGCCCTCGAAGTCGCGCAAGGCGGCGCGCTAGCGCCTTCGGCGGCCGTGGCGGACGTCTCCGCCCGTTTCGCCCGCTCTCCCCCTCCGGGCGCCCCACTCTCCGTCCGCCGGCCCCGCCGGGCGGCAACCGCCCCGTCTGGTGACGCGCAACCGGGCGGAACGACTTCGCATTCACCCCGAGTGTTGCCCCGTTTACCCGGGCGTGGCGGCCCAGGGGCCGGCTATTGTATAGGTCTGCCCCCCCATGTTGCTCGGAGCACACGAAGGCATCGCCGGCGGGGTCTCGAAAGCGTTTGCCCGCGCCGAGGCCGACGGCGCGGACTGCCTGCAGATCTTCACGCGCAACGCCCGCGGCTGGGCGGCGAAGCCGCTCGAGGACGCCGAGGTGGACGCGTTCCGCGACGAGGCGCGCCGGACGGGCAAGCCCGTGGCCGCCCACTCCTCTTACTTGATCAACTGCGCCTCCCAGGATCGCGACATCCGGAACAAGAGCTGGCAGGCGCTCGCCGACGAGCTCGACCGGTGCGAGCGGCTCGGCATTCCCGCACTCATCTTCCACCCTGGGAGCCACGAGGTGGAGGCCGAGGGCACCCGCCTCGTGGGGGAGGCGATGACGCGCGCGCTCGCGGAGGTGTCGGGGAGGGTCCGGCTGCTCGTCGAGACCACCGCTGGACAGGGGACGAGCCTCGGCTGGCGGTTCGAGCACCTGCAGGCGCTGCGAGAGGCGGTGCCGGGCGCCGCGCGCCGCCGCGTCGGGATCTGCGTCGATACCTGCCACGTGCACTCCGCCGGGTACGACCTCGGCTCCGGCGACGGATACGAGCGGATGGTGGCGGAGCTCGACCGGACGGTCGGCCTCTCGAACGTCCGCGCGTTCCACCTCAACGACTCGAAGAAGCCGCGCGGCTGCCGCGTGGACCGCCACGAGCACATCGGCGAGGGGACGCTCGGGCTCGAGCCGTTCCGCCGCATCGTGAACGACGCCCGGTTCGCGGAGACCCCGGCGTTCGTGGAGACGGAGTCGCGGTGGAAGGAGAACATCGAGGTCCTCCGCGGGCTCGTGCGCAGATGAAATCTCCCGCCCCCATGCGCCAGCCCGCCGAGGAGCCGCCGAAGTCGCGGGCGCGCCGGCTCGTCCGCGCCGCGCGGATGGCGCTCTACCCTCGCACGAGCGAGGGGGTGCGCTCGAAGCTCGACCGGCTCATCCACTACGCGAAGTCGCACGAGCGCGCCCTCATCCTCACGCACGACAACCCCGACCCCGACTCGATCGCGGCGGGCGTCGCGCTCGCGCACCTGCTCGAGAAGCTCGCCGGGGTCGAGGCGATCGTCGCGTACGGCGGGATCGTCGGCCGCTCCGAGAACCGCGCGCTCGTGAAGGTGCTGAAGCTGCCGGTCGTGCCGGTCGCGCGCGTCGTGTTCGACGACTACGACCTCATCTGCATGGTCGACACGCAGCCGGAGCAGGGAAACCACTCGCTCCCGGCGCGCCACTTCCCGGACGTGGTCATCGACCACCACCCGGAGCGGCCCGACTCGCACCTCGCGCCCATCGCCGATGTCGGCGGGCCGATCGGCGCCACCTCGACGCTCGTCGCCGAGTACTTCAGGGCGAGCGGGCTCAAGGTGCCCCCGCACGTCGCGACCGCGCTGTTCTACGGGATCAAGGCCGACACCCGCGACCTCGGGCGCCAGACCACGAAGCAGGACGTGGACGCGTACCTCTGGCTGTTCCCGCTCGTCGACAAGGACGGGCTCTCGGAGATCGAGCACCCGAAGCTGCCGCAGGAGTACTTCGTCCTCTACCACACGGCCATCGAGCGGGCGCAGGTGTACGACGACGCCGTCGTCTGCGATCTCGGCGAGATCTACTCGCCGGACATGGTCGCCGAGGTGGCGGAGCGGTTCATGTACCTCGAGGGCATGCGCTGGTCCCTCGGGTTCGCCGAGTACGAGGACGCGCTCTTCTTCTCGGTCCGCACGAACGACCGGCGGATGAACGCGGGGCGGCTCATCCGCGACGTCATCGAGGTCAGGGGCGGCTCGGCCGGCGGCCACGGCACGATGGCGGGCGCGCGCCTGCCGATGAAGGGGCTCTCCGCCGCCGCCCGGAAGCGGCTGCGCGAGGACGTCGTGCGCGCGTTCCTCGACGCGTTCGGCATCAAGGCCCGGCGCGCGCGCGCCCTCGTCTGATTTCGCCACGGGACGCGCCCGTGATCTACCTCGACCACAACGCGATCACGCCGGTGCGCCCCGAGGCGAAGGCCGCGGTGCTCCTCGCGCTCGAGGCGTTCGGGAACCCGTCGTCGATCCACCGCGCCGGGCGCGACGCGCGCGACGTGCTCGACCTCGCGCGCGATCGGGTGGCGCACGCGCTCGGCGCGCGGCCCGCGGAGGTGGTGTTCACCTCGGGGGCGACCGAGGGGGCGGCGCTCGCCATCCGAGGCGTGCTCGGCGCAGCGCCGGCCGGGCGGCGCCGGCTCGTCGTGACC
>Ga0137374_10005414_pt1 | contig 15162 bp, 28 predicted proteins | sample SagtaG_20_FD_104811 | JGI IMG/M metagenome (GOLD analysis project Ga0137374, IMG submission 104811) | Vadose zone soil microbial communities from Sagehorn Ranch, Mendocino, California, USA - Sage1_R_100_16 metaG | ecosystem: Environmental > Terrestrial > Soil > Vadose zone | place: USA...
AAGCAACCATCTTCTTAAAACATATTTGCTATTTTTGATTTAAACCACATCAATTATGGGCTTAGTATATGCAGATATTACTTTGATAAATGCCGATGATTTAGCGATGGCTAAACGTCATATTATTCGCGAAGAAGAAGTGAAACAGATGACAGTTAAAATGCTGGTTGACTCAGATGCTTACATGATGGGTATCAACGAAACCATACAAGAACAGCTTAATTTATCCTTTATAGAAAAAAGAAAAGCTGTACTGGCTGATGGGTCAGTGCAGGAATTTGGACGCAAAATTTAAAAATTGTACAGCTATCTGCAGCGCTATGGTTTTAAAAGGAGACAGCGAGCCACTGCTAGGTTCAATACCTATGGAAGAGATGGATGTTTTAATTGATCCTCAACACCGGGAGTTAATTGTAAACACCAAGCATCCTTATTATGCACAGTTGAGTTTGAAATAACTGATGAATTTGGAATTTATTTTGATAATTAAGTACGGGAGTTTGTTTTGCGAACAATGTTGCCAATGCAAACAACATAGAAAATAAATTGAACTTACTCTTGCGAACATTCAAACATTCGAACTATCAAACAATCAAACTAAAGTAGGGACAAAATAAAAGGCGGAGAACTACTGAGTGCAGCTATCCGCCTTGTTACCCCAAAAAGTCTTGATTATCAATATCGCATTTGCATCTCATTGTTGTGTTTCTAAATTCTCCTCCTCTCCTGTTAACTTTTTTTGTTAACCTTATCTTTGTTGAAATTTTTTATGCCTCTCCAATCTAAATATGTTGTTGGCATTGGTCCTCCTGAAGCTTGTACACTTCTGCCTCGCCAGGAAATGGATTTCTTAATTGATATTCTTGATCGCTTACTGAAAAATGGGCAAGAATTAGAGATCACTTATTTTAACGGTTCAAAAGATCATTTATCCGCTTCATCAAATCCGCCGGCATCAAAGTCATAAAAACTCCACCCGATTTTTTTAGTGTGATATTCCCTTCAGGATATTGCAATATTTCATTCTCTAAAGGTTTTAGTTTGTTTGCAACAAGCATAACCTGATCCATTTCGGATATATCCATCAAATCTGAAAAATTTTTTCCTTCAAACTTTATTACTTCTAGTGTCATGTCAACAAACTATTGTCGGATATAATCTTTTTCAGTTTTATTCTCGCCTCCTGATTAGTAAATTGCCAGTTTATTATAGCTTCTTTATTGTTTCTATCTATATGCCAAGCTTCTACTTCTTCTTTCATTGTTTGCATATTATCTATTCTTCTGTTTAAGCACTGCCCCATCAGCACATTTAATTCTATCTCTGCCATATTCAACCAACTACCATGTTTAGGAGTATAGACAAACTCAAATCTATCCCATATCCTTTTAGCTTCACTGGGAGAATATACTTCATATAATGCCGCTGCATTGTGTGTTGCCAGATTATCCATTAGGAGTGTTATTTTAGTTGCCTCTTTATACCATTCATCGGCAATTTTCTGAATAAATTTCGCCCAATCTATTTTTGTTTTCCTTTCCGTCACTTCAACATATCTTCTGCCCTTTAATGGTTCAGATACAAGAAAAATATTCGCTACTCCACAACGTTCATATTCAAAATCCTCTCTTGCTTCAAAACCCTGCTTCATTGCTATGGCGATTCTGGTTTCCTTTATTAACTGTTTAGGTGATTCGTCCATACAAAGTACTGGAAACGCTTTATTATATGGTCTCTTATATATATCCAATACTTGCTCCATGGCTGCAACAAACTGACTGCTTTGGTTAGGTGGAATAATCCATCCTACTACTTTCCACGGCTTCAACTCGTTTTTTTTAACACCCTTCTTACAGTCTCATGAGAAATATTCTCTGCATATTTCAATTCCACTATTTTATCTGCCAGCATCCGGAGTGACCACCTGCTGAAACCTTTTGGTGGTTTACTGCAACTTAATGCTATTAAATGAGCTTCCAAATCCCCATCTACTTTCTTTTCTTTTGTTCTGCTCAAAAGCCTGCGCTCCAGGCACGCTTCAAAACCTTCTTCCACAAATTTTTGTTTTATTCGATCTATCATTCGCATACTGATCTGCAAAACTTTACTCACTTGTTCATTTGTCAGTTTATCACCCCATTTACATTCATCACAGTTCAATAAAACATATGCAGTCCGATATAGCTGTGCACTATGAGTGCCTTTGCTTATTATATCATTCAACTGCCCTCGTTCTTCTTTACTCAGAGTGATTTTATATTTTTTCATAGCTTTTTTGGAATGTAAAGCTATGAGATTTATACGACATTATTAAGTTGACATGACACTAGTATACTATCCATTACCCTACATTTTTATTTTTCACTTCCTCCTCACCTCCTTCCTCCACTGCTAATCGGAATCCCTTGTGCTAAATCAATTGTGGAGTAAAAAATAGTCATTGAAAAATTTTCATTTTCTGTATCAACCGATATAGAAAATGTGGGATTACTTGTATCAATTAAAAAGTCTCTATTGTTCTGTGTATCCAGCGCAAATATGTTGTTCTGACAAATGAACTCCGATCTCAATTTATATAGAGGAATTTCCATTTTCCCACTACTGCTTTTTATTATAATAGTTATCTCACTGGGTGTATCTACACCTCTTATTTCAATGAGCTCAATCTGCAGGCTGTCTTTTTTTTCAGTGATAAATTGCCTTAAAACCTCTTCTTCGCTTGTATCATAAGTTTTATTGTGATTATCAAAATGTAATTTTCTTATGTTCATATTTTTACTTTTGTGTGATGACTTCAACTATCATTATAGAGGTAAAGGATATAACCAAATTGGAGATCACAAATAATCATGTAACGATTATAGTGCCTTTTAAAAACTTTGTTCCAATATCACAGGTCATTTCTTTATTTAATAAACCAGATACAGAAATATATCAAGAGATCAAGCTTCCCAACGACCAATAAATTTTTTTCACCTCTTCTTTATATCAGGTACCATTTTGCCCTCAACATGATGCTGCTTCGTTTTCTTTTTCCTCTTTCAGTTCATCAATTTTTTTAGTTATTATTTTATCTATATGTTCAAGCATTTTTTTTGTTGATTCTTCAAGAACTTTTTTTATTATTTCCATTATTTCCTGCTCATTAATCCCTTTTTGGTTAACTGCTTTTATAAGCTCAACTAATTGCGCTTGGGTTAAATATATCCCTTGGCGGTCCTCAACTTTAATCTTGTCATAGCTAACATCGCTTGAGTTATTATTTAAACTTTCTTCAAATTCATTCAATTTTATCTTGAAGTGTTCTTCAAAATTTTTTTGAAAGGCTTTTCCTGGTTTACTATTTATGTATGTGGAAATTGTCCCTTTCGAAAGTTTGAAAATGGAGGCCAGCTCTGCATCGGACTTTAGTTTTCCTTCTGCAATAAGCCGGTCAACAGCTTTTCTTAAACGTGTTCTAGTTTCAGTGGTATTCATAAAATGTCTCCATAACTCCAATTTTTTAATCACCTCTTTTTTATGTCAGGGACCATTTTGCCCTCAAGTGGTTTGTAAATTCTCTCCCTCCCTGTTAGCCTTTTTCGTTAACCCTTCTTTTGCTGTGCGTCCATTAATTTTTGCGCTTCACTTTCAGGAAGCTTTGCGCCGGCAACTATTTCTGCAACTTTATCTTCACTCACTCCACTTGCTGCAGCTATTTGTGAAAGCAATCTGATTTGTGTTTCCATATAGCGATTGCGTTTCTTAATATCATGATACCACTCTGTGATCACCTTTCCAACGAGAATTGCAACAATCACAATCATTAGATATTGGAAAAGCAGACTTGTATCCATATGGCATTACAGTTTTAGTGTTATAAAAATGAAATTTGTTTATTTCTTCCCTATCAATCCATCAATCGCTTTATCCAGTTGATTAATCAACTTGTCTACAGTATTCTGCAAATGCAAACTTGTATTTTGCAAGTGTACCAGAAGAAACTATTCCAAGAATTTTCAAATATCCCCGTAGCGCATATTCAAAGATAGAAGGAATAAGAGAATAATTAATTAAGAGTTTCTATTTATTGATTTAGGCATATCTTTTTGTCTTTAGTGGATCTCTCTAAAAGTCTACTTTCTTTTTGCTCCACACCCGTTACCTCTCTGTTTCGCAAAAAGAAAGTAGCAAAGAAAAATAGTGGACGGATTTTCAGCAAGATTAGTTAGAAAAGTTTTTTTGTACGGAAAATATCCGTACATTTGTTAAGTGATTAAATTATTTATGTGATGAAAGCAATAGAAAAATCGCGTTTTGATACAAGATTGCCTAAAGAACAGAAAGAATTTTTTGAATACGCAGCAAACTTAGGGGGATTTAGAACATTGACCGAGTTTGTCGTTGCTACTGTTCAACAGCAGGCAAGCAAGATTGTTGAAAGACATAATACAATATTAGCTTCAAAAAGGGATCAGGAAATATTTTTTAAGGCAGTTATAAATCCTCAGAAACCGAACGATAAACTTAAAAAAGCTGCATCGCGTTTAAAACAGGCTGTAGCAAATAAATGAATTATATAACCGTTCCTTTGGATTCTTCTCATAAAAAGAGGAATTTCAATTGTAATAAATCACTTCTTGATAATTACTTACACGCACAGGCAAAACAAGACGTTAAAAGAAAGCTTTCTGCCTGCTTTATTCTCGCTGATGATGAAAATAATGTAAAGGGCTATTATACCTTATCAAGCACTTCAATTCAAAGGGAATTGCTTCCTGAAAGCATTATAAGGAAACTGCCAGCTTCTTATACAGATCTTCCAGCAACACTGCTTGGTAGATTGGCAGTTGATAATTTATACAAAGGGCAAGGCTTAGGAGAGCTTCTCTTAATTGAAGCTCTTAAAAGAAGTTACTACACTTCAATAAATAGTGTTGCCTCGATGGCTGTAATTGTTGATCCTATAGATGATGACGCGGTAAAATTTTATAACAAATATGGTTTTATTCTTTTGCCTGATAGTGGTAAAATGTTTATTTCAATGGAAACCATTTCTGAATTATTTTAAGTGAGAGATGAAGCAATGAACAGTTTCGCTAACATGCATCATCATATATGACACAACAAGTGAAATAATTAAAACTAAAAGGTTTTGTCTAATAAATTAACAATAAATTGAGGTGAAAATACATATCCCAAATAGTGCATTTCTCGGCAATATCGAAAGTTTTACTAAGCACTTTGATCCAACCGATGACTCCATACTAGAGGTTACTTCAAATCAAAGTTGGATTTCTGTCCATCCACTCGTCATTTCTATGATAATTGCTTTAGCTGAAGAGATCAGATTAAAAAATGGACAAGTGCGCTGTAACACCTTTAACGCAAAATCAAGACCTTATTTATTAAGGATGGGACTCATCGAGGCGCTGGATCCGAATCATGGGATTCAAATTGATGAACACGAGTCATCTGGTAGATTTATACAAGCTCGGAGAATTACCACTTCAGACGAACTAAATCAGTTCATTACAGATATGGTACCGTTGCTCCATACAACGCCTGAACAAGCATACCCAATAAAATATGTAATGAGTGAGCTTGTGAGAAATGTTTTGGAACATTCGAAATCTGATGTGGGGGCAATAGTTTCCGCACAATATTTCAAAAAATCAAATAGAATTTCAATTGGCGTGGCGGATCGTGGAATAGGAATTAAGGAAGCTATCAATAGATCTTATACTGCCAAGACGGATGAAGAGGCAATTGACTTGGCATTGCGACCGGGTATAACGGGAACCACAACCAGAATTGGTGGAACAGAATTTAACGCCGGTGCTGGGTTATTTTTTACGAAAAGTATCGCTAAAGTAAGCAGAGATTTTTTTCTCATCTATAGTGGAAATTCATTTTTTAAATTACATAAAACCAACTCAAATAAAAATGTTGAACTTTTTGCCAATCCAAGGCTTGATAGAGCGAATTTGAAATCCGATGGGCTGCCCAATTGGCGTGGTACTGCAGTTGGTATTGATATATCTATGGATATAAATCAAGATTTTCAGGATTTATTGGGAATGATTAGAAATGCATATCACCTCGACGTGAAAAGAGCCAATAAAGAAAAATATCGAAAACCTAAGTTTGTGTAATGGAGATACAACTATATAAATATTCCGGGGATTTTGCGGAAAACAAAGACATGGCAAGAAAGCTACGAATTGAACAAATTGAACCTGAACTTAAAAAAAGTCATGAAGTTGTAGTTGACTTTAAAGGAGTAACCTCTGCAACGCAATCTTTTATTCATGCACTAATCAGTCAAACTATTCGTGACTTTGGCGTAGACATTTTAGAAAACCTAACTTTCAAAAACTGCAACGAAAAAATTCAAACCGTAATTGAGATTGTTGTTGAATATGTACAGGACGGAATTTTCACCGAAGATGATGAGGCATAACAATTAAATTATACCAGTATTATGAGATACAAGGCAAAGTGGTCGTTGTGTGGTGCAAATCACCATTAGCAAAATGCAAGTTTCCACTTGTATTCGAGTTGCAAAAAGAGTTTGTAATTTAAGCAGTGATTTGAGATTATAAATACGCAATCATGAACGACAAAATGAAACTCTATCACAAAATGTATCCTGAATGGTATCCCAATAGCATGCTTCTAAAGGGCTTTTCAAATCTTTTGACCGCCTATATGCCTCATAGAAGAGGTAAAATAATTGACATTGGCTGTGGACCAAATAGCTGCTATATTTTGGTTTTGCTGAAGTCTGACTTTGAATTGTATGCCGAAGATATTGACCCAACACTAATAGAGTATTTAAAGGAGCGCATTTTACAGAGTAATGAAAAAGTAGAGTGAGTGAATTTCTCCACAGAAAAATTTCCTGTGGGCTTTGAAAACGTGATTTTTGATGGCGTTGTGGTTTCAAACGTTCTTCATCTGCTTTCTTCTGAGGAAGAAGCCGAGTTGGTCGAAAATGTGAAAAAATACATTAGGAAATATTCAGTAATTGTTGTTACCGTCCACTCCGATAGGCACAGGAGCAACAGGCAAGATAACCCCTTTAGATTCGAGTATTTTAAGCGGTATTATAACATGAGTGATTTATATAAGTTATTTCAACAAGAAGAATTTGATTATTTATTTGTTTCCGAAACACACCAAGAACCAACACCCTATGACATACAGTTTATAAAGGAATGGATGACTCAGCATTGTACCGTTAACAAAAAGAGTATTTGACCAGCCAACAATTGAAAAAGTTCAAGCGGACGAAATAGAGAAAAATGTAGTTGACAGTATTACGATTGTTGTGAAAAAAAAATAAAAAATTGGATTTAAAAATTTAAATCCTACTCATACAGCCTCTTTATCCACTGCAATATGCCGGCATACAAAGTACCTTCACTGTATCACCTCACAATAAAACTTTTACAATAGATGCTTATGCAATGAAGCTTGTAAACAACATCCCCACACGTTTTCAAATATTTGTAAATGGCAATTTTGAAGGATTCATTTATGCCGAAGGCGATAAGTGGTTAATTGATAAATACAGCTTGTCGCAGGATGTGCTAAATGAGGAGCTGGCACAAGAAATTGGTAAATATCTCACTGCCTATTATTCCTAAAATAATTAATTTTATCCTGCAATCATTCGTTAAACAGTTTAAACCACAACGCATAAAACTTTTTAGCAGCGGTTCTTCTTCAATGTCCTGCCTTTCCGCAGGTTGTTTGACGATGATTGCACCCGCTGCTTTATTCTTTATGAAAATCAATAGGAATTAATAAAATACAATATGGCTTTTAGATGGCAATGTCCCTATTGCAGCCACGACACAACAATAGGACCTGAAAATTTTATTCAAAGCGAGGTAGACATTAGACTCGAGAACAAACATGGTTACAGTAGACTACACGTTGAATGCATTATTTGCCCAAACGATGAATGTCAAAAAATGGCTTTAATAGCGGTTCTTAAGCGTTTAACTTGGGCAAATGGAGTATGGAACAGTGATGAGACACTAGAGCATTGGAACCTTCTCCCAAAATCTCATGCAAAAGTTTTTCCTGATTATATCCCCACAGGTATAATACGTGATTATGAAGAGGCTTGCGAAATAGTAAACGCAAGTCCAAAGGCTTCCGCTACACTTTCAAGGCGCTGCTTACTGGGAATAATTCGAGACTTTTGGGGAGTATCTAAAAGCAGACTAATTGATGAAATAAACAGTATCAAAGAAAGGGTAGACCCTTTGACTTGGAATGCGATCGACGCAATAAGAAAGGTCGGAAACATTGGAGCACATATGGAAAAGGATATCAATCTAATTATTGAAGTAGATCCGGAAGAAGCAAGCTTGCTGATACGATTGATTGAATTATTGCTAAAAGAATGGTATGTACATAGGCATGAAAGACAAGAGCAGCTTAACGCGATTATCGCACTTAGTAAGGAAAAAGACACCAGGAAAGAAAAATAAATCGTGCGACTAAAAAAATAAAGCTATAGCAGAAGATAAAGTTCGCTCCACTAAAAAACAACAATATTTAAGATTTGAGTTTTTATACCACTTAATATGTTTCGAACTTTTAAATGTCGGCTTACTCCATTTTCAGATGTCCCTGCTAACAGCATGGCACTTAGATTGCCAGAAGGCACCTTTTTCGCAACACCGCCATTAAGTTCTGTGGAATACAATACTATTTTCTTAACTGATCAGATATTCGAATTGTCAAAAGATGAAATCTTGTTTTCACAGCAAATAAATCAATACAACGATAATTTATATCTCGACCCTTCTTTGCAAACGCCATTTAGAGATCAAACAAAGTATATACTACATAAGCACATTCAAAGAAAATAATGCACTATGAAATCAAGGTAGATAATCTTCGAATAAGAGTTGATGCTAATTGGTGGAATAAATTTTTGCTGAATATAATCCACGACCGATATTGGCTATTCAATGAAAAAAAATGGTTTGTAACATTTGCCATAAGTATCGCTGGATTCATTTTAGCACTGATAGCATTATTGATGAAGAAGTAAATAATCTCTTCCAATATTTGATTGAGAACCTCTGCTGCTTTAAAAACCAAACCTCAGGTTCTCAAAAATGACTTATGTTTACTTCTCAATTAAGACCATAAGGCAACACTATAATTCGGTGCACGGAGAAAAAATAATTTCCTCACAATCATCACGCTGTACTTGGTAAATTTTATCCCTACAAATATATTCCAACAATTTTCCAACAATGGTATATCATTTGTATAGGTAAAATCAGCTACTATCTATATAGATGCTGTTTCTATGTCAGAAAAAACACTCAACATCTGAGTGTTTTTTCTTTAACGACAAAATTTGTTGCTATGCCTGATGATCCAAACCCGCAAAAACCCCTTGACTCTTTAAAAATAAATGTTGATAAAGAAGACGAACTGGAATGGTGGTCACTGCACTTGAAAATTAATAAAGAAAAATTAATAGAAGCGATTAATGCCGTGGGTATTTCTGTAAAGGCAGTAAGAAAGTACTTGAAGATATAGGCACACTGTTATTCATTTAATCACTTCAAAAATCTAACATATGCCAGATGATCCTAACGAGCATGGTACTCCTGATTCAAGAAGGGTTAACATTTATGAAGAGCACGAAATCAAATATTGGACAAAAGAACTTGGAGTTTCCAAAGAAAAATTAATAGAAGCTGTAGATGCTGTTGGCACTTCAGCAGAGGAAGTAAAAAAGTATTTGAAGAAATAACTATTATTGATGTTTCTTTATCCACTCCTCACCCTTATGCCTTTCCCAATTCAATTTAAAATCATTCATCACAGCTTCGGGTGTTTCGCCATAGCCACCGATTCCACTTGCCAAATCCGGGCCGTATAAAATAAACCATGAACCCTCATCACACATCACTTTTAAATTCTGCCGTGAATAACCTGGTTGCTTCTCTATAAACTCTAAAGCCTCTTTATAAAGCTCTTCTTTTAGTAGTTTTTCTTTTGTTGTCATGAGAATATTAGTTCTCGGTTTCCTAATAGAATTTTTATTAATTCCGCCAAATATTTTCCTATTTTTTTCTTTTTTATGCAGTGTTTTTTATACCTATAAAAAACTTGTGCCAGCTTTTTCCAACATCGCCATTCTTATAACACCGGCATCTTTCTTCTCAATATCTCATTCATTATTTCTTTATGTTCGTCTACATAAATTTCTGTCATCTTTGATGATGTATGTCCCATTTGTTGCCTGGGCATATCAATAAGATCATTTGCACGCTCATTATAAAATAACCTCATCATATCATTGCCCGCCATCTTTTTAAAGCTGTATTGATCAACATTCAAATTCAGGTCCTTCTTTACTATATCACGCCACCACCTCGTCGATGTATCCACACTCATGCGTCTTGCTCCGGGAGTAAAACTTTTTGTTCTGTCTTTGGCAGAAAAGATATACCACTCCGATTTATATTTTTCCAATTTCAATTCATTCAAACGAAGCATCAGCCAATCCGGAATAATGACATCTCTTTCAATATTAGTTTTGGAATTTTCTTCCTCTTTAATTGGAGTGATTCTAAAGATTTGTTCTTCACGAATAAGATCTTTTATTTTAAGTGCACAAATTTCATGAGGTCGCAGTGTGCAGGCATACGACACAGCAAGAAAACGATAGTAATTAGGATAACAAATTCTCATTCTGTCAATGATCAATTTCCTTTGCGCTGCAGTGGGAGGCCGGTGTGCTTTTGTTTTTATTACATCTTTTGTTTTTATTTTTTCAACAGGATTATTTTCAAGCAAATCAAATTCTTCCAGTTCACTGAGCAATGAAGAGAGATGTGTTCGATATTTATTATAGCCTTTTGGTGTGAGCTTGCGCAGATCTTTAACCTGATCGAGAAGTAGACGAAAGTGAGCACGCTTTAATTCAATAAAGCGCATTGCATTTATCCCTGCAACAGCAGCAGCCTCTTTTAAATAACCGACTGATGATTTATAAGCCTTTCTTGTATTTTTCTTCCAATCAGGTGTTTTCTTTTTAACTGCAAAATCAATCGCCTCATCAAAACTCATTTCCATGAGTTTCTCTAACTCAGTTTTTTCTTTCACTTCTTGTTCATCATCCTATACAACAATTGCTTTTGAGTAAGTACCCTTGAGCGGGTTCCAGCCCAACTTTTCGAGGGAAAATTCAGCAGCTTTTTTCGCTGCCTTTAGTTGGGCCACACGTTCAGCAATAGAAAGGCCGGAAGAATTCATACTTTTCTTGTGTATTTTCAATACCCACTGGCAGGTATCCTCATCATAATACCTGTAACGAACATACCAGTCCTTGTATTTAAATTTTTCTAGTTCTTCGGAGGAGAGTTTTGCAACATCTTTTGGATAAGTTTCAACATTTTTGTACGGCTTACTGATTGGTTTTAACATACTCAGCGATTTTAGTTGTTAACCTTTTTTTGCTGAGATGCTGCGAGAGTCTTGACAATCAATTCAACTCAAAATAAAAGGCGGAGAACTACTGATTCTCCACCTCTTGTTGCGGAACATATCACCCGCCGATAAAATGTCGCCATTGGCAACAATTATAATAGCCGAAAGGTAGGGCATTCATTTTGTAAAAGCAAGAAAAGCTACCTTAAAATTTGCACATTTTAATATACTCATTACATATGTAACTTTTCTTTTTTTGCCATCAGTTCTTCTACCGTTTCTCTATACATTTCATCAGGTACACAACAATCAACGGGGCATACAGCAGCACATTGCGGTTCTTCATGAAAGCCCTGGCACTCGGTGCATTTATTAGGAACGATATAATAAATATCTACACTAATAGGAGCAAATCTTTCTTCTGCATTTACAACTGCACCATCCATTAATGTGTACTCCCCTTTTACAGTTGTGCCATCCGAAATAGACCACTCTACACCACCTTCATAAATGGCATTGTTAGGACATTCAGGTTCGCAAGCCCCGCAGTTTATACATTCTTCTGTTATTTTTATAGCCATAGTAATTAATTTTGAAGTTTTGATTTTGATATAGATAAATCAATATTCATTCCCAAATATAGTTTAGAGTTTTAAATTTTTTTTCATGGATTTACAACAACGTATTAATGTATTGGTTTTGCTTGGTAAATATATGCAAAGTGATAATGAAATTTTTGAATTGGTAAAACATAAAGCCCAATCTGAAAATCCATGGTTTACCCATGAATTTATTAATAAAGCTGTTACAAATATTGCACAGAATTTTTTACATCCGGGTAAACTGAAAAAATGGTCTGGAAATTATGATATTAATGAAGAGACTTCTACTTCAAAAAAGGTAGGTATTGTAATGGCTGGCAATATTCCTCTTGTTGGTTTTCATGATATGCTTTGTGTATTTGCAAGCGGGCATAAGGCAGTGATAAAACCTTCATCAAAAGATGAAGTATTGATAAAGCATTTAGTTCAAAAAATGTGTGAATGGGAACCATCTATTCAGCACTATATTTCTTTTGCTCCAATGCTTAAAGGTTGCGATGCCTATATTGCAACAGGCAGCAATAATGCAGGTAGATATTTTGAATATTATTTCGGTAAATATTCATCCATCATTCGCCTCAACAGAACTTCTGTTGCTGTACTTGACGGCACTGAAACGCTAAGTGAACTGGATTCGCTGGCAGATGACATACAATCCTATTTTGGTTTGGGATGCCGTAACATAACGAAGCTTTATGTTCCCCATAATTATGATTTTATTCCCCTGCTGGATGCATTAAAAAAATATGATTACCTGATGGACTTTCATAAGTACAAACACAACTATGATTATCAACTGGCATTGCTTATAATGAACAATAAGTATTATATGAATAATGGTTCCGTTCTTTTAACAGAAAATGAGTCATTATTTTCTCCGGTTAGCCAATTCAATTATGAGTTTTATGACGATAAGGATATAGCAATTGCTATTTTAAAAAACAATAACAATATTCAATGTATGGTTGGCCACAACTTGACTAACTTTGGAGAAACCCAATCACCTCAATTGAATGATTATGCCGATGGAGTGGATACGATGGTGTTCTTAACGAAGCTTTAGTTGTTCAAAAGTTTGAGGGTTTGATTGTTCGGGAGTTTGATTGCAAAGTTTAAATTCTGCTTGTGTTGAATATTCATGTTTTACACTGCTGCTTGAAATTCCAAACGTAAAAGTATCCCGAAGCGTCGGGATGAGACAGGTCACAAGAGGTAATGACAAAAGAGACGTAGCTGGTATCATAATTGCCATTTGTTTTAAGAAAGAATGTCATAACTACGAGGCTTTTCGTCAATTTTATGTTAAAAGGGTTATTTGGTGGACTGACGATTAAACAGCTTTGTTTCTTTGTTATCGAAAAGGAACGAAATTTGAAAAACAAAATAGAAAACTTAAAAATTTAAAGATGATGAAACTCAAAAACATTTTATTGGTAGTTGCTATAAGCGCCACTACTGCTATTTTGAGTGTGTGGGGTTATGGAACATGGATGAATAACCATACCCCAACCAGCATACAGCAGGATGGAAAACTTCCTGTAAATTATGCCGGGTTTTTTGACAAAAATAATGTGCCCGCAGGCCCTGTTGATTTTACGGCTGCTTCAAAAGCCGCTACACCTGCTGTGGTGCATATAAAAACGCACACAAAAGAAAGGCAGGTAAGCAATAATCTTCCAAAACGTAAAAATCCATTCTCTGACTTATTTGGAGATGAGGATCCCTTCTCTGATTTCTTTGGCGGCCCCCGAAGTAATATTATACCAGAGCAACGTGCAAGTGGAAGTGGTGTGTTTATTAGCAATGATGGTTATATTGTAACTAATAACCATGTTATTGAAGATGCTGATGAAATTACTGTAACTACACCTACGAGAAAAACATATAAAGCAAAAGTAATTGCTACTGATAAAAACACAGATATAGCCGTTATAAAAATAGAGGGCAGTAATTTCCCATACCTGGTATATGGTAATAGCGATGATGTAAAGCTTGGTCAATGGGTATTGGCAATTGGTTATCCGCTTAATCTTGATGTGACTGTTACGGCAGGTATAATAAGTGCGAAATCCCGTTCAATCGGTATCAACAGAGGCGATCGTCCTATAGAGTCTTTTATTCAAACAGATGCTGCCGTTAACCCTGGTAACAGTGGTGGCGCTTTGATAAATACTGAAGGTGAATTGATTGGTATCAATGCTGCCATTGCTTCTCCTACAGGTTCTTATGCAGGTTACTCTTATGCTATTCCCGTTAACATAGTTAAAAAGATTGTAAACGACTTAATGAAATATGGGGCTGTACAAAGAGCATATATAGGTATCTCTTATCCACCCGATGATCTGCCAGAGGAAAAGAAAAAAGAGTTAGGTATTAATGAAGGAGCCGGTGTATTTGTAAATGGTGTTGCCGATGATGGTGCTGCTAAACAGGCTGGTATTCAAAAAAGTGATTTCATTACAAAAGTTAATGGTGTGGAAGTAAACAGCGGCCCTGAATTACAGGAACAGGTAACGCGTTATAAGCCCGGTGATAAAATAAATATTACCTATGTAAGAAACGGAAAAGAAAATACTATAGATCTTACATTAAAGAACAAGGCAGGCACTTATGCAGAAGTTAAACAGGAAAGTGTATTAGATCATCTGGGCGCTGAACTGGTAACTGTTGATAAAGCTACAGCTCAGAAAAATGATATTGCAGGTGGCGTGCTTGTTAAGAAAATTGGTGATGGCCCTCTTAAAAATACACGCATGCAGGAAGGTTTTGTAATCACAAGTGTAGATGGACAAGAAGTTAAGACTGTAGATGATCTGAAAGCAATTTTAGGAACAACACAGGGAACAGTAAGACTCGAAGGTATTTATCCCGGTTATGAAGGTACTTATGGATATCCGCTTAACCTGAATGATAATGATCAGGGTGACAAATAAAATTTAAGCGACAAAAATGTAAAAGCCCGTTCTTTCAGAGCGGGTTTTTTTATTTAGGGTCTCCCTAAAAATCCAGAATACTTATCCACAAAGGGTTTAAGAATGTGAATAGCTGTAAAAAAGCCTCACAATGGCATAAAAAATGCGCAAAGTGAGGCAGCAAAAAAACTTAC
>Ga0137374_10005415_pt1 | contig 15161 bp, 9 predicted proteins | sample SagtaG_20_FD_104811 | JGI IMG/M metagenome (GOLD analysis project Ga0137374, IMG submission 104811) | Vadose zone soil microbial communities from Sagehorn Ranch, Mendocino, California, USA - Sage1_R_100_16 metaG | ecosystem: Environmental > Terrestrial > Soil > Vadose zone | place: USA...
CAGCCGACTTGGTAGCAGAGGCCGGCGGCGTGCCGGCAGGGGAGTTCCCAGCCGTCACAGGTGCAGGTCGGATCGAGGTCGCCGATGCCCGGGAGCAGTGGTACGCCGGCATCCGCAGCCGCCTCGACCAGGTCATGCGGCATCTCGCCGTCGAGCAACGCTGCGATGTGGCCGGCGCGAGCCGCGACCTGATCGAGGAAGCGGCTCCACTCATCGTCGCTCAACTCGTCGAGCTGAACGACGGCTTCGTACGTGTCGTCGGGCGAGTGCACCGTCACCGCAATCCGCCCCGGGCTGATCGTGATCGTCCCGACCTGCCCGGAGTTCGCGTACCGCCGTCCCTTCCGCAGCTGATCCGAATCGAGCGACGTATCCTCCAGCGACTGCACCCAGGCACGCGCCCACCACGACCGCCCCCGCGTACTCCGCCGCTGCGCCCCGAACGCGGCAAACCCCCGAGCCTCACTCATCGCGCACCACCCCTGAGTTCGACCAGGTCGGACAGTTCGGCGTCGGAGAGTTCGGTGAGGGCGGATTCGCCGCCGGCCAGTACCGCTTCGGCCAGTTCGCGTTTGGCGCTGAGCATGGTCGCGATGCGGTCCTCGATGGTGCCTTCGGCAATCAATCGGTGGACCTGCACCGGCTTGGTCTGGCCGATGCGGTACGCGCGGTCGGTCGCCTGATCCTCGACCGCCGGATTCCACCACCGGTCGTAGTGCACGACATGATCCGCCCGCGTCAGGTTGAGCCCGGTCCCGGCCGCCTTGAGCGACAACAAGAACACCGGCACCTCACCCGCCTGGAACCGCTCGACCATCTCCTCACGCTTCGGCACCGGAGTCCCGCCGTGCAGCAACTGCGTACCGATGCCCCGCTCGGCCAGATGACGTTCGAGCAGCCGTGCCATCGCGACGTACTGCGTGAAGACGAGTACGGCGCCGTCCTCGGCAACGATCGTCTCGAGAAGCTCGTCGAGGAGTTCGAGCTTGCCGGACCGACCCGTGAGCCGCGCCTCCTCGCCTTCCTTCAAATACTGCGCCGGGTGGTTGCAGATCTGCTTCAACCCGGTGAGCAGCTTCACGATCAGCCCGCGCCGCGCCATCCGGTCGCCGGCCTTCACCTCGCTCATCAGCTCGCGGACGGTCGCCTCGTAGAGAACGGCCTGCTCGCGAGTGAGCGAGACCGGCTGATCCGTTTCGGTTTTCGGCGGCAGCTCCGGCGCGATCCCGGGATCGGACTTACGGCGCCGCAGCAGAAACGGCCGGACCAGCTTCGCCAACCGCTCGGCGACCTCCTCGTCCTTGTCCGCCTCGATCGGCGTCGCCCACTGACTCCGGAACGACCCGAGCCGCCCGAGCAACCCAGGCGTCGTCCAGTCGAGGATCGCCCACAGCTCGGACAGGTTGTTCTCGACCGGCGTACCAGTCAAGGCGACCCGCGCCTGAGACGGCACAGTCCGCAACGCCTTCGCCGTACCGGATGAAGGATTCTTCACATGCTGCGCTTCATCGGCGACCACCAGAGCCCACCGATGGGCAGCCAGTCGTACGGCGTCCCGCCGCAACGTGCCGTACGTCGTCAACACGAACCCCTCATCGGCGTCGTCGAGCGACCGCGCCGAGCCGTGGAAGCGTCGTACTGGCATCCCCGGCGCGAACCGCTGAACCTCGCGCTCCCAGTTGCCGAGCAGCGAGGCAGGACAGACGACGAGCGTCGGGCCCGCCGTGCCTGGTGACGCTTGGCGGTGAAGGTGCAGGGAGATGAGCGTGATGGTCTTGCCGAGACCCATGTCGTCGGCCAGGCATCCGCCGAGGCCGAGCGAGGTCATCCGGGCGAGCCATCGCAGGCCGCGGAGTTGATAGTCGCGCAGTGTCGCCTGGAGTCCGGCCGGTGCGTCGATGGGTTCGTCGGCGCGCTCAGGATCGGCGATCCGGGCGCGAAGATCCTCGAGCCACTGGGTCGGCTTCACCTGGATCTGCCGGCCGTCGATCTCAGTGCTGCCGGTGAGCGCCGCGGTGAGGGCATCGATCGCGGTCACCGGTTTGAGGATCCGCTCGCGCGCCTTCCGGGCGAGCTCGGGATCGATCAGCATCCACTGGTCGCGCAGCCGGACCACCGGGCGCGTCGCCTCGGCCAACTGGTCCATCTCGGCCTCGGTCAGCGGATCATTGCCAAGAGCAACCTGCCAGCTGAAGTCGAGCGTCGCGTCCCCACCGAAGAAGCTGGGCAGGTCGGTCGGCGGCCCATCCGACGACGTGATCGCGGCTCGCGCCGTCAGCGCGCGCCCCAGACTGCGCGGCCAGTGCAGGTCGACCCCGGCAACCGACAACCGCTGCGCCGCCCCGGCCAGCAGGTCGGCCACCTCCTCATCGGACAACTCCATCCGATCCGGTACGGCGGACTCCAGCAGCCGAGCCAACGGCGCCCACACGCGCCCGGCCCGCCGGATCGCCAGCGTCGCGTCGATCCGCGCCCGCGGCCCGAACCCGGCGATGTCATCCGCCCACACCTCACTGGCGTCACGCACCAGCGTCGGATCCTGAAGACTGTGCAACTGCACCACTGCGCGAAACACCAGACCGCCTGGTTCGCCCGAGCCGCTGCCAGGATCGGCGAACTCCGGCAACTCGATCCGCAACGAGATCCGCACCCCGGTGTCGAGCCCTACCGACACCTCGTCGGCCCAGGATCGCAACGCTGTAGCCCGCTGAGGCACCGGGCTCGCAAACATCCCGGTTCGGTGGGCCGTGGCTGCCGCAGGTGACCTTGGCATCCCATCCGCAACCGCGTCCACGAACGCCCGCACCAGTTCTTCCGCCACCGGCAACCGTGCGGCTGCCCCTGTCGTCGGCAACCGCATGGCCTCCTCCCTAGCCGTCAACCGCACGGCGTCCTCTGCCGGCGGCAACCGCGTGGCTGTACTCGCCGTCCCGGCCGCGTTCGCGTCGTCTCGGGACGCTGTAGCGAGTTGCGGGGCTTCCAGGGGGAGCGCTCGCGCAGCAGGCGGCATGGCTTCGGCGAGGGTGAGCAGGCGGTTGACGTCGTCGGTATCGAGTGGCCCGATCCGCCAGGCGTCGTACCCAGTGGGAGAGACGCCCGGAAGGAGCTTGCCTCGGGCAATAAGCTGGAGCGCGGCCAACGCAGCCGCACCCCAGAACGCTGCCGACGGATGGGCACCGGCCGCCCGCCGAGCCCGTCCCAGCAGCGGAACGGCCTCCGCCACCGGCAACTCGACGGCGCGCACCGAACGCACCTCGGATTCGACGACAAGCTCCAGCTCTGTCAGCTCACCGAGCCCGAGCGGCAACTGCCCGTCCCCAGGATCCCAAAAACACACCCGCCCTTCCCTCGGCGGATCCGACGGCTTGAACACCACCGCACAACCAGCCAGCTCCTGCTGCCCCGTACCTGCCAAGCCGATGCCCTTCTCACGTATTGCCGAGTGATTCTGCCGCCGTGCCGCAGTGCGTCAGACCGTGACCACCTCCGCGTCGGCCGCGCCTGTGCTCGGTTGGTCGAACTGGGTTCGGTAGAGCTCTTCGTAGCGCCCGCCCGCCGCCAGCAGATCCGTGTGCGTGCCCTGCTCGACGATGCGGCCGGATTCGATGACGAGGATCTGGTCGGCGGCGCGGATGGTGGAGAGCCGGTGCGCGATGACGACAGCGGTGCGGCCGGCCAGGGCCTCCGTCAGGGCCGCCTGAACTGCCGCCTCGTTGGTGGAGTCGAGCGCGGCGGTGGCCTCGTCGAGGATGACGACTCGCGGTTGTGCCAGCAGCAGGCGGGCGATCGTCAGGCGTTGGCGCTCACCGCCGGACAGCCGGTAGCCGCGTTCGCCGACGACGGTTTCCAGTTGATCGGGGAGCGAGCGGATGAGTTCGCCGAGTCGTGCGCGGGTGATGGCGTCCCAGAGCTCTTCGTCGGTCGCTTCCGGCCGGGCGAGCAGGAGGTTTTCGCGGATGCTGTCGTGGAAGAGGTGGCCGTCCTGGGTGACCATGCCGAGGGTGTCGCGCAGCGATGCGGCCGTCACGTCCCGGACGTCGACTCCGGCGAGCTTCACCGACCCCGAATCAACGTCGTACAGGCGGGGGATGAGTTGGGCGATGGTCGACTTGCCGGCGCCGGAGGAGCCGACGAGGGCGATCATCTGCCCGGCCTCGGCGCGGAACGACATGTCGTGCAGCACCTCCACGCCGCCACGGGTGTCGAGCTTGGCGACCTCTTCGAGCGACGCCAGCGAGACCTTGTCCGCCGAGGGATACGCGAAGTGGACGTGCGAGAACTCGACCGACACAAGCCCCTCCGGCACCGACCCGGCATCCGGCTTGTCCTTGATCAGCGGCTCCAGATCCAGAACCTCGAAGACGCGCTCGAAACTCACCAGCGCGGTCATCACCTCGAGACGGGCACTTGCCAGCGCGGTCAGCGGTGAGTACAGCCGAGTGAGCAGCAACGCCATCGCCACCACAGCACCCGCGTCCAGTTGATCGCGCAACGCGTAGAACCCGCCCAGCCCATAGACGACGGCCAGCGCGAGCGCCGACACCAGCGTCAGCGAGGTGACGAAGATCCACTGCACCATCGCGGTCCGTACACCGATGTCGCGCACCCGCTTGGCGCGGATCGCGAACTCCGTCGACTCCCGCGACGGCCGGCCGAACAGCTTCACCAGCGTCGCGCCCGGCGCCGAGAACCGCTCTGTCATCTGCGTGCTCATGGTCGCGTTGTAGTTCGCCGCCTCGAGCCCTAACGCAGCGAGCCGGTTGCCGATCCGGCGAGCCGGTATGACGAAGATCGGAAGGATCACCAGCGCGAGCAGAGTGATCTGCCACGACACCCGCAACATCACGACCAACGTCAGCACCAGCATCACCAGGTTGCTGACGACGCCGGAGAGCGTGTCGCTGAAGGCTCGCTGTGCGCCGATCACATCGTTGTTGAGCCTGGACACCAGCGCACCGGTCCGGGTCCGGGTGAAGAAGGCGATCGGCATCCGCTGGATGTGGTCGAACACCGCCGTACGCAGATCGAGGATCAGCCCCTCACCGATCCGCGCAGACAGCCATCGGGTGAGCAGACTGAGCCCGGCCTCCGCGATCGCGATCACCGCGATCAGCACGGCCAGTTGCAGCACCACGCCGAACGGCTTGCCGCCGACGATCGCGTCGACCACCCGGCCGGCCAGCACCGGAGTCGCCACAGCCAGCACCGCGGCGCCGATGCTCAGCACGAGGAACGCGACCAGCGCGCGCCGGTGCGGCCGCGCGAAGGCCAGGATCCGCTTCAGCGTCGCTTTCGAGAACGGACGCTTCTCGTCCTGTCTGTGCATCGCGTGGTACATCGACGTCCACGCGGTCATTTCCATACTCACGGCGAGACTCCGGCAGCTCGATTTTCCAAGGGGTGCCGATGATGCAGGAGACCACCGACAGTTTCCGACGGTAGAACCTCAACAACCCTCGAGGTCAACTCCCACCCCACCCGCAGCTAAACTGAGTACGCTGTACGAAGTAACCCTAGCCAATTCGGAGAAATCCCGCACATGAATTCGGAGTACAGCGGTAGCGGCGACCCGGCGAAGAGCCTGGAGCTGCTCTGGCGGATGCGGCGGGAGCCGACCCGCGGACCGAAGCCGGCGCTCACCGTCGAGCGAATCGTCGTGGTCGCACTGCGGATCGCCGACGCGGAAGGCATCGCCGCGATGTCGATGCGCCGGGTCGCCGACGAACTCGGCGTCGGCGCGATGACGCTGTACCGCTACTTCCCCGGCAAGGGTGAACTCCTCGACGTCATGCTCGACACCGTGTACGGCGAGATGCCCCGGCGCGAGGTGGACGGCGACTGGCGCGCCAAGCTCGACGAGGTCGCACGCGAGAACCGCGAGCTCTACCTGCGGCACCCGTGGATGCTTCAGGTCGCGGTCAGCCGCCCGCCGCTCGGCCCACACCTGATGGCGAAGTACGAGTACGAGCTGTCCGCGATCGAGGGGATCGGCCTGACCGACCTGGAGATGGACGCCACCATCGCCCTGGTCAACGGCTACGTCCATGGCGCCGTACGCACGGCCGTCGAGGCTCGGCAGGAGATACAGCGGTCGGGCATCAGCGACAAGGAGTGGTGGCTGGCGCACGAGCCGCTGCTGGACAAGATCGGCGACGCGAAGAAGTTCCCGCTCGCGACCCGGGTCGGGACCGCGGTCGGGAATGAGTTCGACGCCCCCTACGACTCCGATCACGCGTTCGAATTCGGCCTTGCCCGGCTGCTCGACGGCGTCGCGGCCCTGCTCTCTGAGCGTCGTACGACGGAATGACCGGCACGGATCGCACGACCGGAGGAAATGTAGTTGTGAGTGAGTACTCACTCAGTTAGTCTCGTGGCGTGACACCACGAGCCACTCCACTGCCGCCAGACGAACGGCGCGCCGCCATCGTCCAGGCCGCGCTGCCGCTGTTGGAGGAGTTCGGCAACGAGGTGAGCACCAAGCAGATCGCCGAGGCGGCGGGCATCGCCGAGGGCACCATCTTCCGCGCCTTCGGCAGCAAGGACGCCCTGGTCGACGCCGCACTCGGGACCGCTTTCGACACGACAGACCTGATCAAGGCACTCGAGAAGATCGACCGATCGCTGCCGCTGCGGGAGCGGATGGTCGCCGCGACCGAGGTCGGGCAGAAGCGGCTGCGCGGCGTCTTCAGGCTGATGTTCGCGCTGCGGATGCCCCGGCCGCCTGAGCTGAAGTTCACGCCGGTGGACGAGGCCCGCCGTAAGCGGCAGTCCGACCTCGCGAACGCCGCCTTCGCGGAGCTGCTCCGGCCGGATGCCGACCAGCTGCGCTTCACACCCGAGGAAGTGGTCCGTCGGATCGGGCTGATCACCTTCTCCGCGACCCACCCACTGACGTCCGGCGGCCAGGTGCTGACCGCCGAGGAGATCGTCGACTTCGTGCTCGACGGTGTCCGCCAGCGCGACACAGGTCAGCCACTGGCCGCCGAGGAGATCGCCGAGTTCGCCCTCGGCGGTGTCCGCACCGACAACTCTGGGGATGAAAGATGCTAGTTCGACTCTTGCGTACGCACCTGCGTCCGTACGCGGGAAACCTGACCCTGGTGGTCGTCCTGCAACTGGTCGGGACGATCGCCTCCCTCTACCTGCCCAGCCTGAACGCCGAGATCATCGACAACGGCGTGGCCAAGGGTGACACCGGCTACATCATGCGCACCGGCGGCTGGATGCTCGGTGTCAGCCTGGTGCAGATCGTCTGCACGATCGTCGCGGTCTACTTCGGCGCCAAGACGGCCGCGCTGTTCGGCCGGGACGTGCGGGCCGCGCTCTTCCACCGGGTCGGCGAGTTCTCGGCCCGCGAGGTGAACCAGTTCGGCGCGCCGACGCTGATCTCGCGCAACACCAACGACGTCACCCAGGTTCAGATGCTGGTGGTGACGACCTGCACGATGCTGGTCGCGGCCCCGATCACCATGGTCGGCGGCGTCATCATGGCGGTCCGCGAGGACGTCGGCCTGTCCTGGCTGGTGGCCGTCGCCGTACCGTTGCTGGCGGCATCGATCGGGTTCATCGCCAGCCGGATGGTGCCGCAGTTCCGCAAGATGCAGAAGAATGTCGACGGCGTGAACCGGGTACTGCGCGAGCAGATCAGCGGCATCCGGGTCGTACGGGCCTTCGTCCGCGAGCCGCACGAGGTGGAGCGGTTCGGCGAGGCGAACCAGAACCTGACCGACACCGCCGTCCGGGCCGGCCGGCTGATGGCACTGGTGTTCCCGGTCGTGATGCTGATCCTCAACCTGTCCAGCGTGGCGGTGCTGTGGTTCGGCGCCTCTCGAGTGGAGAACGGGACGATGGAGGTCGGCGCGCTGACCGCCTTCCTGAGCTACCTGATCCAGATCCTGTTCTCGGTGATGATGGGCGTGTTCGTGATGATCATGGTGCCGCGCGCCTCGGTCTGCGCCGACCGGATCAGCGAGGTGCTCGACACCGAGTCCTCGGTCCGGCCGCCGGTCACCCCGATCCGGACCTTCACCGGCCGCGGCCAGTTGAGCTTCGAGAGGGCCTCGTTCCAGTACCCGGGCGCGGCCGAGCCGGTACTGCGGAACATCAGCCTCACCGCGTCACCCGGGCAGACGACCGCCATCATCGGCAGCACCGGAGCCGGGAAGACGACTCTGCTGTCGCTGGTTCCGAGGTTGTTCGATGCCACCGGGGGTCGCGTGCTCGTCGACGGGATCGACGTACGCGAGATGGATCCGGAGGCGCTCTGGGAGCGCATCGGGTTGGTGCCGCAGCGCCCGTACCTGTTCTCCGGGACGGTCGCCAGCAACCTGCGCTACGGCAACCCGGACGCCACCGACGAAGAGTTGTGGGGAGCGTTGGAGATTGCCCAGGGCAAGGATTTCGTCGAGGCGATGCCGGAAGGGCTGAACGCGCCGATCGCGCAGGGCGGCACCAACGTGTCCGGCGGTCAGCGGCAGCGGCTCGCCATCGCGCGAGCGCTGGTCCGCCAACCGGAGATCTACCTGTTCGACGACTCGTTCTCCGCGCTCGACCTGTCCACCGACGCCCGGCTGCGGGCAGCACTGCGGCCGGTGACGGCGGACGCGTGCGTAGTAATCGTCGCGCAGCGCGTGTCGACCATCATCGAGGCCGACCAGATCGTCGTGATCGAGGACGGCGCCATCGTCGGCAAGGGCAGACACGAGGAGTTGCTCGAGAGTTGCCCGACGTACGTCGAGATCGTCGAGTCCCAGCGGTCCGCGGAGGAGGCGGCATGAGTCACAAGAAGCAGCCTGCGGCCTCCCGGAACGGGAAGGCGCCGACGATCGGCGGTACGGCGCCTGGCGGTAGTGCACCGGGGACGGTGAAGGCGACCGAGCGGCCGACGAGCGGTCGTGCGTTCGGACCGCCCGGTGGCATTCCGGGTGACAAGTCGATGAACTTCGGGCCGTCCGCGAAGCGCCTGCTCGGTCGGCTGCGCCCGCACCGGACCCAGGTGTTCGGCGTCATCCTGCTCGCCATCGGCAGCGTCAGCCTGTCCGTGACCGGGCCGAAGATCCTCGGCAGGGCGACCGACATCATCTTCGCCGGCGCGATCGGCAAGCGGCTGCCCAGCGGGGTGAGCAAGGAGCAGGTGATCGAGCGGACCCGGGCGGGCGGCAACGGCCGGCTCGCGGACCTGCTGCAGGGGATCGACGTGATCCCGGGCGTCGGTATCGATTTCGATGCCCTGCGCAACGTCCTGACGCTGGTCCTGGGCCTCTACGCCGGTGCGTTCCTGCTCTCCTGGATGCAGGGCTACATCCTCAACGGCGTGGTGCAGCAGACGGTCCTCGACCTGCGCTCCGAGGTGCAGGAGAAGCTCAACCGGCTGCCGCTGAGCTACTTCGACGGCGCGCCGCGCGGTGAGCTGCTCAGCCGGGTGACCAACGACATCGACAACATCTCGACCAGCCTCCAGCAGACGCTGAGCCAATTGCTGACGTCGCTGCTGACGGTGATCGGCGTGGTGACGATGATGTTCGTGGTCTCGCCGTTGCTGGCGCTGATCGCGCTGGTCACGATCCCGATCTCGATGGTGGTGACCGCGGCGATCGCGAAACGGTCGCAGATCCGGTTCGTCGCGCAGTGGCGGCACACCGGCGCCTTGAACGGCGAGATCGAGGAGGCGTTCACCGGGCACGAGCTGGTGAAGGTGTTCGGCCGGCAGAAGGAGATCGAGGCGAGCTTCGCGAAGAAGAACGAGGAGCTCTACCAAGCGGCGTTCGGGGCGCAGTTCATCTCCGGTCTGATCATGCCGCTGATGATGTTCATCGGGAACCTGAACTACGTGGTGATCGCGGTCGTCGGCGGTCTGCGGGTCGCCTCCGGCACGATGTCGCTCGGTGACGTGCAGGCCTTCATCCAGTACTCGCGTCAGTTCACGCAGCCGCTGACCCAGGTGGCCTCGATGGCGAACCTGCTGCAGTCCGGGGTCGCCTCGGCCGAGCGGGTGTTCGAAGTACTGGATGCCAAGGAGCAGATCCCCGACGACGCGACGCCGGAGCAGGTGACGGAGGCCCGCGGCCGGGTCGAGTTCGAGCGCGTGTCGTTCTCGTACGACCCGGAGAAGCCGCTGATCACCGACCTCAGCCTGGTCGCCGAGCCCGGTCAGACGGTCGCGATCGTCGGGCCGACCGGCGCCGGCAAGACCACGCTGGTCAACCTGATCATGCGGTTCTACGAGCTGAACGGCGGCCGGATCACCCTCGACGGGGTCGACATCACCGAACTGCCCCGGCAGGACCTGCGGTCGCGGATCGGCATGGTGCTGCAGGACACCTGGCTGTTCGGCGGCACGATCCGTGACAACATCAAGTACGGCAACCTGGACGCGACCGAGGACGAGATGCTCGCCGCGGCCAAGGCGACGTACGTCGACCGGTTCGTCCACAGCCTGCCCGATGGGTACGACACAGTCATTGACGAGGAGGGCAGCAACGTCAGCGCCGGTGAGAAGCAGTTGCTCACCATTGCCCGGGCGTTCCTGGCCGATCCGCAGCTGCTGATCCTCGACGAGGCGACCAGTTCGGTCGACACCCGCACCGAGGTGCTGGTCCAGCGAGCCATGGCGGCGCTGCGGTCCGACCGGACCAGCTTCGTGATCGCCCACCGACTCTCCACGATCCGCGACGCGGACCTGATCCTGGTCATGGAGAACGGCTCGATCGTTGAGCAGGGCAACCACCAGCAACTCCTCGCCGCAGACGGCGCCTACGCCCGCCTCTACAACGCCCAATTCGCCGGCGCCGTAGTGGACATCGACGAAGAAGCCGCCGCAATCCCGGCCCCAGTCGGAGCCCCCGCAGCCCGACGATAGCTAGTCGCCCGCCGCTGCACCGCGGGTCGTCGTACAACGCTAGAGATCAAGCGGAGGGGACGCCGAATCGGCGCCCCCTCCGCAAGCGGTCGGACCTGTGGATAACTCCCGAAGCGTCCTCGTCAAATATGAGCTACTTGACGCATGCCGCCCGAACCCGCTCAGGCTGTCCTCGTTCGAGGCGCTGAGGCTGCGCGCCGAGTTGCCACAAAGCTCGGGATCACCGACGACCACCACATCCGGACACTGCGCGACGCGTACGCCGTCGCGTACGAGTACCCGGCGCCGCTGATGGTGAGAATCGCCGACGACATGCTTGCCGACCTGCGTGCAGACGTCGGCTCGCGCCGTACGGACCGAATCGTCGCACTCGGACGCGACGGTCACAGTCTGGCCATCGCGATGTCCAGGCTCGATCGCCAGTTCTTCCGGCGACACGTCTCGAACCTCGTCTTGTCCCGTGCACTGGTCGAGAACGCACTGCAGGATCTCGAGAATCACCAAGGCCTGGAGTTCCCCCAGGTCCACGGCTATCGGCGTGTGGCGCCCCGGGTGGACCCTGCCGACACGATCGGTGGATTCCGGGTGCTCAGCGACTACCTGCAGGCGCATCACGTGCCGGTCGGCCGGGCGAAGAGCCGGGTCACGGTGTTCGATACCAGCTTCAAGGGCACAGTGCAGGAACTTCTCGCCGCGGTCTACCCGGAAACGACCTTCACGGGGCGGTACGCGTTCTTCGGCGAATCACCGCACGATCCACATCCGGGCAGCAAGAAAGGCTATGAGGTTCATCTGACCGCCTCGGAGTCGCGGCAAGGTCGTCCGTTCTACGTTCTACCCGCCGAGGAGTCGAAGACTTTTGCCCACCAGCTCGCGCTCAACAGTGTCGAAGAGCTGCTCGACGGTCCGATGACGAGTCCGGTGAGGATTCACGCCGACGGTCCGGCACAGACCGGTCAACACAACGAGCCAGGCCTGCTGGTAGGCCTGAGCCAAGGATTGGTCTCACCGCGGCTTCGGCAGTTGCGGGTGCGCGAAGGCGTGAAGGTCGTCAATCTCCTCGCAGTCGCGGACTGCGCGCAGCACGCGGCCTGGCAACGGGATTCGGGCGGGGACTATCGCCCACGACTGGAGACCGGTGCCCGGCGCTACCCTGCCGAGATTCGCGCATGGATCGGAGGCGCCGAGACCGATCCACGGCTCAAGGAGTTTCTCGACTCCTTCGTCCACAGAGCCGACAAGCAACACGCGGAGCTCCTCCAACGGACACTGGAGAAGGCACGGGTGTCCGAGAGCGAAGGCGCTGCGATCTGGGCTGCCTACGACCGTTGCGGCAGCGACGACGACAAGCGGGTGTTCGTACAGAATGTTCTCAGTCGGCACAAGTAGGTGGAGGTATGGATGGGCGGCAGGCGGCGGGGCGAAGAAGATCCGACCAGCGACTGGTTGGCACTCGTTGGGCTGGGCGAGAGTTATGAGGAGTTCGGTGACGCCGCCGACTCGATGATCTCGGGTGGGCCGCCGCCGGGGGTTGGGCGGGCGGCGGTCAGCCGGGCGCCGATGATTGTCGATACTGATATCGGCGGGGATCCGGACGACACGGTTGCTGTGGTGGTGGCGGCGCGGAATGTTCCGGAGCTGGCGCTGGTGATCACGTGTGATGAGTATGGCGGTGAGCAGGCGCGGTTCGTGCGGCATCTGCTCGACTTGGTCGGTCGGCACGACGTACGGGTGATCGCCGGTTCGGATCTCGGCAACAGTCGGCTCTACTGCGTCGACGGTCTGTTCCCGTCGGACGTACCGAAGCAGGACACCGATGTCGTCTCCGCGGTTGCGGAGGTGTGTGCGGCGACGGCGGGCCCGGTCCGTTGGGTCGGTATGGGGCCGCTGTCGAACCTGTCGACGTTGCAGTCACAGCGGCCTGACCTGGTCGCCCGGATGGTCGTGACGCAGATGGGAGGCGCGATCAACTACCGCGATCCGTCGCGTGCCGAGCACAACTTCCGGGTCGATCCGGAGGCAGCGATCCGCATGCTGCCTGTGCTGGCGCCTTGGCTTCCGACGTTCGTCGTCTCCGACGTCACGTTCAACCCGGCGATGGAGATCACGGCCGAGACTTCCATTTACAAGCGATGGACGGAGCCTGATGCGCCGACGTGGGCGCGGATCCTTCGGGCGCACTGTGATCGCTGGATGGAGCGTCTTCCCGGCACGATGCAACACGACAGCCTCACGCTCGCAGCCGCGATGCTCTGGCCAGGCATCCGATTCGCCAGAGAGCGCGTCGCTCTCGACTCCATCGGACGGATGAGCCGCAGTGATCAGGGCACGGAGATCATCATGTCGATGAGCGCCGATTACGGGGCCTTCATGTCCTGGCTCGACTCCGCCCTGGACTGGTCGCATGAATGACTGAGGGCGCCACCCGGAGTGCGGGGCGCCCTCAGTGCTTCAGTACGACGAGTTCAGTCCTTCGGTACGACGAGGTCGGGGCGGCGGGCCAGCAGGATGCCGAGGGTTGCGTAGCCGATGAGGAGGTGGGTGCCTCCGACCCAGCGGGAGGCCTCGGTGCCCAGCAGGATGAACGACGGGACCGTCACGATCGCCCAGCTCTCGGCGACGAGCGGCCACCAGCGCAGCAGGCCCCGCCAGCGTCCGGTGAAGGCCAGCTTGACGGCGATCACCGCCATGCCGAGCATCGACAGCGGCCAGCAGATGTCCATCGGCACCAACCAGGCCGCGTCCCGCAGATCGCCGGGGAGCACCCCGTGCAGCAGCGACCAGATGCTCGCGATCCCCAGGATCACCGCCTCCACCTTCAGGAACACGCGGGCGCCTCGTCCGGTCCCGATTGCGCCGGTCCGATACTGCACCGCCAGCAGGCTGAACACGCCGAGCTGGAACAGGAGCCCGGTGAGGTCACCGATCCGTCCCGGTACGCCGTGGGGGTCGGTGGTGAACACGTAGATACTCGCGGCCCACGCCAGCGCCCCGGTGGTCAGTGCGATGCCCAGCCGGCGGACCGTGCGTGGCTCGATCCCCAGCCGCCCGGTCGCTGTCTCGACCGCCGGCTTCCGCGTCTTAGCGCCGTACTGGACGTCGGTCCGGACGCGGGCTGGTGTTTCCGTCATGGTCTTTCCTTCCTCCCCTTGGGGTACTGGTCGTACCTCCTGGCCAGAACTCTCCAGGTCGGGGAGACCCGGGCGGCAGGTACCGCCGTCACCGGCTGCGACCCTGATGTGTCCCGGAAACGCCCGGGACACCTGACCCGCGACGGCGGGACACACTCTGGGTGACAATGCACCGATGGGCGAGACAGCTAAGAAAGGTTGGGGGCCGGTCGCTGTCGGTGCGGCCGCCTAACTGCTGTTCGCCCTGACCGTGGTGCTCGACATCCGCAACGGCAGCGACATCCCAGCCGCCGCCGAGCTGGACGCAGGCTGGACCGCAGCACTGTCCGGGCTCGCTCAGGTAGTGCCAGGCCTGTTGCTACTGCACCGCCTCCCGCGACACCCCATCGCGTGGGTGCTGACGGGATCCGGCCTCTTCTGGGTGATCGACGGCTTCGCGTCGAGCTGGGCGGCGTACGCGGTCTACACATCACCAGGCCTGCCCGGCGCGTCAACGGCGTACTGGTTCTATGCCCGGTTCGGGTCGTTCCTGCTGCTCGGGCTGCCGGTGCTGATCCTGCTGTTCCCTGACGGACGGTTGGTCACGGCAAGGGTGTGGCGCTGGCTGTCGATCCTCAGCCTGGCCGTGACCGCAGTGCTTCCGTTGCTGCTCCTCGTAGCGCCCCTGGAAGTGATGACCCGCTACCACCAGGAGGCACTTCCGCCGGAGATCGCGCGACTGTCGCTGGACCCTGTGAGCGTTGATCTGCCGTACGGCGTCTGGTCGGCGCTGCTGCGCGTCGCCTACACCAGTGTGATCGTCAGCCTCGTCATCCCCTTCGCCGTCACCGTCCACCGCTATCGCGCGGCGTCGAGGGAGCGGCGGGCCCAGATCCGCTGGCTGATGTGGGCGGCCCTGGTCGACATGCTCGTGTTGATCGTGCCGTTCAGGAACCCGCCCGCGGTGCCGGCGATCATGTTCGGCCTCGCGATCGCGCTCACGTCGGCCGCCATCGTCGTCGCGGTCACCAAGCACCGTCTGTACGACGTCGATCGGTTGCTCTCGGCCACCTTCTTGTACGGCGTACTCGCGGTCCTTGTCGTCGGCATCGACCTGGCGGTGTTCGCCGTCGCCGGCGGCGTCCTCGGCGAACGCGATGCCGCCTTGGTCGCGATCGCGGTCGTCGCCGTGG
>Ga0137374_10005420_pt1 | contig 15158 bp, 10 predicted proteins | sample SagtaG_20_FD_104811 | JGI IMG/M metagenome (GOLD analysis project Ga0137374, IMG submission 104811) | Vadose zone soil microbial communities from Sagehorn Ranch, Mendocino, California, USA - Sage1_R_100_16 metaG | ecosystem: Environmental > Terrestrial > Soil > Vadose zone | place: USA...
GATATTCAGGATCCGCCCGCGATACGCCGCCACGAACTCGGGAGACAGCAGCCGCAGGTAACCCGCGAGACAGATGAGGTCGGGCTCGAGCGGGTCGAGCAGGAGCCGGATTTCCCGCTCGTGCTCCCGGCGGTTCATCCCGGGCGGCCGCGGGACGGCGTGAGCGGGGATTCCACGCCGCTTCGCCTCCGAAAGGCCCTGCGCGTCGGCGTGGTCCGAGAAGACCGCGGCGATGCGCGTCGCGGGAATCTCACCCTTCTCGACGGCGTCCGCGATCGCCCGGAAGTTCGATCCCCGCCCCGACAGGAAAACGACGATCCGCTTTTCAGACAAAATCGATCGTCACGCGCCGGCCGCCCGCGACCACGTTCCCGATGAAGTAGTGGGCTTGCCCGCGCGACGCGAGGAGTTCCGAGATTCGCGGGATCCGGTCCGCCGCCACGAGCAGGACCATGCCGATTCCCATGTTGAATACGCGGTGCATCTCCTCGCGGGCGACCTTCCCCTCGCGTTCGAGGAGATCGAAGATCGGGTGGACCGGCCAGGACCCGGATCGAATCACGACGTCCAGATCGCCGGGCAGAACCCGGGGGATGTTGTCGAAGAACCCCCCGCCCGTGATGTGGGCCATCGCGTGAACCAGGTCCTCCGCGAGGAGGGGCTCGAGCGCCGCCAGATACGAAAGGTGAGGAGCGAGCAGCGCGTCGGCGATCGACTGGCCCTCGAGCTCCTTCAGCCGGTCGGCCGGATTCTTGCCGAGGTCCTCGAAGAGGATCTTCCGCGCGAGCGAGTACCCGTTCGTGTGGAGTCCCGCCGATGGCAACCCGACGGCGACGTCGCCCCGCTTGACGCGCGTCCCGTCCAGGATCCTCTCGCGCTCGACGGCTCCGACGATGGTGCCGGCAACGTCGTACTCCCCCACCGGATAGAACCCCGGCATCTCGGCGGTCTCGCCTCCCAGCAGAGCGGTTCCGTTCTCGCGGCAAGCCCGCGCGATTCCTTCGATGACGGCTGCGAGCACGGCCGGGTCGAGTTTGCCCATCGCGACGTAATCGAGAAAAAACAGCGGCCGTGCTCCCTGAACCAGGATGTCGTTGACGCAGTGGTTCACCAGGTCCGCTCCGCACGTATCGTGGCGTCCCGTCTCGAAGGCGACCTTGAGCTTCGTCCCCACGCCGTCGGTCGAAGCGACCAGCACAGGCTCCCGATAGGAGGAAAAGTCGGGCTGGAACAGTCCTCCGAATCCGCCGACGTCACCCAGCACGCCGGGCGTGAACGTCGAACGGATGGCCTGGCGGGCGCGCGCGAGGGCCGCGCTCTTGGCGTCGATGTCTACGCCGGCAGCGGCGTAACGGTTCGTTTCCAACGGGCGCGATTATAGGCTTCCGAAGGCCTCAGTCCTTCCACCGAACGATGAACTGGCCGATCTCGCGCGAATTCGGGAAGAGCTCCTCGAAACGCGTGAAGAGCGCCGCGCGAAGCCGATGAAACGGAGGGTTTCGATTCAGAACGACGACCCGTGAGCCCTTCTCCCGGAGAATTCGAAAGAGCTCCTCGGGCCGCTGCAGGGGATCACGAGGAGAATCGGCGCCGCGGGGCGCGGCGTCCGGCAGCCCCGACAGGAAATGAACCTGCGGTGAGTCGGGACCGGCGTAGATGGGCCTCCCGCCGCTTTTCTCCTGGACCAGCGGTATCAACGAGGCGTACACCCGGGCCTCCGCGACAGGCACCCGGAGGCCTCCGACTCGTGGAAGGTCGAGGACGGCGGAACTGTCGTACCGTTCGAAGTGATGGCCGAAGGCGAATACGTAGCTGGTATTGGTGCGAAGCAGAGCGAAGAGAAGGTAGAAGGCAAAAACGGCAGCGTGCACGAATCGTGGCGGCTCTGGTTCGCTCGCCACCAGAGCGAAAATCGCGAGAACGACCATAGGGGCGAAATAGAAGAAATAGAAGGGCACCGCGAAGGGGAACTGGACCAGGCTCATCATCGCCACCAGGCAGGCCAGCAGAAAGATTCTCTGCCGGGTCTCCATGCTCCAGAAACCTTGGCGATGGGCGTCTTCGAGACGCAGACACGCGGCGAGAACCACCGAGACACCCAGGAAACGCGCCGAGTACCAGACCGCGCGATAGATGTCCTGCGAGCTGCCCGATAGCCAGAGCGCGGCCGTCAGTGTCGTCGCGAGCAGAATCAGCAGGGGCCGCGCGAAACGGAAGCGGCGGATAGATCCGGCGCCCAGCACGATCGTGTAAGGAACGGCGGGCCAGAATGCGGAGAGTGCCGGCATGAAAAATCTCCGCTTCACGTGGGCGCCCGTCCCGGCGAAGACTCCCCGGGTGAAATCGTCCAGCCCGCCGCCGAGAGCGAACGGAACCAGGAAGAGAACGATTGGCAGGAGAGCGCCGACCGCCAGCGGAAGGATCAAACCCATCAAAACCGAGAAGCGGCGTGCGAAAGGGCCGCCTCCCTCCAGGCACTCGCGCCAGATCAGAAAACCGCAGATCGCGGCGGACGGCACCAGGAAATACATGAACTCCATTTCGGCGAGCCGATCCCGGACCATCAGAAAGAGGAGTGTCAGAAAGAGCGATAGTCCCGCCCCTTTGAAGAGAAGGAATCCGGAAAAGCGCCGCTGCCCGTGAGAGCGAGACGAAGACGCGAGGAGCTGGTGCTCACGATAGACGAGAAAGAGCAGAGACGCGGCAACGAGATGCGCGCCGGTGATCTTGAAGAGGCAGGAGATTCCCGCGAGCGCACCGGCGAGAAACAGCCAGCGCCTGCGTCCCGTCTCGACGTGGCGCAGGAGAGCCAGCGTGCCCCATGTCGCCAGGAAGAGGTTGTACCAGGCGGCGCTGCCGGCGAAGTAATTCGGGACGCTCCAGGCGACGGCGAGAAGCGTGATCAGTCCCGAAAGGAGAGGAGGGCCGAATCGGGAGGCAATCCCATAAACCGCGGGCACGAACGCGAGAAAGCACAGAAAGAAGGCCAGACGAAGGGACGTCAGCCGAACACCGAAGACCCGGAAGGCAAGCGCGTTCCAGTAGCTCAGTCCGCCCGTGTAGATCTCCGGGAAGTCACGATGCGGCATCTCGCCATTGAAGACGTATTCCGCCTCCTGAGCGAGCACTCCCTCATCGTGTGGAATCCACCCGCGAAACCGAAAGGGAAAGACGTACGCGGCGCTAACGAGCCAGACGAGCAGGAAGACAAGCCTCTTCCTCTCTTGGAACGTGGTGACCAAGCTCAGTCCCTCCAACGCGCGACGAACTGACCGATTTTCCGGGAGTGAGGGAAGAGCTCCTCGAACCGGGCGACGACCTGCGGCCGAAGCTGGTCGGCAAACAGGGGCACGCCATTCAGAATTACGGCCCGAGCGCCCTTCTCCTCGAGCCTTCGAAAGACGTCGTCGGGCCGCTCCATCGGGTCGCGGGGAGATCCCGCGCTGTAGGACACGGCATCCCGAAGGCCCGACAGGAAATAGATCTGGTCGCAGTCGGGACCGGCATAGATCGGCTTCCCGCCGCTCTTCTCCTGGGCGAACGGCACCAACGAGCCGTAGACGGCGGCGTCCTTCGCGCTAACCCGGATGCCGCCGGCCCGGGGAAGATCGAGAACGGCCGGCGGATCGTACCGTTCGAAGTACTTACCGAGGGCGATGACGGAGCCGCGGTTGGCGCGAAACACGGCAAAGAGCAGGTAGAAGGCCAGCATCCCGGTGTGCAGTCGCCAGGGCGGATGCGGTTCGCTCTGGACGAGAGCGAAGATCGCGAGCGCGACCAGAGGCGCGACATAGAGGAAATAGATCGGCTGGGCATAGGGAAATTGGACCAGGCTCGTGATCGCGACGACGGCAGCCAGCAGGAAGACCTTCTGCCGGGTCTCGGAATTCCAGAACCCCGAACGATGGGCATCGCGGAGCCGCAAACAAACGGCGAAGACGACCGAGACACCGAGGAAGCACGCGGAGGACCAGACGTCCTGGTAGATCTCTTCAGAAAAACCCGACAGCCAGAGCGCCGCCGCCAGCGCGACCGCGAGGAGAACCCGGAGCGGCCGGGCAAACCGGAAGGGCGCGAGTGAGCCGGCTCCGAGCACGATGGTGTACGGAACGGCGGGCCAGACCGCGGAGAGCGGCGGCAACGGATTCCGGATGTGACTGACGTGGGCGCCCGCCCCGGCAATCACTCCGCGGATGACGGCGCCGAGCGCGCCGTTCCACGCGAACACAGCCAGGAAGAGAAGGGTCGGCAGGAGAACGCCGGCCGCGAACGGAAGAACCAATCCCATCAAGACCAAGAAACGGCGCGCGAAGCCGTCTCCTCCCTCAAGGAACTCCCGCGAGATCAGAAAGGCGGCGATCATGACCGCGGGCGCCACGAAATTCAGAAGCTCCATTTCGCCGAGCTGGCTCCGGACCGTGACAAACAGGACAGCTAGAAAAAGAGAAAGCCCGGCCGCCTGGAACAGGAGGAATGCGGAGAGGTGCCGCCGCCCTGCGGGGCCGTCCGCCGGGACGGAAAGCCGTTGCTCTCGATAGAGAAGAAAGAGAAGAGACGCGGCGACGAAATAGGCGCCTATGACTTTGAAGAGGCAGGAGATTCCCGCGAACGCGCCGGCGAGAAACAGCCAGCGCCGGTGTCCCGTCTCGACGTGGCGCAGGAGAGCCAGCGTGCCCCAGGTGGCCAGGAAGAGGTTGTACCAGGACACGCTGCCGGCGAAGTAATTCGGCAGGCTCCAGGCGACGGCGAGAAGCGTGATCAGTCCCGAGAGGAGAGGAGGGCCGAATCGGGAGGCGATCGCAAAAACCGCGGGAACGAACGCCAGAAAGCAGACGAAGAGGGCCAGGCGAATTGATGTGAGCCGAAGACCGAAAACCCTGAGAGCAAGTGCGTTCCAGAAGCTTAACCCTCCCGTATAGATCTCCGGAAAATCGCGATGCGGCATCTCACCGTTCAACACGCGTTCCGCCGAGTGGCCGAAGGCTCCTTCATCTGTCGGAATCCAACCGCGAAGCCGAAAAGGAAATACGTAGACGGCGCTGACGAGCCAGACGAGCAGGAGAACGAATCTCCTGGAGACACGGCCGGCTGACGGCGCCGAGGAGCGGGGTCGCTCGCCGCCGGCCGTGGGTGCGGACGTCATGCTCTCGATGGGATTAGGTTAACCGATTCCAACACGAGTCTCTCCGCCGCCGGCGCCTACGGAATAACGGCCTCGACGAACGCCATCTCGTCGCGCCTCGAAACGTGCCTCAAGACCGCCCCGGGGAATCGCCGGGACACCGCAGCGGAGGGGTCGTAACCCGGCCCGATGTGGATCACCCAGATCAGTTGCCCGGCCGGTATGCGATACACCTCGACGAACCTCTGAAGCTCATTGCCGAGAACGTATTCCGTCGCGTTCCAAAACGGCGCGCCGACAATACGGTACCCGCCGGCGGAACTTTCCCAGAAGTCTTGGAGCCCGGCGCGGGGTATCGACCCAGCCTTCCGTTCCAGGTAATACTCGAGGATGCTGCCCGTTTCGAGATCCATGAACAAGAGACTTGCAGGGGGAGCGGCGGCCCGGAATTCGTCGATCGCCGCTTTCATCCGGGCGGCGCTGTGATGTTCGGGCGCTCGGAGGACCGTCGAGAGACTCACGGGCACCAGGACCACGACGAGGACGGCTGCCGGCCAGAGTCTGCTGGCGGCGAGAGCGGACAGCGTGACCCCGATCGCTGCCGATGCGAACACGAGCAGAAAGACGGAGTGACGGGTCCCGCCGTAGGGATAGACATCCATGAGGGACGCCCCCGCACTGAAAAGAAAGGGAAGCGCCAGGAGAAGCGCCGAAACGTCGCGTTTCGTCGCGAGAATGATGAGGCCAGCCACAGCCAGGGCACTCGCGATCGCTCCGGCCGCGGCCGAGCCACACAGGAAACGGAAGATGGCCGCTGTCTGCCGAAAGAGAAAGTCGAGCAGTCTGTCCTGATCTGCCTGGAAGTATTCCGCCCGCAGCATGCGCGTCATGACGAGGCGCTCCAACGAGCTTCCCCGAAGGTCCGCGACATGGGTCCCGGCGAGAAACAGGCAGAGAGCCCCGAAACCGGCCTGGCAGGCGGCCCAGGCTCTGACGAAGTCAGGCGGGAGGTGGCCAGTTCTTAAACGAACGAGTCCATAGACGAACAGGACCAGCGCGACGAAGAAAGCCGAGTAATGCGTGAGGGTCGCCAGAGAGAGCAACGTCGAGGAGGCCACCATCGCAAGCGCCGACCGTTTTTCCATGGCGCGCTCGAAGGCGGCGAGCGCGGCCGCAATCAGCAGAAGCAACAGACTGTAGTCTCGAAGCTGCCCCGAAAGCGCCACCAGAGCCGGCGAGAACGACAGCAGGACGAGGGTCATGAGACCGACCGGCCTGCCCAGCAGAATCAGGACCCACCGGTAGGCGACCCAGAGAAAGGCTCCTCCAAAGACCGCGGGAAGAAGCCGCAGGAAGAATTCCGAAGTCCCGAGATAAGCCCAGAAGTGCAACAGGAAAAAAAACAGCGGGGGGTGAGCATTGTTCAGGCTCGCCTTGTAGAGGTCGCCGGCTCGCGGCAGATTCGCCAGCAGAAAATGAACGGCTTCGTCTCCACTCAGGGACCTGCCCTGCGCCGCGAGAACCCGTATTCCGAAGCCGATCGCGACAATCGCAGAGGCGAAGAGATCGCAATGACGTCGAAGCCACGGCTCTCTCTCGGCCCGATACTCGGCGGACGCGACGCGGACTTCCTCACTCATGGCGGGAGTGCTCGGGATTTCCCGGCGCAATCCTAAAGACCTCGGCAGCGGCGGCCGGCACCGAGCGCCGGGAATAATGTCGCTCGATCCAGTCGCGCGTTCGCTGTCCGTATCCCTGTCCGAAGAGCCCGCGTCCGTACTCTCCGGCGGGCCGTTTGACGATGACGATGGCCGCCGGCCGCGCGCGCCGAAGATCCCGGAGGAAGTCCTCTTCATTCGACTCCCGCAGATAGCCCGGTATGGAGATCTTGTGGCGCATGGGGTTCGGGCGTCCGGCGAGATAGTTCAGGACCCCCCCCTCCGGGACAACGACGAGTCCATCTCTCTCGCTCGTCTCCGCGCGGACCATTGTCGCTACGAGAGCGAGGTCGCGAGCGGTCCCGGGCAGCGCGGACAGCATGCCGCCGGTCCCGGGCACCGGCACGCGCTCGTCCGAAGAGTACTGGAGGGCGCGGCCCAGGAAGGCGACGCCGATGAGAATGGCAAGCGCGCCGTCCAGGATCGCGCGGAACCGAAACCGCAGCGCCCTCTGTTTCTCCCGTGCCACGAGTATCCGGAGAAGACCGGCCGCGCAGACGAAAGCAAACAGGAGCGGCGGCGCCACGTAGCCTGAATCGGCGATGTGAAACAGTCTCCGATGCGAGGCGAGAAGTCCCAGCAATCCGAACCCCGCGAGGGCCGCCGCCCGCGGACCTCGTCGCCGGACCAGGCCGGCCGCCAGAGTCGCCAGACAGAGCAGCGGCGCCGCGCTGAATAGAATCGCGTCCTGCGCGGCGCCCGCGGCCGCGAGAAGGGCCATCGCCGCGAGAACGGCCAGCAGGAGCCGGAGCCAGTGTTTAGTCCGTTCGTTACTGACGCCTCTCGCGGCGAGGACGCCGGTGAGCGAAGCGACTCCGATCCAGAGAGCGGTCGAATACAGAAGGAGCGGAATCCCATCGCGCCAGCCTCGAAAAGCGGCCAGGACGGAGCCGGCGGGAGTGTCGCGGGGTATCCCCACCAGCAACACCGGAGCGTCTCGCAGGAGCGCCGCCGGGCCGGCTGCCGCCGCAAAACCTCCGAGCGCCGCGGCAAAGGTCACCAACGCGGCCACGGCCGTCAGAAGCATGTCCCGGGAGGGACGCGCGGCCGAGCGCCAGCGCATCCACTGGGCGGTGAGCACCGACACGAGCGTGATCACTCCCCATTCCGTCCGGCAGAGGCCGGCGAAGCCCACGCACGCCCCCGCACCGAGGCACCGCAGCGTGTTCCTGCGAGATCCCCGCAGCGAGGCGAGACCGCACGCCACCAGCGCGAAGCCCGCGGGATGCCATATCCGGTATCCCATGCCCAGAATGGCACCGCCGGAATTGGGCATGAAGACCAGAGCCGGGATCGCGAGAGCCGTCCACAGAATGGCCTCGCGCCGGCCCGTGACACGTTGGAGCGCGAAGAACAGTGCCAGCAACACGCCGGAAGCCCCCGCGAGACCGCAGAGGGCGAGCGTCGAGAAAGTCGATCCAAACAGACGAAAGAAGGCGGCCTGGAAGTACGGCGTAAAAGGACCGAACCAGTAGAGGACGTCGCGGTAGAGCATCTCGCCGCGCGCCAGCGCGTCGGCGTAGATCCACTCCGTTCCCGTGTCGATGATCGCGTCCGACCATTTTCCGCGCGAAACGAGCCAGAGGACAGTCGTCGCGAGCACCGCCGCGGCAAGAAGAGTCGCCCCCGACAAGCGGCGAGAAAGCGACCGCGTCACGTGACGAAACCCGGGCCGGAGGTCGTCTGGACACCTTCGAGGGGCGGCTTCGGCTCGTCCATCGCGCCTCTCTGGCCGGGAGAGTCCCGGAGCCGGACTTCGACGATGAGGATGTCACCGAATCTCCCTACGACCGAGAAAGCGGCGGCCGGAACACGCCGGACCAACGCCGCCATGGAGTCGTCCTCCAGGCTGAGGCGGATCATCCACAAGCGCTGCCCGGCGGAAAGGCGGTAGATCCCGATCAGCCGCTCGATCTCCTCGCCGAGCTTCTCGGGATCGGAAGCCCAGACCGGAGAGCGGACGATGCGGTAGTCTCGCGGAGGGCCGGCGCTCGGCCCATAGGCGCCTAGATAGTAGCGAATGACAGACCCTGTCTGGCGGTCGGTCCACAGCAGACTCCCGTGCGGGGCGATCGTCCGAAGCCGGTCGATCGCGGCCTTCGTTAGGGGAAGGCTCTGGGGCGGCGACGACCAATCCGGCCTTCCCCAGAGCAGAGGGAGCAGAGCGATACCGGACAGGAGCACCCGGTGTCGCCTCGCGGAGAACGCCGAGACGGCGGCCCCGACGGCCGCGCCGGCAAAGGGAAGAAGATAGGCGGAGTGCCGTGTCCTGCCAAACGGATACAGGGCCATCAAGGCGAAGGCCGCTCCCAGGAGCAAGGGAAGCGCGAGCAGGAGAGCGGAGGGTCTGCGCTGAAGCGCGAGAGAGACAACACCAGCGGCGGCGAAAACACTCGCGACGGCAGCCGCGATCCGCGAACCGACGAGATAACGAGAGACCGCCGCCGTCTGCCGGAGGAGAAAGCCGAAAGCCGTCTCCCAATCGTGATGGAAATAGCTGCTGGCAAGCGGTCCGGTGAGGGTTTGAACCGCCTCGGTCCCGCGGAGTGGAGCCACCTGCGTGAAATACAGGAACAGATAGAGAGCGGCCAATGCCGCCTGAAAGACCGCCCAGTTCCAGAAGACCCGGCGCGGCGGCCGGTCTCTCCAGAAGCGAACCAGCGCATAAACGAAGAGAGACATCGTGGTGAAGAGAGCCGCGTAGTGAGCAAGGATCGCCAGAAGGAGGAGAAGAGAGAACCCGGCCATTCTCGCGGGAGATCGCGCTCCGAGCGCCGCTTCGAGCTCGGCGAGCGCCGCGGCAGAGAGAAAGAGCAGAAGGCTGTATCCGCGCACCTCGGCCGAGAGGGGCAGGAATGCCGGCGAGAAGGCGAGGAGGAAGAGTGTCATCAGTCCGGCGGTCCTCCCGATGAGACGGCCGGCCCAACGATGGGCAAACCACAGGAATCCGACGCCAAAGACCGCGGGAAGCGAGCGCAGAAAGAACTCGGAGCTTCCCGCGCGCATCCAGAAGTGCAGGAGCAGGAAGAAGAGCGGTGGATGAGCGAGAAACCGGCTGTTCTCGTAGACACCGACGATGCTCGGCGCGCTCGCCGCCTCGAGGTGGAGCGCCTCGTCGGGGCTCAGATACCTATCCCGCGCGGCGACGATCCGAATCGCGACGACGATGACAACCGCAACAAACGCCGCAAGATCGCCATGACGACGCATCCAGTCCTCGACCCCGCGGGCCCCGATCCAAGGGGTCGAGGAATCGAGGTTTCTTGCCGGCCCGGACTGCGTCATCAACCGTCGTCTTCCGGGAAACTCAACCGCGGGCGATCCCGGGAACGTGCGTCGCGAGCCGGCTGCGGGACCACCGATTGGCGCGCGGGGGTTCGCATCACTTGACGAGCGATGGTCGCCCCTGCCAGCGCCGCCAGGACCCCGCCGAGCGAATTTCGTCAATGGCTTCGAAGGCTGCGTCGAGCTCGCGGTCCTCGTTGTAGAAGTGCGGAGACATCCGAATGCCCACGCCCGGCCGGTAGTCCACGACCACGTCGCGAGCGTTGAGTTCCCGGGAGACTCCCAGGGAGTTCTCGAAATCGACGGCGGCAGTTCCTCCCCGGCGCGCGGGATCGCGCGGCGTCGCGCACCGCAACCCGCGCCCCTCCGCCAGCTCGATCAAGCGCGAGGTCTGTCGCAGAGATTTCGCTCGGATCACGTCAACGCCGGCCTCGGCGACGATCCGCGGCCCCTCACGCGCCGCGTAGAGAGCGGGAATGGCGGGAGTCCCGAGCAGGAACCGGAATGCGGCGTCGCGGTAATGCATGGGAGGGGGCTCGAAATCGAAGGGAGCGGGATGAGCCATCCAGCCGGTCAGGGCCGGCGCGAGCCTGACGCGCAGATCCGGCCGGACGTAGAGGAATGCCGCGCCGGGACCGCCGCAGAGCCACTTCAGAACCCCGCCGACGACCAGGTCCGCGCCCAGGGCTTCCACGGAAACGGGAAGGGTCCCGGCCGACTGGTAGGCGTCGAGGACGAGGAGGGCTCCCGAGCGGCGGCATTTCTCGGCGATCGGAGCGACGTCGAGGACGAAGGCGCTCTTGAACAACACGTGCGAGATCGCGACGAGCGCAGTCCGCTCGTCGATCACCTCGAGGATCCGCTCTTCATCGGCCGACAGTCCATCCCCGCCGGGCGACGGCACGACGACGATCTCGGCGCCGAGGCGCGTGGCCAGGGACTCGTAGACGTAGCGCACCGAAGGGAACTCCCCTTCGATCATCACGATCCTGTTTCGCGGCCGCAGGTAGTCGAGCGAGGAGAGCACGACGGCCGAGGCGATCGTCACGTTGGGGAGCATCGAGACGCTGCCGGGTGGCGCGCCAAGGAGCGGCGCGATGACGTCTCCGACGACAACGGACATGTCCCACCAGGAGTCCGCCCAGGCGCGCACTCCCCGCGTCGCCCACGTGTCGGCGTATTCGGCGAGCGCGCGGCCGGCGGCGCGTGGCATCGCGCCAAGCGAGTTGGAGATGAGATAGGTCGTCTTCTCGAGGATCGGAAACTCGGGACGGAACCGCAAGAGGTCGTCAGGAGGGTTGGGTGATCGGTTCATCGGTGCATCGGAATGCGACTTGGCACGGGCGCTTGCGACCGATCAGCGTCTGCCGAGGATCTGACGCCAGGAATGTCTCGATTTCCGCCCGCGTGACGGTCAATCAAGCGGCTTTACGGGAGACCTGAAACACTGCTGGCAGAAAGGGCTTATATGAAAGGCTGTTGATAAGGCGCGCGAACACGCCCGGTGTTGGGGGCGGTTCTGGTCTATCGCGTAACGCAATGCGAGCGCTCCGAAGGATCTCCCACACGGTCCCCATCTGCGTCGCCTCGTCGAGAAACAGCGTGATCGCTTCGCTCGCGCGTTCGACGGATTCCTGCGGCGTCTTGCCGGAAGACCACACGTCCAATTCCGGGCTCCCGACTATCCAGCGGCCGAGCATCTTGTCGAAACGAGCCCACAACTCGACCGTCATCCAGAGGGGGTTCGCTGACGGCGTTGATTGGCTCACGGCCTAATTCTCTGCTCCGTTCAGGATATACCCGAGTGCCGAGACACTCAACCAACTACGGACGCCGTATCTGCGTCGAGCCTGCGGCAGAAGCTTTCCAGACCGGCTGACCCGATTTCCAGACTTCCTGAAGCCCCCGAACGTTCTTGATGTCCCGCAAAGGGTCCTCGGAAAGGATCAGGAAGTCCGCGCGCTTTCCGGGCTCAAGAGTTCCGCGGTCCTTGTCGATTCCAAGGGAGCGAGCGGCGGTCTCCGTCGCCGCCCGGATCGCCTCGAGAGGAGAGAGGCCGGCCTTGACGTACAAGTCCATCTCGATCGAGACGCCGAGTCCGGGAAACGCCCACATGTCGGTGCCGAGCGCAATCGGGACGCCCGCCGCGTGAAGACGGACCAGGTTTCCCCTGAGCTTTCCCAGGCGCTCGCGGACGTTTTGAAAGTTCGGATAGCGCTTTGCGTATCCCTCGGAGTAGGCGGGCGATCTGTAGCGAGCCACCACCGACTGAGGAAGGCCTCTTTCCGCGCGCGGATCGGAGAGGACTCCCGTGACGAACGCTCGCGTGTCCGCCAGGAACTCGAAGATGTCCATCGTCGGGATGTAGAAGACCGGCCTCGTCTTCATGACGCGGGCCGTCCCCTCGTCGAGAGTATCGAGGACGCCGTGCGCGAGCGCCGTCGCGCCGAGGGCGACCGCTTCCTTCGCGTCCGGGAGGCTCGGCGCGTGGACGGTGACGCGCAGGCCCGCCCGGCGAGCCTCCTCGATCAGGGCCCGCGCGATCTCCGGCCTCATCCTCGGAAGACTCGGCAGCGGATCGCGGCACCAGTGCATGTCGTCGAGCATCAGTTTGACCTCGGCGGAGCCGAGCGCCATCGCGCGGCGCACGGAGGCGCGGGCCCGTTCCGGGGTGCCGGGGAAGCGATCCAGGTTCGAGTCCGGAGCCTGTCCCTGGTCCCACCAGCCGCCCTTCGCCGTGAAGATCGGCGCCGCCGGGAAGACTTCCGGGACGTCGGTCCTCCCTCTCGTTCTTGCTGCGAGTCTCGCCGACTCCTCCACGTCCTCGGCCATGAGCCGGGCGGACGTGACGCCCCAGCGGAGCATCTGCTTCAAGTCGGCGTCCGACTCCGCGTGGACGTGCGCGTCCACGAACCCGGGGACGATCCACCTGCCCGAGGCGTCCTCGACCCGCGTCCCGGCCGGCAGGGCCTTGACCGCCTCCGGCGTCGCTTGACCGGCCGAGACAATCCTCTCACCGGAGATCACGACCAGAGAATTCGGCCGGGCGGGCGACCCCGTTCCGTCAATGAGCGTGGCGCCGCGGATGGCGACGGAAGTCGCGAGCAGAAGAGTCTTCACACTGTGCGCAGTTGACCCGGAATGACAAAGTGTACTTCTTCGTCCGAGTGATCACCACATCCTCGCCCGTCGTGGCAGCTCCTCCAAAGGCAGGCAACAGCCTGCCCGCGAGCCGTACGACTATCCGTTGCCGTTGGTGACAGGACCGAGCGCTGCGACAACTCCCCGGGCGTCGAACTACGCCAGGCGGCCACGCCGCTGGTCGCTTGCTGAGGCGCCCGTGCCGGATGTAGGATGCCCCGACCCTGCTGAACGAAAAGCGAAACTCGAAGATCGGAAGCAAGTACCGATGAGGAGGACCATATGAAGAATCGGGTGACACTCTCCCTGACCATGTTGCTGTTGGTTGTATTCGCAGCGCCGGCGCAGCAGTCGCAGCCGACAGGGGCCAGCCCTGCCGCTTCCAATCGCACCGACCTCTACCATGTCCACTTCGTCAAGGCCGCGCCGGGCAAGTCAGCCGAACTGCTCAACAGCCTCAGGAACCCCACTCCCGACACCCCGATGCCCACGCACGCGCTGATTCTCCGGCATCTGGAAGGCGACGACTGGGACTTCGCGGTCATTCAGCATCTGGGTAACAAGGTCACAATCGACACTTCTGGAACGCCCTTCGGGCCTGCCCGCGAACTGCGTGCCTGGCACAACGACACATACGCACAGGGCCCCGCCTGGTCCGAGTTCGCGAAAGCGATGGGCATCGGTCAGCAGCAGGCCGGCGCCGCACCGGCCGGCAGCGATATCTACATCGCCACCACCTACCGCGGCGCCGCCGGCCATCGCGCCGAGCTCGAGGAAACCTTGAAGCGTATTGCCGCTGGCAGTCTCCGGCCCGGAGACTCGGTCTTGCTGCAGCACCGCGAAGGTTCCCCCTGGGATTATCTCTACGTTACCCGCTATAACGGCTGGAAAGACCTGGCCGCGCAGCAGGAGGACCCCGAAGCCGGCGCGCGGGCTCGCCGGGCCGGTCTCACTCAGAATCCCGGCCTGGAGCTGCGGCAGCACATGGCCTCGCATTACGACACGATTGCCGAGCGCGTTGCCATCCAGGCTGCCAAATAGGGGGGCCTGCCTCACCGAAACCGCGGCGAGAGGGTTAAGTCTCGTTCTGAGGGCTGCATCTCCCTTTGTCATTCTGAGGAGGACACCGACGAAGAATCTGCTCGGTCAAAACGGCTGATCCACCAGGGCAGATCCTTCGCTGCGCTCAGGATGACAGGGGAGGTTTTGCGTCTCATTCTGTGTCATTCTGAGGAGCAGAGCGACGAAGAATCTGCCCTCGTCGGATGAGCAGATCTTTCGCTTAGTACTTCGCGACCGCGCCTTCCTTCTCGCGCTCTTCTTCGGGGACTTCGACGGGATAGATGCCGGTGAAGCAGGCCGTGCAGGTGGACTGCTGCGGCCGGCCGAAGGCCTGCAGCATCCCTTCGGTCGAGAGGTAGCCCAGGCTGTCCGCGCCGATGAACTCGCGGATATCTTCCACGGGCTGCCTCGAGGCGATCAGCTCCCGGCGCGTCGGCGTGTCGATGCCGTAGTGGCAGGAGGCCGTCGTCGGAGGCGAGGAGACGCGCACGTGGACCTCGCGCGCACCCGCCTCGCGCAGCATGCCGACGATCTTCTTCGACGTCGTGCCGCGGATGATCGAGTCGTCCACGAGCACGATGCGCTTGCCTTCGACGACTTCGCGCACGGGGTTCAATTTGACCTTCACGCCGAAGTGGCGGATCGCCTGCTTGGGCTCGATGAACGTGCGCCCGACGTAGTGGTTGCGGACGAGGCCGAGGGCAAACGGGATGCCCGACTCCCGCGCGTAGCCGAGCGCCGCGTACAAGCCGGAGTCGGGCACGGGCACGACGACGTCGGCCTCCGCGGGGTACTCGCGGGCCAGGCGCGCGCCGAAGGCCTCGCGCGAC
>Ga0137374_10005422_pt1 | contig 15157 bp, 10 predicted proteins | sample SagtaG_20_FD_104811 | JGI IMG/M metagenome (GOLD analysis project Ga0137374, IMG submission 104811) | Vadose zone soil microbial communities from Sagehorn Ranch, Mendocino, California, USA - Sage1_R_100_16 metaG | ecosystem: Environmental > Terrestrial > Soil > Vadose zone | place: USA...
CGGAGAGCCCGCGCGGCGCTCACACGATCCTCGAGGATCTCGGAGGGGCGGGCCTGACGCGTCGCGATGAGATGGGCGATGCGGCGGGTGATCACGGTGGTTTTGCCGGTGCCGGCCCCCGCGATGATCAGGAGCGGACCGGCGAGATGCGTCACAGCTTCGCGCTGGGCCCGGGTCAGGCCTTCGAGGATCGTGTGAGCGCCGCGCGGGGTCTCCGGCATCAGAACCTGAAGGCGAAATAGACCGCAACCACCATGCACGCGAAGGACGCCCCGTCGTTCCAGCGAAGGGCTTCCTTGAGGTCGAGCAAGGAGAACACCACGAACACGGCCCGGGTGATGAGTTCCTGAATCAGCTTGCGTTGCGCGGCGGCGAACTCGCCAAAGGCCCAGCGATTGGCGGGCACCTGGAAGCAGGACTCGAAGAAGGCAATCCCCCGGCTGACGAGGATGAGCGGGGCCTGCCCGAACTTGAGGCGGCCGTACCCCGCGAAGGTCATGAAGATGCTGGAGACGGCGAGAAGAAGGACGGTCTTCACTAACCGGCGGCCTCCATCATCGGCGGATCTCTGAGTGGGTGGACGCCATCAGCTCCTCGACCTCGAGCGGGCGCACGAGGGCGATATCGCCCCAGATCGTGCATTTGAGCGCGGCCAAGGCCGTGGCTGTGTCCACCGCCTCCTGGACGGACCGCCCCTGGAGGACGCGCCAGAGAAACCCGGCTGCATACGCGTCGCCCGCGCCTACACGATCCACGGTCGTCACCGAGAAGAGCCGCGAGGGCCGTCGCACGGCATCCGCCTCGAGCACGGCGGAGCCGGCTTCGCCGAGCGTCAAGGCGATGGTGGCCGCAGGAGCGAGCCGAGCGAGGCCCTCGAGGGCACGTTCCGGCGCTCCCGAAAGATCGAACACGGTCTCGGCGTCGTCCGACCCGATGAAGAGATAGCGAACGCCGGGAAGAATCTCGGTCAGGAAATCGCGCGCCTCCTTGGCAGACCAGAGCCGCGAGCGGTAGTTCACGTCGAAGGACACGGGCACGTTGGCAGCCTGGGCCTCGGCAGAGGCACGGCGGAGGACGGCCCGCAGGTTCTCGCCCAGCGCCGCCGTGATGCCCGAAAGGTGCATCATCCGAGCGCCTCGGACCAGCGACCAGTCGACCTCGTCCGGCACGAGCTGGCTCATCGCGGAATCCCGCCGGTCGTACAGCACCCGAACGGGGCGCGGCGGGGCGCCGTACTCGAGGAAGTACAACCCCATGCGGCTACCAGGGCGTCGAAGAATGCCCGCGCAATCGACGCCGTGGCCGGAGAGCTCGCGGACCGTGCGGTCGCCCCACGCATGGTCGGAAGGAAGCGCCGAGATGAATGCGGTCCGGAGTCCCATCCGCGACACGGCGGCCATGACATTGGCCTCGGAGCCGCCGATCTGGACATCGAGCGAAACAGCCTGATCGAGACGCTGGGGCGGCGGAGCGGCCAGGCGGAGCATGACCTCCCCCAAGCCGACCAGATCGTGCCCCATCAGGATGGCATCAGGGTAGCGTTCACGAGGCGCGCCTTGAAGGTGGTGCCGAGCATCAGCTTGGACTGCACGCTCTCGAGATGTCGGTCGGGTCCGAAGATGACCCGCGCGGGCTGGTTGCGGCGGGCCCACGAGGAGAACCCAGTGATGTCGATGAGGGCGCGGAGACGCCCTGACCTCTCGTCGGGCACCACCTGGAAACGTAACGGAACGAGCTCGGCGCGGTAGCCGCTGGGCGACACATCATCCGGACCTTCGTTTTCGGGCCGGGCGCGGCGCACGATGTACGTGCGATAGGTGCCGTCCGGCTCCCTGTCCAGCATATTGGCGGCAAAGTTGAGCTCGGCCGAGAGCAGGTCGTCAACGGCACGATCGGTCGGCAGCTTGAGCAGATCGTCCACTTGCCTCCGGCGCCCGAGGAAAAAGGTGTGGCTGACGGCGTGGTACTCGACGGTGCCCCGATCGTGATCATAGAGCAGATCCAGCGTGCTTTCGCGTCCGCGAATCGTGCTGGCGCTACGCAGCTCTACCGGCATGTAACGGCCCTGCCGAATCACACCCCTGGCCACCGTATAGAGGGAGATCTTGTCACCCTCGCCGGTCATGGTCAGCTGGTAGCGGCCCGCCGCAGGGTCGATCTCCTTGATCAGGGTGCCCTTGAGGGCGAAGGTGATCATGTCGAAGAGAACGCCCACATCCACGGCGAAATCGAGAGGCTGGGGGGCCGAAGGGGCGGCGCGGACGGCCCGAGGAAGGAGCAAAAGCGGCAGCGGAGCCGCCAGAAAGGCTCGGCGCGAAAGACGGAACGCCATGGTTGAAGGGATTGTACCCTAAAGATCTAAGCGAGCAAATCCCTTAGGATTTTCCCGTACTTATGATACGGTAGTTTCCGGTTCGCCCTACATCTCGCCGAGCCGTCGAGCCCAAAGGGAGGGAGTTGGTGCGAAAACCCCGTCGCGTCGTAATCACCGGCCTCGGCGTCGTGGCACCCAACGGCATCGGCAAAAACGCCTTCTGGGAAGCCCTCGTCGCAGGCAAGTCTGGTGTGCGCTATATTACCGCTTTCGATCCAAGCCCCCATACCTGTCACGTCGCGGGAGAGGTCCAAGACTTTCGGCCGTCTGACTTTATTACCAGCCGTAGAGCAAAAGCGATGGGGCGCTTTTCACAATTGGCTGTAGCGGCCTCACGGCTCGCTCTCTGCGACGCTAACCTTTCAATCGTGTCGAAAATGTCCGGGCGGACGAGCATATGCTTCGGAACATCCGTGGCCGGGCTTCAGGTCGCCGTTAAAGGGGTCCAGGACTTCGCCGTCGGGGGACCCGGAGTCATCAAGTCCTGGACGGCTTTGGAGTATCCGCCGCACGCAGCGGCTAGTTATGTCGCAATTGAGTTGGGGATAAATGGTCCTGCATTGACAGTTTCGTCCAATTGCTGTACTGGCGTGGATGCTATCAGCATCGCTGCTCGCCAGATTGCGTCTGGACAGGCGGAGATCGCGATCGCCGGCAGTGCCGACGCGCCAATTTTCCAGACAATCTTCGACGCGTTTTGTACTCTCGGGGCCCTTACAAAACGCAATGAAGATCCGAAGAGGGCCTCACGACCCTATGACCTACTGCGAGACGGCCTCGTCTTGGCAGAGGGCGGTGCTGCGTTGATCGTGGAAGAACTGGATCGTGCCCTCGACCGAGGGGCGCCCATCTATGCTGAGGTACTCGGTCATAACGCGGCCAGCGAAGCGATCGAAATGCGCAAGGGAGATGAGTCGGGCACGGTAATGGGCGACGTGATTCGTTCCGCGATCCGCAGCGCTGATCTAAATCCGATAGACATTGATCATATCAACGCACATGGGAGCTCCTTGCCCGACTTTGATATCTGTGACACTCGGGCGTTTAAGCACGCGTTTGGTGATCATGCCTATCGAATTCCGATCAGCTCCATAAAATCGATGATCGGTCAGCCAATATCCGCCGCTGGCCTCTTTCAGACAGCATCAGCCTGTCTGTCGATCAAGCACCAATGTGTGCCTCCGACTATCAATCAAGAAGTACCCGACCCTCAATGCGATCTCGACTATGTTGCAAATTGGTCACGGCCAGCGCGAGTCAGATACGCACTTATCAACGGCCACAGCTTTGGTGGCAGCGTTTCCGCACTGGTTATAGGGCATCTTACCAAATAGGGGTTTAGAGGCCCATGAAGACAGACTGGCAACTTGTCGGGGCCATCGGGCTCTGTGTGGCTGTAATAGCCTTGGCGACATTTGCCATGCTTCACAATCCGACGGCACGAGTAAATCGTCGGTTCGGGGTCATGGCACTCGTGACGGCTGGATGGACTTTAGCAATTTCGCTAGCTCTAGCAGCCGAGAGTCCAGAAGACACCATTCTGCTGGGCAGGATCGGTTTCGCCTTTGCTAGCGGCATCCCATTCACGCTCATTTGGATGGTTGACTCACTCTCTGACGCGGGCGCCTCCATTCGGAGGCTGAGCATCATCGTTCCCGGTCTCCTCTGTCTCATCTTCGTTGGGTTGTCTCTTGGACCATGGATTGTGGCCGGGGCAGTTCCCGGGATTCCCCGCAGCAACTTTGTGTACGGGCCTCTCCATCCGTGGTTCGGTGTCTATTTTCTCCTGTGCTTTGCCGGTGGTATCTACATGCTGTTTCGGGCCAGTCGACACGCGTTGGGTATCACCCGTGTCCAGTTGCGCTATCTCCTCCTAGGAATCTCCCTTACGGGGGCGGGTGCCATAACAACGAATCTCCTCATCCCACTATTTGGGAAGACATCTAAATACAGTGTACTGGGCCCCTACTTTTCTCTGCTGTTCTTTACCTTTTCAACTCATGCAATCATCCGGCATCGCTTGATGAATATTCGCCTTATAGTGCGTCGAGGCATCGTTTACCTCTTCGCTGCTCTCGTCGTGGGAGGGATTTTCGCAACCTTCCTCGGTCTTGCCAGTACGGTGGTGGGACAACGTCTTCAAGAAGTAGCGCTGGGTACGGAGGTAGAGGTACTCGTCGCCCTCGGCATTGCTTTCGCGTTCCAGCCGTTGAAAGGTTGGATTCAAAGCTCGATGGATCGCTACCTGTACCGGGAGTCGTACAATTATCAGCAGATCCTCCGCGAAGCCAGTCGCACTATTGGCTCTACTCTCGATCTTCAATCCCTTCTTGCGTACGTCTGCGAACTGGTCCAGCGAACATTTCGACCCGATCTTGTTTCTGTTTACATTCGAGAATCGGGATCGGGGAATGATAAGTTTCGTCGCGAGGTTGCACAGGCATTTGGCGAAGCATCAGGAACGAGTGATCCTAACTTCATCATATCCAGCAGCGCTCTGCCAACGTTCCTCGGGACCTTTCGGCAACCACTTCTAAGGGATGAGATCGGACGGTCACAGCTTGGACATCAAACACAAGCGGTCCTTGGCCATCTGGCGCAACTAGGGGCGGACTTTGTCCTGCCGATGTTTTCGGAGCACCAGCTCATCGGATTCCTACTGCTGGGACCAAAGCTCTCCGGAGATGCGTACTTTGCAGAAGATGTTGAACTTCTGATCACAATTGCCAATCAAGCGGCCATCGCTGTAAAGAATGCCCAATTGTATCGCCAGGTCGTACTGGTAAACGAGTATGTCGAGAATATTCTTCGCACCATGGACAGTGGCGTCATAACCATTGACGCGGACGGCAAGGTTGCGTTGTCCAACTCCACCGCAGAACGTCTCATAGGCTATGGACGCGACACTCTCGCAACCATGAAGGTCGACCAGCTTCCACGGGCCCTGGCGGATCAGCTCAAGACGACTCTAATAGATGGGGAATCAAGACTGCAGGAGGAAACCTCCTTACCGGGTCCTGCTAGTCGAAGAACTCCTCTCGTGTGTTCCAGTTCTGCACTGAAAGATGATCGAGGCGCAATTGTCGGGGCACTTATTGTCTTCAGTGATCTGTCGAATGTAAAGGCGCTTGAGGACGAGAAACGGCGGGCCGAGCGTCTTGCGTCTCTAGGTGTGCTCGTCGCCGGCATTGCACACGAAATAAAGAATCCCCTCGTAGCAATAAAAACCTTTGCTGAACTCTTGCCAGAACGATTTGCCGACCCAGATTTCAGGCATGGCTTCTCAGGAGTAGTCAGTCGAGAAATCGACCGAATTGACCGACTCGTCGGGCGCTTGCGAAGCCTCGCCGCCCCTTCTTCGCAATTTTCTGGGTCGGTTGACATACACGATCCGATCCTAGACACCCTATCCCTTCTGAGGGCTCAATTTGAGCAGTCCGGCATCGTAGTCCACCCTTACTTCGCTGACGCGCCTATTGGGGTGGTGGTACCGGCAGACCAACTCAAACAAGTGTTCCTCAATCTGTTCCTCAATGCTATCGAGGCAATGGGCCAAGGTGGTGTTCTAACGGTACGGACCAAGGTCCTGGAGAGAAATGCGAGCAGTTGGGTTGCAGTGGAGGTGTCCGATACCGGACCTGGGATATCGGATGCAATCCGACTCAAAATTTTCGATCCGTTCTTTACTACCAAGTCTCGCGGCTCGGGGCTTGGGCTCGCCATTTGTCATAGCATTACGGACGCCCACCGGGGCACAATCCGTGCCGAGAACAACGCAACGGGACGTGGCACGACGATCATTCTCGAATTTCCGGCGGCCATCGAAGCGTCGGCCTTGGCCAGAAACGAGTCAATCAGTGCATGAAGGGGCAAGCTCATAGTGTCTCGAGATGGGGTGCCTCGGCGATCCATTACGATCGAGAGGTGATTCAGTTATGATATTTGGCGCAATGGCTGCATGTCTCAGCCTAATCGCCCTCCTCAATCTTGCGATCGCTGGTTATGTTTTCAAGCAGCAGCCGAAGTCGTTTTCTCATGGATCGTTCGCGTTCCTCGCATTGGCCACGACCCTCTGGACCATCGGGATCATTCTCGGAAATTACGTCGCTCCACTTTCGCCTAGCCCAAAGCGGTTCACCTTCGCGATGGGTAGCTTGGTCCCCCTCGGTGTTCTAGCTTGGGTTACAACGTTTCCGTTGGGGTCCAGAGTTCGACCGAGGATTCTTCTCCGGGTCTTCGTCCCGCTCGCCTTGCTTTTCTGTGGCCTGTCGTTGTCTCCTTGGATAGTAGTCTCGGTTGTCGTGGAACGTGAAGACTTCAAGATAATCTATGGTTGGCTCCATCCCTTCTTTGCTGCGTACATTCTCGGCTGCTTGTTGGCTGCCTTCTCCGTTCTCATGTTGAAGTATCGGGAGAATGGAGGATTACTGCGACTTCAGGCTCGCCATGTAATGTTGGCGCTATCCATACCCGGCTTGATGATCGCCACCACCAACGTTCTGGTGCCGCTCGTCTTCCGAACCTCTAACTTTGGAAAGTATGGCCCCTTCTTCTCCCTTCTCATGGTTGGCCTCATTGGTCATGCGATTCTCCGGCACAGACTCATGGACATCCGCGTAGTTGTTAAGCAGGGCGCAGTGTACTTGGCGGCATTTGCCGTGGCTGGGGTGGTGCTCGTGCTTCTTCTCGTCGGTAGCAATCTCATCTTTCCCGACGAGCATTGGTTCACTCCGCTCGAGATCCTCCTCGCACTTAGCATCGCAGTAATGTTCCATCCGCTCAAGACTCGGATCCAACTAGCTTTCGATCGATATCTCTACCGAGAACCATACGACTATCAGCGGATCATCCGCGAGACCAGTCGAGCGCTCAGTAATACGATCGAACTGCCTGTGATCCTGGACTGCGCAGGAGCCGTCATCCGAGACTTCGTCAAGCCAGAGTGGGTTGCAATATACCTGCTCGACGAGGATGAGGCCCAACTCGCACGTACGTGGGAGACTGGAGGCAGGCAAGCACCCGAACATCTCAGTTCAAGATCGGCCATTGCGAGTCACGCTGCGACCGTCCAGGGGCTCATTTTTCGTGATGAACTCATCGGGCATGAGGGGAGCTCAGCGCCCCTGGCCGAGATGAACCACCTCCATGCTGAGGTGGCCGCACCCCTTTTAGAGGAGGGGCAACTCTTCGGATTGATCATTGGCGGCCCCAAGCGCTCCGGAAGCCCCTACTTCAGCGACGATGCTGATCTGCTCCAAACACTCGCGCACCAGTCCTCCGTCGCCATCCGAAATGCGCAGACGCACCAGCGCGTGCTCTTGGTGAATGAAGAACTCCAGAAAACGCTGGCAACAATCGAAAGCGGTGTGGTCGTTGTGGGAGCGCGCGGACGCGTCAATGTGTTCAACAAGGCGGCGGAGCAGCTGACGGGACGCTTGGCCGAGACACTGCGGGGGCGCAGCATCGAGGAGCTGCCAGCCGTCCTCGGCCGGCTCATCGAGGCCACGCTCGCGGATGGCCAGCCCCACTCGCAGGTCGAAATCGCCCTTCCAGACCCGGCCGGCCAGATGATTCCGCTGATGTGCACCATCTCGCCGCTCCTCGGGCCCCAAGGCACTCTGGCCGGCGCCGTGGCGGTCTTCGCCGATCTCTCCCGGCTCAAGGAGCTGGAGCGGGAGCGACAGCGGGCAGAGCGCCTAGCCTCCCTTGAGGCCATTACCTCCGGCATGGTGCACGAGGTCCGCAATCCCCTCGTGTCGATCAAGGCCTTCACCCAGCTTCTGCCAAGCCGTTTTGATGACGCCGAGTTCCGGCACAACTTCACCCGGGTCGTCGGGCGTGAAATCGATCGGATGGACGACCTCCTCGACCGCTTCCGGATGCTGTCCGTGGCCTCCCGCCAACCCATGGAGGCAGTCGACGTCATGACCCCCCTCGACGACACCCTGTCGCTCCTCCAACCCCAACTCGAGGAGCGCGGCGTTGCACTCCGCCGGGTGGCCCATGGGGCTCCCCGACCCGTTCTTGGCAACGCGTCTCAGTTAGAGCAACTTTTTCTCAACCTATGCTTAAATGCCCTTGAGGCCATGGATTCTGGAGGGGAGCTCACGGTACGAGTGGCCGACTTGTCGCAAGGTGGTGGCTCGACTCTACTCGTAGAGGTCTCAGACACGGGTAGTGGGATTCCGGATGACATGGCCGAACAGATATTCAATCCCTTCGTGACCACCAAGGTTCACGGGACCGGGCTCGGCTTGGCCATTTGCCGGGCGATCGCCGACGCCCACAAGGCCATCCTGCGCGCACGCAACCACACGGGCCGGTCGGGCTGCACCTTCACCGTTGAGTTTCCGGTCCCCTCGGCCAAGCCGGCGGGAGCGCCTGCGTGAAGACAGTGCTGCTGGTGGCCGGGGACGAGGCGCTCGGCGCCAAGCTGCTCCGTGCGCTCACCAGCTACTCGGTCTTCCCCGCGCAAACCGATGAGGAGGCGCTGCGCACGCTTCGCCTCACCGAGGTAGACCTGATCCTGAAGCATGCCGCCCGCCCGGCCCGTGAGCTCAACGGCTTCATCGCCAAAGCCCGCCAGCTGAGACCGACGGCGGTAGTGGTGTGCGTCTTGCCGGCTGAGGGTCTCTCTCCTGACGATGAAATGGCCGCCGAAGAGGCCGACTTCGTCCTGCTGTATCCGTTCAGCACCCAGCACCTGCAGGCCGTGTTGCGCCAAGCGGACGACAAGCTCCGATTGCTCCAAGAGGTGGCGGCGCTCCGAAGCGCTCGCAGGCCGGTCGGGCCCGAGCCCGTCATGGATGAGGCGGACCTGGCCTGGGACGCGTCCACGCGCGAGTTGACCCAGGTCGCGAAGGAGTTTGCCAAGGCGCTCGCGGCGGGCTTCGATCTACCCCGCGTCCTGGATCTCTTCCTCGACGCCGTCTCGGAGTTGGCGCGCCCCAGCCGGAGCGCCATCCTCCTGTCGGAGGACGAGCACCGGCAGTATCGCGTTCGCGCGTCCCGCGGGCTGGCCCCGCTCGTGGTCGAATCGGTTAGCCTTCCCGCCGACAGTGGCCTACCCCTCTGGCTGATGTCGGAAGGACGGCTCATCCAGATCGAAGAAGCCCACGCGAAGTCAACCGAGGCGGCCGCGCGCGAGATCGCCCGGGAGATGGCCGTGCTGCAGGCGGTGGTGGCCATCCCCCTTGCCTCGCACGGACAGCTCGTGGGCATTCTCACCCTCGGCCAACGCATCACGGGCGGAGCCTACGGTCGTCGGGAAACCGAGACGCTGTTCAATCTGGCGAGCCACCTCGCCACGGCCATTCGTGACATCGGGGTCCATCACCAGCTCCAGTATCAGAAAGAGTTCAACGAGCGGATCCTGCAGCGCATGTCGAGCGGTGTGGTCACCATCGGGCCCGAACAGCGTGTGGTGATCATGAACCGCCGCGCCGAGGAAATTCTCGGTATGGCGGCGCGGGACGTGCTCAACCGCGACCTGCGCGTCCTCCCCTCTCCGCTGGGAGATCTCCTCTTCGAAACGCTCTCGCGTGGCCACTCCGTCACCCGCAGCGAGATCCAGCTCGCCCTGCGCAGCCTGCCCCTCGAGGTCTCGACCTACCCCGTGATGGGAGAAGGCACGGCGCCGTTGGGCGCGGTGGTGGTGTTCGAGGACCTCACCGCCCAGCGGCAGCTCGCCATGGAACGCCGCGCCGCCGACCAGCTCCAGCTCCTCACCCGGGTGGTGGCGCGCATCGCCGACGAGATCAAGAATCCCCTCGTGTCCATCAATGCGTTTATGGAGCTCCTCCAGGAGCGCTACGACGATGTCTCCTTCCGGTACCACTTCACCTCCGTGGTCGGTCGCGACGTCCGGCGGCTCGTGCAGATGTTCGACAAACTGGCGGCCCTCGTCAACGAGGGCGACTACAAGCGCGATGTCGTCGATATCCGCGGAGCCATCGAAGAGTGCCTCATCGAGATGGGAGTGGCGGAGATGCCCGCCCTGCCCTCCGACGCGCATCTGCTGAGCTTCACCGACGACTCGACCCAGAAGCTGGTCACGGTCAACTTCTCCCACGAGGGCGGTCCATTCCTCGTCAAGGGCGACCGGGACATGCTGAAGAAGGCCATCGCCTATCTGATCTGGTAGCTGCTGCGCAAGACGCCGGGCCAGGAGGCCAAGATCGCCCTGGGTGTATCCTCCATGACTCACGCGGAGCCGCTGCGCATCACCGTGGCCTCCCGTACCGCCGAGGTGAGGCCGGACGAGTTCCTCCGGATCTTCGATCCCATCCAGGTTGTGCAAGAGAACCTCATCGACGTGGGGCCTTGCGTCAGCCAGCGCATCCTGGAAGCGCAGGGCGGGCACCTCGACATCAAACAGGGCCGCGCCGAAGTCACCTTCACGGCCACCCTGCCTACGACCCAGCCATGAGCGAGCGCGCGCGAATCCTCGTGGTGGACGACGAGATCGGTCCGCGGGAGTCCCTGCGGATGATCCTCAAGCCGAGCTACGAGATCGCCACCGCAGACAGCGGCGAGACGGCGCTCCGGGCCCTTCCCGCCTTCCATCCCGACCTCGTCTTCATGGACATCAAGATGCCGAAGATGGACGGCATCGAGCTCCTGCAGCGGATCAAGGCCGTGGATCCTACCATCGAAGCGGTCATGATCACTGCCTATGCGTCGCTCGACACGGTCAAGAACGCTCTCACCCACGGCGCCTTCGAGTACCTGATCAAGCCCTTCAGCCGTACCGATCTCGAGGAGACGGTGCGCAGGGCCCTCGCCCGCCGCCAGACCGAGCTGGGCAAGAGCGACCAGTTGTCGACCCTCGTCAACGAGATGCGCGCGCTGTCGAACAAGACGCGGACCCTCGAAGAGGAAGCGCGTCGGGAACAGACGGAGCAATCGCTGCGCGTGACCCAGTTGTCCATTCTCCGCGAGATCTCGCGCGGCATCCTCGGCCAGCTCGACCTCGCCGAGCTCACCGCGGGCATTGCCGTGCAGCTCAAGGAATCGCTCGGCTACGACGAGGCCGAGGTGTTCCTCGGCGAGATGCTCCCCGACGGCATGCCGTCGGAGGGCGCCATCATCTCCCCCATCCGCGACGAGGGGTCGATCGTGGGCTACCTGGTGGCGGCGAACAAGAGCGGCCGTCCCATCGACCCACGCGAGCGCGAGCTCCTCGAGATGCTCGCCGACTCGCTGGCCGTGGCCATTCGCAACTCCCGCCTCTACGGTGAAGTCGCGGAGACCAAGCGCTCACTCGAGCAGATGGTGCGCTCGGCGGGCGACGCCATCATCTCGATCGACCGCCGGGGCTCGATCACGGGCTGGAACCCTGCCGCCGAGCGAATCTTCGGATGGAGCGCCCGGGAAGCCGTCGGTCGATCGCTGCGGGGGATGTTCCCGGACCAGTACGAGCAGGCGGCACGCCAGGCCCTCACCGGGATGCGGCCCGCCAGCTCCTTCGACCTGAGCGCCAAGCGGGCCGACGGCAAAATGCTGAACCTGGCCGTGACCCTCTCCGGCGTACCCGGCCGCGAAGGCAGGGTCGAAGGGCTGCTCGCCATCGTGCGGGACATGACCTCGCAGCGCGAGCTCGAGACGCAGATGCACCAGTCGGAGAAGCTCACTGCGCTCGGTCAAGTGGCGGGCGGCATCGCGCACGACTTCAACAACCTGCTCCAGGCCATCCTCGGCTATTCGCAGCTCATGAGCAAAAACCTCCAGAACGCCGACGTCGTCCGCCGTGGGCTGTCTGTCATCGAGACGGCGGCGGTGGGCGGGGCGGAAACCGTGCGCCGCATCCAGAAGTTCGCCCGGCTCCGGCCCGACGAGCCCTTCGTGTCCGTCGAGCTCAACCAGGTCGTCCACGACTCCGTGGCCATCACCCGGCCGCGCTGGGAAGAGCGCGTGGCCAAGGGCGGCGTCCCCCTCCGCCTCGATCTCCGCCTTACCCCGCTGCCCACGGTCATGGGGCGGCCCTCGGAGCTCAACGAGGTCATCACCAACCTCATCCTCAATGCCATCGATGCCATGCCCCAAGGCGGCACTCTCGGCATCTATACGCGTCCCGAGGGCGACGAGCACGTGATACTGACGGTCGCGGACACGGGCGTGGGCATGCCCGAACACGTGCGCAAGCGCATCTTCGATCCCTTCTTCACCACCAAAGGTGAGGTGGGTACCGGACTGGGACTGTCGGTCTCGTATTCGATCATTCAGCGTCACGGCGGCGAGATGCGCGCGGAGAGCCAGCCGGGGCGCGGAACGACCTTCACCATCGTGCTCCCGGTGGGCACGGCCGACAAGAATCCGGCGCCGGCCGACAGCGAAGCCCTGGGCACGCGCCGCGGGCGCATCCTCCTCGTGGACAACGAGCTGCCCGTCATGACCGTGCTCGGCGAGATGCTCACGGAGGTGGGCCACCACGTTCTGCCCGTGGCGAGCGGGGCGGAGGCGGTGCGGGTGTTCGTGCCGGGCGGCTTCGACCTCGTGTTGACCAACCTCGGCATGACCGGCCTCACGGGTTGGGATGTCGCCGAGCGGGTGCGGGCGAGCGACCCCCATGTATCCGTGATCTTCATCACAGGCTGGGGACTCCAGGCGGAGGACCGCGAGCGCTGCCGGAAGCTCGGCGTGCTCAACGTGCTCTTCAAACCCGTTCGCCCCAACGAGCTGCACCAGGCGGTGCAGGAGGCGCTGGTGGCCTCCACCCGCGCCCTCGGTTCCGCGTCGTAGCGTGGCGTATCCCGCATCTCGAGCACCAGCGCCTGCAGCACAGATGCGATAACCTGTTTCATCCCCAGCGCCCATGATCACTTTTCTTACCTAGTGACAGATTCCGTGTTGCGGCACCGCTGGTTCATCATGGCGATCATTTTCCTCGCGCGGACCACCATGGCGATGCAGTTCCAGAGCATCGCGCCGGTAGCTCCACTCGTCGTCGCCGATCTCGGCATCACCTATGCCCAACTGGGCCTTCTCATCGGGCTTTATCTCCTTCCGGGCACCGTGCTCGCCCTGCCCGGCGGTCTCCTCGGCCAGCGATTCGGCAATCGCCGCGTCGCGCTGTGGGGGCTGGCCCTCATGGTCATCGGTGGATTCGTGATCGCCTCGAGTCACTCCCTGTGGCCGGCTCGCGCTGGACGGCTCCTGAGCGGCGCCGGCGGCGTCCTTCTCAATCTCATCCTCGCGAAGATGACGGCAGAATGGTTTGCGGGCAAGGAGATCTCGACGGCCATGAGCATCATGCTGATTTCATGGCCGTTCGGTATCGGTCTTGGGGCCACGGTCTTCGGAGCGGTCGGCGCGACCTCCTCGTGGCGGCTCGTCCAGTATCTTGCGGCTGCTCTCGCGGCTGGCGCTTTCGTCCTCGTCGCGATCCTCGGCCGTGATGCGCCGGGCGTCGGCGCGACCGGCTCGTCGCTCCGCTTCCTTCCGAGTCTTTCTCCGCAGGCCTGGGCCCTGACCCTAACCGCCGGTGTGGCCTGGATGCTGTTCAACGTGAGCTTCATTGTGGTGGTGGGCTTCGGGCCGGGACTCCTCCAGGCGCGTGGCGCCACACTCGGACAGGCCGGATTTCTTGTGAGCCTAGCCATCTGGATCAGCACGATCGCGGTGCCGCTGGGGGGCGCCGTGGTGGATCGCACGCGCCGTCCCGATCTCGCCGTCGTGCTCGGATGTTTGCTGACGGCGGGCGCCATCATTGCCATGCCACTGATTGGCCCACCCGTCGTCTGGCTACTGCTGGCCGGCGTCGTGGCCGGTCTGGCGCCGGGAGCGCTCGTGGCGCTCGTCCCGGAGAGCGTTTCGACTGAGCAGCTCGCGGCGGCCCTCGGGCTCTTCTATTCGATCTTCTATCTCGGCATGGCGGGGATGCAACCTCTGGCGGGGCTGCTTCGTGACGTCACCGGCAATCCGGCGGCGCCGCTGTTCTTCGCGGCCGCCGCCATGATGCTGACGGTGGTGGCCTTGGGCGCGTTCCGCTGGATCGAGCGGGCGGCGCCTCACGACCCGGAGGCCTTAGGCGCGGCAAGATCTCTTAGGGGTTGAGAAACTCGAGGGAGTTATTCATCAGACTCGGATAGCCGGGCTTGCCCGAGCACGCGGCGCGCGGCGGCCTTGTTCTGCTCGTAGGTCTCGCGTGGAGTACACCCCGTTTGGACTGCTCGCCGTGGGACGCAAGATAAGACGGAAAGATCCCCTGTGCAATGATCCACGGACGGCAGCCGGCGGCGGGCCTGCAGCGAGGGTTCTCAAACGGCGACCGTCCAGCACGCGTGACAGGCGCGAAGACGGTGGCCGAGCCCAGTCGGGAGCACGGTATCGCCCCAGCTTGATCCAGAGGTGGAAGCAGTTTGCCGAGGCCGGCGCCAGGACGATGGCAATGGGCCGCTATTTATCCTCTCGCCGGGCTCGTCAAACGCGAAGAAGTCATGACCGTCATTTGTCCCAGCCAGCCTGTTGAGGTCGGTGCCCGTCGAACTCGAAGGAGCCGTCATCCATCATGCGCAAGGTCACCCTCGTGATCCCCAGCTTGCGCATGGCCTGCCGGGCGGCGGAGGGGGTGGACGGGTTCAGGAACGGCGTGATGGCGCGCACGCCCTCGCGGGCCATACCAGGCCTCCGGCGGGAGCACGGGTCCCGCAGGACGTGGCCTCTGGGTTCCGCTCCCTCGCCGTCGTCGCCACGATAGCCAGGCCAGCGTCCCCGTGCCCCCGGTCGGCGGGCGGGGTAGCCAGACGGCGGTCCCACGAGAGATCAGGAGCGTCTCGACCGCCA
>Ga0137374_10005423_pt1 | contig 15156 bp, 18 predicted proteins | sample SagtaG_20_FD_104811 | JGI IMG/M metagenome (GOLD analysis project Ga0137374, IMG submission 104811) | Vadose zone soil microbial communities from Sagehorn Ranch, Mendocino, California, USA - Sage1_R_100_16 metaG | ecosystem: Environmental > Terrestrial > Soil > Vadose zone | place: USA...
ACGACCCGCGCCTGTTCGGCTAGCCGCCGACGGTGCAGATGTCGGTCGTCTGGACGGCCGTCTGGCCGGAGCCGAGCTTCATCTCGGCCACGGCGCGCAGCTGGTAGGTCTCGCCGGTCGCCGGCACGCTGAGGGAGAAGGTCCAGCCGGCCTGCTGCCAGGTGAACTCGGCGGTGCCGGCGTCAAGCCAGGGCGAGCTCGCCTGGCCGGACAGCGGGACCCAGCCGTCGGGGCTCAGCCACTGGGCGCTGAAGCGGACCTGCATCTGGTCGGTCGACCCGTCCCCCGCAAGCTGCGCACGGGCGCCGAGCTGGCTCGAGTCGCAGATGTTGATCTGGGCCCATGTGGGAGTGAGCTCCTCCGCGGATCCGGCGCCCTGCGCCGGCATCGCGACGGCCGCGGCGCCGAGGACGGCGCCGAGCGCCACAGCACTCCACCTCCGGACCATCGGAGGCAGCCTAGCGCCTGCCTCAGGCGCTCGCCATGCCGCCGGCTACCAGATGAGGCACATGGCCTTCGAGAGGCCCGCGGGGTCGCCGCCCTGCACGTGCTTCATGCCGGTCTTCGTGAGAAGCGTGCGCGTCCGCACGACGGCGGCGCGCTGGGCCCTGCGTGTCCGGTGCGCCCTGCGGGCGCGCCGCGCGGCCCTGCGCGCCGGGTCGCGCCATTGAAGCTCGACCACGCCGCGCAGGACGTAGGTCGTGCCGGCAGCCGGCTGCACGAAGCGGAAGGTCCAGCCGGCCTGCCGGGTGGACATGTCGGCACTGCCGACGACCACCCAGTCGCTGACACCGGTGCCGCCGACCGTCAGCCACCGCTGCTTCGCGCTGCTCCACCACTGGGCCGTGTAGCGGGCGAAGTTACGTTCGCGCGTGCCGTTGCCGGGCACGCTCATCCGGACGCCGAGCGCGTTGGGCGAGTCCTTCGTGTCGCAGATGTTGACGGTGGCCCAGAACGGGCGCTTGTCCTCGCCGGCGTCCGGGCGCGTCGTCTCCGAGCGCGCCCCGGCGGCCACGAGGTCGCCTCCGCCCTGGCCCACGTCCGAGCTGAGCTTCGGGTTCTCGGCCACGACCACGCCGGGCGGGAGTTCGGGCGGCGCGTCGGCCCCGGGCGGAAGCTGCGGCTGTGCCGCAGCAACAGCCGGTACCGCCAGGAGGGAGGCGGCACAGGCGATCAGGACCGTTGGGGCGGCAAGACGTCGCACTACGCGTGGTACATCGGGCCCTCAGGTGCCGCACTTGAGCGTGAGAGACTGGAATTCGTGATGAATTCGAGCCCCGTGCGTAGTTAGGGCGTGAACGAGGCTCTCGTAGGGACCGTTCCGCTGCCCGCCACGGCACCGTCGGAAGGGTTCGCGGAGCTGTATGAGCGCACCTTCCCGCGCGTGTACGCGTACGTGGCCTCGCTCCTGCGCGACCGCTCGGCGGCCGAGGACGTGACCGCCCAGGCGTTCGAGCGCGCGTATAGCAAGCGGCGGAGCTACCGACCCGCCCGCGGCTCGATGGACGCCTGGCTGTTCGGCATCGCGCGCAACGCGGCGCTCGACGAGCTGCGAAGGCGCAAGCGCCGTGCCGTGCTCGAGGCCGACCCCGAGGACAGCGCGGCGCCTGCGCCGCACGACCAGGCGGAGCTGGCGCTGCGGCGTGAGGCCGTGCGCGCCGCGCTGGCGACGCTCGACGGCCAGGAGCGCGACCTGATCGCGCTCAAGTTCGCGGGCGGGCTCTCGAACGTCGAGATCGCCCGCGTGCTCCGGACGTCGGAGTCGAACGTGGGCACCCGCCTGCACCGCACCATCACGAAGCTGAGAGAGGCCTGCCATGACTGACGTGCTCACCGCGATCGACGACGCCCTCGACACGGGCGTGGCGGCCCACGAGGACCCCACGACGCGCGAGCTCCAGGAACTGGCGCTGGCGCTGCAGGCCGACTCTCCGGAGCCCACGCCGGTGTACCGCGAGTGGCTGGGCAAGCAGGTTGAGGCGGGGTTTCCGAAGAAGCGGCGCTCCAAGCCCGCGTGGTGGCAGCGGCTCCTGCACCCGGCCGCCGCGGTCGGGATGGTGGCCGCAGCGGTTCTGGTGATCGCGGTGGTGGCGGGTGGGCTGTCCAGCTCGTCGGATGACGAAGCGGCCCACGGCGGCGGAGTCGTCGCGGACGCAGGCGGCGGCGGTGGAGCTGCCGAAAGCGGCGGCGGTGGCGGCGCCGCGGACTCGCGGGCCGCGCCGGAGCCCGCCGGCGGCAAGGCCGAGCGGTCCGCCGGGACCGAGGGCGGGGCCAGCCGGGCGCTGGCCGACAACTCGATTATCCCCATAGAGCCGCCCTCGGGGCGTGGCTTCGCGCCCGGTCGGAGCGACCGAAAGATCGAGCGCTCGGTCGCACTCGAGCTCGAGATGCCGGTGGACCAGATGGCGCGCGTCGCCGAGCAGGTCACGGCGGTCACGAACCGCAACGGCGGCTTCGTCCTCAGCTCGTCGGTCTCGACCGGCGACGAGGACTCGGCCGGGGGCGACTTCGACCTTCGCATCCCCGCGGCCCAGCTCCGGCCCGCGCTTCGCGATCTGGCGGCTCTGGCGGACGTCCGAACCCAGAGCCAGACCGGGCGCGACGTTACGCGCGAGCACGTGACAGCGAAGGACCGGCTACGGGCGGCGCGCGCGGAGCGGCGCAGCCTGCTGCGCCGGCTCGAGGTGGCGGCCACGGACGAGCAGGCCGAGGCGATCCGGCGTCGGCTCGACCTCGTGGCGGGCGAGATCAACGGCCTGCGCGGCCAGCTGCGCGACCTGCGCCTGCGGACGGACTATGCGGTGGTGACCGTCAGCCTGCTGGCGAAGCACGGCAACGGGGGCGGCGCAGGCGGCGGGTCCTTCGACGACGCGCTGGGCGACGCGGGCGATCTCCTCGTGGGCGTGGCGGGCGTGATCGTCCGCGTGCTCGCGGTGGCGCTCCCGCTCGCTCTGCTCGCGCTGCTGGGCTGGCTGGCGGGAAGTGTCCTGCGCCGCCGCCGGCGCGAGTCGGCGCTGGCCTAGAGGCGCTCCCTATCCTTGTGGTTGTGGCCGGAATCACCGCCACGCACTTCACCGATCCCGCCTGTCCCTGGGCGTATTCATTCCGGCCCGCCCACGCGCGGCTGCGGTGGCGCTTCGGCGACCAGATCGACTGGCGGCTCGTTCTGATCGGGCTCAGCGAGTCCGCCGAAGCGTACGAGAGGCGCGGCTACACGCCGGACCGTCTGCTCGCCACTCAGCATCGCTTCTCGAAGCGGTTCGGCATGCCGTACAGCTTCGAGCGGAAGCCGCGCATGGCCGCGACCTCCCGCGCCTGTCGCGCGATCGTGGCGGCGCGCGAGCTGGACCCGGTGCTCGGCGAGGCCGCCCTGCGGGCGCTCCAGCTCCTGCAGTTCACGACGCCTCGGCTGCTGGATGACGACGACGACCTGCGCGCGGTGCTGGCGACCGTTCCCGGACTGGACGGGGACGCGGTCGTCGATCGCGTCGACGATCCCGAGATCGTTGCGCTGTACGAGGCCGACCGGGCGTTCGCGCGCTCGGCCGAGGGCTCGCCGACGCACGCGCAGGACCGCTTCTCGACGAGCGACGGCCCGGTGCGCTACACCGCGCCCTCGGTGATCTTCGAGCACCGCGACGGCGGACGGCTCGAGGTCGGCGGGTTCCAGCCCTTCGAGGCATACGACACCGCCCTCGCGAACCTCGACCCCCGGCTCGAGCGCCGCCCGGCGCCGGAGACCGTCCTCGACGCTCTCGCCGAGTTCCCACAGGGGCTGATGACCGCGGAGGCCGCGAGCGTGATGCGGCCCTCGGATCTGGTGGACGCCGACCTCGAGGCGACGGCGGCGGAGCTCGCGAAGCTCGAGGCGGCGGGAAGCGTGCTGCGGCAGCCGGCCGGCACAGACGCGATCTGGCGCGCGGCGGCCGTCGCCACACACCCGAGCCCGGCTGGGGGCCTGAGCCCTACGGCCGAGCGCCTGCGGTAGCTACGGCGCGCGCCGCCAGCCTGCACCCCGCCGCCAGCGCCTCGGCGGCCGAGGCGCCGCCCACGCGGGCGCCGAGGAACCCCGCCGCGAAGGCGTCGCCCGCGCCCGTGCTGTCCTCGACCGCCTCGACGGGCACGGCGGCGGCGCGGATCGCCTGGTCGCCCGCCGTCCAGAGCGCCCCCTCGGCGCCCAGCGTCACCACGACCTCGCCGAAGCGCTCCGTCAGCTTCCGCGCCGCTCGCTCGGCGTCGTCCTCGCCGGTCAGCGCCTGAGCCTCCGGCGCGTTCGGCAGCAGCAGCCCGGCGCCGGCGGCGCAGTCCAGGAACGCGGGCGACAGCAGCGCCGCAGACGAGGGATCGACGGAGACGGTCATCCCGGCCTTCAAGGCCCGCTCGATCGCACCCCGCGCAGCCGGACGCGATCGCTGCCGCAGCAGCGCGTAGCCCGCCACGTGGAGGTGCCCGCCCTCGACGAGGAGCTCGCCCGGAAGATCCCCCTCCCTCAGCGCGTCGTTGGCCCCGGCATCCGGCGCCATCGTGCGCTCTCCATCCGGCCCGACCAGCACCAGGCACGTCCCCGTCGGAAACTGAGGATCGACCGCGAGCCGCACGTCCACCCCCGCAGCGCGGAGCTCGTCGCGCGCGCCGCGCCCGCGCTCGTCGTCGCCCACCCGCCCGACCAGCACGGTCTCGGCCCCCGCCGCCGCGAGCCAAGCCGCCGTGTTCGCCGCGGAGCCTCCGCCGTGGAAGCCGATCAGCGCGGGCGCGTCGCTCGCGCGTGCGAGCGGACGCGACAGGCGGACGACCACGTCCACCATCACGTCGCCCAGGACGACGAAGCGGCTCACGCGAAGAGCTCGGACGCGATCTCTGCGGCGAGCCGCGCGTTGCGCACGATCAGCCGGACGTTCGCCTCGAGGCTGGCGCCGCCGGTCTCGCGCGCCAGGTGGTCGAGCAGGAACGGCGTCACGTCCTTGCCGCTCACGCCCGCGGCCTCCGCCGCGATCAGGCCCTCGGCGAGCACTCGGTCATGGAGCGCCGGGTCGAGCTGCTCTCCCGGCGGGAGCGGGTTCGCCACGACGACGGCGCGTCCCTCGGTGCCGACCTCCGCTGCGGCCCGCGCCACCGCCCCGACCTCGGCCGCGGAGTCGACCCGCCACGGCGCGAAATGACCCGAGTCCGACAGGTAGAAGCCCGCGAAGCGGTCGGTGCCGTAGCCGAGCACGGTCACATTGAGCGTCTCGAGCCGCTCGAGCGTCGCGCCCACGTCGAGGATCGACTTCACGCCGGCGCAGACCACGACAATGCCGGTGCGCGCCAGCGTCTCCAGGTCGGCCGACTCGTCCCAGGAGTCGCCGGCCTCGCGGTGCACGCCGCCGAGGCCGCCGGTGGCGAACACCCGGATGCCGGCCCGCGCGGCGAGGTGGGCGGTGGCAGCGACGGTGGTGCCGCCGAAGCCGGCGCTCGCGATGACCGGCGCGAGGTCGCGGATCCCGCACTTGACGACGTCGTCGCGCTCGGCGATGGCGGTCAGCGCCTCGTCGTCGAGGCCGACGCGGGCCTCGCCGGCCACCACCGCGATCGTCGCCGGCAGCGCGCCTCCGTCCCGCACCGCGGCCTCCGCCTCCCGGGCCACGTCGAGGTTGCGCGGCCTCGGCAGGCCGTGGCTGACGATCGTGCTCTCGAGCGCCACCACCGGGCGCCCGCCCGCGAGCGCCTCCGCGACGGTTGGGTCGATCTTCATCCGCCCCAGCGTACGCCGGGCCCTGCTCCGCTAGGCGTCCGTCTCCACACGCACCGAGAAGCCCTCGTCGCGCGCGGCGTCGAGTATCTCCTGGCTGTTCTCGGGCCCGCGCGTCTGCAGCACGAGCTTGATCGCCGTCTCGCGCACGTGGATCTCGATGCCGTCGCGGAGGTGCTCCACGTCGACCACGTTGCCGCCGTGATCGGCCACCACGCGCAGCAGCCCGGCCAGGGCGCCGGGCCTGTCCGGCACGACCGTCGAGAGGACCATCCGGCGGCCGGCGGCTGTCTCGCCCAGTCGGATCGCCTCCGAGAGAAGCGACACGTCGACGTTGCCGCCGGACAGGACGGCGCACACCGAGCCCTCGTCCGGCGCCTCCACCCGCCCGTGCATCAGCGCCGCCACCGCGACGGCGCCCGCTCCCTCCACGACGAGCTTCGAGCGCTCGAGCAGCAGCACCATGGCCTGCGCCACCTCGTCGTCCGAGACCGTCACCACCTCGTGGACGTAGCGCTGCACGAGCGGCAGGGTGAAGTCGCCCGGGCGCTTCACGGCGATGCCGTCGCAGATCGTGTTGGCCGAGCGCGCGCCGACCGGCCGATGCGCCGCGAGCGAGTCGATGTAGGGGGCGCACGCCTCCGCCTGCACTCCGACCACGCGCACGTCCTCGAGCGCGCTGTCGAGCGCCAGCCCGATCCCGCTGGCGAGGCCGCCTCCCCCGAGCGGGACGACGACGAGCCGCAAGTCGGGCGCCTGCCGAGCGATCTCGAGCCCGATCGTGCCCTGGCCGGCCACGACCTCGGGCTGGTCGAACGCGTGCACGACCGTGAAGCCCTCGGCCTCGGCAAGCCGGCGCGCCTCGGCCTGCGCCTCGTCGTAGCCGCCCTCGACGAAGCGCACCTCGCCGCCGTACTGCTGCACCGCTGCGACCTTGGCCAGCGGCGCCTGCGCCGGCATGACGAGCACGGCGCGCGCGCCCGCCTCGCGCGCGGCGAACGCCACCGCCTGGGCGTGGTTGCCCGCGCTCGCCGCCACGACCCCGCAGCCGAGCGCCTCGCGCGAGAGCCCCCGGATCATGTGGGTCGCGCCGCGCGCCTTGAACGAGCCGGTGAGCTGGAGGTTCTCGGCCTTCAGCAGCACGCGCGCGCCCATCCGGCGCGACAGCTCGCCGGCCGACAGCAGCGGTGTCTCCCGGACCCGGCCCGCGAGCGCGCGGGCCGCGCCCTCCACATCCGCGAAGGTGACGGCTTCTTCAGGGGCTACGGCCACTCCAGGTGGGATTATGCGCCTCATGTCCACCGTGGACGAGACGGTCCGCCTCCTCGCCGCCACCGAGGTGTTCGGCGAGGTCCAGCCGCGCGAGCTCGAGGAGGTCGCGCGGGTGGCCGTGCCGCGCCGCTGGGACCGCGGCGAGGTGATCTTCCGCGAGGGCGACGTGGGCGACACCTGCTACCTGATCCGCTCGGGCGCAGTGGTCCTCACGCGCGAGCACCAGGACGGCCGGACGGTCGCGCTGGCGGAGCTCCGCGCCGGAATGCTGTTCGGCGAGCTCGCGATGTTCCGCGGCGAGAGGCGCTCCGCCACCGCCGAGGTGGTGGAGCCGGCCAGCGCCGTCGCGCTGCTCGCGGGCGACATGCAGCGCCTGATCCGCCGCAACCCCGAACTCGCCCTGAAGCTGCTCGCCAGCCTCGCCGAGCGTGTGAGCCGGACGAACGAGCGCCTGCTCCAGCAGTCCTTCCAGACGGTCGCCGGCCGCGTGGCGAGCGCGCTGCTCACGCAGACGGTCACGCGGCAGGCCGACGGCGCTCCCGACGCGGACGTGCTGATCCGCTCGACCCAGGCCGAGATCGCACACCTGGCGGGCACCTCGCGGGAGAGCTGCAGCCGCTTCCTGGCGACGCTCGAGCGGGCCGGGATCGTCACGCTGGGACGTGGGAAGGTGACGGTGCATGACCCCGCGCGACTCCGGAACTACATCCACTGACCGTGAGCGCATGGTGGAGCGCCAGCTGCGGCGGCGCGGCATTCACGACGAGCGCGTGCTCGCGGCGATGGCGGAGGTGCCCCGCGAGCTCTTCCTCCCGGAGGACCAGCGCCGGCGCGCCTACCGCGACGGCGCCGTACGGATCGGCGAGGGGCAGACGATGTCGCAGCCGTGGATCGTCGCCTGCATGGCGCAGCTGCTCGAGTTGGACGGCTCCGAGACCGTGCTCGAGGTCGGCACCGGCTCGGGGTACGCCGCGGCGGTGCTGTCGCGGCTGTGCCGGACCGTCATTTCCATCGAGCGCTACGAGAGCCTCGCGGTGAGGGCCGAGCAGACGCTGCACGAGCTCGGCTACGACAACGTCGTGGTGCGCGTGGGCGACGGGAGCAGGGGCGCCCCCGAGCGCGCGCCGTTCGGCGGCATCTCCGTCACCGCGACGGCTCGCGACGACCCGCCGGCCGCGCTCCTCGAGCAGCTCGCCCCGGGCGCCGCGCTCGTGTGCCCGGTCGAGCGCGGGGGCCACGAGCTCCTGATGCGCTTTCGCGACGGCGAGGAGGAGGCCGTCACCGGCGTGCGCTTCGTCCCCCTGGTTACGGACGAGTGATCCGCGAGCTCTCGGCAGGCGTCCTTGTGATCCGCAACCTGCGCGAGGAGACGGGGCTCGATGCGACCCCGGTCGAGACGCCCGGCGCATCCGCCACCGGTACGCGCGCGACGGCGACCGCGTGCTCAAGGTGGTGAGCTTCTTCCTGTTCCGCTACCGCTCCGGACGGGTCGCGGATCATGACCACGAGGTCGAGGGGGCGCTCCGGATACCGCTCGAGGAAGCGCCCGAGCGGCTCGCCTACAAGAGCGAGAAGGAGATCGCGCAGATGGCTCTGTCGCGAGTTGCGGAAGGCAAGTAGTCTGCCCCGACCGTGTTCGTCCTCAACTTCTATTCACCGGTCTTCGTGGACCAGCTGAAGCGCGGCCGGAAGACCGCCACGATCCGCCTCGGCGACAAGGGCAAGAAGTACCGCAAGGGCGAGGTCGTGATGATCACGGTCGGGTTCCAGCACTCACCGCGGCAGAAGATCTTCGACGCCGTGATCGACAGCGTGGAGGTGAAACAGGTCAAGGACCTCTCCCCGCGCGACATCGAGCACGACAACCCCGAGTTCCGCCGGCTCGACGAGATGGTCCACTTCCTGGAGCAGATCTACGGCCGCAAGGTCGAGATGGACGACGCGGTCACCGTGGTGCGCTTCTCGCAGATCTCAGACCGCCCGTCGGAGATCCAGGAGCGGATGCGGCCAAGCGCCCCCGCCCAGAACTAGATGCCAGCCGGGGGCTCGCGGCCCCCGGAGCCCCGCGAAGCCTGGCCGGCCGCGGAAATTCCCTCCACATTTGGCACTCTCGTTGCTAGAGTGCCACGTCGGCACTCTCACACGTCGAGTGCCAGGCCGAGAAACTTTTCCAGGAGGTACAGCGCATGAATCTCAAGCCTCTGGGCGATCGCCTGATTGTCAAGGCGATCGAAGAGGACGAAACCACCGCGAGCGGCATCGTCCTGCCCGACACAGCGAAGGAGAAGCCCCAGAAGGGCAAGGTCCTCGCCGTCGGTGAGGGCAAGTGGGACGAGGATGGCGACAAGCGCATCCCGCTCGACGTCGCCGAGGGCGACACGGTCCTGTATTCGAAGTACGGCGGCACCGAGGTCGAGGTAGAGGGCGAGGACCTGCTCGTGCTTCGTGAGTCGGACGTGCTCGCCAAGGTCGCGGGCTAGGAGGACACACAGATATGGCTCACAAGGAACTGAAGTACGACGCCGACGCGCGCAAGGCGCTCGAAGACGGCGTTGACGCGGTGGCGAATGCCGTGAAGGTCACGCTCGGCCCCAAGGGCCGCTACGTGGTGATCGACAAGAAGTTCGGCGCTCCCACCATCACCAACGACGGGGTATCGATCGCTCGTGAGATCGAGATCGAGGATCCGTTCTCGAACCAGGGCGCCCAGCTCGTCCGTGAGGTGGCCACCGCCACCAACGACGTGGCCGGCGACGGCACCACCACGGCGACCGTTCTTGCCCAGCGCATCGTGCGCCAGGGCCTGAAGAACGTGGCCGCGGGCGCCAACCCGCTCGCCCTGAAGCGCGGCATCGAGAAGGCGGTCGACCAGGTCGTCGACCGCATCAAGGAGGTCTCCACGGAGATCTCCGGCAAGGACCAGATCGCCCGTGTGGCGGCCATCTCGGCTGCCGACGACGAGATCGGCGACGTGATCGCCGACGCGATCGACAAGGTCGGCAAGGACGGAGTCGTGAACGTCGAGGAGGGCCAGACGTTCGGCATGGACCTCGAGTTCACCGAGGGGATGCAGTTCGACAAGGGCTACATCTCGCCGTACATGGTCACGGACCAGGAGCGCATGGAGGCGGTGCTCGAGGATCCCTACATCCTCATCGCCAACCAGAAGATCGGCTCGGTCCGGGACGTGCTCCCGGTGCTGGAGCAGGTCATCCAGTCGGGCAAGCCGATCCTGGTGATCGCCGAGGACGTGGAGGGCGAGTCCCTCGCGACCTTCGTGGTCAACAAGCTCCGCGGCACCTTCACCGGCGTCGCGGTCAAGGCTCCCGGCTTCGGCGACCGCCGCAAGCGCATGCTCGAGGACATCGCGATCCTCGCCGGCGGCGAGGTGATCACCGAGGAGATGGGCCTCAAGCTCGAGAACACGCAGCTCTCGCAGCTGGGCCGCGCCCGCCGCGTGGTCGTGGCGAAGGACACCACGACGATCGTCGACGGCGCCGGTGAGTCCGAGGCCATCAAGGGCCGCATCAACCAGATCAAGGCCGAGATCGAGAACACGGACTCGGACTTCGACCGCGAGAAGCTGCAGGAGCGGCTGGCGAAGCTGGCCGGCGGCGTCGCGGTGGTCAAGGTCGGCGCTGCCACCGAGACCGAGATGAAGGAGAAGAAGCACCGCGTGGAGGACGCCCTCCAGGCCACCCGTGCGGCCCTCGAGGAGGGCATCGTGCCGGGCGGCGGCGTGGCGCTGCTGCGTGCCCAGGACGCGATCCAGCTGGACGGGTTCGAGGGCGACGAGCGGACGGGCGCGCAGATCGTGTTCCGCGCGCTCGAGGAGCCGCTGCGCCAGATCGCGGAAAACGCGGGCCTCGAGGGGTCCGTCGTGGTCAACGAGGTGCGCAACGCCAAGGGCCCGAACGAGGGCCTCAACGCGGAAACCGGCGAGGTCGCCGACCTGGTGAAGGCGGGCGTGATCGACCCCGCGATGGTGACCCGCTCCGCGCTCCAGAACGCCGCGTCGATCGGGAAGAACATCCTGACGACCGAGGCGATCGTGGCCGAGATGCCCGAGAGGGAGCCGGCAGGCATGCCGGGAGGCATGGGCGGCATGGACGGAATGATGTAAACACGCGGCGGCGCCTGGCCGCGCGCTATGAGCGCCGTACTACGAGCCGAGCACGGCGGACATCGGAAGTGGTTTGACCCCAAGCGCTTCCGCGTCCGCCGTGCCGCGCTCCGACACCATCGCCTCCTCCATCAGCTCCGCCTCCTCCCAGGTGGCGAAGACCTTCGGGCCGACCAGCCGGCGCAGCAGCCTGAGAGAGCCGCGCACGACCGGAAGCGGTACGTGCAACAGCCTGCGGCGGCGATGCTCGGAGCGCAGGGCCGCTCGCACGATGTCGTCGTAGGAGAGGAGCTCCGGGCCGGCCAGCTCGTAGGCCGAGCCGCTGCCGTTGGCGAGCGCGTGCGTCACCGCGTCGGCCACGTCCTCGGCCCAGATCGGCTCGAACACCGCCCGTCCCGACCCGGACACCGGCATCGCCGGCAGCCGCGACAGCCGGTCGAGCAGCGTCAGCCAGGGGTCGCCAGGCGTGTAGATGATCGACGGGCGGAAGAGCGTCGTCTCGAGCCGCGAGCCCTCGACCGCCTCCTCGGCGAGCGCCTTCGCGCGGAAGAAGCGCGTCCGCGAGTGATGGCTCGCGTTCAGCGCCGAGAAGAACACGAACCGCTCGACGCCCGCGCGCTCGGCCGCCCGCACGAGCCGGAGGGTCGCGAGCGCGTTCAGCTCCTCGATCGACCCGCGCGGCTGGTCGCGGATCGAGGCGGCGAGGTGGACCACGGTGTCTACGCCGCGCAGCGCGTTGCGGAATGACGGCGGATCGAGGAGGTCGCCCAAGGCGATCTGGACCCGCACGCGCTGCTCCCCGAGCCGGCGCTGGTCGCGCACCAGGGCGCGCACGGGGCGGCCGTCCGCGGTGAGCCGTCGCAGCAGCGCGGAGCCGACGGTGCCGGTGGCGCCCGTAAGGAGGATCACGGGCGCGGAGCCTAATGTGCCCCGAGGGCCGTCAGGCCCGACCTGGCTATGCCCTGATGGCGCTTGGGTCGCCGGACAGGTGGCGCGACCCGGGAAGCGCCAGCCGCGACAGGCCGCCGGCCGTCTCCACCCGGTTGCGGCCGCTCCGCTTGGCCTCCAGGAGCGCGGCGTCCGCCGCCCGGAAGAGCTCGTCGTAGCGGATGTGGCCGCCGGCCTCCGCGGCCACGCCGGCCGAGACGGTCAGGTCGAGGTCGCCGGGCCGCGCCTGCTCCACCGAGTGGCGGACGCGCTCCGCGATCTCGAGCGACTCCGACAGGTCGACGCCCGGGAGCAGGACCAGGAACTCCTCCCCGCCGATCCGGTAGACGAGGTCGAAGCTGCGGAGCGACTTGCGGATCTCGTATGCCACGTCGCGCAGCACGGCATCGCCGCGCTCGTGGCCGTGGGTGTCGTTCACCCGCTTGAAGCGGTCGAGGTCGAGCACGATCACCGACACGGCTCCGCCGGTCAGCTGCGCCTGCTCCTCGATCTCGAGCACGCGCGGGCCGAGCGACGCTCGGTTCAAGAGGCCCGTGAGCGGGTCGAGCACGGCGCGGTCGCGGTGCTCGAGCTCGCCCTCCGTGAGGGCGCTCATGATCGCGGTGATGGCGATCAGCAGGGTCAGGGCGGAGATGAGGCGGGTGGGGTCGTCCACGACCCCCTGGGCGTCGACGCCGACGGAGACGCCGAACATCACCGCCGCCGTGACCGCCGCGCCGACGATCACGACCTGCGGGCGGAAGCGCGCCGCGGAGGTGGCCACCGGGAGGATCATCCAGTTGAGCGCCGGGCTCGCCTCGCCCCCGCTGAGCGCGGTGCCGACCGCGAGCACCGCGAGGATCATGAGCGCGGTCTCCGCAGCCACGAGCTCCGGCCGGTCGGAGCGGTCCAGCCGGCGGTCGAGCGTCCCGAGGGTCAGCGCCACCAAGCCAAACAGACCCAGGAACCACCAGCTCACGAATGGAGCGGTCGCCACGAGCGAGATCCCGCATGTGATCGCCGCGATCGTCCGGGCAGTGCGCACGCGGTCGCCGGCCTCGAGCGCGCGAGCCCTGTGGTCCTCGGTCGGGCACAGCCAGGAGCTGATCCTGTCCATCACCCCCTTTAGTCGGCAGCACGGGCCTGCCCGTTTAAGGGACTTCGTAGAATGCGGCGCTCCATGGCTTATGTCATCGCCGAACCCTGCATTGACACGAAAGACAACTCGTGCGTCGAGGTGTGTCCCGTCGACTGCATCCATCCGACGCCCGACGAACCCGACTACGACCAGGTCAAGCAGCTCTACATCGACCCCGAGGAGTGCATCGACTGCGACGCGTGCGTCGAGGCCTGCCCGGTCGACGCTTGCTTCGCGGAGGACCAGCTGCCCGACGAGTGGCAGTCGTACATCCAGACCAACGCGGAGTACTACAAGCAGGGCGGCTAGCCCTGCTGCACAGCCGGCCGGCTACTGAGCCATCGGCAGCGCGGTGCCCGTGATCTCCGGCAGCGGCGGCCCCGACGGCTGCTGGAACACGCCCAGCTCCTGCGGCGTCGCCGCGATGATGCCGCGCGCCGCGTGGTAGAGCGCCTGCGCCGCGGGCGCGTCCGGATCCTCGAGCACGAGCGGGCGGCCCTCGTCGGCGCAGACGCGCAGCTCCTCCTGGAGCGGCACCTTGCCGAGCAGCGGTACATCGAGCTCGTCGGCGAGGAGCTGGCCGCCGCCCTCGCCGAAGATCGTGAAGCGCTCTCCGGTGGGAGTCGTGAAGCCGGACATGTTCTCGATCACGCCCGCGATCTCGAGGTCGAAGCGGAGCGCCGTCTCGGCCGCGCGCGCAGCGACCTTCTGGGCGGCCGGCTGCGGCGTCGTGACGATCACGAACTTCGCCTGCGGCAAGAGCTGCGCGAGCGTCATGGACACGTCGCCCGTGCCGGGCGGGAGGTCGATGAGCAGGTAGTCGAGCTCGCCCCAGTCGACGTCCTCCAGGAACTGCCGGATCGCCTTGTGGAGCATCGGGCCGCGCCAGGTGATCGCCTGGTCGCGCTCGTTGAGGAAGAACTCGATCGAGATCGCCTTGACGCCGGCGGGCCCGTCGAGCGGCAGGATCTTGCGCTCGGCCGAGACCTTCGGGCGGCCGTGCACGCCGAGCATGCGCGGGATCGAGTAGCCCCACACGTCGGCATCGAGCGCGGCCGCACGCATGCCATCGGCCTGGAGTGCGGCCGCGAGGTTCGTGGTGACCGTGGACTTGCCCACGCCGCCCTTGCCGGAGCCGACGCAGATCACGTTCTTGACCGCGGCGAGCGCGCCCTGGGGGAGGCCGCCGTTCCGGCCGAGGCGCTGCGACAGCGTCTGCTTCTCCTGGTCCGAGAGCACGTCGAAGCCGACCCCCACGTTCGCCACGCCGAGCGTCCGGACCTTCTCGACGACGGCGGTCTGGAAGTGGTTGCGGATCGGGCAGCCCGCGGTGGTCAGCGAGACGACCACGTTGACGGTGTCGTCGTCCGGCTGCTCGATCGAGCGGACCATCCCAAGCGTGACGATGTCCTTGCGAAGCTCGGGGTCGATCACGCCGCGCAGGGCGTCCTCGATCTGTTCTCGGGTCGGCATCACGATTCAGTTAAGCAAAAGACCAGCGCCGCCCCCGAGGGGACGGCGCTGGTGAGGGAGGAGAGATACTGCACACTGCCGGCGAAACGACTCCGGCAGCCTCTCCCCGGCACCGGTCTCTCCGGCCGGGCGGGGGGAAGATCCTTCAACGAAACCAGGAAGCACCCGGCTAAGCCGGGTGCTTCTGATTCTTAGCTTCAGGCGACTGACGACACGCGCTGCTCGAACTGGCGACGCGCCGACTTCACCTGACGCTCGGCCTCGCGACGGTTCTGCTTCACCGTGCGCACGGCCGAGTTACGGCGCTGACGGAGCTCGCGCTCCACGCGGGTGCGCGTGCGCTTGACCTCGCGCAGCGCCCGGTTGCGGGCCGTCGAGCCGCGGCGCTCGAAGCGCTTCAGGCTGACCTGCACGCGCTTGCCGACCTTCTCGAGCTCACGCTCGGCGCTCTCGCGGCCGGCGACGTACGGGCTCAGGGCACCGGCGACGGCGTCA
>Ga0137374_10005428_pt1 | contig 15150 bp, 16 predicted proteins | sample SagtaG_20_FD_104811 | JGI IMG/M metagenome (GOLD analysis project Ga0137374, IMG submission 104811) | Vadose zone soil microbial communities from Sagehorn Ranch, Mendocino, California, USA - Sage1_R_100_16 metaG | ecosystem: Environmental > Terrestrial > Soil > Vadose zone | place: USA...
CATCGTGCTCTTTGGCGGCGTGGAATACGGCCTCGAGGTCGAGTTCCACTGGCGCACGCGTGGGCAGCTGCCGCCCCGTGGGATGCGCCAGGATATCAACAGCCGGATGCGACAGGGCCTTGAGCACGCGCTGCGTCATCTGCGCTTTCGGCATGTCAAGCCTGGAGTGCACGGAGACCAAGACAATGTCGAAGTGCTCGAGCACCGCATCGGGCAGATCCAGTGACCCATCCGGGAGGATATCGAGCTCAACTCCCGCCAATAACGCAAAGCCATCGAGGCGTTGGCGGACGCGCGCGATCTCCTCCCACTGCTTGGTGAACGCTGCTGCGTCGAGACCTCCTGCCACCCGCGTCGAGCGGCTATGGTCAGTCATGGCGCAATATTCGTAGCCCCGCTTCTGGCAGGCCCGCACCATCGCCTCGATCGTATGGGCACCATCGCTCCAGGTGCTGTGCATATGGAGATCGCCTCGAATGTCGTCGAGACTAATGAGCGTGGGCAGTGCACCCTGTTGCGCCGCCTGAATTTCTCCAAATTCCTCCCGCAGCTCCGGCGGGACCCATGCCATGTCAACGGCGCGGAAGATATCCTCTTCCGTCTCCCCGCCGACCCGCTCGCCCTCTTCCTGCGACAGATCTTCAGCCTTCTTCCCCTTGGGGACGCGGAAGACACCGTATTCGTTAATGCGCAAGCCGCGCTCCACGCCGAGCTTACGGACGGCCACGTTGTGCGCCTGGGAGCCGGTAAAGTAGTGCAGTGCTGCCCCATAGGAGCGGCGTGGGACGATACGCAGATCCACCTGCAGTCCCGACCGCAGTACCATGGTGGCGCGCGTCGTGCCCGCCATCTCCACATGCTCGACCTCGGGGTATGACTGGAAGTGTTGTATGAGCGGTGGCGGATTTTCGCAGGTGGCAAGAAGGTCAATATCGCCCACCGTCTCTTTGCGGCGCCGGTAGCTCCCCGCCACATCTAGCGTCTCGATGTCCGGCCCTGCACGCAGATATTGCAGGAGGGGCTGGATCAACTGGTCAGCATCCGCGAGCAGAAAACGCTGCATGTTCTGGGCTGACTGGGAGATGGCACGGCGGAGGTTCTCAACGGTCTTTTGACCAAAACCGGGCAACGCTTCGACCCGACCGGTCTCGATGGCTGCCGCAAGCTCCGACACCGTGGTAATGCCGAGTGCATCGTAAAGCTTCCTGGCCTTCTTTGGTCCGAGTTTTTCAAGCCGCATGAGCTCGGTCAACGTCTCTGGAAACTCCTGACCCATCTGCCTGAGCACCGTAAGGCTGCCCGTTTCAACAATCTCCTTGAGATGAGTAGCCATACTCGTCCCGATCCCGGGCAGCTTGGTCAAATCCTCTCCAGCCTCGGCGAGCTGGGTCACCGGGCGCGAGAGTCCAGCAACGGTCTGCGCAGCTTTGCGATAGGACCGCACATGAAAAGGGTTGTCGTCGCGGATCTCCAACAGATCAGCATATTCCTCGAGTATACGGGCGATCTCGACGTTTTCCATCCTTTGTACCTCCTTAGATCTCTAGGCGTGATCGCCCCTCCCGCCGCCGCTCTCCTTCCGCTAACTTTTCTCCCTCTTTCCTACAGGGTGGCAAGATCTGTGCCACAGTTCCTCCTGAGCATACCTATGCGTATGCCCTTCCAGAAGCAAAGCCCCCTCAGGCATGGGATTTGCACCTGGCCGTGATGTGCCTCAGGAACCAATCGGTAGAGACAAGAGGGGCACGATAACGACACTAATCCACGCCACAACGCATACTATGGCATTAAGCAGGCAAGAAAGGGGGCCTGTATGGCTCAGAGCATTCGTGACGTCATGACTACTCACCCCGTGACGCTACCAGCAACGTCTTCCGTCGTCGATGCAGCACGTGCTATGCATGACTCCGACATCGGCAACGTTATCGTCACCGATAACGGCCACATCTGCGGGATTGTGACGGACCGCGACATCACCATCCGCGGCGTTGCCGAAGAGCGCAACATCGCCCGCCTCAAGTTGGCAGACATCTGCAGTCGGGAACTTGCCACATTGTCACCCCAGGACAGTGTGGAGGATGCGGTACGTCTCATGCGAGAGAAGGCTATTCGTCGTCTGCCGGTTGTTGAAAGCGGCAAACCGGTTGGTGTCGTGTCACTTGGGGATCTAGCTGTGACCCAGGACCATCGCTCAGCGCTGGGTAACATTAGCGCTGCCCCGCCTAACCACTAAGGTCCTCCTCGTCGCTGTCCCACAGGTTCCTATGGGTGGGGCGGCGCCGCAGGGTTTGGCTACCACTGGCCCTCTCTCACATTGAGAAGAGGTTCTCTTGTATTGATAAAGGAGGATTGTATGGCGAATACGTATGATGCGATGCGCACAACAGATGCTTTGGCAGCCCAGGCATCGGCACAGCAAGAACCTAGCAGCGCCGAGGAGTGGTGCGAACGGATGCAGGAAGCAGGGAAGGAGGTGGGCCAGAAAGCTCAGGAGATGGGTCAGAGGGTCCAGGAGCTGACGACCCAGGGGCAAGAGGTTGCCGCGGAGTACTATCAGCAAGGGCGTGAGCACGTACTGGCATGGCAACAGCAACTGCAGACTCAGGTACAAGAGAAACCTCTTCAGACGCTCTTGATAGCGGCAGGTATTGGCCTGCTATTTGGCTTGCTCAGACGGCGGTAACCTTCTGCAAGAACACAGGTTGGGCTCGATGACGAAGGTAGAGACCAGCCTGCATTGGTGAGAAACTATGAACACAAACGGAGCACGGGCTTCTACTGCACCCGGCGAGCAGGAGCCATCCCCACCGGAAGCGCTCCACCGCTTGCAGCAGCAGATCGAAGCATTACAGGCGTACTTCACACATTTTGTGAGCGCCAAAGTCGATGGTTTTCTCTTGTCTGGCCGGCAACTTGCCCTGTGGACTGCGCTCGGGATTATGGGCCTGCTTGCTCTTGCAGGGCTGATCATCACCGCCATTGTCCTGCTGCTCGGCGGGGCTGCAGCCGGACTCGGGCTGCTCTTCGGCGGGCAGCTGTGGCTCGGCCAGGTTGTAGTAGGGGGCGGGCTGTTGAGTCTGCTTGCCCTAAGTATCTTCATTGGTATGCGTACCTGGCAAAACAGGTCGCGTCAGCAAAAGGTGCAACAGTATGACGAACGTCAGCTCCAGCAACGCACCGCATTCGGACGCAATGTTGCCGACCGTGCCACAGAAGACGCGTCAGTACAACACCACAGATGAGGGTGTGTTTCTGACCCAGCAAGCGACTGATGCCAAAACTGCCATGCAGCGCACTCTGGCGGACATGCAGGCAACGGTCAAGGAGGCAGCAGATGTGCGCTGGTGGACGCAGCAGTATCCATGGTATGCCGTGGGAGCAGCAGCAGCGGTCGGGTTTGTCACGGCCTCGCAAGTGCTGGCGCCCGCAGACCATCGCGCGCCGCCAGCGCCACCGCCCCAGGGACAGTCGGCAGGGCGTCCGTCTTGGATGTCGTCGCTGTTTGCGTTAGGGCGCAGTACATTGATGGGCGCTCTTGTGGAAGCTATGCAGGCAAGCAGTCAACACTCAAAACGTGCCCAGACAGAACAGACACAGGCCCACACTGACGTAGGCTAGAAAGAGAGATGAGGAAGAAGAACACGCCCTGAGATAACCCCGAAGGAGCGCTGATATACAGCGCTCCTTCGGGCAGTGTCGGAGCCACCAGCTCATGTGCTTTTGGTAGGCTCGACAAAACTGATGGTACGGCGTTTCGCTGGGTCGCCGTGGCGTACGAGCTTGAGGGTCAGGTGTGTTGTAAGTAGATGCGCCAGGACTTTACAGTCGTTATTATGATCATCCTGGCCATACAGCACGAGCAAATGCGGTTCGAGGTAACCAATTCTGGACACCAGAATTGGCTCATGACCCTGAGCAGTATAGTATACCTCTAATTGCTCACCATCACGCAGTTCGTTTTGTGTGATCTCAATTTGCTGCCGAAGCGTCCTGAAGAAATCGTCGGCAAGTTCGCTATACGCTCTTTTGAGATGGTCTAATGGGGAAACGAGACCTTGCAAGAGGTGCTCGAATTGTTCATACATGGGCGACTCCTTTATGCCAGAGAGAACTGCCGACTCGCAGGTACCGCCTGGCTCCAGTGCAGCGACTGGCCAAGCGAGGAAAACCGACCTAACGCAGCTCCAGGAGAAACGGCAGGCCGGCCATGATCACACATGCCATGACCGGCCTGGTTCTACGCCCTTTTTAGGCTTCTCATACACGCGTTCGTCCCCTCGTCACTCCCATAATCAAGGAAATGACGAAGATAATGAGGAAGACGAAAAACAGCAGCTTAGCAATCCCTACTGCCGTGCCAGCAATGCCTCCAAAGCCCAATACCGCGGCAATAAGCGCAATGACTAGAAAAAACACCGCCCAACTTAACATAGCTTCTTCTCCTTCTCAAGCTACCTCGCCACACTTCGGCAGAGGCTACTCCACATTGCATACCCTTTAAGACATGGTTTAGAGCTGTTCTTTATCTGTAGTCAAGCATGAACCTAACTATCTCATGTGCTTGTCAAGAGCTCTTAGATCTGTGTAGGCAAGATCCATGCCATTTCTTGTCTGGCCTACTATTCCTGTCTCTGAGGCAAGATAAGGGAGCGTAGGGCTCACGGTCAACGTGGACTCACTCCCCTTTCTCTCAAAGTGAGATGTTAATCATCTCACTTTAATATGCGTACCTGATCCAACCTCAGCATGCAGTACGCCGCATAAGATAGAAAACGTAGTTGTCCAAGCACTCAATCAGAGGATCTCTTTGGGCCATTGCACCCCCTCCAAAAGACAAAGAAGCCAAGAACTAACGACCTTTATGAGCTGCAAGCACACTCATGTGCCCTGGTACAATCCTTGCACACCACGAAATTGCGGACCCAGGGGAGTGCAATTCACGAAGACGAGAAAAAGAGCCTTCATGATGCGGAGGAGATGTGCACATGGCTGAAGATAGGCACATTTATGGGGAAGTCCAGAGCCCGACTTCCCTCAAACAGGTGTTTCGAGCGATCCGCCGAGATGTGAAGCAGGCTCAAGCGCGTCCGGATCTTACCGAACTCTACAAACGGGCGGGTTACCTCATTACGCTCACCCATGTCCCCTCAACAGTATGGTTAGGCTGCTACACCCTCCTCTGCCTCCCCCTCGTGTGGCTCAGTAGTGCTGCCCAGGCCGCCACCCCGGAACATATCTTTGCTCGGGCGGCTCCGAGCGTAGTGGTCGTGGAGGTATTGGATGCCCAGGGGAAGGTTGCTGCCCAGGGGAGTGGCGTAGTCACTGGCCCAGGGATGGTGGTCACCGCCTGCCATGTGGCGCAAGCCGGCCCGCGCCTCCGGGTCTGGCACGCGCACACCCCGTTTGTGGCGACCGTAAGCTACGCTGTCCCCGAGCGCGACCTGTGCCAGGTGCGCACACCGCGGCTGCAGGCACCGTCTGCAGCACCAGGCTCCATGAAAACCCTCGCTGTCGGCCAGCCAGTCTATATCATCAGCGCCCCTCATGGGCTGGAGCTGACCTTTACAGCGGGAATCATTTCTGCGCTGCGTCCTGCCCTCGGGTCCTACTTGATCCAGACAGACGCCGCGGTCGCGCCTGGCTCGAGTGGGGGCGGCCTGTTTGATCGCGCCGGACGTCTGATTGGGATGCCGTCCTTTCAGTTGCTAGAGGGCCAACGGCTCAACTTTGCCCTCCCCGTGGATTGGATCCTGGACATCGCGCAGTGGTCCACCCGCAAGACGGAGTATGTGCCGTCATCTGGTGCCACTCCACTAGATTGGGAGCAGCGCGCCGCGGTACTGCGCACCAAAAAAGACTGGCCGGGGCTCATGAGACTCGGGCGACTGTGGCTGAGAGGCGAACCGGAGAACATAGTGGCGTGGGAGACACTGGGCGAGGCGTATAGCCATCTCGGCCAGCATAGCAAAGCCCTCGCTGCACGGCGTAAGGTGGTTTATAGTCAGCCGGAGAATGCCGAGGCCTGGTATAATCTCGGGGAAACTTATAGCGAGCTCGGGCACCATCGCAAAGCCCGGGTCGCCTTCCAGAAGGCGTTCCAGCTGCGCCCTCTGCCTCCATCTGGGACATTGGTGGGGAACTTCGACGATATCCAGCACAGGCGCTAACGACCTGCTGTGTTCACAGCCACGCGTGAGGCGTTTGGCGAGGCAGTCCGAGAGGTCTACCTCGACCCCGTGATGCACTATCTGCACCACGGGGGAACCAACACCTTTGACATTCCGGCATGAATATTGTCTATCTTGTGGACGCTTCCGCCTGCATTGGCTATGCCGAGCAGCGGTTATGCCCCGGCGCTGCTAGCCTGTCTTCCGCTATGCACCGACGGTCTTACCAGCGTCTGATTGTCCAGGGACTTCGTCACCAAAATACAGCCGCTGCGGCGCCCCATTGGTATGAGGTTCGACGGCGAAGAGCAAATCAGCGAGTTCCTCCGCATGTTCCTCTTCTTTGGTCAGAATCTCTTCCATCATAAGACGCGAGGTCGGATCTTGCTCACCGAAGTACTTGACGATCTCACGATACGTCTCAATGGCAATGCGCTCGGCCACGAGGTCTTCACGAATCATATCGGCTAAAGAGGTGCCCTCTTGATAGTCGCTATGACTCGCTTTGGCAATCACCGCTGGATTCATCTCAGGCTTGCCGCCGAGTTGCTTAATACGCTTGGCAATTCTATCGGCGTGCTCCTGCTCCTCTTGCGCGTGCTTGAGGAACTCAGCCGCCACGCCAGCCGAATGAATCCCCGTAGCCATAAAGTAATGAAACTTATAGCGCAGCACACAGACGAGTTCGGTGGCAAGCGACTCATTCAGAATACTGATGGCCTGCGCACGGTCCAGCTTATAGTCTTTGGTCACCGCACCGCTGGCGATCTGTTGACGTGCTCTCGCCCTAATTTCTTCGATATTTTTCAGGAACTGCATAGTTACTTCCTCTCCTTCTCGATGAACGACTGTTTGAGGCGCCAGACACTCTCAGGATACTGCGTCTGCAACTGGCCCCAGTTCTTCAGGAGGTCAGACGCCTCGTGACTGGATTTATAGAGCGACACAGCCAAAAAGTACTGTGCTTCGGGGGCTACCACTTGTGGTCTATGGCAGCCTGCGCGCAGGCTGCCTTCAAATCATGGCTCCAGTGAATCGTCGTCATACATCTCTCCTTACAAGGTGCAAGATACTTTGCAAATGCACAGAGCATCACGTTGCACATTATCAAGTAGTGGGTGCAAGAATTAGACCAGACGCGCATCAGACACAGTTTACGTCCCTGCCTTGCCATGGCCGAAGATCACTAAGCGTTTTGCCATGCTGATGACAGCGCGATTTGTCCCTATACCGCTCATATTGAGAGAGGGTTCTCACGTTGAGAGAGTAAAGCAAACCGGTACAAGCCTCTGTTATACACGCCAGCAAGCCATCACCTACAGAGGCAAAAGTGGCACAGAAATTGCCTGTCTATATAGTGAAGTGAAATCGAACCTATAAGGCTTCTCTCCATTAAGGAATATCCTTAAGAGCGCAACATAGAGACAGTCCAGAGAAGGAAACAGCCTATGTCAGAACATACAACAACTATGGCCAGGCCACAGCAGACACAAGCCACCGAGTACCACAGAGCTGTCGATTCTGGTGTCAACGTAGGAGACTTCGAACGTGTGCTCTCGGTGATTGGCGGCGGAGCGCTGGCTCTCTACGGTTTGCGTCGCTCCCTTGGCAATCTGATGCTTATGCTCGGCGGTGGCGCCCTGATTTATCGTGGTCTCACGGGCTATTGCGCGGCATATCAGGCTATGGGAATTACCACTGCGAACCAGGAGCCAAGTCATAGTAGCACGCTCGAAGCCACGATCACTGTGAACAAACCGGCCCCGGAAGTCTATCGTTTCTGGCGCCACCTGGAAAACTATCCACGGTTTATGAAGCATCTGGAGTCGGTGATCAGTATCGGTGAAAAACGCTCACACTGGGTCGCCAGAGGGCCGCTACACATGCCGCTCATCTGGGACGCCGAACTGGTCGAAGAACGAGAAAATACCCTGTTGTCGTGGCGTTCTCTATCAGGCGCAGACGTTGACCATATGGGCACAGTGCGCTTTCGGGAACTACCAAACGGCCGCGGCACCGAGGTGCGACTCAGGCTCGCCTATGCTCTGCCAGGCGGCATGACAGCGGTGGCGCTGGCGAAATTCTTTCAGACCCTCACGGCGGGGCAACTCAAAGAGGATCTACGTCACTTCAAGCAAATTATCGAGGCGGGTGAGACGCCAACAATCGCGAACCAGCCTGCGGCAGCTGCGTCGAGCATGGCGCGCGCTAGGCGCGAGAGAGAGGTAAGAGTATGAAAGCCGTCTGTTGGTATGGCTCGGGCGATGTACGTGTCGAAACGGTGCCGGAGCCCAAGATCCTCAACCCACGGGATGCGATTGTGAAGGTCACCTTAGCGGCGATTTGTGGCTCGGACATCCATCTCTACGACGGGTGTATTCCCACCATGCGCAAGGGGGATATTCTCGGCCACGAATTTATGGGGGAGGTAGTCGAGGTTGGCAGTGAGGTCAAGCTGCTGCGACCAGGTGATCGGGTGGTGGTGCCTTTTACCATTGCCTGTGGCCAATGCTTCTTTTGCACGCGCAAGCTATGGTCGCTCTGCGACAATTCGAACCCGAACGCCTGGATGGCAGAAAAAGTGTATGGTTACTCACCTGCCGGGCTCTTTGGCTACTCGCATATGCTGGGTGGCTATGCGGGAGGACAGGCAGAATACGTGCGGGTGCCCTTTGCCGATGTGGGGCCCATCAAAATTCCCGCCAGCTTACGGGACGAGCAGGTCCTGTTTCTGTCGGATATCTTCCCCACCGGCTACATGGCCGCAGAAAATTGTCACATCCAGCCAGGCGATACCGTGGCCGTCTGGGGTTGTGGACCGGTAGGTCAGTTTGCGATTCGGGGCGCCTACATGCTCGGCGCGGATCAGGTCATTGCCATTGATCGGGTTCCAGAGCGGCTGCAGATGGCTAAAGTGCAGGGGGAGGCCACCGTGCTGGACTATCAGGAGGTCGATATAAGCGAGGCCCTCAAGGATTTGACGGCCGGTCGTGGACCCGATGCCTGCATTGATGCGGTAGGGATGGAAGCGCACGGCACCAGCCTTGATGCCGTATATGACCAGGCAAAAATGGCCCTGTATTTAGCTACCGACCGCCTGCATGCGCTGCGGCAAGCCATTCAGACGTGCCGCAAAGGTGGCACCGTGTCTATTCCGGGTGTCTATGGCGGCTTCCTGGATAAGGTCCCCCTGGGGGCAGCCTTTGCCAAAGGCTTAACTCTGAAGATGGGTCAGACCCATGTGCACCGCTATTTGCATCCCTTGCTGGAGCGCATTGAGCGCGGCGATATTGCTCCGGCATTTGTGATCACGCATCGCCTGCGCCTGGAGGAAGCCCCCCACGGCTATGCCATCTTTCGCGACAAAAAAGATCATTGCATCAAGATTGTCCTCCAGCCATGAGGGATACGGCACTCTAGAGCGCGGCAGCGGTCGCCTCTTGGGCGCTCAAATTGTTGGTGGACAAGGCGCCGGAAAGCGCATCGATGTCCTGGCCACAGCCCTGTGGAACCATATGCGGGTCGATGAGCTCATGCAGCTCGACCTCGCCTATGCCCCGCCCTTTGCTCCCGTGTGGGATCCAGTGCTCATCGCGGCACGCAAAGCCTGGGTGACCAATCAATAGGTCTACAGCTGCCACGCCGCGTTGGGGAAGAAGAGTGTGAAAAGAAAAGGAGAAAACCATGAATAAAGCACTGTTGCTGGTGAGTGGCCTTGGCCTTGGTGCCGGGCTGATGTATATGTTAGACCCTGAGATGGGCAGCCGGCGCCGCACGCTGGCCCGTGTGCAAGCGGAGATGTATCGACGCTGGCCCGATGACCTGGTTGATCACACCAGACGCACCCTTGGTCGGCAGACAGACACTCTGAGCCGGCAGGCGCGCACTCTTGGCCAGCAGACGCGTGGATTTCTCGGACGGCTGGGTATCCCGTTCAAAGAAGAGCGTAGCCCAAGTGAAATATGGCTGGAGCGTGCCCAACACATGGCAGGCAAGCAAGACCTGCTGAAGCTTGGCTGTGTGGGGCTTGGGCTCGGGCTGATGTATATACTCGATCCCACCTCTGGCCAGGAGCGTCGTGCCCTGCTCGGCGACATGGTCAGATCGTATTTGCCCAGTATGGATAATTCCACAAATAAGACGGCACGCCATGCGAATAACCATAACCGTAGCCTGACCTCGGAGAGTCGCACGCGGTACAGGGAGGCTGATGTAGAAGACAGCACTGGAATGGAGAGGCGGATGCGGACGTAGATTGAACATGGGGTCTCTCGGTTGTCCCCCTGGGCGTGACCGTGGAGTAGAAATACATCACGCCCAGGGGTCCATTCTACCTGGTGCAGCGAGAGACTGCTATCGGAGGCCCCTGGCGTTAGGGATAATATGGATAAGGCGGGTATGTATAGCCCGGGCCCCAGTAGGGCGGATATCCATAGTGTTTATACACGTCCCCATAATAGCCCTCGCTCGCATCTTCGTAGATCAGGTCGGGATCATAGGCCGGAGCACCGGCAATGTGCTGGCGTGTCTGGTTCACGTATACCGTGTCCTCCCGGATCCTGATGATCGCTTCGACGGGTAGCAGAAACTTCGTCTCCCCTATACCCAGCAAGCCCCCGGACGCGACCTCTAGAAAGTGGACGCGCTTGTCATGATCATTGATCAGGAGATCATACACTTCGCCAAGCTCCTCGCCATCGCGGTCGACCACCTTGCGGTCGCGAATGTCCTCGGCAGGATCGGCTATGGTAAGCTCGGTATCGCTTAGCCACCTCAAAGTAGCGGTTTTCTCAAGTTGAGCCATGATGTTTCTCACTTCTCTTAGACGAAGAGACCCCCCGTTTGGAGGGCTCGTCAGGACGGCTACTGCCAACTCTCTAGCCCCTTAGCGCCAGAAAATCTGCGCGAATCCATGCCACGAGGCTCTAACTCCCTGTGCAGCTGCGCTCGGTCTACACACTCTGCAGCCGCGTACTCTGTCACTCGTTAGTTGTGCAATACTCTTGCCAGAGGCTCAGACGGAGCGCCTGCGCTTGCCGCGCCGTAGGCTAAACTGCTTAGATGAGGCACAAAATTTGCTCATCAATTGATACAGATCGCATCGATATAAGAAACCATCCTCCTGCATGAGACAGCAGACGAGGGGACATTGCAAGACATCGTCGTGGGCAGTAACCCACATCTCTCGGTTGGGGGTCTAAAGAAGGGTAAGACCATAATAGTGAGAAGCAAATACACTCGCGAAGGAGGAACACATATGATGCGCACATGCACCGCCTTGCTCATTACGAGTACCCTGATTTTGGGGCTCGTGCCTCTGGCCACGGCCGGCGATTCCGGCTCGCCTCCCGTGTCGAGAGGTGTCGTCGCCACGATCACCAGTATTGATGACCATAAGGACATGGCAACCCTGACGACCGAGGAGGGGAACATGTTTGAACTTCCTAAGGAATCGTTGTGGAAGGTGGGCAGCAAGGTCGAATGTGATTTGATAGAAGCGGCACCGCATCCACGGCTTCAGGATTGTCAACCATGGCAATAGCTGAGGAAGCTGGAGCCCTGCCGAAGGCGAAGATGGGTGAGTAACAGCAGCCAGACGAACACCTTCTGGAAGTAGCTCTTGCCCACCAGCCTTTGAAACACAGGTTAAGGACCTCTACCCAGGTCTCATGAGATGCGAAGATACTGGGAGCCATACCTGGGTAGAGCGCCATTTGCGCCTGACGCCATTGAACTGTGAGGCGACTCTTAGCGCCTCTCTACAAGTCTTTCCGCCCGAGAAGACTCTCCACCAGCAGCTTACCCATCGTGCGCCACGAGACACCACAAGCTTGGGCAAAAATTGTGCCATTGTACAAGAGAATTTGGGCCTTGTCCCATGCCCTGGCAGTTTGGTACCCTAGTGGTATCCAGGCAAAATACCTTAGTGGAATTCTGCGTGGTATGGTTGTCGCTGGGAAGCAAAGGGGCGTCTATGATGAAGGAAACGACACACTTCATAGCCCAACTCTTCGAAGAGGATAGCGTCCTGCGCCAGTACGTAGCAGCACTGGAAGTGGAGCTGGCGATCCAGCACGCCGCCCTTGCCATATGCCAGGATACCCTGGAAGAGCAGGGGTTAGTGGAGCACGAACTGCGGCAAGAGCTCGCCGAGCGGGAGGCCGCACAGCAGAACATTGAAGCAGAGCGCGCGCAATACCAGACCTTGTTTGAGTTGGCGCCGGACGGGTACCTGGCGACGAATGCCGCCGGTGTCATGGTCCAGGCAAACTCGGCAGCAGCACGCCTGCTGGGGAGGTCGCAGGCGCGGTTAGTAGGTCTCCCGCTCGCGGGCTTTGTGGCCCCAGAGGCAGTACAAACCTTCTGGACGCTTCTGCGTTCCCTCCGCACAGTCCCCCAACTACAGACCTGCGAGGTGTCCTTCGCTCCCCCACAGACGGCCCCGTTTATCAGCGAAGTGAGCGTCACCGTTCGGGAAGGTGCGCAGTCCGAGGACACGCGATACCATTGGCTCCTACGGGATATCACAGCGCGTAAGGAGGCTGAAGTGGCCTTGCGCCAGGCCATGGCCGAACGTCAGCGCTTGGAACGCGAGGCGCAGCGCGCCCAGCATTTTGCGCTCCTGGGCCGCCTGGCGGCCAGTGTGTCGCATGAGATCCGTAACCCATTGGCAGCTATTGCGTTGTATACCGACCTCTTAGAGGAGACCCTGCAGCAACCCTCGTCAGAGAGCTCACAGGAAATTGCCGAGTCACTCGCTGAGATTAAGACTAACCTGATACGTCTTGATGACCTCATGCAGGATTACCTCTCGCTCGCACGTGTGGCTGCCCTCGAGCGGACGCCCCAGGATGTGGGCGCAGCAGTCCAGACGTGGGTGCAGGAGTGGCAGGGGCTTGCCGCTGCCCGTGGGGTGACACTCCGCCTGCAAGGTCTGGAGGAGCTGGCATGGGTGGCGGTGCATGCGAACTCGCTCCGGCGCGCCCTCCTCAACCTGGTACAGAACGCCTTGGACGCCATGCCCCAGGGTGGGACACTCACCCTGGTTGGCCAGAGCACTGCTACCCACGTACAACTCCAGGTCCGGGATACGGGGAAGGGCATGCCGGCTGAGCAGCTGACGCAAGTCTTTGAGCCCCTGTACACGACCAAGGACGGGGGGACAGGCTTGGGCCTCTATATTGTGCAGGAGATTGTGACGGCGCATGGGGGCCGCGTGACCGTGGAGAGTGTCGAGGGGCAAGGCACGACCTTTTCTCTTACACTGCCGGTCGACACACATGTTATCTTGCAGACGAGTAACGAGGTGTCTGCGAGATAGGGTTATAGAAGGATACTGCAGCCCTCTTGAGCACCTTTGGGTTCTTACCCTGGAGGCATCCCACCCTTGACCATGAGACGAGGGTCGAGCAGTTGCTCCAGTTCTGCGGTACTCAGGGTGGTCCTTTCAGCCGCTACATCCCTGATCAGACGACCTTCAGTGGAGGCTTGCTTGGCAATCTGAGTTGCACAGTCATACCCAATCACCGGTGTCAGCGCAGTCACCAGGAGCGGGTTCTTGGCCACCGCTTCAAGCATGCGCTCGGCGTTGATGGTCATCTCGGCAATGGCCTTGTCGGCGAAAAGCTGGGCAGCATGCGCCAGCAGCGTAAGAGACTGCAGCAGGTTGTGGGCGATCAGGGGTAGCATGCTATTGAGTTCAAAGTTGCCGTGCTGATTGCCAAGCGTGATGGCTAAATCATTACCCATGACCTGCACTGCCGCCATCATGACCGCTTCGCAGATCACTGGATTGACTTTTCCTGGCATAATACTCGATCCGGGCTGCAGGGTGGGCAGCGTCACTTCCCCAAGACCCGCAATCGGCCCGCTGTTCATCCAGCGTAGATCATTGGCAATCTTGAGGAGCGCTGCGGCCGTCGTTTTGAGATGGCCGCTCAATTCGGTTGCCGTGTCCATCGACGCCTGCGCCGCAAAGTGGTTGTCCGTCTCAACGAAGGCGACTCCAGTCATGGTCGCGAGTGCCGCAGCGACGCGCCGACCAAACTCGGGATGAGTGTTGAGGCTCGTCCCCACGGCCGTGCCGCCGATTGCCAGCCTGGCCAGGCGCCCCAGACAGCCCTCGATACGCTCGGCGGCTTGCTCGATCTGCGCGGCCCAGCCGCTCATCTCCTGCGCCAGACTGATGGGTACAGCGTCCATAAGATGGGTCCGGCCGGTTTTGATCGTCTGGGTATGCGCGCTCGCGCGTGTGTGGATCGTGGTCACCAGGTGACGCAACGCTGGCAGCAGGGACTGCGATACTTCAAGGTGCGCGCTCACGTGGATGGCCGTAGGGATCACGTCATTTGACGACTGCCCTAAGTTGACGTCGTCATTAGGATGAATGGGCGTCTCACGAGCGTTGTCCCCCCAGAGCTGCATGGCCCGCCGCGCAATAACCTCATTGGCGTTCATGTTGGTCGAAGTCCCCGAGCCGGTCTGAAAGACATCAATGGGGAAGTGCACGTCGTGGACGCCATGCGCCACTTCGTCGGCCGCCTGGGCAATCGCCTGGGCGCGCTTCGTCTCTAACAATCCTAAGGCAGCGTTCACCTGCGCTGCGGCTTTTTTGATCAGGCCCAGCGCCTGGATGAAAGACACTGGGAGGCGTATCCCGCTTATGGGAAAGTTGTTGACGGCACGTTGGGTCTGGGCGCCATAGAGCGCCGTGGCCGGCACGCGGACTTCACCAAGAGCATCGCGCTCAATGCGGTCTGTGCGCATACTACTTTCTCTCCTTCTCAGGATGAGCCTTACCCCTCTCAGAATGAGAGAGTTTAGAGGATCGGCAAAGCGCAGTAGGAAGAATAAAGGCGAGCTGATCAAGGCAATCCACGCACACCAGGAGCCTGGCAGGATATGCTGAGGTCAGCCTGCCTCTGCGGTGCCTCTGCTTGGTTCTTGTAAGGCTTGTGCCACAACTCGTCTCACCTCGGCGGCG
>Ga0137374_10005430_pt1 | contig 15149 bp, 15 predicted proteins | sample SagtaG_20_FD_104811 | JGI IMG/M metagenome (GOLD analysis project Ga0137374, IMG submission 104811) | Vadose zone soil microbial communities from Sagehorn Ranch, Mendocino, California, USA - Sage1_R_100_16 metaG | ecosystem: Environmental > Terrestrial > Soil > Vadose zone | place: USA...
AGTCGAGCCACAGGCTCGCTCCAGTCACTAATGAAACCGAACCGGAAGGACCGGGCTCGGCGCACCCTACGGCGGGTCATCTCCACGGTGGGGGATTTCCCGAGGGGGACCTTAGATGTCTCTTATGGACGGCTGCCTCTCGGCGTTCGAGGTGTGCCGACCCGGGCTGTTCCCGGCCCGCGCGGAAAGCCGATTCATCGCGGCAAGCGCGCAACGAAGGGAACCGAGAACAGCCCGGGCGGTCGCTGGGGAGGCCGGCACTTCCGGCGGAGCCGGCGAGTGGAGGCGGAGTCAGCGAATGCGAGCCGGAGCGAGCTGTGCCGGCCGACCGTAGGCGACCCCCCGGGCGCCCCGCACAACCTCTGGAGCAGGGCGCCGGGTGGCAAAGACTCTCGAGCAAGCAAAACGGGCACCCCCATGGCAGGGCGCCCGTCAAGCTACTCGGACGCGCCTACGCGGGCAGGTTCGCCTTGATCCAGGCGTCGAGCTCGGGGCCGGACTCGAAGCTCGTGATCAGCGCGTAGCGCGGCTTGTCCCCCGGGTGGTACACGGCGTGGTGGAGGCGCTCGGTGTCGACCACGAACTGGGCGTACTTCGGGCACGGGATGTGGCTCTCCGTAGCCGGGTCGTCCTTGTTGTCGCGGACGATCATGTAGGAGTCCGGGTCGTCGGTGAGGTTCAGCCAGGAGCGCACGACCCAGCCCTCGCCGTCCGGGTTCATCCGGTTGTTGTCGTCGAGGTGGAGGAACTTGTTCGCGACCTCCTCCTCGCTGGTGGATGGCTCGAGCTTGATGATCCGGACGCGGCCGAATCGCGCGCCGACCGACTCGACCCATTTCTTCAGCGTGGGGGCCTTCTCGATGTTCAAGGTCCACACGCCGTCCTTGTCGGGCTTGCCGAACTCCCAGAACCCGCGGGCGTCGTCGTCCCCGTTCGCGGAGGCGAGGACGGCGAAGTTCGTGTCGCCGCCCGACTTCCAGTCCAGGTACGTGAGCTGCTCCCACTCGGACGAGTCGATCTCGCCCTCGTACGGCTTCAGGATCGCGAAGCCCTTCTCCTCGAGAACGTCGAGCTTGGGGTGGTCGGCCATGGCGAACTCCTCCGGTAGATCGGGGTCCGCGGGAGTATATCGACTGCCACCGGCTAGAACCGGTTCCACCGGCAGCTTCTTCGACGGCACAGTCTCCGCCTGGGCGCCCGAAGTTGTCTTCAATCTCACACAGCCGAGCTCCCAACCGGTCGTCACATGTTCGTCGCATGGCTTCTGTAACCGGGCGGGGCTTCAGTGTGTCGAACAAGCAATGCAGCCGCACGCGACTGGCGGGGTGCAGTAGCCGTGCGCGTCGCGGTCCTGTTCCCCGGCCAGGGTTCCCAGTACGCAGGAATGGCCGATCCGTGGTCCAACCACGAGGCCGGCGCTGCCGTGCTGTCCGAGCTGTCCGAGGCCTGGGGGCGCGACGTGGTCGAGCTCTGCCGGGACTCCTCCGCCCTCGCCACCACGGAGCTGGTCCAGCCGGCCCTGTTCGCCTGCGACCTCGCGGCGTTCCGGGTGCTGAAGGCGGAGGGGGCGCGCTTCGATGCGGCCGCCGGGCATTCGCTCGGCGAGTTCGTCGCGCTGGTCGCCGCCGGCGTGCTGGGGCCCGTCGACGCCTTCCGGATCGTGCTCACCCGCGGCGCGGCCATGCAGGAGGCCTCCGACGCGACGCCGTCCGGCATGACCGCCATCATCGGCCTCTCGCCGGAGGACGCGGCCGAGGTGTGCCGAGTCGCCGGGCGGGGCGACGTGCTCGAGGTGGCCAACGAGAACGCCCCGAAGCAGATCGTGCTCTCGGGGTCGATCGCGGCGGTGGAGCGGGCCGAGGAGGCCGCCCGGTCGAATGGCGCCAAGGCCATCCGGCTGAAGGTGGCTGGGGCGTTCCACTCGCCGCTCATGCGGCCGGCGCTCGACCCCCTGCGCGATGCCCTGTCGCGCGCGACGTTCCACCGGCCCGTCATGGCGCTCGCCCCCAACGTCAGCGGCCGGGTCACTCGGGAGGCCTCGGCGCTGCGGGACCTGTTGTCGCGACACATCGTGTCGCCGGTCCGGTGGGAGCGCTCGATGCGGGCGCTCGCCCAGGCCGGCATCGACACGTTCGTGGAGGCCGGGCCCGGCGACGTGCTCTCGAAGCTGGTCCGCCGGGCCGTCCCCGGTGTGACCGCCGTCGCCGTGGGCTCGCCGGAGGCCGCCGCCGAGTTCGCCAGTTCCTCGCCCGCCCTGTCCAAGGAGAGCGCATGAGCACCGCCATCGAGCACGTCGGCGATAGTGCTGTCGACGTCCGGATCGACCACGGCGAGCGCACCGACATCCCGATCCAGGTGCTGATCACCCCGGTCGGCGGCCGGCTGCGCATCCTGCCGCCCGAGCGGTTCTGGGGCGGCCACGAGCTGGTGGAGGAGGGTCAGGCCGTCGCGGTGGTCGAGCTGGCCGACCGGACCGAGCACCCCGTGTGCTCCACCGTGCGGGGTAGGCTGGGGGCCGTGCTGGGACGAGACGGCGAGTTGGTGACGCCGGGCCAGGCGGTGGCCTGGGTGGAGCGGGAGTGACGCAGGGCCGGGGGCGATTCGCCGCCGTCGCGGCCACCGGCTCCGCGCTCCCCGAGCGCGTCGTTCCGAATTCCTTCTTCGAGTCGCTGGTCGAGACGTCGGACGAGTGGATCGTCGACCGGACCGGCATCCGGGAACGGCGGTTCGCAGGCGACGGCGAGACGACCTCGACCCTGTCGACCGAGGCCGCCCGCCGGGCGCTTGACGCCGCCGGGATGACGCCGGAGCAGCTCGACCTGATCGTGGTGGCCACCGTGACGCCCGATCGCCTGCTGCCCTCGGTCGGCGTGATGGTCCAGGACGCGCTCGAAGTGACCTGCCCGGCGTTCGACATCAATGCCGCGTGCGCCGGGTTCAGCTACGGGACCTCGGTGGCCCGGGCCATGATCGAGTCCGGGGGCGCCGACAACGTGCTGCTGATCGGGGCGGAGACGCTGTCGCGGCGGCTCAACATGAAGGACCGCTCGACGTGCGTGCTGTTCGGCGACGGCGCCGGCTCCGCGTTGTTCGTTCCCTCGGCGGAACCTGGAGTGATGGCGACGAACATCGCCGCCGACGGCCGCGTCGCGAAGCTCCTGACGATCCCGACGGGAGGAACCGCCGAGCCCGACCCCGACGAGCCGGCGATCGACAAGATTGTGATGCAGAGCGGCAAGGACGTGTACAAGCGGGCCGTGGTCGGCATGACCGACGCCTGCCGGTCGCTGATCGAGAAGTCCGGCGTGGCCGCCGAGGACGTGCGGTGGCTCATCCCCCACCAGGCCAACGCCCGGATCATGAAGACGGTCGCGGACCGGCTGGGGTTCGGGACCGACCGGGTGATCTCCGACGTCGAACGCATCGGGAACACGTCGGCGGCGTCGATCCCCATCGCGCTCGACGAGGCCTGGCGGGCCGGACTGGTCCGGCCGGGAGAGCTGGTGCTGATGACGTCGTTCGGCGCCGGCCTGGCGTGGGGCGCATCGCTGATCCGGTGGACGGCGCCGGCGTTCGAGGCTGCGGCATGACCCGCGTGGCGCTGGTGACCGGCGGGTCCCGCGGCATCGGGCGGGCCTGCGCGCTCGCCCTGGCCGACGCCGGGTGGGCCGTCGCCGTCGGGTTCCGCTCAGCCGAGGGCGAGGCCAAGGACGTCGTCCACAGCATCGAGGAGGCCGGGAGTTCGGCCGTGATGCTCGCCCTCGACACCGCCGACGAGGCCCGCATCACTCAGGCCTTCAAGGAGGCCGCGGACGCACTCGGGCCGGTGACCGGCCTCGTCAACAACGCAGGAACCAGCCGCGACGGCCTCGCCCTGAGGTACCCGACCGAGGAGTTCGACCGGACCATGTCGGTCAACGCGCGCGGCACGTTCCTGTGCTCGCGGGCTGCGCTCCGATCGATGCTCCGCGAGCGGTTCGGCAGGATCGTGAACATGTCGTCCGCTGTCGCGCTGAACGGGAATCCGGGCCAGTCCGCCTACGCCGCGTCGAAGGCCGCTGTGGTGGGCATGACCCGAGCGCTCGCGCGCGAGGTTGGCGCCCGCGGCATCACGGTGAACGCCGTGTGCCCCGGGCTGATCTCGACCGACCTGACCGACGCGCTCCCGGTGGAGTCCCGCAAGTACCTGCTGGACCGGACGCCCGCCGGGCGGCCGGGGACGCCGGAGGAGGTGGCGGCCCTCGTCCGGTTCCTGATGAGCGACGAGGCCGCGTACGTGAACGGGGCGGTGCTCACCGTGGACGGTGGGCTGACCGCGTAGGTGAGGGACCGGCCGCGTGGCCGGTACCCTGAGGGGGGAAGGAGGAACGAATGGACCGGAACGAGATCGAGACCAAGGTGCGCAAGGTGCTCGCCGAGCAGCTGGCTGTGGACGAGGGCCAGGTGACCCCCGAGGCCAGGTTCGCCGAGGACCTCAACGCCGACTCGCTCGACCTCACCGAGGCCGTGCTGGCCCTCGAGGACGAGATGGGGATCGAGATCCCCGAGGACGAGATGGAGAAGGTCAAGACGGTCGGGCAGGCCGTCGACCTGGTGGCCACCAAGCTCGGGGTCGCGGCCTAGCCGCGCCGGCCATCCGCGTCCGTCGCGACCGCCCTCCTGGATGACATGACCGAGCAGCCGCAGCGCCGCCGTGTCGTCGTCACGGGCATCGGCCCGGTGACGCCGGTCGGCATCGGCGTCGACGACTTCTGGAAGGGCCTGCGGACCGGCCGGAACGGGGTCGCCCGAATCGAGCGGTTCGACCCGTCCGACCTTCCCGTGCAGCTCGCCGGGGAGGTCAAGGACTTCCAGCCCACCGACTACCTGGAGCCCAAGGAGGCCAAGCGCACCGATCGCGCCGTGCACCTGGCCGTGTCGGCAGCGCACCTCGCGTACGAGGACGCCGGCAAGCCCGAGATCGGCGGCGAGCGGACCGGCGTGGTCATCGCGACCGGCGTCGGCGGGATCGAGACGCTGCTGCAGCAGCACAAGGTGCTCCTGGAACGCGGGCCCGGCCGGGTCAGCGCGTTCATGGTCCCCGGGCTCATGGCGAACGCCAGCGCGGGACACGTCGCCATGCACCTCGGGCTCACCGGCCCGAACATGTGCATCGTCACGGCATGCGCGGCCGGGGCGCACGCGGTGGGCGAGGCGTACCGGATGGTGCGCGACGGGCTGATCGACGTGGCGCTCGCCGGGGGGACCGAGGCGGCGATCCTTCCCCTGTGCATCGCCGCGTTCGCCCAGATGCAGGCGCTGACGAAGAACGCCGACCCCGAGACGGCCAGCCGGCCGTTCGACGCCAACCGCAACGGGTTCGTGCTCAGCGAGGGGGCCTGCGTGCTGGTGCTCGAGTCCGAGGACCACGCCCGGTCCCGCAGCGCCCGGATCTACGGCGAGGTCTCCGGGTACGGGGCGAGCGCGGACGCGTTCCACATCACCCAGCCCGAGCCCAGCGGAACCGGAGCCGCCATCGCCATCCGCGCCGCGCTGCGCGACGCGGGGGCGGCGTCCGAGGACGTGGGCTACATCAACGCGCACGGCACCTCTACGCAGCTCAACGACGCCGCCGAGACGGCCGCCATCAAGGCCGCGCTGGGCGAGGACGTAGCCCGGAGGGTGCCGGTCTCCTCCACGAAGTCGATGACCGGGCACCTGCTGGGGGCCGCCGGGGCCGCCGAGGCCGCCACCGTCGCGCTGGCCATCCACGACGGCGTCCTGCCGCCGACCATCCACTTCGCGACGCCGGATCCGGCCTGCGACCTCGACTCCATTCCCAACGAGGCCCGGGAGGCCACCGTCGACCTGGCCCTGTCGAACTCCTTCGGGTTCGGCGGCCAGAACGCCGTCCTGGCGATCCGCCGCACCTCGTAGCGCAGCGGTTGACGGCCGCCGAGGCGGGGTAGTCCGGAACGAGAGACGACTCGAAAGGACCTCGTCATGCCCTCGTTCGGCTACAAGCTGTCCTCGGAGGAGCAGGACGCGCCGTCGCTGGTGCGCTACGCGCGGATGGCCGAGGAGGCCGGGCTCGAGTTCGCGGCGATCTCGGACCACTTCCACCCGTGGGTCGACCGCCAGGGGAACAGCCCGTTCGTGTGGGGCGTGCTCGGCGCGATCGCCGAGGCCACCGAGCGGCTCCGCGTGGGGACCGCGGTGACCTGCCCCACGATCCGCATCCACCCAGCGCTGGTGGCGCAGGCCGTCGCGACGGCCGAGCAGTTGATGCCCGGGCGGTTCTTCCTCGGCTTGGGGAGCGGGGAGAACCTCAACGAGCACATCCTGGGCGATCGGTGGCCGCCCACCGCCGAGCGGCGGGACATGCTGGCCGAGGCCGTTGAGGTCATGCGGAAGCTGTGGGGGGGCGGGAACGTCACCCACCGCGGGACGTACTTCAGGGTCCAGGACGCGAGGGTCTACTCGCTCCCGGAGCGTCCGCCGCCGATCTACCTGGCCGCGAGCGGGAAGCGGGCCGCCAGGCTGGCCGGGGAGGTCGCCGACGGCCTCATCGGGCTGGCCCCCGACCCCGACCTCCTGACGACGTTCGAGCATGCCGGTGGCGTCGGGAAGCCGAAGCTCGCCGAGATCAACCTGTGCTGGGCCCGCGACGAGGCGGACGCGGTGAAGACCACGCTGGAGTGGTGGCCGAACGCGCTGGTGGCCGGCGAGCTGGTGGCCGAGTTGCCGCTCCCCCGCCACTTCGAGCAGGCCGCGCAGATGATCACCGAGGACGACGTGCGGCAGAAGCTCGTCATGGGAGCCGACCCCGAGCGGCACCTCGAGGTGATCCAGACCTACCTGGACGCCGGGTTCGATCACGTCTGGATCCACCAGATCGGCCCCGACCAGGAGGGCTTCTTCGAGTTCTACGCGACCGAGATCCTGCCGAAGCTCCGCTCAGGTTAGGGCCCGAAGAACAGCTTCAGCTCGCGTTCGGCGGACTCCGGGGAGTCGCTGCCGTGCACGGCGTTCTCGCCGATCAGCGTGGCGAAGTCGCCGCGGATCGTGCCCGGCGGGGCCTCGATCGGGTCGGTCGGGCCCATGAGGGCTCTGAGCGCCGTGATGGCCTCGTCGCCGCTGACCTTCGCCACGACGACGTCGCCGCTGGTGATGAAGTCGACCAGCTCGCGGAAGAACGGCTTCTCGCGGTGCTCGCCGTAGTGCTCCTCGGCAGTCCCGCGGTCGATGCGGATGAGCTTGAGCTCCTCGATCCGCAGCCCCTTGTCCTCCACGCGGCGGAGGATCTCGCCGATCAGGCCGCGCCGGACCGCGTCCGGCTTGACGATGAGCAGGGTGGAACGTTCGGTCATGTCTGGGTTCCTCGGAGTTGTTCGGCGAACGCCCGGCGGGCGTCCGCGACAGTGTACAGAGAGCCCGTCACCAGGATGAGGTCGCCCTCTTGGGCCTGCACCCGCGCGTCGGCCAGCGCCTCGTCCACCGACGGATAGGTTTTCGCCGGAACACCGGCCGCGACGAGCGCGGTCTCGACGACCTCGGCCGTCGCGCTGCGGCGGCTGGAGTTCCGCGTGGCGTAGGCGGCGTCGGCGAGCGGCGCCACCGCGGCCACGATGCCGTCGACGTCCTTGTTCGACGACACCGCGATCACCAGGTGGACCCGTTCCGCGGCGGAGGCGAAGGCCTCGCGGACGGCGCGGGCCAGGGCCTCGGCTCCGGCCGGGTTGTGCGCGCCGTCGACGACGAGCAGCGGATGCCGGCCCAGGACCTCCAGGCGGCCCGGCGCGGTGAACCCTCCGAGGGCATCCTCGACGGCCTCCTGGGCCAGCTTCCGGTCGACGAACGCCTCGAAGGCCACGACCGCCGCGGCGGCGTTGCGGGCGGTGTGCTCGCCGAACAGGGGCAGCCGGAGCCCCTCGTACGTCCCGAAGAGGCCCCGGACCGAGAGGGACTGTGCGCCGATCCCCTGGATGCGCCCGGCCAGCTCCCAGTCACGGCCCTCGAGCAGCAACTGGCCCTCCATCTCGCGGACCCGGGCCTCGATCACCGTGAGGGCCTCGGCGGGCTGCTCCCGGGCCACTGTGGTCTTCCCCGCCTTGATGATCCCGGCCTTCTCGACGGCCACGTGGCGGACCGTCGGTCCCAGCTCGGGGTGGTCGAGCGCGATCGGCGTGATCACGGCGACGTCGCCGGCGACGAGGTTCGTGGCATCCCACACGCCCCCCATGCCCACCTCGAATACCCCGACGCCGACCGGCTTGTCGGCGAACCACACGTACGCCAGCGCGGTGAGCGTCTCGAAGTAGGTCACCCGCTCCTCGCTCCGGCCGTCCACCTCCCGCAGGAACGGCAGCAGGCGCTCGTATTCCTCGGCGAACTCCTCCTCCGAGATGGGATCGCCGCACAGCTCCAGCCGCTCCGTGACCGACTGCAGGTGGGGCGAGGTGTACGCGCCGGCCGACAGCCCGTGGGCGCAGGCCAGCGCCTCGATCATCCGGGTGGTCGTGGTCTTGCCGTTGGTGCCGGTGACGTGGATCGACGGATAGGTCAGCTCGGGATGGTCAAGCAGATTGACCAATTCGGTGATCCGGGAGAGGTCGGGGACCATGCGCTCGGGCTGGCGCGACTCCAGGTCCGCGATCGCCTCGGCGTAGTCCATGCCCGGTCAGCCGCCGAGCGACTCGAGCAGCCCGATCTGGTCCTCCAGCACCGCCGCCTCCGCCGCCAGGTCCTCGCGCTTGCGCCGCTCCTTCTCGACCGCCTCCGGCGCGGCGCGGGACAGGAAGCTCTCGCCGGCGAGCTTCCGTTCGCTGGCTTCCAGCTTGGACCGCGTGCCCTCGAGACGCTTGCGGCGCAACGAGACCGCCCCGGTCGGCTCGAACCCCTCGGGGATCTTCAGCCGGGCCTCGCGGCCGCTCACCGACAGCCGGACGTAGCGGCCCGTGGGATCGGCCTCGCCCAGCGGCGCCAGCGCGGCGCCGCCCAGCCGCTCGACCGCCTCGCGCAGCGGCTCGAGCTCCTGCTCCAGCCGGTCGCCGACGACCAGCAGGTATCGCCCGGGGCCGATGATCCCGCGGATCCCGCGGACGTTCGCCACCAGCTCCCGGACGAAGTCGAACTCCTCCTCCGCGTCGGAGTCCTGATGCTCGGGGTGTGGCTCCGGCCACGCGGCCACCACGATCGACTCGACGCCCGCCGCCGACCGCTCTCCCCCGAACCGCTGCCAGACCTCCTCGGTGACGAAGGGCATGAACGGGTGGAGCAGGCGCAGCGTCCGCTCCAGCACCCAGGCCAGGACCTCGGAGGCGCGGTGGCGCTCCGGGTCCGTGCCGGTCGCGCGCCGTCGCTTCTCGGCCTCCAGCCCCCAGTCGCAGAGCTCGGACCAGAAGAACCGGTGCAGCGTCTGGGCGGCCTCGTCGAACCGATACGCGTCCATCGCGGCGTTCACTTCGTCGAGGCAGGCCTGATGGCGCGCCAGGACCCATCGCTCGGTCAGCGTCCAGTCCCCGGGTGACGGCAGGTGGGGCTCACCGTCTTCCCGGGGTGCGTACGCCGCCAAGACCTGCCGGGCCCCGTTCCAGATCTTGTTCGCGAAGTTCCGCGCGGCCTCGATGCCCTCGGTGGACAGCGGCAGGTTCTGCTGCTCGGGGCCGGCCATGCGGGCCAGCGCGTAGCGCAGCGCGTCGGCGCCGTACTCCTGGATCATGTCGAGCGGGTCGATCACGTTGCCGAGCGACTTCGACATCTTCCGGCCCTGCGCGTCGCGGACCAGGCCGTGGATCAGGACGTTGCGGAACGGGACGTCGCCGACCAGGTACATCCCGGACATGATCATCCGGGCCACCCACAGGTACAGGATCTCGTAGCCGGTCACGAGCACGGTGGTGGGGTAGTAGAAGTCGAGCTCGGGCGTCTCGTCCGGCCAGCCGAGCGTCGAGAACGGCCACAGCTGCGACGAGAACCAGGTGTCGAGGACGTCCGGGTCCTGCTCCAGGTCGCCGGCGCCGCACTCCGGGCACTCGGTCGGGTCCTCGATCGACGCGAACTCGTGGCCGTTCGGGCAGTACCACACCGGGATGCGGTGGCCCCACCACAGCTGTCGCGAGATGTTCCAGTCGCGCAGGCCGCGCAGCCATTCGAGGTAGGCATTCCTCCACCGCTCGGGGTGAAACCGGATGCGGCCGTCCTCGGACGCCTCGATGGCCGGGGCGCGCAGCCGGTCGACCGCGACGAACCACTGCTTGCCCGACAGCCACGGCTCGATCTCGGAGTGGCACCGGTAGCAGTGCCCGACGGCGTGCCGGAAGGGCCGCTCCTCGGCGATCACCAGGCCCAGGTCACGGAGGCGCTCCGTGACCCGCTTCCGGGCCTCGTACCGGTCGAGACCCCGGAACTCCTCCGGCGCCGTGTCGGCCACGGTGGCGTCGGCGTTCAGGATGTTGAGCCGGGGAAGCCCCGTCCGCTCGGCGATCTCGAAGTCGTTGGGGTCGTGCGCCGGCGTGACCTTCACCGCTCCGGTGCCGAACGACGGGTCGACCGCGGCGTCGGCCACTACGGGCAAGTCCCGGCCGTCGAACGGGTGCCGCACCGTGGCGCCGACCAGCGCGGCATACCGCTCGTCCGATGGATGCACGGCGATGCCCGTGTCCCCCAGCATGGTCTCCACGCGGGTCGTGGCCACGTTCACGTGGCCGCCGCCATCCGACAGCTCGTAGCGGAACGTCACCAGCTCGCCGTCGACCTCCTCGTGCTCGACCTCCGAATCGGACAGCGCGGTCCGGTCGCGGGGGCACCAGTTGATGATCCGCTCGCCGCGGTAGATCAGGCCGTCGTCGAACATCCGAACGAACGCGACGCGCACCGCCCGGGACAGCCCCTCGTCCATGGTGAACCGCAGCCGGTCCCAGTCGCAGGAGCTGCCGAGCGCCTGGACCTGCTCGACGATCCGGCCCCCGTAGCGCTCCTTCCACTGCCACACGCGTTCCAGGAACGCGTCGCGGCCCATCTCCCGGCGGTCCAGGCCCTCCCTGGCCAGCTCCCGCTCCACCACGACCTGGGTGGCGATGCCGGCGTGGTCCGTGCCCGGGAGCCACAGCGCCTCGAACCCCTGCATCCGGGCGCGGCGGGTCAACACGTCCTGCAGCGTGAACGTGAACGCGTGGCCGATGTGCAGTACGCCGGTCACGTTCGGCGGCGGCATCACGATGCAGAACGGCTCAAGCACGGAGCCCGTCGGCTCGGAATGGAAGAGGCCGCGCTCGAGCCAGATCGCGTACCACTTCGCCTCCGTGGCGCGCGGGTCGTACTGGGGCGGCATATCGGTGCGCGGTTCGGTGGTCTCCATCAAGCCTTTCGGTGCCATCGAGGGTTCGGGGAAGGCGGCCGCGCGCGGCCTACCGAGGCCGGCGCGGCACGGCTACGCCGACGGGGTCGTGGAAGCGGCGGTCGGGTCGGCGCATGTCCGGCAATGATAGCGGCCGCCGCCCCACGGACGGCCCCGCGACATGTTTGCCCCTGGTGCCGTGGGGGTCGTGGCGTGTAGGGTCACCGCAGGGGGGATGGAGAGCCACGGGGGAGGTCGGATGCGCCGGTTCGTGATCCTCGGATTCCTCGGTCTGTTCGTGGTGCTGCTGGCCGCGCCCGCCCAGGCCGCGGCGAACCGCCTGGGCAAGATCGTCGTGCTCAACGGCCGCACGACCGTGGCCCAGGGCGAGGTGGCCAGCGTGGTGGTCGTCTTCCACGGCCGCACCATCATCGACGGGCAGGTGAACGGCTCGGTCGTCGTGTTCGACGGCCAGACCCGCATCTCGGGTGACGTCCGGGACAACGTCCTGGTGTTCCGGGGGCGCGTCGACATCACGGAGGGCGCGCACATCGGCGGCGACCTCGTGACGAACGAGACACCGGAGGTCGCGGCCGGCGCGCGGATCGACGGCCAGCGCAAGCACGTGTCGAACCTCCGGTTCGCGTCATACACGTGGGGCGCCCGCTTCCTCGTGTGGCTGGCGTACTCGCTCTCGGTGCTGGTCCTCGGACTGATCATGGTTGCGCTGCTGCCGGGCCCGATGGAATCCGCCGCCCGGGCCGCGCGGAGCATCGGGCCGACGATCGGGTGGGGTTTCGCGCTGCTGTTCGGGCTCCCGATCGCGGCGATCCTGGGGATGGTCACCCTGGTCGGGATCCCGCTCGGCCTGTCGGTGCTGCTGGCGTTGTGGTTCCTGTTCACCGTGGGGTACACGGTCGGCGCGTTCGCCATCGGCCGCTGGATCGTAAAGCCGCCTGCCGGACGGATGAAGGCGTTCCTGGCCGGATGGGGCGTGCTGCGGGTCCTGGCGCTGATCCCCTTCTTCGGCGGACTGGTGTGGACGATCGTGGCGCTGTTCGGCCTGGGAGCCACGGCCGTCGCGGTGTGGCGCTCCCGCCGAGCGGTCCGCGAGGGGACCTCCCCGCCGCCGCCCCCGGCGCCGACCCGTCCCACGTCCCCCGTCCCGCCTCCAGCCCCGGCGGGGTCCTGATGGCCGCCGCGTCGACCGCTCCTGCGGTACGGAAGACACCGTCGCCGCGCCGGAAGAAGATCGTCCGGACGATCCAGATCCTGGTGTCGCTCGGGATCGTCGTCGGGATCTTCGTGGGCATCCTCCCGAAGTTCGCCAACTACTCGGAGGTGTGGGCGACGATCCGGGACCTCACCTGGCTCGAGATCACGACGCTGCTCGCCGTCACGATCCTGAACATCCTCACGTACTGGCCGCAGATGGTCGCCGCGATGCCCGGCCTGACGTTCTGGCAGGCGGGGGTCAACAACCAGTCCTCCACCACGATCGCCAACACCCTTCCGCTGGGCGGCGCCCTGGCCACCGGGGTGAGTTACACGATGTACCGCTCGTGGGGGTTCACGAACTCCGCGATCGTCCTGGAGGCACTCGTCACCGGCATCTGGAACACGTTCATCAAGCTGGCGATGCCGGTCATCGCCCTGGTCGCTCTGGTCGTCACCGGGGCCGCCACCGCCGCACTCCTGGTTCCCACGATCATCGGCGTCGGCGTGCTGAGCGTCGCCGTGATCATGTTCGGGATGATCCTCCGCAGCAAGCGCCTGGCCCGCCGGGTGGGCTCGTGGCTCGGCACGATGGTCTCGTGGTTCCGCAAGTTGTTCCGCAAGCCGCCGGTGGACTGGAGCGACGCGGCCGTCAAGTTCCGCCACCAGACGATCGAGCTGGTCGGCCAGCGGTGGCTGGCTCTTACGCTGTCCACGGTGGTCAGCCACACGTGCCTGTACCTGGTGCTGCTGCTGTCGCTCCGCCACGTGGGGGTGTCCGAACAGGAGATCACCTGGGCGCAGGTGCTCGGCGTCTTCGCGTTCATCCGCCTGATCTCCGCGCTGCCGATCACGCCGGGCGGTGTCGGATTGGTCGAGTTCGGCTACATCGGCGCGCTGTACGTCGCGGGGCGCAACCGCACGAACGTCCCGCTCGATGTGTTCAAGACCCAGATCGCCGCCGCCGTGCTGCTGTTCCGGGCGCTCACGTTCGGCGCGCAGATACCCCTGGGCGTGCTCACGTACGGAATCTGGCGGATGAAGAAGAGCTGGCGCAAGCCGGTTCCCCACGAGCCGCACGAGCCGGATGCCGCCAGAGCGCCCGGGCTGGAGCCGGTGCCAACTCCGTACACCTAGCCTCGGAGAGGCGGCGACCAGCGGCACGGGCGTGGCGACATCCTGCCTTCGCCGGGCCTCCTCCATCGGCCCCGGCGAACGCTCAATTCGGATGCCGGGGCCGCATCGTGACGAAGATGAGCGCGAGGAGCTGGGAGGCGACGACCACAAGAATGGAGATCCGGAGCACACCCGAATCCGAGGCGTAGCCCGCCAGCAATGCGAGCGCGACGAGGGCGGACCAGCACGTGCTGACCACATTGACCGCGCCGCTGATGCGCATCCTTCGGGACACCTCGTACCCGCGAGCCTGGACCACGTTCACGAGGAGCAGGGCCACGACCACCTGCGCGGCGGTCGTGTAAAACTCCGGATGGCCGATCTGCACCGCTACCGGTATCTCGTTCATGCCTGAGCGATCACGCGAACGTCCCCGGGATCACGGCACCGGTCGCGTTCGTCGGAGGCGAGGCGGCCGGCCGGAGTGCAGCAACGCACCCTAGCCCGGGCAGTCGACGCCGGCGCCGCACAGCTTCTGGCCCATGTCGCGAAGCATCTTCACGCCCTTCGCTCGGGAGAAGAACGTCAGCGCTTCTGTCGCCTCGAGGGCCTGTGTGAACGAAGAGCCCGGGCGGAAGGCGAAGCGGTAGGTCACGCAGCCTCCGGGGAAGGTGTAGAAGCGGTCGCCGGAGAACTCCGGTGGCAGCACGCGGGGCCGCTCGGAGCGCACCGTCCCCGCCTCGTCGGGCTCCACGGGGATGCGGATGGCGCCCGTCGTGTCGCACGTCCGGTCCAGGGTCACGGTGACGGCCCGGAGGCCGGCCCGGTCGGAGTCCAGCCAGAACTCCGAGTGGCCGGATTCGAACCGCTCGCCGCCGAAGGTCCACCCGGCCGGGAACTCGGCGATGCACGGAATCAAGGTCGCCGACGGGACGGACTGCGCGATCAAGGTCAGCACGTCTCCGTGGGTCTTGGGGTCGCAGGTGGGCGTGCTGGGCGGCCCCGTCGACGCGCTGCCGCAGCCCGAGAGCACCAGCGAGGAGGCGAGTATCCCCCCGAGGAGCCTGCCCCTCACAGGGCCCCCGAGCTCAGGTTCTCGAGCAGCAGGCTGAACAGGATCAGCGCACCGAACGCGACACCGACGGTGAGCGCGATGCGCTGGAAGCTCCACCGCTGGATGGCGATCGGGCGGCGCGGCGGCGCGAGCTCGCGGTAGCGCCGGAGCACGTCGCGGCCCTCCTTGCGGAGCTTGCGCATCATCGACTTCGACTGGGAGGGGATGGTGACGCTGCGGGTGGCCGCGAAGGCCTCCCCCAGCTCGTCCACCGTGAAGATCTCGATCGCGCGAGCCCACACGACGTCGGGGTCGGCCCGCAGCCCCAGCACGATCATCATGTTCGCCAGGTCCACCGCCTGCCGCCAGGGTGACGGGCGCAGCTCCCCGAACGCCAGGTCGATCATCACGATTCGACCGTCTCGGACGAGGATGTTGGCGGGCTTC
>Ga0137374_10005432_pt1 | contig 15146 bp, 11 predicted proteins | sample SagtaG_20_FD_104811 | JGI IMG/M metagenome (GOLD analysis project Ga0137374, IMG submission 104811) | Vadose zone soil microbial communities from Sagehorn Ranch, Mendocino, California, USA - Sage1_R_100_16 metaG | ecosystem: Environmental > Terrestrial > Soil > Vadose zone | place: USA...
TCACCTGTAGAGCCATCACCAAAAAATTCGCCGCCGGCGCCTGTGATTGCTTTTCTCGCTTTTTCTATTAATTCTTCCTGACTCCCACTAAAAGCAATCGAAAAATTACATTTTGACATGAGGACATAGTTTTAGGTTGGAGAATTTTATATTTCAAGTTAAGCAAATCATGTTGAATTGAATTTAAAATTTTGAAGGCAAGTCTCTAAATAAACCTGAGAAGTGTGATTTTAAATGATGCCATTTGCAATGCAGATGAAGTGATTGCGACGCAAGGAATGATGCTATAAAAAACAAAAGCTGGTATCATGAAAATCATTGAAATCATTCTTATCATTTTACTGGTGTTTATATTTTGAAACCTCCACATTCCATTCCGGCCCGCTATACACTTTATATTTCTCCGAAAAATTTTGTTGATTCAATGCAAATGAAACATTGAGCAGGCTGTTTACGTAACATAAAGGGTTACCAATGCGAACAGCGGAAAACGTTGTAGTATAAGGCAGCACTCCTTCATACATTTTTTGTTTGTTATAAAAGACAACAACATGTAAACTATCCCCATAGTTTAATGCAAGCTTATCAAAAGTTTTCTTGTCAATATTCGTCCACACATTGCCATATTGAATATCAAGAATTGGAATATTGCCTTTAATAATGCCATTCTCAAAAACAGCCTGTTGATAGTTGATCGCAACAACTTTATTTGGCAATTGCGGACCAACCTCTTCAAACGCAATAACGCCTGCTGCAAGACGTGCACCAGTGTATGCATAAACATCTCTGCCATGAAAAGTATAAGATTCATTTGAATTTTTTAAACGATTCTTTGATTCATCAATCTCTCTAATGGTATCAATACCGAGGCTTTGCGCAACGAGTGTGAGCGTCCCATTATCAGGTGTTACAAAAAAATGATCACTCTTTGTTTTTAATACAACTGATTTTCTTTCCGAACCCACACCCGGATCAACTACTGAAACAAATACGGTTCCTGCGGGCCAGTACTGCGCAGTTTGTTGCAAACGATAAGCAGCTTCCCAAATATTATAAGCAGGTATTTCATGTGTCAGATCAAATAACTTTAAATCTGTTGAAACACCCATAGCAACTCCTTTCATTGCTGAAACCGCTCCATCTTTTAATCCAAAATCAGTTTGAAAAACAACAATTTTATGCTGCGCTGATACGAACAGCGCGAAGAAAAGGCATACAATTATCAGCAGTAATGGTCTTAATTTTTTCATTGCAAATATTTAAGCAAAAAATAATAGTCTGAAGCTTTTTGAGTTTCACCGAATATGGGTAAGCAATAATACAAGTAAATATTTTTTAGTTTCCTTTATTTTACAAAAGCGTTAATTGTTTTTCTGAAACAACAGAAGCTTGTTATTTTAGCGGAATTACTTAATAAAGCACCATGTATTCATTTGAAGAATTAGCACTCGAGTTTAAAAACAAATTTGAAACAAAACATTTTCCCGCTGAGCCTGAAAGTTTGTATGCTTCCTGCGATTATTTTCTTGCACAGGGTGGTAAGAGAGTGAGGCCGGTGATATGTTTGATGGGCAATGAATTATTTGATACAATAAATCCTGATGCCTGGCATGTAGCAACAGCCATTGAATTATTTCACAACTTCACATTGATACATGATGATATTATGGATGCTGCTCCATTACGCCGTGGTGTGCAAACAGTGCATACAAAATATGGTGATAATACAGCATTGCTTGCAGGCGATGTGATGCTTATTGTAGCGTATGATTATTTGAATAAGATCAATGCCAGCTATTTGCGAAGGGTATTATCATTGTTTAATAAAACAGCAAGAGAAGTATGCGAGGGACAACAAATGGATATGGATTTTGAAAAGAAAGAAAATGTTGCGCTAGATGAATATATCCGCATGATTGAATTAAAAACTTCTGTATTGCTCGCAGCCAGTTTACAGATGGGTGCGATACTTGGCGGAGCCAGTGAAGGAAATCGGCAGCATTTGTATGAGTTTGGAAAGAACCTTGGCATCGCATTCCAGGTGCAGGATGATTACCTCGACGCATTTGGCAATCCTGAAAAGTTTGGAAAGGATATTGGTGGTGATATTCGCCAAAATAAAAAAACATTTTTGCTTATTCATGCTTTACAGATTGCTAACGACAAACAGAAAAAAGAATTGCTTGAACTGATGCAGAATAATCATGAAGATAAAGTGCAACGCGTTTTGGAAATTTTTAAAGCATGCAATGTTGATGAATGGGCCTGGAAGCTGAAGCAACAATACATGGATAAAGCAATGCATCATTTGGAAGAAACTGCGGTGGTATCATCAAGGAAAAAACCTTTGATGGAGCTGGCGAATTTTCTGGTGCAAAGAGAACATTAAGTTTTATGTTCTGAGTTCTGTGTTTTGTGTTTTGGCTATAAAAAATATTTCCTACTTTATATGCTTTCACTATTTTAACCTATTAATACAAATCAACTGCATGTCCAACTCACTTTTTCGCACCAAGTCCATAAATAAAATTTTGAAAGACGCCGAAACCATGGCGGAAGATCCCCATGCCGGCGCCAGCTTGAAGCGAGTACTTACCATGCGTGACCTTACTTTCTTTGGTATTGCTGCAATTATTGGTGCAGGCAGTTTCAGCAGTTTAGGCGAAGCAGTTTTTAAAGGCGGGCCGGGTGTTGTGTTCCTGTTTATTATTTGTGCCGTGGCTTGCTCGTTCACTGCGTTGTGCTATGCAGAATTTTCAAGTCGCATTCCTGTTGCCGGCAGCGCTTACACATATGCCTATGCATCCTTTGGTGAATTGTTTGCATGGATAATTGGCTGGGCATTGATTATGGAATATTCCATCGGTAATATCTATGTAGCATTTTCATGGAGCGATTATTTTACCTCATTTCTGCACCGCATTAATGTTCATATTCCTGATTACTTAACATGCAGTTTTCTTGAAGCAAAAAAAGCGGTGTTGAATAATTCCTCAAACAAGGAATTGATCAGTGCATGGAATTCTGCTCCTGTTACCGGCGGTCTCAAAATTATTTTTGATCTGCCCGCAGTTATCATTAATGTGCTTATTACAATACTTGTTTATGTCGGCGTGAAGGAATCAAGAAATTTTAGCAATGTGATGGTGGTGCTGAAACTTTGTATTGTGGTGCTTGTAATTGCAGTAGGCGCTTATTATGTAAACCCTGATAACTGGCATCCTGTAAATAATGCAGGTGTGAAATCCTTTATGCCAAATGGTTTCAGTGGCGTAATGAGCGCCGTGAGTGGCGTGTTCTTTGCTTATATCGGTTTTGATGCAGTGAGCGTAATGGCAGAAGAAAGTAAAAATCCACAAAGGGATTTGCCGCGAAGTATGATTCTTTCATTAGTGATCTGCACCGTTGTTTATATTTTACTTACGTTGGTGCTTACTGGTGTTTTAAACTATAGGCAATTTGAAGGCGTTGGTGATCCGCTTGCAGAAATTTTTGAAGCAAAAAATATTGGCTGGATGCAGTTGCTTGTTTCTGTTGCCGCAGTGGTTGCCATGACGAGTGTGCTGCTTGTATTTCAAATGGGGCAGCCAAGAATCTGGATGTGCATGAGTCGCGATGGCCTTTTACCGCCTGTGTTTGAGCGTATACATCCAAGGTTTCAAACACCATCTTTTTCTACCATCGTTACCGGTTTGATTGTTGGTGTGCCTTTGCTTTTTACCGATAAAACATTTGTACTCGATTTCACCAGTATTGCAACGCTCTTTGCATTTGTGCTTGTATGCGGCGGTGTGTTGCTGATACCAAGAAAAGAAAAAGTAGCGGGGAAATTCAACATGCCTTATATCAATGCAAAAATTATTTTTCCGTTAATGGTGCTTGCTGCAATTATCATTTTACAATTGGCCAACGCAAATTATTTTAAGGGTTTGTTTAACGTCAGTGAGAGCAATGCTTCATCAAATGTTTCCTCAATTATTTTTTGGATAGTGATGATCATTCTTTCAATTACAGCATTTGCGAAAAATCTTTCGCTCATTCCTTTACTCGGTTTATCCACATGTTTGTATTTGCTCACCGGCATGACAGGCAATAACTGGGCATGGTTTAGTTCATGGCTGGTATTGGGTTTGATTGTTTATTTTTCTTACGGATATAGAAAGAGCAGGCTGGCAGTTGCGTAATTTTTTTATGGAGTCAGCATTGCAATACTATTGAGCTTTCGTTGTGTCACTCACTTTTACGCTTTGAACTTTATTCATCTTTTCTCCGATAAAAATTTATAGATCATGTTAACTGCATATTCAAGATTAAAAGAAATACTCCAACAACTTCCTGCAAAGCTCAATGTAATTGATGAAGAAACAGCTTTGCAAAAACCCAATCCAAAAAAATGGAGCAAAAAAGAAATCTTGGGTCATCTCATTGATTCCGCTTCTAACAATCATCAGCGTTTTGTGCGATTGCAAATTGATAATGCAATTGCTTTGCCTAAATATAAACAGGATGAATGGGTGATTGTTGAGCATTGGCAGCAAAAAGAATGGAAAGAAATAATTGCTTTGTGGAAATTATATAATGAGCACATACTGCACATACTTCTATACGCTGATGAAACAAAATTGCAAAACACTATTACACTTGGTGAAGAGAATTACACTTTGCAATTTTTAATTGATGACTACGTAGATCATATGGAGCATCATTTAAAACAAATTTTTCCGGATTAAATATGAGCTATTAATTTTTGAAACTCCCAATACAATTAAACTTGAAAAAGATTATTATCCGTTCGTTGCTGATAATATTCATAGCTGCACTCGCCTGGATAATTCATTACACCTGGGTGTCTTTTCCCATTATAAGTGCTTTTGGTGCAAAAGAAATATGTTCCTGCATGTTTGTCTCTGGTCGCGATAAAACAGATATTGAAAAACAGGACCTGGGAGGTTTGCCTTCATTGCTTGGTCGCTTTGAAGTGAATATAAAGGATTCATCTGTTACGGGTACTGTATGGGGTATGGCAAAGAAAAAAGCGATTTACAGAAAAGGAATTGGTTGCACCGTAATTAACGATCTATCAGAGAAAGAACTACGATCGCAGCTATTTACAATTCCGTCACCTCCGTCTATTAATACGGATGCAATCGCATGGCCTTATGGAGATAAAATTATCGATACAATCCCGGCCGGCTTAGATATGGAGAAGCTGAAAACTGCTATGGACAAGGCTTTTACAGAACCTTATCCGGAAAAAAAACAAAGAACACGCGCTGTACTGGTTGTATATAACAGACAACTTATAGCAGAAAAATATGCTCCCGGCTTTTATCAAAATACAATGATGTATGGTTGGTCTATGGCAAAGAGTATTACATCTGCATTAATTGGTACATTGATTAAACAGGGTAAGCTTGATGTTACAAAACCAGCTCCTGTTCCCGAGTGGAGTGATATAAAAGACCCAAGGCACGCTATTACACTTGAACATTTACTGCAACAAACAAGTGGTCTTGATTTTTTAGAAGATTATACAAAATCCAGTGATGCAACCAAAATGCTCTATAGAGAAGACAATATGGCTGCATTTACAGCAAATCATTCACTTGAATATAAACCCGGAACTGTATTTAACTACTCAAGTGGTAACAGCAATATTCTTGCCCGTATTATAAGACAAACTGTTGGTGAAAAAGATTATGCTGCTTATCCTTTCACCGCATTGTTTTATAAAATTGGTATGTATCATACTCTGCTTGAGCCCGATGCATCCGGCACTTATGTTGGCTCATCTTACATCATGGCAACAGCAAGAGATTATGCAAGATTTGGATTGCTCTATTATAATGATGGTGTATGGAATGGCGAAAGAATTTTACCTCAGGGTTGGGTGAAGCAAACTGCTACATCGCCTGGCTCAAATAAATTTAAAAATTATGGATTCCAGTTTTGGTTAAACGGTTTTCAATCTAATACCTCAACACAACTTTTATTTCCTGATGTGCCTGTTGACATGTTTTATGCTGATGGTTATGCGTATCAGTTTATTTATATCATCCCTTCCAAGAAATTGGTAATCGTGCGTTTGGGATTGACCCTGGATAAATCCTTTGATGAGAATGGATTTTTGAAAAATATTATTGAATCTGTAGAAGGGAGAGAATAAGTGCAAAAGCAATTAGTTTATAGATAAAGATCTAAAGGAGCAGCCTCAGCAAAGAATATCTATCCTAATTTTGCGGAATAAATTTTAAGTAACCAGGATAACAAATTAAGGTTTTTATGAAATTTGAGGTTGGCGATGAAATTATTGTATTACACACAAACGAAGAAGGCAAAGTTGTGGAAATCATTAACGATAAAATGGTGATGATTGAAGTTCGTGGTGTGAAATTTCCATGTTATATTGACCAGATTGATTTTCCCTATTTCAAAAGGTTTACAGAAAAGAAGTTGCAAAAAAAGAAAGAGAAAAAGTTTGTTGATAATATTCCAAAAGAAAAATCAAAATCGGCTGAGGCAAGGGTTTCGGAAGGAGTGTGGCTTTCCTTATTGCCAAAATTTACGATAGATGAATTTGGCGATGAAGTGGTAGAATTATTTAAACTGCATCTTGTAAATAAAACCGGGAGAGGATATAAGTTTATTTACCGGCAATTGTTTTTTGGTGAACCAGATTTTGAATTGAACAACGAGGTAATTGCCTTTCATGATTTTTATCTTAATGATATTTCTTTTCCAAATTTTAATGATAATCCATCTTTTGATTTTGAATTTTCTCTCATCACACCAGACAAAACAAAAGCTGATTTCTTTGAAACATCTTTGAAAATAAGACCAAAACAATTGTTTCAACGCATAGAGGAGATGAGGCAAACAAATGAGCCTACCATAAATTATAAATTATTTGAAGTATACCCTGATAAAACGATAGAAAAAAAACCCCCCTTGTCCGTTCGCGCCGCAAATGAATATGCGGTATATGAAGCAAAAAAGGCGCGAGAGCATTTGGAACAGCCACGCAGTGTAATTGATCTGCACATGGAAAAGCTTACTGATGACTGGCAGCACATGAGCAACTTCGAAATTCTTACTATGCAACTAAAAGAATTTGAAAAGTGGTATGATCTTGCCGTAGCGCATCATCTGCCAAATTTTACAGTGATACATGGTGTAGGCAGTGGTAAATTAAGAGATGAGATACATGAAATATTAAAGACAAAAAAAGAAGTAAAATATTTTATAAATCAATACGATCATCGTTTTGGATATGGCGCTACGGAAATATTTTTTGCCCCCTAGCCCCTAAAGGGGAGAAATAATATTTTGATTCGAAATATTGAACAGGAGTAAGGAATAATACACACAAAAATTCTGTTATGGAATTAACAATACACTATTCATGCAGCATTAAACATGCTTCTTCTTTAAAAAATCTTACAGATGAAGTAAAAGATATTTGTGGGAGTACGGGATGGGAATATCATTTGTGGAATGAAAATAATCTGCAAAAGTTTTCTACAAATGAACATAAAGAGAACTGGAAGCCTGAAGACCTTTATGACATTTCTTTTCGTTGCCTGAGTGTGAACCTTTCTGGCTTACATTTATGATGATCCTGAATGGATTTATTCGGTAAACACCAAAACACAATTTGCAGGGCCGGATGCTCATATATGTTTGGTGAAATTATTGAAACACTTGCAACACAAATATCTTCAGGATGTTTCAGTATACGATGAAGGTGATTACTGGAACACGGACAGCATTGAAGTATTACTACAATAATTCGGCCGTTATGAACAAGCCTTTGCGATGGTTGAAAAATCGTTGAAAGAGTTTAAAGCTGTTGCTGGGGAGACTCCTGAACAAATGGCTGGGCGCCTTGAAGAATTTTTGCAAAAAACAGTTGCGCAACAATGAAGATGCATCAGAATGAATCATTATCATTCAAAATTTCCGTGTGATAAATCGTAAATTTGTAATTGCTTCAAACCCGAACTATCGTCTTCCGTTTTAAACGGAGGAAGGAAAGTCCGGACAGCATAGAGCAACCCACCGGTGAATAGCCGGAGTGCCGATGATTGTGTCTCCACAATCATTGCATATAGATAGTGCCACAGAAAATAACTGTCTTGCTTCAGATGAGACGAGGGTGAAAATGTGAGGTAAGAGCTCACAGCTATTGGTAGTAATATTAATGGCGGGTAAACCTTGGGTGTTGTAATGCCATGTATAGGTTCGTTTGAGGGCTGCTCGTCCTCGATCCGCCTTAGGTGGACACGAACCAGGGTAGGCAGCTACATCCTGGCAGTAATGCCGGGGGCAGATAAATGATAGTGTAGAAACAGAATCCGGCTTATGAGGTTTGTAGTTAATGCCGTTACAGATAAAACTGTAGCGGCATTTTTTTTGAATAATTTTTTTGTTACTGGCTTTATTTATTTATAACATCGCTGGGTGTGCACCAACCATGACGTTCTTTTGTCAATGTAGCAAAGAAAACAAAACGTACAAGAGTCCCGTACATACGGGAACAAAACTTAATAGTGCTACCGACTTCTGGTTCGTGCACAGTATTCTTGAAAAAAATTATTACAAATAAAAAAGGCTGCTTCTTTCGAAACAGCCTTATATAATTTTTTATTGTTACAATTAATTATTCAAACTTCAAATCCAAGCCTAATCCACGCAGTTCATGCACCAATACATTAAATGATTCGGGCACACCGGCTCTTGGAATATTATCGCCTTTAACGATGGCTTCATAAGTTTTTGCACGACCGATGATGTCATCAGATTTAAGCGTGAGCAGTTCCTGCAGAATGTTCGCTGCACCATAAGCTTCAAGTGCCCACACTTCCATTTCACCAAAACGCTGTCCACCAAACTGTGCCTTACCACCAAGCGGTTGCTGTGTGATTAAACTGTATGGACCGATAGAACGGGCATGCATTTTATCATCAACCATGTGGTGCAATTTGATAATATAAATAACACCAACCGTCGCTTTCTGATGGAAGCGTTCTCCTGTTTCACCATCGTAGAGATATGTGTGACCCATTGAAGGAATACCGGCTTTTTCGCAGTATTCAGCGATCTCTTCAACTGTAGCACCATCGAAGATTGGCGTAGAGAAACGAACACCAAGTTTCTGTCCTGTCCAGCCAAGAATCGTTTCATAAATCTGTCCGAGGTTCATACGTGAAGGCACACCCAACGGATTAAGAACAATATCAACCGGAGTTCCGTCTTCCATAAAAGGCATATCTTCTGCCCGAACGATCTTTGCAACGATACCTTTGTTCCCGTGACGACCTGCCATCTTATCTCCTACTTTCAACTTACGTTTCACAGCGAGATAAACTTTGGCAAGCTTCAATACACCGGCTGGTAATTCGTCACCGATTGAGATATTAAATTTCTCTCTCTTGTAACGACCAAGTTCTTCGTTGTATTTAATGTTGTAGTTGTGCAACAATGTATTGATCTGATTATCTATTTCTGTATCACCCGTCCAACCCAGGGGATTTACGTTTTGATAATCTATAGAAGCAAGATTTTTGGCATTGAATTTTGCAGTCTTGCCGATCAGCATTTCACCAAAGTTGTTGGAAACACCGGCAGAACTTTTATCACGAAGCAGTGTTTGCAGTTTGCTTAACAATACTTCTTTCAGATCTTCAACATTCTTTTCGTGAACCTTCTCAACTTTTTCGAGCTGTGCTTTTTCGCGGATTTTTCCGTTCTTGTCTTTCTTTGCACGCTGGAAAAGTTTTTTATCAATCACAACACCTTCTGTTCCATTCGGTGCTTTTAATGAGGCATCTTTTGCATCACCGGCTTTATCACCAAAAATTGCACGCAACAATTTTTCTTCAGGTGTAGGATCAGATTCACCTTTAGGAGTGATCTTACCAATCAATATATCACCTTCACGAACCTGGGCGCCGATGCGAATGATACCATTCTCATCAAGGTCTTTTGTAGCTTCTTCGGATACGTTTGGAATATCGGGAGTTAATTCTTCTTCACCCAATTTTGTATCACGAACTTCGAGCTCATATTCTTCAATATGTATTGAAGTAAATAAATCTTCACGAACAACTTTTTCGCTGATAACAATGGCATCTTCAAAGTTGTAACCTTTCCATGGCATAAATGCTACAGTAAGATTTCTACCCAATGCGAGTTCACCATCTTTCGTAGCGTATCCTTCAGTAAGAAAGTCGCCTCTCTTTACATGCTGTCCTTTTTTAACAGCAGGGCGAAGTATAATAGAAGTTGATTGGTTTGTTTTTATGAATTTGGTGAGCCTGTAAACTCTAAGATCATCTTCGAAACTTATCAAACGATCCAAATCGTTTCTGTTGTAGCGAACATGAATTTCTTTAGAATCAACATATTCTACCAGACCATCACCTTCTGCATGAATCTGGATACGTGCATCTCTTGCAGCTTTTGCTTCAAGGCCTGTACCTACTACAGGAGCTTCAGGACGAATCAAAGGAACAGCCTGGCGCTGCATGTTTGAGCCCATTAATGCACGATTGGCATCATCATGCTCAAGGAACGGAATCAATGAAGCACTTAAACCAACAATCTGGTTAGGCGCCACATCCATATATTCTACTTCTTCTTTTTCAAGTATAGGGAAATCACCTGTTTGACGGCTTACAATTCTTTCTTCCATAAAATTGCCCTTCTCATCTACAACAGAGTTTGACTGTGCGATCTTTGCCGTATCTTCTTCCTCTGCGCTTAAGTAAGTTAATTGCTTCATATCCACTTTACCCTTATTTACTTTATGGTAAGGTGTTTCAATAAAGCCCATGTCGTTAATCTTTGCATGCACGCAAAGTGTAGAGATAAGACCAATATTCGGACCTTCGGGAGTTTCAATTGTACACAAACGACCGTAGTGAGAATAGTGCACGTCACGAACTTCAAAGCCGGCTCTTTCACGGCTTAAGCCACCGGGCCCTAATGCTGAAATACGACGTTTATGTGTGATCTCTGACAATGGATTTGTCTGATCAAGGAATTGTGATAACTGCGATGTGCCAAAGAATGAATTGATCACAGAAGAAAGTGTTCTCGCATTAATCAAATCCACCGGAGTGAAAACTTCATTATCACGCACATTCATTCTTTCACGAATGGTACGCGCCATACGTGCAAGACCAACACCAAACTGTGCATACAATTGCTCACCAACAGTACGAACACGACGATTGCTGAGATGATCAATATCATCAATTTCAGCTTTGCCGTTTGTCAGGCGCACAAGGTATTTGATGATTTCAATTATATCTTCTTTGGTAAGAACTTTTGTGGTAAGCTTTTGCTGAACACCAAGTTTTCGATTGATTTTATAACGACCTACCTCACCAAGATCATAACGTTTATCGCTAAAGAATAATTTATCAATGATGCCACGTGCTGTTTCATTATCGGGAGCATCAGCACCACGCAATTGACGATAGATATGCTGTACCGCTTCAAGTTCACTGTTGGAAGTATCTTTATTCAAAGTGTTGTAGATAATTGCATAATCACCACCTACATCTTCCTTCTGAATGAAAACACTTTTTACATCGAGTTCACTAATAGTTTCAATTGCTTCTTCATCAAGAACGGTATCACGTTCCATTACAATTTCGTTACGCTCGATACTTACAACTTCGCCTGTATCTTCATCAACAAAATCCTCAACCCATGTTCTTAATACGCGGGCTGCAAGTTTTTTACCTATAAATTGTTTAAGGTTTTTCTTATCAGCCTTTACTTCATCGGCCATGCCAAACAGTTCAAGAATATCTTTATCTGTTTCAAAGCCGATAGAACGTAATAATGTTGTTACGGGGAATTTTTTCTTACGGTCAATGTATGCATACATAACATTATTGATGTCTGTAGCAAATTCCATCCATGCACCTTTAAAGGGTATTACTCTTGCTGAATAAATCTTTGTTCCGTTCGGGTGAATAGACTGACCAAAGAATACACCCGGAGAACGGTGCAACTGAGAAACTACCACACGTTCGGCACCATTAATTACGAAAGTGCCACGGGGTGTCATGTAAGGAATGTTTCCAAGGAACACATCCTGCACGATGGTCTGGAAGTCTACGTGTTCCTCATCCTTACAGCTCAAACGAAGTTTGGCTTTTAATGGAACAGCGTAAGTTAACCCTCGCTCCATACACTCTTCTATGGTATAGCGCGGAGGATCAATAAAATAATCAAGAAATTCTAATACGAAAATGTTACGTGTATCTGTTATCGGAAAATTTTCCTTGAAAACCTTGAACAGACCTTCATTGTTACGCTTGTCTGGTGTGGTTTCTAACTGGAAAAAGTCTTTAAAAGATTGTAACTGAATGTCTAAAAGATCTGGCGTTTCAGCAAGGTTTTTTGTTTTTCCAAAGCTGATTCTGCCATTAAGTGTAGTTGATGACATATCTGTATTTAACCGGTTTTACTAAAGAATAAGTGAAGAACACATAGGTTCCCAACTGTTTCGTTTGCTTGCTACGGGGAAATATGGCCATGCCGTAACAAATAATGCTAATTAGCCTAAATTATTAAAGGAGTGCAAAGTTAAGTATAGCTGTCGAAATGTAAAAACAATTTTTTATAAGAATGTTAATAGTTAGCAAATTGTAAATAATTGGATTAAACTCGGAAACGTTGGAATAATCTCAGCACAAATTTGCTATATGAAAAAAAGTGTACCGGTTTTAATTACGTTGCTTTTAGCCATTAGTTTTGTGAGTGAGGCTCAATATTACTATTACGGCAGACCAAGGATGAGAGTAAGAGTTCATCATCAGCCTCCTCCCCGTATGAATCAAAACTATGTGAAACGTCCTCCCTTTCAGCCAACTTTAAATTTTAGTATCGGGTATGGATTTCCCAACCTGGATAAAGATCAGTTCGCAAATTTTTTAGATGCATATAGAGGTACTGCTACACAAAAAGGCCCTATTACAGGCGCAGTAGATTACCAGTTCAGCCGGAATATGAGTATTGGTGTAATGGGCACTTATGGTAAAGTAACCGCTCCCTATTATGATTACAATTCAAACAGTCCTTTTCCTGCTTTTACAGGATCATTAGAGAATTGGAGTGTAATGTTTAATCTTATGAGCTATATGCCAACCTACAGCCGTCAATTGGAACCATATTTAAGAACCGCTATAGGCATTAATGACTGGACGCAAAGTTATCTTGATCCGGATGGTAATAAAGCTGCTGAATTACCTGATCCAACCCAGTTGGCGTACCAGGTATCGCTGGGTACAAGAATTAATTTATCAAAAGGAGCGGGATTTTTTGTGGAAGCCGGTTATGGAAAATATATTTTAAATGGTGGATTAACCTTGAAATTTTAGAAGTTTTTCCCGTAAGAATGAAAACCAATAAAATGGAATATCAGTATACAATGCTGATTATTCCATTTTTATTTATGTAAGTGGTGTTGCCAGGATTTGTGTCCTCACAAAGACCATAACTAAACGACATTAATTTACTTATTCAATTTTTTATAATCATCCTGAGAATCCATATCTGTCAAAATATGGTCTGTATCAATATCAACCCGGTCAATGTTTTCTTTATTTTGCAGAACAATATTTTTACATCCTTCCATGTCTTCATGTTTTAAAATTGCTTCTTTATAAAAGGAAGAAAAAATAACGGGATTACCTTTTTCATTTTTGTATACCGGTATGCAAATACATTTTTTATTTAATTCAAGATGTTTTGTAAAAGCATCTTTAAGTGTTGCATATTCTTTCGGTGTAATCAGAACCATGTCTGACAAACAAATCATATAACCATCACCTGTTGCATGCATAATACCTTGTTGAATAGAAGTTGTTATACCTTTTGTATAATCATGATTATAAGTAAAATGAACAGGGAAATCTTTTAAAGCATGTTTTATTTTATCTTCTTCATGACCTGTTACGACTATCACTTCTTCTATACCTCCATCCAAAATATTTTGAACAACAGTTGCTATTACTGTTTTATTTTTATAGGGCAACAACAATTTATTAGTGCCATTCATTCTTTTGGATAAGCCTGCGGCAAGAACAATTGCACTTAGCATAATGAAATATTGTTCGTGTATAAAAAATGTTGGCTGAAATAAATTTAGTGCTTTATTATCATAGATAGGTTAGTCTTATAGAATCAACAATAATTGCAATCAAATCTAACACCATGGAACATTATGAAATTATTTTTTTCTTTTTAATCATTGCTTTTATATATTCTTCAGTAGGCTTTGGCGGAGGCTCAAGCTATCTTGCTATTTTGGCAATGTATGCTTTGCCCTTTAAAGAAATCCGGTTGATAGCATTGATATGTAATATAATTGTGGTTACTGGCGGCACTCTTATTTTTATACGCAACAAACAGGTAAACTGGAAAAAAATTATTCCTCTTGCTGCAGTTAGTGTTCCTATGGCGTTTATTGGTGCATCAATGAAAATAAGCCAGGATACATTTTTTATCATTCTCGGATTTAGTTTGATTGTGGCTGCTGTTTTATTATGGATTAAAACGAAATCTCAGAATTTAGATACAAGCAGAAAGAGTAATTATTTAAGAGATGGATTATTAGGAGGTGCTATTGGTTTCTTATCAGGCATGGTAGGCATTGGCGGAGGAATTTTTTTATCACCTGTTCTTAACCTGATGAAATGGGACACACCCAAAAAGATTGCAGCAACAGCCAGCTTTTTTATTTTGGTTAATTCCGTTTCGGGTATTGCGGGTCAGTTATCGCAATTACCAAATGATATAAATTATACGAGGATTTTATTGTTGTGTGCAGCAGTGTTTATTGGAGGGCAATTGGGCTCAAGAATGGGCGCAGCAAAATTTAATCTCCTTGTAATTCGTCGCATTACAGCGGTAGTTGTATTTGCAGCAGGTGTTGAAGTATTGAGTAAACATTTGCACTGACGCCCCATGCAAAATCAGTAAACAGGTAACAAGAAAAGGAATGGTAGTTTGGAATTAGTGAATAAAAAGTACGAAATACAAGATCTGAAATCCGAACGAAAAACCGTTAACTGCAAACTGATAACGGCAAACTGCAAACTCTCTCATCCCCCAATCGTTGCCATCGA
>Ga0137374_10005439_pt1 | contig 15136 bp, 10 predicted proteins | sample SagtaG_20_FD_104811 | JGI IMG/M metagenome (GOLD analysis project Ga0137374, IMG submission 104811) | Vadose zone soil microbial communities from Sagehorn Ranch, Mendocino, California, USA - Sage1_R_100_16 metaG | ecosystem: Environmental > Terrestrial > Soil > Vadose zone | place: USA...
CGCAGCGCGTCGAGCTCGCGCAGGCGCACATTGCGGCGCTCGAGCCTACGCTCTCGCGGCTCGTCATCCAGATCCCGCCGGCGGCGGAGCTTCCCGACCTCGAAGTCAAGCGCGACGGCGGCCTCATTCGCCGCGCGGCCTGGGGCACGGCCATGCCGGTCGACCCGGGAGAGCACGTCGTCGAAGCGTCCGCGCCCGGCAAAGCTAGCTGGAAACAATCGGTGACGTTGGGGGCCAAATCCGACACGAAAACCGTCGTCGTGCCGGTACTCGAGAACGTGACCGCGACAGCGCCCAGTCCAACCCCCGGGCCTTCGCCCGTTGCCGCGCGCGACACCGATACCAAACCTGCGAACCACGCGCCGGCCGCATGGGTCGCCATGGGCCTCGGCGTAGCGGCGGTCGGCGTCGGGAGCTATTTCGGTCTACGCGCGATGTCCGAGCAAAAGACCGCGGACCGCGATTGCCCCGACGAGCAGTGCTCGCCGGACGGAGTCGCCGCGAATAGTCGGGCGATCAACGCGGCCAACCTGGCCACGGCCGGCTTCGCCGTCGGCCTCGTCGGCATTGGCCTCGGCACGTTCCTTTTTCTGACGAATGGCCCATCGCGCTCGCCATCGTCACTCGATCCTGGACGAGTACGCGCCGCGGCACGGCTCGGGGCGACCAGCTCGGAACTGGTGGTGTCAGGCAGCTGGTAAGAGAGCGGTGGTTTGAATCAAACATCGGAACGTTCGTCCTAAGAGATATCCTTTAGCCTGGAGATCCTTATGGACAATCGATGGAACGTTCTTGGACCGATCGTCGGTCTTGGCTTGATCTTGAGTCTCACTGGCTGTCCCAACCCGAACACCTACGGAACGCCCCGCACGACCCCGCCGGGAAGAGTTTCGCACTCCCTCGCAGCCGAAGCCATCGGCGCCCACGGCGGGGGCGGATCGCTCGACATTCCCACCGCTCCAACCTACACGCTTCGCGTCGGCGCAACCGATAACCTCGACGTCGGCTTTCGCGTCGCCAACATGACGACGCTCGGAGCCGATGCCAAGTTCAACTTCCTGAAGGGCGGTTTCGACATCGCCGTCGACCCCGGCGTCCAGGTTTTCTATTACAGCTTGGGCGCCACTAGCGCCGATGGGACAACGACGGCCAAGACCAGCGTCAGCGGCGCGTACTTGCACCTACCCCTTCTGTTTGGCGCGAACCTCTCGGAAAGCGTTACACTCGTCCCCACACTCGGGATCATGTACGGCATCGTCTCGTCTTCGAACACCGTTAGCAGCCCCGACGAGAATGAGTCGGTGAAAGCGTCGGGCAATACGGGCCTCATCGGCCGGTTCGGCCTCGGCGCGGACTTCCGCCTCAGCCAGTCGTTCGCGTTGCACCCCGAGGTGACGGTGATGAAGAGCTTCAAGGAAGGGAGCGAAGGGGTCGTTTACCTTGCCGGACTCGGCTTCAACTTCGGTGCGCTGCCGGACTTTTCCGACCTCAAGTGAGAATGCTAGGGGGGGGCTTCATCCGAACCATCGCCATCGCGCTTGGCGCGCTCGCTTGCTCGAGCGCGCCGCCGCCGATGCCCCCTTCGTCGCCGAGCCACTTATTGAAACAGACGATGCCGAGCATTCGCCGTCCGGCCATCGACGGCCGACCTTTCGACAGCGGCACGTACCGCGATCGCGTGCTCGTCGTGAAGTTCTTCGCGAAGTACTGCGCACCCTGTCAAAAGACACTGCCCGCAACCGAGGCGCTGCACCGCAAGCGGCCCGACGTCGTGGTGGTCGGCATTTCCGAGGACGAGACCACGGCCGACGCGCGCGAGCAGGTGCGCCAGCATGGCCTGAGTTTTCCGGTCATCCAAGATGCGGGCAACGTTCTCGCGGGACGCTTTCGCGTGAGCGAGATGCCGGTGACCTTCGTCGGCGATTACGGCGGGCACGTCGCCTGGGTCGGCGGCCCCGATCAGACCGACGAAGCGCTCGCGCAGGCCATCGAAGCTCTTCGTCGCTGAACGATTATTCTGCAGGCGAGAGGCAAATCGATCCGCCGACACCGATGCTTTCGGTGTTCGAGGAGCCCCCCGCTCCGCTCTCGTAGCTGAAGTTGCTGTACGGCACGATGCAGCTGTTGCAGCTGTGAAAGTAACAGGTTCCGCCGAGCGGGCAGTTGCCGCAGTCGACCCTGATGCCGCAGACGGTCTCCGAACCGCATTGCCAGTCGATTCCGCACTGCGGAACGTAGCAGCAGGTGCCGCTGTAACACTCGTAGGGTTTGGCACAGCCGCAGTCGCTCGGACAGCCTCCGCAGGTTTCGCCCGTGGCGCAGATCCCGTCGCCGCATACCGCCCTGCACGTGCCGCTCTGACACTGCGTCCCCGTCGGACATATACCGCAGCTGCCCCCGCAATTGTTGGGCCCGCACATGGCAGTGCCGCAGCTCGGTGTGCAGCAACTCGAGTTGTAGCAAGTCTGTCCGGCCGCACACGGGCAGTCCTGCAAGCACGTCTGGCAGTTTTCTCCCGTGATGGCCGCACAGGTGTGGTCGCCGCAACTGGCCTGAGCGACGCAAACGCCGTTCTGGCAGGATTGACCGGTGCTGCACGATCCACACGTGCCGCCGCAGCCGTCAGGGCCGCAGTTTTTGCCGGCGCATTGTTTGACGCAGCACGCGCTGTTGTAACAAACGTCGCCCGTGTTGCAGTTGCAGTCGCTCGCGCAGCTCTGACAGCTTTCCGTTGTCTCGCAGATGCCGTTGCCGCAGCCGTGGCACTTGAAGTCGGTCCCGCATGTCGATCCGATCCCGCACCCGGGCGGACATTGCCCGCCGCAGGAATCTTCCCCGCAGGACTTTCCGGTGCACTGCGGCGTGCAGCACATGCCGACTCCGGTGCATGTCTGACCGGTGGGGCACACGCAATCTTGCCTGCAGCCGCCGCAGTTCTCGCCGGTGTCACAGGTACCGTTGCCGCAGTACGCCTGTTGCATGCACTGGCCCGAAACGCACAAAGATCCCGTCGCGCACATGCCGCAGATTCCGCCGCAGCCGTCATCGCCGCACATCTTGCCGGTGCAATTGGGCAGACAGCATGCGCGGTTGATGCACCGGCCGTCGCCGCAGCGGCAGTCGGTGGGGCACGAGCTGCAATCCTCTTGATCCACGTTTGCGCAGATCGCGTTGCCGCAATTCGGGCTGGAAACACACTTGCCGGCCTCACACAGAAAGCCCGTGGTGCATCCGGGGCCGCACGTTCCGCCGCAGCCGTCGTCGCCGCAGGTCTTGTCGGTGCAGGTGGGTGCGCAGCAGGTGCCCCCGAAACATTTGCCGCCGGCGCAAGCGCAGTCGCGGGGGCACGAGTCACAAGTTTCGCGCAACTCGCACTTGCCGTTGCCGCAGTAGGCCTGGCCCGTGCAGTGCCCGAGCTGACATTTCTCGCCCGCTGCACAGGTTCCGCACTCGAGCGTGTCACCGCATCCGTTGGGCACGGTGCCGCACTGCGCGAACAGATCATCGCAGGTCTTGCAGGTTGCCCCCGCTTCGTCCGACGGCCCGCCCTCCCCTGCCTCTCCGGCTGTTGCGCCGGTTCCGGCCCCTGCGTCGTCGCCTCCGCTTCCGCCGCTGCCGCTCACGAACTCCTGACCGGCACACCCGAGGGTGGTGACGAACACGACGCCCACCATCACAGCGAAGACCCGCAGCCACCCCATCGCAAACGCCCCCGTTCGTACAGCTTATCACGGCTCTTCCGTTCACGAACAGGTCTAACGGCCGTCCACGGCGGACCTTTCCAGTGCCACCGGTGAACCTTCGCGCATTCCGCCATGGTAGGGCGAAGGTCGAGGCCACTTGGGGACATCGGGAAGGACGACCTCCACAGCGGGCGGCATCGCTCCGCCTTCAGCGTGGTTCGTTGCATGCCTCCTACACGGTAGAGTGAAATGATCATGGTTCAGCGCTCCGCATGGTTTCGTCTCTTTCATGTTGCTCGGCGCCGCCTTCGGCCCGCCTGCGTTTTCGGTTTCGCCATTCTCGCTTCCCAGGCAGTGTTGCTTGCGTCGTCCGGTTGTTCGGGCGGTGGCGAAGCGCCATGCGATCCGGCGGTCGACGTTTGCGATGAAACCGGTGGTTCGGGCAACACGGGCACCGCCGGCGGCCCGGTGGGAAGTACGAGCACGACAGGGACGGGCGGATCGACGGGAAGCGGCGGAGCTCCGATCGCCGACGCGGCGCGGCCTTTCGAAGGTCGTATCGTCGGCTACTTGCCGACCTGGGTAGGCGCGTTCGACAGCTGGGCGAGGGATCTCCCCTGGACGAGGATGTCGCATCTCAATATCGCTTTCGCTACCCCCTCCGGCAGCTCGTTCACCCTAGGGACGAACCAGAGCGCGGCCAATCTCGTCGCTGCGGCGCACGCCGCAGGTGTGAAGATCATGATTGCAATCGGAGGCGCGAAGGGGTCTGATCAGATCGCGAGTCTCTATACACCGGGCAGCGTCGACGCGTTCGTCAACAACCTCGTCACTTATATCGACGCGCAGGGCTTCGATGGCGTCGATGTGGACGTCGAGGGAAACGCGGTGAACGGCAATTATGGCCCGTTCATCGACAAAGTCGTGGCGAAGCTCCGCCCCAAGGGCAAGCTCGTCACCGCCGCGGTGGCCCAGTGGTACGGAAACAACATCTCGAACGCGACCTACGGGCAGTTCGATTTCTTGAACGTGATGGCCTACGACCATTGCGGCACGTGGACGTCGCCGTGCGAGCACTCCACCTATCAAGCGGCCGTCGACGAGCTCACCTTTTTCAAGAGCAGAGCCCCGGTGAACAAGCTCGTCCTCGGCATCCCGTTCTACGGGTACTGCTGGGGGACGGGGTGTTCCGCCGGTACGCTACCGTACCTCCAGATCGCGGTTCAGTACCCCGGCGCGAACGACTGGATCCAGATGGGCGGACTCACCATCTCTTACAACAGCCCGGCCACGGTCTTGAAGAAGACGCAGCTTGCGCGCACTTACGGCGGCCTCATGGCCTGGGAGCTCACCCAAGACGCTGCGGGCACCGTGTCGCTGCTCAAGACCATGGCCGAGAATCTCTGAATTTTGCAATGCGCACGTGCGGGAGAAGTGTCAGTGGGACGCCGGCCGCTCGAGCGTGAGCGGCGCGATCCAGAGAATCGTGCCGTCGTTGTCGTTGCCGATGAACATGCGCCCGTCGGGGGCAAACTCGATCGAGGAGGGACGTCCGAACGCGCGTGACCCGTCGTCCCAACCGGTCGCAAAGTCGGTCATCGCACCGGTCGACGCACCGCCATCGACGGTGCTGCCCGAACGCAGGAGGCCCGTCGTGGGATCGACCTCGACGGCAACCACCCGGGCACCCGTCCAGGTGCCGACCACGCCGTGCAATGGGACGAACGCGCTGCCGGTGTAGGGCGCGGCCCATTTTCCACGTTCGAAATCGACGCCGAAAGGCGTGTCGCCGATCAAAAACGACACGTTTTCGGGCGCGACCTGTGCGCAGTCGGGCGTAGGCGTGATTTCGGCATACGGGAGGTCCTTGGTCGCGCAGCAGGGGTAGCCCCAATCGTCGCCGGCCCGAACCGGCACCACCTTTTCGCGTCCCCCCTCCGCCGCGGAATAGTCACGCGAGAGCTCCACCGCGAAGCAGAGGTTATGACCTCTCTGACACCGCAGGGCAATGGGGTTACGAAAACCTTTCGCAACCGGTGTACCGCCGGGGGTGCCGTCCAGCTTGAGAATACCCCCTCGAAATGGGTGCATGGGTTGACAGTTGTTGTTCTCGTCGTCGCCATTGGCAACGTAGATGGTCCCATCGTCGGACTCGTCGAGCGTCTTGGGCCAATGCAGCGACGACGTGTAGATCGTGACGTTCGCCACTTCCTCGCTCGTCCCCGACGGGGCACGATTGCCCGGCGTGTAGGGCATCCGGAGAATCTTGGTGTCGTCCTGGTAATAGAAATAGCTTCCTTCTTTTGTGAATAGCAGGCCCTGTGTCGCAGGCAGTCCGGCGAGGAAACTGACGACCTTGTCGGCAACGCCGTCGCGATCGTCATCCGGAAGAACGACGATCGACGAGAGACCTCCGGACCCGCCGCCGGTCGTCGCCTTGGTCGGCGAGGCGACGAACAACTCGCCGCCGGGCGCAAAGCGTAGTTGTCGCGTATTGCCGACGTTCCCATAGAAATGAGCGCAGTAGCCTTTGGGCAGCGTGAGAAACTCGACACCCTGGGTACCGACTCCACCCGGCACGGCGACGACGCCGTTTGCGGTGAACTGCAGCGAGCCGGGTAGATCGCAAAAGTACCGAAGGCTGCCGAAATCAATGTCCACGAACGGAGCATCTTTCGGCCCGGCTTCGGTTCCGGCTTCGGGCACGGCCGGCGGAGGATCGTCGGAAGGGCAGCCGACGAGGCCCACTGCGAGAAGCATGTTTCGCGTGATTCGAAGCAGGAGCAAGTTCACGACTGCCGCGCATCGTGCCGGGCAATCGGAGTCGACGCAAGGCCAGGCAAGGTCCCCTCGATTCGTTACTCGAGAAAGTATGCGGTGTAACTGGAATGCAACCGGTTGACTCAGATCGTGCTCTCGGGTAACAACAACACCTACACGCGTCGAGATCGCACCGGGCGTGCCTCATCGGGCAGTCGGTCCCGCGAGCAGGCGTGAAACGGCCAGGAAAAGACTCGTGAAATGGGAGAAGCCATGAAGTACGCAGCGGCAAGTTGGTCGGTCCTCCTTCCCCTGGTTTGCTTCGCGAGCTGGAGCTGCTCGAACGACGATTCAACCGCGAACAATCCGGGGAGCACGGGGTCTACGACCTCGGGCCAAGGCAGCTCCACCGGCAGCGCCGGAGCGGGCGGCGACGTAGGCTCCGGCGGAGCGGGAGGATCGATCGGAGGCATCGTCGCTAGCTTCGCCTGCGTCAAGAACAGCTATGGCGAGTGCCTCGCCGATTCTTGGCTCTTGTTCCCTTGCTACACCCAATTCAATTACGACTGCATCACCAACATTCCCGGAACCGGTTGCCCCGCGCAGGACAGCACGCTCCCGATGGAAGATCAGGGGCTCACGACCGACGAGTATTTCACGATGGGCGGCACTCCGGGCAAAATGTACAGCGTCTCTCTTCAAATCAACGGAGTCGCCGAAGGTAAGTACTATGACAACGGCATGCGAGCCGCCGGCAATATGGTGCCCGCTAACATCAATGGCAGCGACGGCGTCGATGGATGGTACACGGGTGGCGCGCCGCGCGATTTCGAGAGCTACAATATTTTGAAGCTCATCGTCCGCAATCCTCCGACCGCGGCGGATATGCCGGCGTCGGGCATGGAGATCCAGCATTACTACCTGAACTCCGTGCCGGACGACGCTACGCGACAATTCGAGGATCGCAATACTTTCGCATTCGCCTCCCGACACGATATCGTCGTGCCGGCTGGCGGAGTGGTCCAATACCATACCGGCGATCGCAACTGCCACGCGGTCGACAATTGCGGGCCGGGCGCTCACACCTCGACGTGCGCGGTGACCGATGGGCGACTCATTCCCAACGAGCCGAATGTCGCCCTGCCTCAGTCGTACATGGGCAAAGCGATCAGCACACTGAATAGGCGCAATGGAGGCAATCAGCCGTTTCACGCCCAGGTCCTGCATATCACGGTCACCGCCGTCACCGAGATGTAGCGACACTTCGCTATCTCTCGATTGCTCGCATCCAACGATAGCGGTGTACGCCTAACGACAATCAACTCGTGCGCGCATCGCTGTTTCACCTTCCGGGTGCCAAGACAAACGTGCTACGCGTGGGCGCATGAGAGCTCTCCACAAGAGATTGACCGGCCTTTCGCTCGCGTTCCTCGCGGGGCTCGCATTCAGCCGCACGGCCGCGGCCGACGTCACGATCGTCAAGCTCGACAATTGGGAGTTGTTCACCAATGGAAGAGTGAACGGCTTCTTCAGCTATGGGCAGGGAGATGCCATTCCGATCGCTCCGCCGGGCGAGAACATCCCTCTCGGAGGCGGTCTCAACACGGAGTACGACGTCATACCGAAGATCGGCCCGGACGGGATGCCTCTTCAAGCTCAGGGAACGTTCAAGAGCATGCGCGTCAGGAGCGGCTTCGTCCCCAACGTGCTGGGCCTCGGCCTCCGGCGCGCGATCAACGACAACACCACGCTGAAAATCTACACGTCTTTCTGGGGCACCATCGAGACCGAAGGACAGCGAAAGACGACCCCCAACTTCACCGCTTTTCAGGAAGGATATCTCCGGCTCGACGCTCCATGGGGGATAGTCGTCGCCGGCCGGTCGCTCAGTCTTTTTTCGCGAGGTGCGACGGAAAACGACTTTCTCTATTTGCACGGATATGCCCTCGGCTACCCGGGCAACATCCATACGAACGGTCCCAGCGCGGGTCTCATCGGATTCGGCGTTCTCGCCGCTTTCTTCTCGCCGGGAATCGTCTATGCCACGCCCCAGGTGGCCGGCGTGCAGTTATGGGCCGGCGTGTACGACCCCAATCCGCTTCCCGGCAATTACGAATCGACGCGCTGGGCTCGTCCGGAGGCCGAGCTCACCTACGACCTCAAGACGGACGCGGTCAAACTTCATCTGTTCGCCAATGGCGCGTACCAGAAGCTCTACAATCCGGGAACCGAGGTTTCCGGAACGATGTATGGCGCAGGCTACGGCGGCCGCTTCGAGTTCGGCCCCGTGCACTTGGGCGCCGCGGCGCATTATGGACGGGGACTTGGGCTCGGCTATGCACTGCAAGGGGGACCGGTCAGCGTGGGCCCCGCCCCCGCCAACGAACTGCGAAAATTCGACGGTTATTCGGCGATGGCCCAGTTCGTCAGCGGTCCGTTCGATTTCAATGTCGGCTGGGGGATGTCGAGAACCTACCAACTTCAATCAGACCGTGATTCAGGCACGATCAGCATACTCAACAACCAGCAAGCCTACGCCGCGGTGATCGTTTACCACGCCACCGACTACCTTCACGTCGCCCTCGACTATCTCCACGGCCAAGCCAAGTGGTTCAAGGGCGAACACCAGAAGTTCGACTTCATCAGCACCGGCGTGACCGCCACCTGGTGAGGCGCTATTCGTTCGTGAACTTGTGCACCATCGTGTGCTTGTACGTCTCGCCCGGCTTGAGGATGACTTCTTTTTTCCAGACGGGGACGTTGATCGAGTTCGGATACTTCTGAGTCTCGAGACAGAGCATCGCGTATTGGTTGTACGTCGTTCCTTTGCCCTTGAGCGAACCGTCCATGAAGTTGCCGGTGTAGAACTGAAGCCCCGGCTGGTCGGCCTCCAGCGTCATCACTCGCCCCGACTTGGGATCTTTGAGTTTGGCGACCGGGCGTAGCTTGTGGGCGTCGCCGCCATTGATGATGTAGTTGTGATCGTAGCCGACGGGCTTGCCGCCGGTCGCCTTGATGTCTTTGCCAATGACCTTGGCGGTCGTGAAATCGAAGGGGGTTCCCTTCACCACCTTGACGGTGCCGTTGGGGACGGGGTCGCCCGGCGTGAACTTGTCGGCGTAGATCGTGATCTCGTGATCGAGGATGCTGCCGGAGTCGAAACCGGCGAGGTTCCAGTAATTGTGTTGCGCCAAGTTCACGATCGTCGTTTTGTCGGTCGTGGCTTCCATGTCCACGCGGAACTCGTTGGCGTTCGTGAGGGTGTAGGTCACGCTCGCCTTGAGCGTACCGGGATAGTTCTCCTCGCCGTCTTTCGACGAATAGGTGAGCTTGATCGCCGGACCGTTGGCGGATTCGCTCGTCTCGGCGTCCCAAATGGCCTTGTCGAAACCTTTCTTGCCGCCGTGCAACGAATTGCCGTTGTTATTGTTGGCAAGCTTGTAGGTTTTGCCTTCGAGATTGAACTGCGCCCCTTTGATGCGGTTGGCGACCCGTCCCACGATGCCGCCGAAGTGCGGGTTGGTATCTTTGGTGTACGGCTCGAGGCTCTCGAAGCCGCCCACGACGTCGACCTTCTTGCCATTCTTGTCGGGCACCTGAAACTCGGTGATGATGGCGCCGTAGTTCGTCACTTTGAGGGAGAGGCCGCTGGCATTGGTTAACGTGTAAAGATGCACCTCTTTGCCGTCGACGGTCCCGTAACTCGTCTTTGCAATGGGGCTAGGCTTGGACATGGGTCCCTCGGATGTCGCGGGCGGTTTCGAACCCTCGATGGCAGCGGCCGGCTGTACCCCCGCCGGGGCCGATGTGCCGCTGGTCGTGCCAGGCGATTCGGTCTTGCATTGCTGCTGCGTGCCGGAGCAGGCACTCGTCAGCGGGATGAACATGAGACCCAGCGAGATGGCAAGATGACGCATGATTCAGCCTCCTTCAACCTTTCACCACGTAAGCGTCGTACCGGCATTGACGAACGTGATTCGCTGCCGATCACCGAGCGTCCATTTGAAATCGGCGTGCATGACGTCGACATCGAAGTGCAGCCAATCCATCGGGTGGAATACGACGGCCCCGGCGTAACCGGTTTGCGTGTGGATGATGCTGAATGCCGGGTAGTCGCTGTCCGTCGCGGCCACGAGGTCGAGCTCGAGCGGTTTGATCCTCGTCCGTCCAAAGCCTGCATTGATGTCGAACTTTCCGACCGAGACCTGGCCGATCACGTAGTAACCGTCGCTATCGCGGAGCTGCGAGATGCCGTTGTACGTTTGCGGCGAAGGCTGGAGCGCGAAGTCGAGTCCGAGCCCCAAGCCCCGGTGCCCACCGGCAGCCAGGTGCGCGGGACCGACCTCGACGCGACCGCCGTAGCCGATGCCTTTCGCCGTCTCGGAGCCACCGAAGGTGCCTGCTCCGTTCGTGACAACGGCATCGGGCTGCTGGCTCACATAGAGCTTCTGCATCGTACCGTTGAAGTAGAGATGTACCTTGCCCAGATCTCCCAGGGGCTCGTCGACGGTTAACTCGAACTCGGGACGAACGGCTTTGGTGCGCTCGAAGCGTGACCCGGTCAGCTGAGCGGGATCATAGATACCTGCCGAGAGCTGGATCCCGGCAATCGGGGGTGATGCGTAAACCAAACCTGCCGAGAATGTTGGGCCGAGAATGCCGAAACCGATCAGGCCAGCGGCCGGACCGGAGACCCCGATGCTGCCCGGGTAACCGAGGCCGTAGCCATGCAAATAGAGAAAGTCCGCTTCCCCGGCGCCACGGTTGAAGAGGGTGAGCGCTTTGCCTCCGAGGAAGCTGCCCCACGGCCCTTCGAGCTTGAGCCAGCCCTCGCGGACGTCCGGATTGTTCACGTAATACTTGCGGCGCCCGAAGCTTTCGACGACCGACCAGATCGAGATGTATGCGCTAGCCTTCATCGTTCCCTCGAAAGGGCGCCTCAGGCCGAAGCCGAGAACGTTGCCGACGAAGCCGCTACGGATACGCATGGTGTCGATCTCGCCCTGCGTGTAGCCGATCTTCATCGTTTCAGTGGGGTCGAGTACCGGATCCGATGCGCTCTCGGAATCTCCAAAGCCCGTTCCACCGACGCCTTCCGGATAGCCATAAGCCGGTTGTCCGGCAGCCGTGAACGGGGGGCGCGGAAGCCCCTGCCCCTTGGCCCAGCTGAAGAAAGCGTTGACCCGGCCATTGGTGTAAAACTCCCAGCCGCCGTTCTCCGATTTCAAGAGGGTCATGTCAGCGGCTGCTCTTTTTGACCACAACAGACATGCCGAGGTTAGTGCGAGGGACGACACGGTGGCGAGCTTGCGCCGAAAGGATGCTGGTTTCACGGGATCACCTTCCTTATCTTGAAGCGCTCTGCGACCCGCTTTACCAGAAGGCTCGGCGCGGTAGAAGCACTGTTTTCAACGGATTTTCGAGAAGGCACGTTGCGGTGTCGTGATTCGCCGCTTCGCGTTATTCGTGTCGGACTGGCACGTCCACGTTCCGCGACCGCGGTGGCGTGCACTATCTGTCGGCATCACAAAACACGAACGCCGGAGCCTGCCTTGCGGTCACGCTCCGGCGTCTATTTTTCGTGAAAAGGATCAGATCACATCGGAACGACGCTCTTGACGTCGAAGTAGATCCACTGGCCATACGAATTGGCACCAGCGGCCGCGGGCTGGGTCGTAATGGTCGATGGCGGCTGCGGCACGGCATTCGTCGGCACGAGCGAGAAGTGACTCGCGCAAGTGGAAGACGCGTCGGGCGCCGATCCGCAGTTCAGAATCTCCCGGCAATTCGTATCGAAGTCGGTGAAATTGATCCAGGAACCTGCCGGCACGTTGATCGTCTTTTCGTAGTTGATCTGCCAGGTCAAGTGAAACTCGGAAACGCCCTGCGGGCACTCATTCAGCATCCACCAGTTGCCTGTCGTCGGCATCGGCCCCTGCATCGGCCCGATGCGGGGCGTGGTGCCGCTCCGGTCGGGTGTGACGGAGAGCATGTACGTGTTGTAGTGGTCGGGATTCGAGTTCAAAGGCGGGTCCTGACCACCCGGGCACCACATATCGTAGACCGAGCCGCGTCCCGTGTTCGCCGGTTGGGGGCAATTCGTCAGGGTCGTGTACGTCTTGCATTCGACGACGCCCGCAAAGCGGATCGTGACCTTGTACGTGGTGCCCGCGTTGATCCCGGGGCCCTCGAGCTTCCAGCTCGCCCACTTCAAAGGCAGGCCATGATCGGGACGGGTCTCCGTCTCCGTGCAGGGAGACCCGCACGTCTGATCTCCTGCCGCTGGCGGCTTGTTGTCGACCAGGCTGTTGCCCTGGATGCCGTCAGGTCCACTGGTCGAACGGGGAGGATCGATGTTCGCCCAGCCGTCCATCGGCACGCCGCCTCTCGTCTTGAGCACCGCGCTACAATTGCCATCCGGCGTGCAGGGGCTCCCCGGCATTGTGGTCCCGCCCATGCCACCACTGCCGGCCGAGCTGCCCCCCGAACCTCCGGCGCCACCGCCACCCATACCACCCACGGCGCTGCCGCCCTCGCCGCTACCCCCCGTGCCCCCCTCACCGCCACCGGTCGTCGTGGTCGTGGTCGAGGACGTGGTCGAGGAGTTGTCACCGGCCGCGCCGGTCGTCGTCGTGGTCGAGCTTCCACCCTGCCCGCCAGACCCTGCCCTGATCACCACTGCGTCGTCGGCGGAACAGCTGAGGCCAAGTAGCACCAAACCCGGGAGGGCGACGGACATTGTGAGCAACACACGTTTCATAAGATCCTCCACCTTTTTTGATTTGGCCGCTTAGCGGTAAGTCCGCTAAAGTCCTCGACCTCGCCGTTTTTTACCTGAGTCGGATAACGTATGTCAACCGGCTCCATACAATTGGGCCAGCGCTGAAAGGTTGCCCTTTTACTGCAATTGTGGGTGGCTGGCTACGCGTAAGACCTTCCGCTAAAAGAAGGGGCGTCCCCACAGGAAATCGGCTCACACTTTTTCTGACACCGGCCCCATTTCATGCATGGAATATATGGAGGAAACCACCTTGAACCTTCATGGGAGTCCGTCCGCGCCCTGCGCCGGTCGCGCATGACAACTTGATAAGGTCCGTGGGCAACCATTCCTGTGTCCGATCCTCGCTCATTGGAGTACCCGTACGCCGACCCATGCTGACCGGGCAGACGGAAACTGACTGCTGGGAAGCAGAGTCGCGGCTCTGATCGCCCTTTCGGAGCCAACCCAACATGCGCAACTCCGACCACCTCGCCGTGACTTACCTGGCCGACACCCGGCAATGGCCGACGGTCATCTGTCTTGGCCAAAATTCGAAGCGGTCATGCTAGATGCCGCGGCCGCCGGTCATCAGTGCGCGGAATATCTCGAAAGCGTATGGGCCTCAGACGCTCTTCGGGAATGTCTCGCTCACGATTGCCGGCGGTGAACGGGTCGGGCTGCTCGGACCGAATGGAACCGGCAAGTCGACGTTGCTGCGGGTGCTCGCCCAGAGCGAGCCGCCGGACGAGGGCACCCTCGACCGGCAGCGCGACGCCCGGATCCTGTTTCTCGCGCAGGAGCCGACGCTCGATGGGCAGGCGACACCGCGACGAATCGTGCAAGGGGGCCTCGCCGACTGGCACGAGGCCATGCGTCGGTACGTCGAACTGACGGACGCCATCGAGGGGGGCCGGGCGGACGTAACGCTCCTCGAGGACCAGACGCACGTCGCGGAAAGCATCGAGCGGCTGGGGGGGTGGAGGCGCGATCACTCGGCACTCGAGATGCTCGAGCATCTGGGGGTGCGCGAAATCGATCGCCCCGTCGGCACGATGAGCGGAGGCGAGCGCCGGCGCGTTGCCATTGCCCAGCTTCTCGTTTCCGAGCCAGCCCTCGCGATTCTCGACGAACCCACCAATCACCTCGATACGGAGACCATCGAATGGCTGGAGGGCTACCTGGCCGAGAAGTTCTCAGGCGCCGTTCTGATGGTGACGCACGATCGGTACGTGCTCGATGCCATTGCCGATCGCGTGCTCGAGCTCGAAGATGGCAAGCTCACTGAATTCCAAGGAGGGTACGCCGATTACCTGGAGCAAAAAGCGGAGCTAGTGGCGCACGCCGAAAGGGTCGAGCAAAACCGGCTGAACTTACTGCGGCGCGAGCGCGCGTGGCTCATGCGAGGCGCAAAAGCTCGCTCGACGAAGCAGAAAGCAAGGCTCGGGCGTGCGCGCACGCTCCTCGATGCGCAGGCTCCCAAACAGGCGAGCATGGCGAGCTTCGCCGACCTGGCCACCGGGGCGGTCCGAACCGGCAAGACGATTCTCGATCTCGAAGAGGTGGCACTCGAGATCGAGGGCAAGAACCTGGTTGCGTCGCTCACCCTGCATCTCGTGACCGGGGACCGGGTGGGCATCGTGGGGCCAAACGGCGCCGGTAAGACGTCGCTTCTCAAGCTGGTGTCGGGCGAGCTCTCGCCCGCGCGGGGGCGCGTGGTGCGCGGCACCAACACGCACATCGTGCATTTCGACCAGAGTCGAGCCGCTCTCCGCGACGACTGGTCGGTTTTCGACAATGTGGCTGAACGCGAGGGGGCCGAGCGAACGGGAGGCGGCGTGGTGCACATCGGCGATCGCTCGCTCGAGATGCGTGCGTACCTGGAGCAGTTCCTCTTCTCCGGAAGCAAGCAACGGCAGAAAGTGGGGGCGCTCTC
>Ga0137374_10005442_pt1 | contig 15134 bp, 11 predicted proteins | sample SagtaG_20_FD_104811 | JGI IMG/M metagenome (GOLD analysis project Ga0137374, IMG submission 104811) | Vadose zone soil microbial communities from Sagehorn Ranch, Mendocino, California, USA - Sage1_R_100_16 metaG | ecosystem: Environmental > Terrestrial > Soil > Vadose zone | place: USA...
CGAGGCCTACTCGGTCTGGTACGATGACAACGGTGATTGGCACCTGCGCGCCACGGCCCACAAGAAGCTGCATCACTTCAATGGTCGCGTATGGGTCTCGGAAGGCACGCTCACCGACGTCCATCCGAACCGCATCGAGTTCAACGATCGCTTCCGCCTGGTAGGAAATCCGATCACTCCCCGAGGAATGGAGTTCGATTTTCACGTCCAGGGTGGCATCGATGGGGTCGACTTCCGCTTGAAGGACGCGAAGTGCGTTCACTTTGCTCTCTTCATCGACGATCATCAGGAACCCGCGAAGGTACGACTCGGCGAACGCGGCGAAAAAACCCGCCATCGCTTCTTTTCTATCTGCCCGTAACGAGGGTCTCCGCCTCAATCGGGGTGGGGTTCTGAAAGCGTAGGACAAAGCTCGTTCCACGCCCCACCTGGCTGTCCACATCGATCGTGCCGTTGAAATCGCCGGTAACGATATCGCGCACGATCGTGAGGCCGAGCCCAGTCCCCACCCCGAACGGCTTGCTCGTGTACATGGGATCGAAAATCTTGCCGATGTTTTCCGGCGTAATTCCGGTCCCCTCGTCGGACACCCGGAGCTCGATTCCTTTCTCCCACTCGTTCAGACGAAGCACGATCGGCCCGCCACCTTTTTCGGCGCTCGCGTCGATGGCGTTGGTGACGAGGTTGGTCACTATCTGCGCCAAACGGCTCGGCGAGCCGTAGAGATTCATGGTGTCGTGCTCAGGCTTGAGACTGAGCGTGCACTGGGCGACGCGCGCGGCGTGATTCAGCAGAAGAAGCGTCTCTTGGATCACCGGCACCGGGTTGAAATCACGAAATTCGCTGCTCGCCAGGTCGCGCGTCTCGGCTTTGATCCCGCGCACGAAGTCGGCCACGCGCTGCGCGGCGCTGTCGGCAAGGCGCGTCGATGCTTCCATTTCCGCGGCGATCTCGTAGTGGTCCTGCGGGGTGACGTCCTGTGCCTCGATCGAGCTTCGATATTCGCTCACCAATTTCAAAAGCTCGTCGAGGGCCGCCCGCACCGCCGCGAGCGGCGTGTTCATTTCGTGCGCCATGCCTGCCGTCAGCCGCCCCAACGAGGCCATCCTCTGTGAGATGAGCAGCTTCTCCTGGTTCTCGCGCAGCGCCTGGTGGGCCCGTTCGAGCTCTTCCATCCGCTCCCGCTGTGCAGCGTGCAGGCGCGCGAGCTCCCGCTCGCCCTCCATGCGCTTGAAGGCGGCGCCGAACTGCTCGCGAAGCTTGTCGTAAGCGGTGAAGTGGCCGGGGTGCGCCTCGAGAACGATGACCCCGAGCTGCTCGTTTTGGAACGAAAGCGGCATGGCGACGAGCGTATACGCGCGGTCCTCTGCGAACACGCCGTCCGGCACCAGACGGCTGGTGAGAAAGCTCGCGCCGATCTGCCCGGCGATCCTACCTTCGTCGTCGATCCCCAAAACGAGGGTCGACCATTCGCGCGAGTCGCGCCGATCGTAAAGAGACAAGTAGCAACTGTTGACCTCGAGACCGGGAAGGCCGCTCGCCAGCACGACGGCGAGCTCTTGGATGTCTCTCGCGGCGATGAGCGAGCGACTGATGCTCCCCAGCGTGTCCGCCCGCTGGGTGTCGAGGACGCGCTGGAAGGCCTGCGCTCTCTGCGCCGTGTCGCCAATAAGGACACGTGCTTGTTGAAAGAGATCCTCGGCCAGCGACCGGACGTCTCGATTGGCATCGACGAATGGCAGCGCCAGCCGGCGCATCGACGAGAGAGCGGTGTCCCAAGGCGAAAGGTCGGCTCCCGAGCGGGCCATACGGGTGAGCTGTTCATCGAGCGTGGAGAGGAAATGGACCGCGCTTCCTTCTTCGAGATCTCGGCTGAAGGCCGCCATCAGACGCTCGACGTTGGACCTCGCGTGGCTCGGTCCGAGCACGCGCGTCATCTCGGCGACGATATCGGGCGTGGGATCATCGATTTCGGTGCCGCTGCGCTGCGGCCAGGGTCGCACCGACGAACGCGCTTCGCCGATCGAGCGTGGAAAGCACCCACACGATCGACGCACGATGAGCTCGGTTTCGAGAACGACCTCACTCGGGATCTCTTTGCCCTCCAGTGCGTCCAGCACCAAATTGGCCGCTCTCCAGCCTTGCTCGTGGAGTTTTTGCGCGATCGTGGTGAGCGCCGGAACCACGTGGGCGGCTTCGGGGACGTCGTGAAAACCCACGACCGCCACGTCTTGGGGCACCCGCACGCCCCGTTCGATCAGCGCGGTCAGCGCGGAGAGGGCCGATGCATCGTTGAACGCAACCACCGCGTCGATTGCCTGCTTGCGCTCGTCGAAGAGGACTCGAATCGCTTCCGCGCCACCGTCCAAGACCGAGCTCGAGAAGATCCTGGCCTCGTCCAATTCGATGCCGTGCTCTGCCAACCCCTGGCAATAACCGACGTAGCGTCCGCGAATGCTCGCGCTCGTATCGGGGCCTCGGATGAACGCGATGCGCCGCCGTCCGTGCACATCGACCAGGTGAGACACGATTTTCCGAAGACCGCCGGGATTGTCGATGCCCACTCTCGGAAAACCGGACAGCTCCAGCGCCACGGTCACCAACGGCCGGTGGCGGCGCCTCTCGCAAAAGCTCTCGAGGGACTGTTTTCCCGCGAAGTGAACGATCGGGCCGGAAAGGACCACGAAACCATCGACATTGCCCATTCCGATGAACGCGTCGAAGTCGCCCATGATGCCTTCGACGGCGAAACACACCACGCGCCCACCACGCAACTGAACGGCGTCGACGATGCCCGCCACGACGCCTCGTTCGTAGGGATCGCGAGCCAGACATGGCGAGACGACGCCGATGGTCGGGATTACCGTCCGTCCCTCGTCTTTGAACGCGCCCCGCATCGTGTCGTTATTAGCATTGGCGAGCGGCGCGTCTCAAACTCAGTTGCACTGCATGCCGATAGTCCAGACCCCCCACCAGCCATTCGCACCTGGCCCGAGGTTGCTGCAGAAGGACGGATTGATGCACGTCCAGACGTACGTCTTGCCGACTGAGCACGTGACGGCCCCACCGCCAGGGTTTTCGCAGACGCCGCGCACGGCATCGCCGCTCTTGTAGGAACCGCCCGACATCCAGTCGGGCGTGCCGCTGCAACCGCTCGCGCCCGAGCCTCCCACCCCCGACCCGCCGGTCCCGCCACTTCCGCCGGTCGTTCCGCTACCGGCCGTTCCGCTGGTGGCGCTGCTGCCACCGCCCCCGCTGCCCGTCGTCGAGCTGCTGCCACCCGAACCCGTCGTGGCGCTGCTCGGTCCGCCGGTGCCGGTGGTGCTAGTCGTGCCGGATCCAGTTCCGCCGGTGCCCGTCGTCCCCGTGCTGGTGCTGTCCCCGGTGGTCGTACCCGTCGGCCCGCTGCTGGTGGTGGGGTTGGTGGTCGTCGACGTTCCCGAGCCGCCGCCGGGTCTCGCGCCGAGCACGGCATCATCGAGCTCCTCGGCCGTCGCGCATGAAGCCGAGACCGCGTAAAGAGCCAGCCCGACGGCCGCCAGTCGAAGGGATAACCACATCCTACGACTTATGTCGCCGGTCCGTTCATCCTTCAACAAAAAAAAACCCGCCAAGCCAACGCGCGATGCACGGGCGATCGCTGAAACCCCGGTCCTTACACGAGCGTACATCGCCCCCCCGGCAGCTCTTCCCAGGCGCAGAAGCCACGTCTATGTTTGTTACTCGGCGCGGCCTCCGGCCCGCCTGCGGTATTTGGTGTTACTCGCCGCCGCCTCCGGCCCGCCTGCGGTTATGCCAAACGAGGATGAGTCGACTGCGTCGAAAGTTCGGTATTGCGGCCACTCTCCTTCTCGTTGGGTCGAGCGCTCGTTCCCACGCAGAGCCGGTGCGAGGTTTCGCCATCAACCGGTTCGATCCTGCGGAGCGGGGCAGCGATTGGTTCGTGCTCGAGTCGCTGGATTTGCGCGGCGAGGCACGCCCGGCCGTTGGTGTGGTGGGCGATTGGGGGTCGAAACCGCTCGTTCTCTACAGCGCCGATGGCACACAAGAGAAACGCCTGATCGCCGATCAAGTTTTCGTCCACTTGGGTGTGGGCATTGTCCTGGTCGATCACTTGCGATTGTCGGCCAATCTGCCGTGGGCGCTCCACCAAGGTGGTGAGCAGGCGATAGTCGACGGCGCGGTGTACAACGCGCCGTCCGGCGGGGCCATCGGAGATCTTCGCATGGGGGCCGACCTCCGCCTCGTCGGATCTTTCGGAGATCCTTTCACGGCGGCGTTCGGCGTGCAGTTCCACATCCCGACCGGCAGCCAGAGCGACTACACGAGCGATGGCGAAGTTCGCGTCGCGCCCCGCCTTCTGGGCGCGGGGGACATAGGCCCTTTCGCCTATGCAATCAAGGTCGGTCTTCAATACAGAGCGATCACCGATTCCTTTGCCGATAGTCCGATGGGATCCGAATGCGTGGCTGGAGGAGCGGCGGGCTTTCGCGCAGCCGATCGAAAGCTGCTCGTCGGTGCCGAGCTTTATGGAAGCACCGTCATTGCGAGTGAGGATGCCATTCTCAAGAGGAAAACGTCCCCGCTCGAGCTGCTCTTCGGTCTGCATTACACGTTGGCGAGCGACTTTCGAATCGGAGCAGGCATCGGGCCGGGGCTCACGCGCGGATTGGGAACGCCGCAAATGCGGCTCGCTGCGTCTTTGGAGTGGATGCCAGCGATCGTGCCGCCGCCGTCTCGCCCGAGCGATCGCGACCATGACGGCATCCCCGACGGCGAAGATGCCTGTCCGGATACGCGGGGCCCCAAAACCGACGACCCCAAAACCAACGGATGCCCACCGGCTCCCCCGGACCGCGACAACGACGGCGTTTTCGATCCGAACGACGCCTGCCCCGACACGCCCGGCGTCAAGACCGACGACCCCAAGACCAACGGATGCCCGCCGGCGCCCCCCGACCGCGACAATGATGGCATTTCTGATCCGGACGACGCCTGCCCCGACGCGCCCGGCGTCAAGACCGACGACCCGAAGACCAACGGATGCCCGCCGCTTCCAGCGGACCGTGACAAGGACGGCATCGTCGATACGGAGGACGCGTGCCCCGACGCAGCGGGGCCGAAGAACGAAGACCCCAAGAAGAACGGCTGTCCCGAGGCACGGATCGAGGCAGGCCAGATCAAGATCATCGAACAGGTCAAATTCAGGACCGGGAGCGTCCAGATTTTGTCGGAAAGCAACTCCATTCTCACGGCGGTGGCCCAGATCTTGAGGGACAATCCGGAGATCAAGGTGCGCATCGAAGGTCATACCGACAACCGCGGGAGCGCGGCCATGAACATGGGTCTCTCGTCACGGCGAGCCGCGTCGGTCGTCAGCTGGCTCGTGAAGAATGGCGTCGACAAATCGCGCCTGACCAGCAAGGGCTACGGGCTGACGCGACCGCTCGAATCCAATGCGACCGATGACGGCCGGCAGAACAACCGTCGCGTCGAGTTCCATATCGACGCTGGCGAAGAGACGAAGAAGTAAGGGGGAAGCGTCGATGAAAAATGCAGCGTGGGTGGTGGTGGGGCTTGCGTCGTTCGTGGCCGGCACCGCTCGCGCCGACCCCGCCCTGCGCGTTCAGTTCAGCCAACGGGGCGACATGGTTTGGTTCGGCAACACTTCGGCACAAGAGTGCGCGTCGACGGCGCGCCTGCCGGTGGTCGGCACGATCATCAACTGCGGCTCCTTCACCAGCGACTCGGCGCCCGACATCTTCTGGCGTGCGGATGATCCTGGTTCCGGTGAAGCGAGAGCTCGCACGCAGAACACGGCCGCCGACGCCCGCAGCACCGCCATGCTCACGGTTCCCGCGGGCGCGACCATCGCGTACGCGCGACTTTACTGGGCTGCCCAGCTTTCGGCCAACCGGGCGGATACGATCGTCACTCTCGAGCGCCCCAACGCCTTCACGACGTCGGTCAGCGCGGATACCAGCCGCACCGCGACGAAGACCGGCTTTACCAACGTATACTGGTATCAGAGCACGGCCGACGTCACCGACATCGTGAAGAGCCAAGGCGTAGGCCCTTATCGCCTGAGCGGCATCGATTCGGTGAACCTCGGCAATCTGCAGAGCTCGGATCCAGTGGTCGCCTGGGCGATCGTCGTCTTCTATCGCCTCGATTCGGATCCATTGCGCAACCTGGCTCTCTTCGACGGCCTCGACTTCGTGGAGAACGATCGTTCAGCGGCGGCGACGCTTTCGGGATTCCAAGTTCCCAATGCCGGTTTCGACGCCAAGCTCGCCGTGCTGGCGTACGAGGGAGATTTTGCGTTGACCGGCGACTCGCTCGTCTTCGCCGGCCACCCATTGTCCGATGGCGTCAATCCGGTCGACAACTTCTTCAACGGCTCACGCTCGTTTTTGGGAAATCCCGTCAGTGTCGCCGGCGATCTGCCGCAGATGGATGGCATGGCGGCGAGCATGAGCGGGCTCGACCTCGACGTGGTCGACATCACTCCGTACGTCGCCGCCGGGCAGACCTCGGCAACCATCCAGGCCACGAGCTCGGGCGACACGTACATGATCGGCGCCCTGGCGACGTCCATCGCGACCTATCAGCCGGAATTCGGCACGGCCGTCAAATCGTACGCCGATCTGAACGGTGGCCTTGCGGTGCCGGGCGATATTCTCGAATACACCGTCGTCGCGACGAATACGGGCAACGATACGGCCGTCGACGTCGTCATGACCGACGCGTTTTCGGCCGGCATCACCTACCTGCCTGGCACGATTCAAATCACGACCGGTGCCAACTCCAGTCCCCCCGGCAAGACGGATCAAGCCGGCGACGACCAGGCCGAGTACGATGTCGCAACGCGCACGATCACGGTGCGGCTCGGCACGGGAGCCAACGCAACGGAAGGTGGGACCATCGCGGTCGGCGAATCGAGCACCATCAAGTTCCAGGTCCGGATCGATGCTACAGCTTCGGCAACTATTTCCAATCAAGCCCTGATCACGGCGCGTGGCGTGAGAGGCAATCCCGCAACGGTTTATCCGACGGGCAATGGCACGCCGGGCAACCCCACCACGACGCCGATCGCCTGGGGGGACGGCGGCCATGTCGACGGGAGCCTCGACGCTACCATGGACGGCGGCGCTGCGGATTCCTCGGTCGACACGGGAGCAGAGAGCGATCGACCCAACCTCGACGGAGCCGAGCCCGAGGGAACGTTCGCGGACGCACCCGTGGTCGACGTTGGCCCCGACGGACTGATGCGTGCCGACGCTGGACGCGATGCATCGCAGCGCGATGCATCGAATCTCGACGGGGCTGGCTCGATCGAGGGGGGAGGGTGCGCCTGCACAACTGCGACATCGAAGTCGTCCCTGTCGCCCGCAGCGGCGTTGCTCGTTTCGCTTCTGGCCTTCACCCGGAGAAGACGCCGAGCGTGAGCTGTGCGACAAAATACCGCACCTCGCCGTCCCGCCGGGCGACTAGGATCATCGCATGTTCCTCGACCGAAACTCTCGTTCGACGTTCGTCGCGCCGCTCGGTATTGCCATTTTCGTATCGCTTGGAGCACTCATCGTTGCAGGCCCCGGATGCTCGGACGAGGACGAACCGGGCCAGCCGGCTGGCAGCGCCGGATCAACGAGCACCGATGGCGGAAGCTGCGGAGCTCCCGTTCCGAGCGCGGCGGCCGACACCCACTGCGTCAGTGACGACGGTGGCAAGATCATCGAGCCAGCGACCACCTGTCCCACCGAAGCCGCAGACGCCGGCGAAGAACCGCTTCCCCCGCCGCACCTCGGCACCGAAGCGGACGACGACGACTGCAAATTTCACGTGACGTACGCCGCGTCTTGCGTTGCAGGAGGCGTGAATTTCACGGTCACCCCAACGTTCCTCGAAGACATGAGCAAGGCGACCGGGGCCGCTCCTTACATCGAAGCCTTCTTGACCTTAACGCATCCCGCGCCCGATGCTGGAATGGCCACGGAAAGCGTTGGCGTCTACACCATCGGTCCCGTCAAGTTCGACCAGCCGGGCACGTGGACCGTCCGCTTCCACTTCTATCCGAACTGTCTCGACAACGAAGGTTCCAAGCACTCGCACGTCGCGTTTTCCTTCAACGTGCCGTAGCTAATCGCTCCCCGCGTCGGCAGTGGCGGGAGCGCCGCACACGAACCACTTGAGCATGATCTGCCGCTCGTCGGAGGTAAGATCGGGGGCACAGCTCGGAGGCATCCGGCAGCTGTAGACCTGGAAGAGCATCTTCTGTCGTAAGAGGAAGGCGTCTTCGTAGGTCCCGAAACGCAGCGTCCCCTCCAAACCTCCGGGGTGGTGGCACACGGTGCACCGCCGCTCGATGATGGGAGCCACGTCTTCGTAAAATGGCGCTGCAGTCGTACAGTCCGTATCGACCGGCAAATCAGCGGGGCAATTGGGCCGAGGCGTACCGAACGACGAGTCCGGACCAGGTACGCACGCGTCAGTACCATCGGGAGTTTCCTTGCCACTGCACGCGAGCGGCAATGAGAGGAGCAGCGCGGCCCCAATGGCTCTCACCGCGGCGTTCACGAGTGTCACGACCGAAGCCTGTCCGTTCGCCGCACGCCCGGCAAGAAGAACGTCCCCCGAACCTCGGGAGCCCGGTCCCAACTTGACAGACGGTCATCTTGCGAATACGGGAGCCATAGGGACCTAGTGCAAGTCGTTCAGGCTGGCTTCCGAGACGTTCGCACGCTCCCGCGCATTCGATGGCGCGCGTGGATCGCCAGCCTCGCCGTCATCATCGTTGCCGTCGCGCCGTTGCTTCGAACGCTGCATCAAGCCTTCGTGCGCCACGCGGTCTGCGAGCACGGCGATCTCGTCGAGCTCGGCCACGACCGGGGCCATTCCACGCTGGAGGGGAGAGGCGAGACGGGCTGGCGACTCAGCGAGCGCGGGCCGGATGGCTCCGACAGCATCGGCAACGCGAGCTCCGCGAGCCGGTCGCCGGCGCATGCGCATTGCACCAGCCAGGCCTTGGTCCGAAGCAACGTCGCGCTCACCGCGCGACCCTCGGGGCTCGTCTTTTCGTTGGAGTGGGACGCGTGCCGTTCGATCTTGCGCGATCCTTTCTGCCCGAGACCGATTCTTCTGAACGCACCGAAGACGTCGCCGCCCGCCTAGAGCAGAACCGTTCGCCGTTGTTCCACCTGGTCGGTCAATGTTTTGGCCGAACCAGACGCGTCAACCCCTTCGGAATGCTCCATCGCGTCGAGCCGAAGCGTCCACGCTTCGACCGTACGCCGTTGCGGTGCGATTCATGTGTCATCACCATTCGATTCGGAAAAACAAAACGGGGGGCCTGCGCCTCGCAGCGGTCGGTGCCGTGCTCCTGTCGAGCTCCGTCGTGCTCGGCCAGAACACCGCGGTCGAACCGCCCGTGGTCGTGACCCACGTCGACGCCGTCTATCCGCCGTCGGCACTCGCGGAACGTCGACATGCGGACGTCATCCTCACCGTCACGGTCGACGCGGACGGCCACGTCTCCAAAGTCGACATCGCATCTTCGGGGGGGGATGATCTCGACGAAGCGGCCATCGTGGCGGTTCGTCAGTGGACGTTCGTACCGGCCAAACGCAACGGCGTGCCCGTGCCGAGCCGCATTCGGATCCCGTTTCACTTCGCGCCTCCGGCTCCGCCCCCGGAGATCGTCGAGCCTGAGCACACCGAGCAACCGCAGCTGCCGCCCCAATTGGCGCTGCCGCCGGCGCAGGGAGCGGCGCCGGAGACTCCGCAAGGTTCGGAAGCAGTCACCGAAGTCGAGATCATCGGCAAACGGCAGCCGCCGAGCCGTGGAACATCCGACTTCCGAATCCCGCGCGCCACGTTGACCGCGGCGCCGCACGGTACCGCGGCCGACCTCCTCAGCACGGCGCCCGGGGTTTTCATCGCGCACCCGGAGGGCGAAGCCATTGCGCAGCGCGTGTTCTTGCGCGGCTTCGACGCCGAGCACGGGCAGGACGTCGAGTTCAAGCTCGCCGGCATTCCGATGAACCAGCAGTCGCACATGCACGGGCAAGGGTATGCGGACTTGAATCTGATCATCCCCGAGACCGTGCGATCCCTCCGCGTCGTCGAGGGAGTCTACGATCCCCATCAGGCCGACTTCGCCGTCGCGGGCAGCGTCGAATATGATCTCGGGGTTCACGAGCGCCGTTCGCGCGTCAAGCTGAGCGCGGGCTCCTTCGGTACGCGCCGCCTGCTCGCGCTCTGGGCACCGGAAGGGCAGCGCGAAGAAACGTTCGGCGCCGGCGCATTCCGGCAGACCGACGGCTTCGGGACGGGGACCCGCGGAGGCGTATCGGGTGGCGTGCTCGGACAATACGAATTGAAGCTCCCCGGCGACATCTCCGCGTCGATTCACCTCGGCGCCTACGCGGCGCGGGCCAACATGGCCGGAGTAGTTCGACGCGACGACCTCGAGGCGGGGCGGATTGGATTCTACGATGCCTATCCGGATCCATCGGCGCGTTCGCAATCGGCGGGCACGTCGCGCATGCAGGTTGGAATCACCTTGGAACATTCGGGCGAAGAGGGGAGTCGCACGAGCGTTGGTTTCTGGACGTACCTCGCCAGTTACCGAAGCCGCACGAACTTCACCGGCTACACGGAGCAATCGCTTTTCGACCCCACTTGGATCGGGCGAGGCGATCTCATCGAACAGGCCAATGGCGACCTCGGTCTCGGTGGGGCGTTCGCCTACCGCGGCAAGCACCTGCATCTCGGGTCGTGGCTCGGCGCTCAATACGAGTTCGGCGCGGACATGCGTACCCACAACATCGAGCAGGCGCAGAACCTGCTGCAAGCTCCGGAAAACCAAACGTGGGATCGACGCGTCGATGCCACGGTCAGACAAACGGATCTCGGCCTCTACACCGATGTCCTCTTGAACGCGTCGCGCTACGTCCGGCTTCGCGGAGGCCTGCGTGGAGATCTCCTTTTCTTCGACGTCGACGACAGGCTCGGAAATTCCATTCCGTCGTTCGGGATGAAAACGCACATCATCGGCTTCCGCCGAACCGCCAGCGGCATCGCGTTCGGCCCGCGTGCCACCCTGGAGATCAATCCGACCTCGTGGCTTCTGATTTCCGGGTCGTATGGCGAAGGGTACCGCTCGCCGCAGGCTCGACAACTCCAAGAAGGCGAGCGAGCGCCGTTTGCAAAAGTGCGGAGCTACGAGGCAGGGGCCACCGTTCGCGATGGGGAGCGTCTTTCCTTGAGGGGCGCCGTCTACGAAACGTCTTTGTCCTACGATCTTGCGTTCGACCCGGCCGAGGGGCGGCTCGAACGGATTGGGCCGACGCGGCGGCGTGGTCTGGTCGGCTATTTCCTGGCCAACCCCGCCCCGTGGATGAGTGCGTCCTTCAGCGCAACCTACGTGCACGCGACGCTCCGCGCTCCGCCCATCCCCACCTCGGATGACCCTTCGCCGCCCTACGTCTCGGGCCAAGCGTTGCCCTACGTTCCGCCGATCGTCCTGCGAAGCGACCTCGGCGTGCAGGGCGCCCTCGGCGCTATGTGGGGCAAGCCACTCGATTGGAAGATCGGCTGGGGGACGACCTTTCTTTCCGCGAGGCCTCTTCCTTATAGCGAATTCTCCCCCCCCGTGTTTCTCCTCGACGCCACGGCGGGCGTCCGACGCGATTGGCTGGAGCTCACGCTCGACGCCACGAACGTACTCGGCGCGCGGTATGCGGATGTCGAATATGCGTTCGTCTCCAACTGGCTGACGACGTCCATTCCCTCCCGCGTCCCCGCGCGGCACGTCACCGCCGGACCTCCGCGCACGATTCTCTTCAACCTCACGGTGTACCTATGACGTGCGGAGTCAACGCCCGATGGTCGTGGATCGGTGCAGCCGCCGCCATCGCGCTCAGCTGCGGATGCATCGAGTCGCCGCAGGCCGAAGCGGACTACCCGGCCGTGGCGGTGAGCGAAGGCAACCCGATGGTCTCCGTTGGAGATTGGATGGTCACGCTTACGCGCGCCGATTTCGCGTTCGGCCCTGTCTACTTCTGTGCTGGGCAGGCTGCCAATTGCGCCAGCGCCATCGCGGAGATCACGACGGTTACCCCCATCGACGGACTCGCCTCGACGCCCACTCCCTTGGGTACCGTTCACGGGTTTACCGGAACGATTCGGAGCGCATCGTACGACTTCGGAATCTCTTGGTTCGACACCAGCAATCAAGCCACCCCAGCGTCGAGCGCGCCGCTCGGTCACTCGCTGCACGTCGAGGGTGAGGCGCGCCGCGGGCCTGACGCCATCCCTCTCACCGTCGACGTCGACGTCGTTCCGCAATACCAGGGTTGGGCAGCGGTTCCCGCGGCGCCTGTCGGCGCGGAAGTGACCTCGGACGCCTACCGCCTGGAGATCCACTTCGACGTCCCGGCCTGGCTGCATCAGCTCAACAACGCAATCAAAGACACGAAAGGAACGATGTACCCGACGGTGCTCGACGAAATGGCGGCGACCGGGCAGCTCCCGTTCAGGATCAAACCGAATACTCCGGAACACAACGTCATTCTCAGCGGCATCAAGAACGTTTCGCCGCCGGAGTTCCAGTGGACTCATTGAAATGGAAAGTGAAGTAGAACGGTGAAGTCATGAGAACATCATTTTGCGGCGAACTTGCTCTTGGCCTCTCGATGGTCTTCGCTGGAGCCGCGTGCGGCTCGGACGACGAAACTGGAACGGCACAGATATTCATCGTTCCCGAAGATACGATTCCGGATGGTCTCGACCCGGGCACCGAGCTAGAGAACATCCACGATGGATGGACGATTCGCTATGACCGATACCTCGTGGCGGTCGGAAATTTTCGTGCAAAACGCAGCGATACCGGCGAAAGCTTGTCCGATCCGACCCTCTTCGTGCTCGACCTGAAAAACGCCCCCACGAACGGATACGTCGTCAAGGAATTTCAGAACGTGGCGGCCGTCCGTTGGGACAAGTTCGGCTTCGATATTCCCAATGCCAAAACGGGCGCGTCGACGCTTCCTCCCACGGCGCAAGCAGACGTCGATTTCATGATCACGAATGGCTACTCGGTCTATTACGAAGGCTCCGGCGAAAAAGACACTACGAAGATCACATTCAAGTTTGGCTTCGCCGCGGGCACTTCTTTCGATGACTGTGCAACGCCTCCTCCCAATGAGCTCCCAGGATTCGCGGTTCCCTCAGGCGGTACCGTGCCGGTCAAGCCGACGCTCCATGGTGACCATCAGTATTTCAGTAACGTCACCCAGGGCGTGGAAATCACGGAACGGCTCGCGCAATGGCTCATGACGTGCGACGCCGATATGAACAAGGATCTCACGATTGCCGAGTTGAAGGCGTGCGATGCTGCGACCGCCCTTCCAACGCCGCCCTACGATTTGACATCCGTCAAAGACCAGGACGGTGACATGAAGATCACGGTGTACGACTACGTCAACAAGCAGATGCGAACGTTTGGCGACTACGAGGGCGACGGCGAATGCCCGACGAGAGCGCCGCTACCGTGATCGTTCGCGGCAGCTTGACTGCTACGGAGCGAGCAGATAATCCGCCGCAGCATCGAAGAGCTTGATGCCATCGGGTGAGTAATTCGTGTTGCGATGAATGAAAAAGCCCATGCGCTTGGCCGGCGCGACAGCACCACCCACCATGGTCGAACCGGCGGGGTAGGCGAAAATTGTGATCTCGTCGGCGTGTCCGACGACCGTGGCGATCTTCTTCGCCGCGGGACCCGGCTGCGCCCAGATGAGGCGATCGCCCTTGGTATAAACGGTGATATTGCCGGTAAGCCCCGCCGCCAGCGGATCGCCAGGCGCAATGATGGTGATCTGCGTCTCGCCCACTTCGGTCGAAAATCCGCCCGCGCCTCCAGCGCCGAGCCCCATCACCTCGATCGTGCCGTCCTTCATGACGATGGTCGGAACGGGCACGTCTTTGAACCGGGGCTTCATGTTGTCGAAGAGATTGTTGCGATTGATGCTCGACGAGATCACGAGGAGTGCTTTGCCCACGACGCCCGCCACCGTCGAGCTGGCGTCTTCGGCCATCTCGACGGTGAGACCCTTGGCCTCGAGCCGCGCCTTCATTGTCATGTCGAAGGCCAAAGGGGGGTCGGTGGGCTTGGGAGTCGGCAGGTGCTCTCCGTATCCCCATACGATCACCGCATGCTTGCCACCGTTCGAGCCGTCACTCGTCGCATCATGCGAGGAGGCGTCGATGGTTTCACTCGCGTCGACTTGCGCGCCTGCGTCGTTGTCCGACCCGCCTTCGCCGTTGGCAGTGCCTCCGCTGCCCGGCGCTCCTGCGGATCCGCCGCCACCCTGCGACGAACCGACGTCGCCGGACGAACCGCCGACCGAAGCCCCGCCCTCACCTTGGATCGACGGCGATCCCGGCTCGGCGCCGTTGGTGCAAGCCGCAAGCATGATCGGAAGAGCAAAGACCGCGAGGCACGGAAGCGCTCCCTTTCTGAAGGGTTCCATTCGAGCGTTCAACGATCGGTACCCACGATGAGCGGGGGGACGCCTTTGCCCGGCGGATACAGCGCAATCGCATCCATGTCGGCGGCATCACGGGGATTCGGTGCCGAGACTCGGATGCTGTTGGTGGCGCCGGCCTTCAGCGGTAGGCTGACCGTGGAAGCATGGATTTGGCCCCAAGAGCCGGCGAAACAGGGGAAATGGTAAATCTTCGGTAGCTGCGTGCCATTGACCACGAATTGATGCGGCCGGCACCCCGCAGGCGTGTGAGGCTGGCCACCGCAATCGGTATCGCCGAAGTTGTCGCTCTTGCCGCAGTGGTACCACCAGGTCACGTCGTACATGCCGTCGCTCGGAGCGGCGATCGCGTTGACTTGCAGATAGCCGCCCCGACGCCCGAGGATCTGACCCACCTTCTTTCCTCCGGAACAGCATTCATCGCCTTCTTTGATGCTGGCGATCGAGGGACACGCTGGCGCGCCGCAATTCACGATCGACGCGCCGTTGCCGAGCTGGTTGGGCGGAACGGCCTCCGCTTCGTACCACTGGAGGAAACTGCCACCGTCGACCGGCACCGAAGCGTCGCCGCCGATGCCGGTGCCGGCCGCG
>Ga0137374_10005446_pt1 | contig 15129 bp, 17 predicted proteins | sample SagtaG_20_FD_104811 | JGI IMG/M metagenome (GOLD analysis project Ga0137374, IMG submission 104811) | Vadose zone soil microbial communities from Sagehorn Ranch, Mendocino, California, USA - Sage1_R_100_16 metaG | ecosystem: Environmental > Terrestrial > Soil > Vadose zone | place: USA...
TCAGCGGTGCTGTGTGACCGCGTCAGGCAGGTGACGGTGAGCACTATTGTGGACGGCTCCTCCGAAGCCGGGACCGCGCCGGCCGCGGTGCTCATCATTGATGACGACGAGAAGCTGCTCGCGCTCGCGAGGCTCGCGTTGAGCAAGCACGGGGTCCGCGTCGAGACCGTCACAACCGCGACGGCGGGCCTCGCCACGCTCCGTGAGTTCTCCGCGGACCTCGTGATTCTCGACGTCGTGATGCCTGACCTGTCGGGCTGGGAGACGCTCCGGCGGATTCGCGAGTCCAGCGACGTTCCGGTCATGCTCCTGAGCGGTCGCGACTCTGACGTTGACAAGGCGCGGGGGCTCGACCTCGGCGCCGACGACTATCTCACGAAGCCGTTCAGCTTTCTCGAGTTCGAAGCGCGCGTCCGCGCCCTCTTGCGCCGCTCGAGATCAGTCAAGCCGGGAGGCTAGGATGTCCATCATCTGTGAATCAACCACCCCTGGCCCGACCATCGCGATTGTCGCTGAGCAGCGCCACCTCGAAGATCGGGCGATGATCGAGGCGCGCGCCGCCTTCGAGGTGGCTGGCTGCGCGGTGCCGCTGGTGGTGCCGGGCGACGATCAACTGTTCGAGGTCCCAACCGCGGCGCCTCCCTGGGACGCGGTCCTGAGTCGGGGCCGCGACCTCGCCGGGCTTGGAATCCTCGCGGCAACCTCAGCGCTGGGCGTTCTGGCCATCAACAGTCCCCAGGCCATTGACGTGGTCCGCAACAAGATCGCGATGCAAGCCGTGTTACTGGACCACGGGTTGCCGTTGCCAAAGACATGGTTCGCGGGCTCCCCGACCATCTTCCGCTCACTCGCCCGGGACCGCTTTCCGCTGGTTGTCAAGCCGTTTGACGGAGACGGCTCGCGGGGCATCGCGTTACTGACCCGACCGAGTGACGTATGCTTGCTCCCGCCGCTGGTCGGCCGGCGGTCGCTGTATCTCGCGCAGGAGTACCTGGAAACGGACGGATGGGACCTCAAGCTCTACGGCATTGGCAACCAAGTCTGGGCGGTCCGCAAACCTTCGCCGGTGAGCCTTCGCCAGCCCGGGCCGGCGAGTGTCAAGGTCGCCGGGCGAGGTGAGCTGGTGGCGCTGGACACTCAGCTCCGCGACATCGCCCTCACCTGCGGCCGGGCCTGCGGGCTCGAGCTGTGGGGTGTCGACGTGGCGATGACGCCCAGTGGTCCCCGGATCATCGAGGTCAACGACTTCCCGACCTACTCGGCGGTACCGGGCGCGGGTGCCGCGATCGCCCGGCACGTCCTGTCCCTGGTCCAGATTCGGGCCGTCGAGAAGAAGCTGGGTCGCGATCGGATGTTGTCCATCGTGCGGAAGTCGACATGAGCCCGGGGTTGCTCACGCCCTTCCCGAACACCTGGCCGCTCCGGTGGCGCCTGTCGCCCTGGTCGTAGAGATCGCCCCTTCCTCGGCTGAAGAAGCGTTGCGATGAGCCGACCGCGTTGCGTGGGGATCGGGATAGGACGGCTGGCCGGCGGATTCGTCGCCCCGATGCTCAGCGCGGCGGGTTGGGAAGTGGTCCTGGCCGGTCGAGACCCCGTGATCTGCGGCACGATCAACAGAGACCGGGGCCTCTGGCTCCGCAAGGCGGGCGACCCTCCGGAAGACCGCTGGTTCGGCGGCATCGGTGCAGTCACCCTCGACGATCCCAGCCTGCGGCGACTCGCGGCCGGAGCGGACCTCTTCGCCACGTCAGTCGGGCCGTCTTCGCTCCAGTCGGTGGGTCGACTGCTGGCCCCGCTGCTCCGAGCGCGCCTGGAGGCTTCGAACGCGTCGATCAACGTCATCACCTTCGAGAACCACCGCCGAGCACCCGAGCTCCTCGCTGTCGGCCTGTTCGAGGCGGACGCATCCCTGGCGGGCCTCGTGGGTCGGCGACTCGGGATCAGCGGCGCGGCAGCCTGGCGGACGGTGTCGCGACGTGAGGCAACGGCCAATGGGGTGCGGTTCCATGCTGACGACGTGTCGGAGTGCTACGTGGATGGCGCCGCACTGCTTCCGAACGCCGCGCCGCTCGATGGCTCGATCCCCGGCCTCGAACCGGTGCAGCCTTTCGAGTGCTACATGGCCGAGAAGCTCTGGGTCTTCAACGCCGGACACGCCACGGCCGCATACCTTGGCTGGCTCTCCGGCTGCGCGACGATCGACGAGGCGATGTCCCATCCCGATATTCGCGCGACGGTCGCAGCCGCCGTGGTCGAAGCTCAACAGGTCTTCGAGATTTCCCAGGTGGCCAGGCCTGGCGCAAGGTCTGTGCCGCCGCGTCCGCTCGAATGGATCCTCCTTCGCTACGCGGAACCCGGGCTCGGCGACCCGGTGACGCGCGTCGGGCGAGAACCGCGCCGGAAGCTCGCGGCCGGCGATCGGTTCATCGGCCCCGCTGTCGCGAGTCTCGCCACCGGCCTCCGCCCGGTCGCTCTCGCCAGTGGGGTGGCCGCCGCACTGGCCTATGGTGAGTCGACCGATCAGCAGGCCGTCGATCTCCAGCGGGAACTCGAGCTTCTCGGTCCCGAGGAAGTGCTCGCGACGGTCAGCACGCTCGATCCTCATGAGGAGCTGGCCACGCTGATCTGTGAGCGCTATCGCCAGCTCACGGCTGGGGTTCCGCGGTGACAGGCCTGTTGGGCCCGCCGATCCGGCCCGGGTTGACGGGCGTGGCACGGCGTCGGCCGAAGAGGACTCTCGAGCTCGTGACCGACGCGACCCGCTGTCCGCGAGATCGCCGCGTGGGCTCAGCCGTGTCGACGCGCTCAAGAACTGAGCGCCGGCCTGGGGGACCGGCCTGATGAGCACTCAGTACCAGCCACAGGAACGATATGCTTCTGCGCCGGTCGATACGCCGACGTGTCTCATGGGTCTGCGGCCCGCCACGACCGCCGCCGCCTACCTCGTACCACCGGCCATCGCGCTCGCCTCGGCTTGTTTCGTGATAATTTCCGGCGCCGGCCCGTTCGAGACCCCGGTCGCCAGGGTGGCGCTCGCTGGCTGTATCGTGCTCGTCGGCCTAGCGGCGGGTGCGCTTGCCGGGCGCGCGGCTTCCGTCGCGGAGCGTCGCGCCGTCGCGCGGGAATACGAACAGCGTCTCGATGACCTGGACCACGACCTCCGCACGCCGATGACCATCATCCGCGGAGAGGTCGAGCTGGTTCTCAGCCAGGAGAACGTACCGGTCGCGGAGCGCGGACGCAGCAGGGCCGCCGCCATTGAGCAGCTCGAGAAGATGGAGCGGCGCCTCCATGGGCGGTACCGGACATGATGGACCTACGCCGGGAGGAGCGACCGATCTCGCATCCTGCGGGTGCCCCCGGCGCACCCCGCGGGGGGCCCGGCCGGCGACTCGTGAGAGTCTGGCGCCAAACGAGCCTCCTGACGCGCTTCACCGTGATCGGGCTCTTCCTCACCGTCATGATCGGGGTTGTCCTCGGCATGGCCGTCGGCCAACAGCTCGAAAAGTCGGCCCTGACGCAAGCGGCGGAGCGCACGGCCGACAAGGTCGGATTCGAGATCGACCCTTTTCTCCGCCCCGGGGACTTCGCGGGGGTGCCCTCGCCCGAACGCTCTCAGGCAATTGATCAGCACATTCGCGAGAGTTTGCGCGACGAGAGACACATCGTGAAGATCAAGGTCTGGAATCCCGCGGGCATGGTGATCTATTCGACCGACAGGTCGGTGATTGGCCGACAATTTGCCATCGAGGACGAGCTCGCCGACGCGCTGCGAGGCCAGATCGCAATGGAGATGAGCAGCCTGTCCAAGGATGAGAATCGGATGGACCGCGGCCGATACGGCCGGCTGATGGAGATCTACGTCCCGATCCGAGTGGGCGGCGACCGCGTCGCGGGCGCGTACGAGGTCTATCTCGACGTGGACACGCTCACGCCAATGATCGCCGCCACGCAGCGGTTCTTCTGGATCGGACTGGCGCTGGGGCTGAGCGCGCTCTACCTCGGGCTCTTCGGCGTCGTGCGTAGCGCGTCGCGGAGGCTGCATCGCCAGTCCGAGGAGCTCGGTAGGCTCGAAGCTCGACGCGTGGTAGACCAGCTCACGACGGAGTTTGTCAGCATCGTCTCCCACGAACTGAGGACGCCGCTGACGGCGCTGGTCGGCTTTTCGGAGCTGCTCCTCACGCAGCCGGCGAACGAGGCCGAGCAGCGTCAATGGACCGAGAACATGCACGCCGCCGCCACGCGGCTGACCAAGCTGGTCGAGGAGCTGCTGGACGTGTCACGTATCGAAGAGGGACGGGTCGAGCTGAAGCGACAGCCGGTCGACGTGAAGGCAGCCGTGACGGCCGTGCTGGTCAACTTCGGCATCCTCACACCGGCTCACCGCTTCGAGCAGCGATACCGTGAACCCATCCCGCCGCTCCTAGCAGATCCGGATAAGCTGACCCAGGTCCTCACGAACCTGATCTCCAATGCCATCAAGTACTCGCCGAACGGAGGCCCCATCACGATCTCGGTAACGGCCGCCGACGGCACGGTCCGCCTGAGCGTAACCGATCAGGGACTCGGGCTGCCGCCCGAGGAGTTGCCGCGGATCTTCGAGCGGTTCCACCGAGTTCAGGAGGAAGCCCGCCGACAGATTCCCGGCACCGGCCTGGGCCTCTACATCACGAGACGGCTGGTCGAGCTCCAGGAGGGACGGATCTGGGCGGAGAGTGCGGGGCGGGGCCGCGGCAGCGCGTTCCACGTCGAACTGCCGGCCGCCGCCGTGGAGAGGGCCAATGGCTGATCAGAAGACCGTTCTTGTTGCCGACGACGAGAGCATGATTCGACAGCTGGTTCGTGCGACGCTTCGGGGCAGGCCGCTGCGGGTTCTGGAGGCCGCCAGCGGGCCAGAGACCCTGGCGCTGGCGCGACGCGAGCGCCCCGACCTAGTGCTGCTGGACGTGGGGTTGCCGGAACTGGACGGCTACGCCGTGTGCCGCGCGCTGAAGACGGACCCGGTCACGGCCGGCATCAAGGTTGTCATGCTGACGGCGCGGGCGCAGCGGCACGACCTGGCACGAGGCGCCGAAGCTGGGGCGGATGCGTACGTCACGAAGCCATTCAGCCCCGAGCGCCTGCTGAGCGACCTTGACGGTTTTCTGCGAGACTGACAGTGTCAATGCCTTCGTCGCCGAAGACCGTGCTGGTCATCGAGGACGACCGACCGATCTTCCTCGTCATGAAGGGGCACCTCGAAGGCGCCGGCCATCGCGTGCTGGGGGCTTCGAGCGGCGAGGAGGGGCTGGCTCTCGCCCGAACCGGCGGCGTGGACCTGATCACTCTCGACGTCCTGATGCATCCGGTTGACGGCTGGACGGTATTTCACGCGCTCCGGAACGATCCTCTAACCCAGAAGATCCCCATCGTCTTCGTTACGATTGTCGACGAACGGCCCGAGGGGCTGGTCGCCGAAGGCTACGTCACGAAGCCGTTCCGAGGCCGCGATCTGCTGGACGTCGTCGAGCGGGCGCTGAGGACCGGCGAGTGATGCCCCAACGCGCACATGACGCGCAGAAGGCCTTCTTTCAAGCTACGCCGAACAACAGCCAGCCCATTCCCGGGCTGATCATCGCCATCCAGATCTTCTGAGATCTGGTGAACTTCCTCCCGCATCTCCATGCCCTGGTCTCGGACGGGGTAGTTGGTTCTGCGTGTCCCACAAGGCTGGGCGTAAGACACCTGGAGTACCTGCGTCGCCGTCGGGTCCAGAAGATCCTCCAGGGAGAGGGATGGATCGTTGAGAGCCTGATCAGTAACGGTCGAAGATGATCACCGACATGGCATGGTCACTTGCCGTCACCGTCGCGCGGCTGGTATTATCGACCGGCGCTCCCACCCATCACATCCGGAGGGAACTCTCCATGCGAAAAGCAGCGTGCGTGCTTGGGACCCTGCTCCTGGCGCTGGCCGCGGTGGGCACCGGGCTGGCCGCGTACCCCGACCGACCGGTGAAGCTCATCGTGCCGTGGGCCGCGGGCGGTGACACCGACAACATCTTCCGCCCCTTCACGCCCGCCCTGCAGAAGCATCTGGGCGGCACGGTGGTGATTGCCAACGTGGGCGGCGCCTCGGGCACGGTCGGCGCTCGCGAGGCCAAGAACGCCCCGCCCGACGGCTACACACTCTACGCCATCCATGACTACATCCACTCGACCTACTACACGGGCGTGTCGGACGTGAACTACACGGACTTCGAGCCCATCTGCCTCATCTCGGCCACCCCCTCGATCCTCACGGCCAGCCCCAAGACCAAGTGGTCCTCCTGGCAGGAACTTCTGAACGACGCCAAGGCCCGGCCCGGCCAGATCACCGTGGGAGCGACGCTGGGATCCACCAGCCACTTCTTCCCCGCCCTCATCGAGAAGGAAGCCAAGATCAAGCTCAAGTACGTCTCCTACGAGGGGCTGGCACCCCGCATGAACGCCATCCTGGGCGGGCACATCGACCTCACCGACTCCAACCTCACCCAAAAGGGCAAGGTGGACGCGGGCCAGCTCAAGTTCCTCGCCATCGCCACCGAAAGGCGGAGCCCCGAGATCCCGAATATCCCGACGCTCAAGGAGCTCGGGGTCAACGTGGTTTACGCCGTGTCGCGGGGCATCATGGTGCCCAAGGGCACCCCGGCCGACGTACTGGCCAGGCTCGAGGCCGCCTGCGCCCAGGCGACCAAGGAAGGCGCCTTCGTCGAGTCCATGAGGAAGCAGGGCACGGACGTCCGCTATCTCGACCGGAAGGCCTACGCCGAGTTCCTCAGACAGAACGACGTGCTCAACAAGGACCTGGCGCGGGATCTGGAGCTGCTCAAGCGATAGCCCCCGGTGCTGGGTCGTGACGGGATCGCCGGGCTGATCTGCTTCGCCGGGAGCCTCTGGCTCCTGGTGCTGACGCGCGGGCTCCCCCACCCGCCCATGGTGCCGATCGGGCCGGGCTTCTACCCGCGCATCGTTCTTTCGATCACCGCGATGCTGGCGGTGCTGTTGATCGCCAGCGACGCGCTGGCGAGACGGCGGCGCAGACCCGGCGTCGACGCTCCGACGGCACGGCGGAATTACCGGCTGGTCGGCCTGACCTTCGCCATCTTCGCGGCCTACGTATTCCTGCTTCCGCTCCTCGGCTATCGGATCGCCACGTTCATCTTCGTTGTCGCGCTCCAGCTGGCGCTCCAGCCGGCCGGCGAGCGGCATTGGGTCCGCGTGCTCACCGTGGCTGTGGCGACGACTCTGGTCACCCACCTCGTCTTCGAGGGGTATCTCTTCGTGCTCCTATCGCGCGGCCGCTGGACGGGCGTCTGAGCCATGTTCGAGCTCCTGGGAGCCGGGCTCCTCAACGTCATCCAGCTCAAGTATCTGCTGCCGCTGTTCGTCGGAACCCTGGCCGGGGTCGTGGGCGGCGCACTCCCGGGCGTCACCATCACCATGACCATCATCCTGGTCCTGCCCTTCACCTTCGGGCTCGACCCACTGCAGGGGCTGGCCGCCATGACCGGCGTCTACGTCGGGGGCTCCGCGGGTGGACTCATCACCGCCTGCCTCATCGGCATCCCAGGCACGCCGTCGGCCATCGCGACAACCTTCGACGGCTTCCCCATGGCGCGGAAGGGCCAACCCGGCCGCGCCGTGTGGCTCGGCACCTGGTCGTCCTTCTGGGGCGGCATGCTGGGGGGGATCTTCCTGATCGGCGCCACCGGCCCCCTGGCCGCCTTCGCTCTCGAGTTCGGCCCGTGGGAGTATTTCTCGCTCTTCATCTTCGCGCTCTCCATGGTGGCGGGCCTCACGGAGGCGTCGCTCCTCAAGGGATTGCTCTCGGGCGCCATCGGCCTGGTGATCACGCTGATCGGCACAGACCCGATCATGGCCGTGCCGCGGCTCACGATGGGTTCGGAGTTCCTGCAAGGAGGCTTCCAGTTCCTGCCCATCCTGATCGGCATCTTCGCCTTCGCCCAGATCATGACCGATATCGAGAAGATGGGGCCAGCCGGCTCGGCCGAGGTCCACGCGGTGGCCGCTCCGAGTCTCAAGGTCTCGCATCTCAAGGTGATCGGCGAGATCCTGAGCCGGCCCTTCCTGCTGCTCTGGTCCACCTGGATCGGGATCCTGATCGGCGTGCTGCCCGCCATTGGCGGCAGCGCCGCCAACATCATGGCCTACGATCAGGCCAAGAAGTTCTCGCGCCACCCGGAGCGCTTCGGCACGGGGACGCCCGAGGGAATCATCGCCTCGGAGTCCTCCAACAACGCCAATGTGGGCGGCTCGCTGGTGACCATCATGGCCTTCGGCATCCCGGGAGACGCCGTGACCGCCGTGATGCTCGGTGCCATGATCATCCACGGCATCCAGCCCGGGCCCCTCTTCATCTCCCAGAACCCGGGACTGGCCTACGGCCTCTTCGCCGCGTACATCCTCGCCCACCCACTGATGGTGCTGATCATCGCCGCCGGCGCCCAGTTGTTCATCCGGGTAGTTTCGGTGCCGAAGGCGGTCCTGATCCCGGTGGTGCTGGTCCTCTGCGTGATCGGCGCCTACGCGCTCAACAACATCATCGAGAACGTCTACGTTCTCCTGCTCTTCGGCGTGCTGGGCTATGCCCTCGTGAAGGCGGGCTTCCCGTTGGCCCCACTCATTTTGGGCGTGATCCTGGGGGACCAGATCGAGGTGAACCTGGTCCGGGCCATCATGACCGACTCAAACCCGTGGCTCTTCCTCACCCGCCCCATCTCGGGCACGCTGATCGCCCTCTCGGTGGCCTCGGTGATCCTGGCGCTCTGGCAGCACCACCGGGCCCAGGCCCGGATGGCCCAGCTGCCCGAGCAGGATGTGGAGTTCTAGTCACCGGGGACGTGGATGCCTTCGAGCATCAGGCGCGCGGATTGCCCTGGCCGACGCTGAGCGAGGCCTGCTGGACGTGGTTGCGAAAGCCGATCGGGTCTCGCACTCGCCTGAACACCTCGCGCGCGCCTCCGGTGCCCGTCACGGTGAGATCCCCGTAGTTGAGAAGGCGCCCTCCGAGTCCCTGGTCGACGGCGATGGACTCGACCTTGGAGAGGAGGAGCTCTGTCGTGTAGCGCGCGACGAGGCCCACCTTCAGGATGAGGCGCGTCGTGGTCACGGCGAACTCGGAGGTCATGAGCTCCACGAAGTGGACCAGAGCCCAGAGAAGCCCCGCCCCAGTCACGGCGGCGCCCAGGTACCAGAGCCCTTGAGGCTCGCTGACGCGCGCGAGCAGGGCCGTAAACACCACCCCGAGCAGCACGAGCGCCGCGGGCTTCAGGAACAGAATCCAGTGAAGTCGCGTCTTGTAGAGCACCTGCTCGTTCGGCAGGAGGTGGCGTTCGACGTAGCCCACGGGCGTTCTCCCTTGCCCGCCCGAACCTCCGGCAGGCATGCCAGGATACCCCCCTCCGGCGGCGACCCGCAACAAACCCGCAGCGGCCGATCAGGCGGGCGCGATCACCCGAAACCCATCTCGATCACCCAGACCATCGTGGCGCCGCGCGGCGTCGATCTCCGCGAGAAGGTTTCCAGCGCCGCCCCAAGCACCGGTGCCCAAGCTGTCGGGTTGCTCTTCCTCGGGCACACTCCCGTCGCGCTTGACCTCCCGGCTCCACGGGGCTAGCTTTATCGGCGACACCATGCTCGCCCACGCGGCACCGGTGCACTCACCGGTGCACTCAGAAGAAGGAGGTGGAACATGTCAAACGTCAAGAGCATCGACAAGATTCTGAGCCAGGCCGTCGAGTCGAAGGCGATGCCGGGCGTCGTTGCGGTCGCCGCCACCGACAAGGGAGTTCTGTACGAGGGGGCATTCGGCAAGCGGGAGCTCGGGACGGAAGCGTCGATGACGCTCGACACGGTCGTGTGGATCGCTTCGATGACGAAGGCGATCACCGCGACCGCAGTGATGCAGCTCGTCGAGAGAGGTAAGCTCAGTCTCGAGCGTCCGGCGAGCGACGTGGTTCCGGAACTCGCCGCGACCAAGGTGCTCGAGGGCTTCGATTCCGCCGGCAAGCCGCGCCTCCGGGCGCCCAAGCGGCCGATCACGCTCCGTCATCTCCTGACCCACACCGCGGGGTTCGGCTACGAGATCTGGGTTCCGGCAATCGCCCAGTATCAGACCGCCACAGGCACGCCGGGAATCACGACCTGCACGAACGCAGCGTTGACCACTCCTCTGATGTTCGACCCCGGCGACCGCTGGGAATACGGGATCAACATCGATTGGGCCGGCAAGATGGTCGAGGCCGTGAGCGGCCAGAAGCTTGACCGGTACTTCCAGGAGAACATCTTCGGCCCGCTCGGCATGAAGGACACCTCGTTTAAGATCTCGCCGTCACAACGTGCGCGGCTTGCGACCGTGCATCAGCGGGGCGAAGGCGGTGCGCTCGCGCCGATTCAGTTCGAGATCCCGCAGGACCCAGAATTCCTGATGGGCGGGGGCGGGCTCTACGGCACCGCCGTGGATTACCTGACCTTCGCCCAGATGATCCTGCAGGACGGCGGCTTCAAGGGCGCCCAGGTGTTGAGTCCCGAAACCGTCGCCCTCATGTCGCAGAACCACATCGGCACGCTCGAAGTCGGCGTGTTCAGAACCGCGATGCCGGCGCTGTCCAACGACATCGAACTCTTCCCGGGAATGAGCAAGAAGTGGGGCCTGAGCTTTCTCATCAACACCCAGCACGCGCCGACCGGCCGCTCGGCCGGGAGCCTCGCCTGGGCCGGTCTCGCAAATACCTACTTCTGGATCGACCGCGCCAAGCGCGTCTGTGGTGTCTTTCTCTCTCAAGTCTTCCCGTTCTATGACCACACCGCGATCGACCTGCTCGGGAAGTTCGAGACAGAGGTGTACCGAGCCCTGTAGCTACCTCAACCCATAAACAGAACCCCGACTCTCGAAGGGCGCTGCCCGGTTGAGGCCCTGACCCCCTAGCCGGCGTCAATCTGGAGCGGGCGCTTGACCTTGTCCCCGGGCCGGAGATTCAACACCGCCTCGGGGAAGACCTCGGCTAGCCACCCGACCACGTCGTTGACGGTCACGATCCCAATGGGACGATGGCTCGCGTCGACCAGGGGGACCGTCCGGTAGCCGGCGGTGTGCATCCGGTTCACCGCATGGCAGATCCGATCCTCGGGTGCGAGCGCTTCGGGGTCTGCCGTCATCACCTCGCCGAGCCTGGTCTGCCGGGGAACGCGCCCCTCCCGCACGACGCGTGTAAGGAAGTCCCGCTCGGTGAAGATCCCGATGAGGCGCCCGTCGGGATCGACGACGACGGCGGCCGCCCGCCGGTTGTCGACCATCTTCGTGATCGCTTCCTCCACGGTCGTCTCCGGCGTCAGCTTGATGGGCTCGCTGGGAGCCAGCATGTTCACCGTGCTGCTCAGGAGCGCATCCTCGAGCTTGCGGAACTCCCCCTCGAGCGACTCTGAATACTCGTCCTGGAACTCGCTCATGTCCGCCCTCTTCCGCCCGGCCTCGGCATGGAGGAGCGTAGATGGGATCGCGGGGCCTGTCAACGCCATTCTGCCAAGCCGAAGCAGGTCCAGCCGAGAGCGGTGGGCCGGTGCCTGCCGGCCGCACAGGCTGCACTGGCGCACCGGCCCGGATGACGGATCTCGTCGCGCCACATGGACGGACCCGGGCGGCCACATCGGTCTCGCCAAAATCGGGGTCCAGCCGAGCCCGGCCCGCCTTCACGCTCGTGAACGGCATAGGTTAGACTACGGCTACACCAATGGTGAGGGCCGTTAGATCGAAGTTCTGTCGATCCCCTTTCGCGACGGAGGAACTATGTCGAAAAGATCACTCTTCTTCTTGATGCCTGCCGCTCTGTTGTGCTCCGCGTTTGCCGTCTGGGGCCAGGACCTGCCCGATGGAGAGGGCAAGGAATTGGTCGCCGCCCAGTGCAATAGCTGCCACCCGTTCTACGCGCGCGTCGGCGCCGGATACACGGCTCAGGGATGGCGCACCGTCATGCGGATGATGACCAATCATGGCGTGTCGATTCCGCCAGATCAGCTTGCGACGATGACGGCGTACTTGACCAAGAACTTCCCGGAAAAGGGGAAGCCCACCGGCGTGGTGATCGCAGGGCCCGCGAGGGTCTCGATCAAGGAGTGGCAGGTCCCCACGCCCGGCTCGCGGCCCCACGACCCGCTGGCGACGGCGGATGGATCGCTCTGGTACACGGGGCAGATGGCCAATGTGCTCGGCCGGCTCGATCCGACCACCGGCCGTTTCAAGGAGTATTCCCTCAAGACGCCTCACTCCGGACCACATGGCCTGGTCGAGGATAAGGACGGCAACATCTGGTACACCGGGAACACCAGGGCATTGATCGGTAGGCTCGATCCGAAGACGGGCGCGGTCACCGAGTACAAGATGCCGGACCCGGACGCGCGAGACCCGCACACGCTGATCTTCGACCAGAGCGGTATCCTGTGGTTTACGGTGCAGAATGCCAACCGGGTGGGACGGCTCGATCCGAAGACCGGCGAGATCAAGCTGCTCACGCCGCCGACGCCGAAGGCGCGCCCCTATGGCATGGCGGTGAATTCGAAGCGCGCCGTGTTCTTCGTCGAGTTCGGCACCAACAGGGTCGGGAGTGTCGATCCGACGACGCTGGAAATTCGTGAGTACCCATTGCCGGATTCGGCATCCCGCCCACGGCGCGTCACGATCACCAGCGACGACATCGTGTGGTACACCGATTTCTCGCGCGGTTATCTAGGTCGTCTCGATTCCGCGACCGGCAAGGTGACCGAGTGGCAGTCTCCGAGCGGGCCGAAGTCCGAGCCCTACGGCATCTCGGCGATCAACGACGTCATCTGGTACAGCGAGTCCGGGTCGAAGCCGAATACCGTCGTGCGCTTCGATCCCAAAAACTCGAAATTCCAGAGTTGGGCGATTCCAGGTGGTGGCGACATCGTCCGCAACACCTCGGTCACGCGGGACGGCAACTTCGTCCTGGCTAACAGTTTGGTCAATGCGGTCACCCTGGTCAAAATCTCGAAGTGAGAGTACAGCGCTACAACTGCGGCGCGATGGCCTGCGCTGGCTCCGTCGACGTGCTCACTGGCACGACCTCGAACTCGATCAGATCCTTCCAGGCGTTCGTCCACACAGGTAAGAGTGACGCATCTTCGGTCCGCATGAGCTGATAGCAGGTCTTGAACTCGACATCGACCCAACTGGAGACGTACTCCAGGCCCTCCGGCATCATCCTCCCTCTGTCTCGTGCGCGACGATAGATCTCTGGCGCGGCCCCTGCCTTGAAATGCTCGACGACCATGTAGAGCACGTCCGGTCTCCTTTGCGCGGCCATCAGAGGATCGAAGCCTACCACGAACACTCACGTCGGAAGCCGTGTTCATCACCGGGGCAATGCGTCGTATTTCGTCGAGAGGTTCGACACGTCTCTACTTGCCGGCCAGCCGGGCGACGACGCGTGCTAAGGCGTCCACGTACGGACCATGGGTGACGACGTAGGACATGCCCCACCGCGCCCGGCGCGCCTGGAGATCTTCGACGAGTTGGTCCACGGTCCCGACGAGCGCGTACGGGCTCTGCAGGATTTCCTCGGCACTCAACTGTGTCCAACCGCGCGTCAGTTCCTCGGCAGCCTTCCGACGATCGTCCGTTACGATGACTCTTTGCACCAGCGCGTTGAGCTCGAGCCGTTCGTACCTGTCTCCGGCGGCGTCTCTCACGAGCTTCACTCGGTCGTCGACGCCCCTCGCTTTCCACCCCGAAAGATCTGGCTCCGTTCCCCCGCGACGAAAAGTGATACCGGTGAGGCCGACGATGTCAGCTTCCGTTGCGGCGAGCGTGAGAAGCTGCGGACCGTTGCCACCGATGAGAATGGGCGGATGCGGTTGCTGGACGGGCAGCGGATGGATTTTGTGCTCCGTCACTCGATAGTGCTGACCGATGAACGTGACCTGCTCACCCGCGAGCAAGCGCTTGACGATGACGGCCGCCTCCGCCAACCGCTCGACCCTTGCGCCGCCTGGATCGAAGCGCAAGCCGGCCTGCTCGTATTCGGCCTTCACGTACCCGGCGCCAAGACCGAGTTCCAGTCGACCGTCGGTCAGGAGGTCCACGGTGGCGGCTTCGCGCGCCACCAACACGGGATGGCGGAAGTCGTTGTTGAGCACCGTCGTACCGATCCGGATGCTTTTCGTCGCGGCTGCGGCGCTGACCAACGCCGGCATCGGCGCGAGCATCTCGGCGAGATGATCCGGCACGGTCAGCGAAGAGTAGCCGAGGTCTTCGACCTTGCGAGCCTGGTCTACCCATTCCGCCCGCGATCCCCCGCTCCGGACGATCACTCCGAACCGGAAGGGCTTCATGGCCAGCACACTCTGACGACTTGCTCCGAGTCCACCCAGAGGTTGCCGACGCTCGGTTCAGCCATCGACGCCAGTGCCATGGCTACTGCGGCACCGTCAGTCGGCGGTCCTGGCCAGGGAGGCATGGTCACTCCAATCGCGGACAGCGGTTCGTCGGCCTCAGCTCGGAGCTGGAACACTGTCCCGACTGGGAGCGTGACGCAGACTCCCGGCTTCACCGCAACGACCTTCTCGCGCCTGCCCTGCTTGCGCCACATGCGGCCGCGGCCTCCAAGAAAGAGCCAGATCTCCTCCACCTTTCGGTGCTTCACAGCCCGAGTTGTCTGGCCGGCGGCGAGTTGGAAGTGCGCGATGCCGCCGCGCCGGAGTCCGAGAAGGAGCCGCACGTCCATCCCGTCCGGAGCCAATGCGTCTGGCGAAGTTGGCAAGCGCTTAGTGTCGAATCTTGCCGTTGCGGTCCCCTTCGAAGGCATCGTCACCACCATCTCTGACGGCCGACGACGATCGTCTTCCTCGGCACCCGCGCAAGGCACCTCGCCTGAAGGCACCGCGGGGTGCTGGCGAACCCCTGGGGTCTACGCCTCCTCGAGGAAGACCGAGTTGCTGGGCTCCCACGCCGGGACGCAAATCGATAAGAACTCCAGGTTTTCTTCACCGACATTGACGACTTTGTGTGTGCACGATGGGATGAAGCGGCTGACCCCCCCCTCAACGTGGTCGCAGAGAACGCCCCACCGAGAGA
>Ga0137374_10005448_pt1 | contig 15122 bp, 15 predicted proteins | sample SagtaG_20_FD_104811 | JGI IMG/M metagenome (GOLD analysis project Ga0137374, IMG submission 104811) | Vadose zone soil microbial communities from Sagehorn Ranch, Mendocino, California, USA - Sage1_R_100_16 metaG | ecosystem: Environmental > Terrestrial > Soil > Vadose zone | place: USA...
ACAACGGCATCGGTGACGTTGTACTCGTCCTCGATCCGCCGCGGCGCGACCTCCCACTGGTCGCCCGGGCCGTCGGTCCGCCGCGACCGGTCGCCGTACCAGACGTTCCACTCGTCGAAGGAGATGTCGATCCGCTTCGTGCTCTTCAGCTCCGCGCCGACGGCGTCCGCGGTCGCCACCACGGCGTCGATGAAGCGGTCCATGTTCACGGCCGAGGCCAGGAACGACGCGGTGTCGCCGTCGTCGTTGCCGTAGTACGCGTGGCAGGAGATGTAGTCGACGAAGTCGTACGACTCCCGCAGCACCTCCTGTTCCCAGCTGCCGAAGGTCGGCATCGACGACGAGGACGAACCGCATGCGACCAGCTGCAGATCGGGTTCGATCATCCGCATCGCCCGCGCGGTCTCCGCCGCCAGCCGCCCGTACTCGGCCGCCGTCTTGTGGCCGATCTGCCAGGGCCCGTCCATCTCGTTGCCCAGGCACCACAGTTTGATCCCGTACGGCGATGCGCCGTGCTGCTCGCGCAGGTCGGACAGGGCCGTGCCACCCGGGTGGTTCGCGTACTCCTGCAGGTCGAGCGCCTCCTGCACACCGCGGGTGCCGAGGTTGATCGCCATCATCGGCTCGACCCCGGCCTTGGCACACCAGCGGATGAACTCGTCCAGGCCGAACTCGTTCGTCTCGACGCTGTGCCAGGCCAGGTCGAGCCGGCGCGGACGGCCCTCGCGCGGACCGACGCCGTCCTCCCAGCGGTAGCCGGAGACGAAGTTGCCGCCGGGGTAGCGGACCAGGGACACGCCGAGCTCCTGGGTCAGCTCGAGGACGTCCTTGCGGAAGCCGTCCTCGTCGGCCGTGGCGTGACCGGGCTCGTAGATGCCGGTGTAGACACAGCGGCCCATGTGCTCGACGAACGTGCCGAACGTACGACGGTTGACGGGTGCGACCGCGAAGGCGGGGTCGATGGTGAGGGTGGCAGAGGTCACCGGGTGGCTCCTGTCTTGATGGGTGGGTCAGCCCTTGATGCCCGCGTCGCCGACGCCGCGCACCACATGTCGCTGGAAGAGGGCGTAGACGATGAGCAGAGGGAGTCCGCCCAGCACGGCCGAGGCCATGATCTGGGCGTAGCGCAGGCCGTACGAGCCCTGCACGTTGGCGAGTCCGACCGGGATCGTCATCATCGACGGGTCGGTGGTCACGATGAAGGGCCAGAGGAAGTTGTTCCAGGCCCCGATGAAGGTGAAGATGCCGACGGCAACGAGGATCGGCCGCGACATCGGCACCATCACGCTCCAGACGATCCGCCACCGGGTCGCGCCGTCCACCCGGGCGGCGTCCTCGTAGTCGCGGGAGATGCCGTCGAAGAACTTCTTCAGCACGAACACCATCACCGGCGCGACCACCTGCGGCAGCACGATGCCCCAGTAGGTGTCGACCAGGCCGAGGCCGGTCATCTCCTGGAACAGCGGCACGATCAGCACCTGCGGCGGCACCAGGATGCCCGCGATCATGAGCGCGAACAGCGGTCGCCGGCCGGGGAAGCTCGTCCGGGAGAACCCGTACGCCGCCAGCACCGAGACCACCAGCGTCAACGCCGTCACCAGGACGGACACGACCGTACTGTTGAGGAACCAGCGGATCAGGTCGCCCTGGTCGATCACACTCCGGTACGCCTCGGTGGTCGGTGCCGCAGGCAACCAGGTGATCGGCGACTTCGTCGTCTCCGGCTCGGGCTTGAGCGAGGTGTCCAAGGCCCAGAGCAAGGGGACGAGCCAGACCACGGCAAGGATCACCGCGCCGACGATGCTCGCCACCTTCGGGAAGCTCCAGCGCGGTTCAACCGGTCCGCTCCGAGCAGTTCGGGTGGTTGCCGCCGGCAAACTGAGAGTCGTCATCACACGGCCTCCTTCCGGCCGGAGAACAGCTTGAACTGGAGCACCGAGACGATCACGATGATCGCGAAGAACAGGTACGAGATCGCCGAGGCGTAACCGATCCGGTAGTTCGTGAAGCCGTTCTGGTAGATGTACTGGATGATCGGCCGGGTCGCGTAGTTCGGCCCGCCGTTCGTCATCAGGTAGATCTGGTCGAAGATCTTCAACGACGCCACCAGCTGCAGTACGACGATCAGCCCGGTGGTCCGGCTCAGCAACGGCAGCGTGATCCGGAACAGCTTGTGCCGCCCGCTCGCCCCGTCGATCGCGGCCGCCTCGTAGATCTGCTCCGGAATCCCTTGCAGGGCGGCAAGATAGAGCAGGAAGTTGAACCCGACCGTCCACCAGACGGTGGTGATCACGACCGCCAGCATGGCCCGGTTGTCGGTGTTCAGCCAGTCGATCTCGGCGAGTCCGCCGGCTGTCAGCAGGCCGTTCACCAGGCCGAACCCGGGCTGGTAGATCCAGACCCAGATCAGCGTCACGACCGTTGCGGGGAGCACGAACGGAGCGAAGTACGAGAACCGCAGCAGCCAGCCGAGCAGGCCCTTGCGGTTGGCCAGTAGAGCCATCACCAGCGCGATGATGACCAGCGGCGGGGTGCTCATCGCGGTGAAGACCAGGGTGTTCTTCAGCGACGACCAGACGGCCGGGTCGCCGAACATCTCCGACCAGTTCTGCAGGCCGAGGAACTCGTGCTTCACACCGGCCAGGCTGGTGTTGAAGAAGCTGTTCCACAGGCCGGAGATGGTCGGCCAGACCAGGAAGACGGCGAACAGCAACAGGAACGGCGCGACGAAGGCGAGTCCCGCCCAGCGTTCCTTCCACGGTTTCCCGGTCTCCGGTTTCGCCGCGGCGGGCGGCGTACCAGGTGTAACTCGAGGTGGTGTCTGCACAGTCATGGGGCTGTGACCTCCTGTCAGACCGGGGACGGGGTGTCGAGGAGCTTCTGGGTGGCGGCCTTGAACTGCGCGAGCGCCGCCTTCGGTGTCGCCTGACCGGAGAACACGCCGCTGAAGGCGGCACCGGCCTCGTTCTGCAACTGCGCGCCCGAGCCGCTGAACCACGCGTCCGGGTCGTACAGCACGTCCGGCGCGACACTGCGGTACTCCGCCTGCGGCTTGAGGTTCAGGTACTCCTGGCTCTTCACCACCGGCTGGTACGCCGGAATGTGTCCACCAGCAGCCCATTCCGCGCTGTGCTTGAGGATCCAGGCGATGTACTCGATCGTCGCCTTCGTGTCGTCGGAGTTCCGGTTCGACTGGTGCGGCAGCACGAACGTGTGCGAGTCGCCGGCGTACTTCGGTACGTCGTACACGACCGGGAACGGCGCCATGCTGAACGGCATCTTCGCGGTCTGGTACGTCGTCACCTCCCACTCCCCGTTGAAGCTCAGGCCCGCGTCGCCGTTGGTGAACTGGGCGACCAGGGCGGGGTAGTTCGAGGACTTCGGGGTGAGGCCGTCGGCGGCGAGTTTCGCCATCAGTTCCAGGGCTTCCAGCGCCTTGGCGTCGTCGAGCACCAGCTGGGTGCCGTCGTCGCTGAAGAACTTCCCCTCGAGCTGCCCGTAGAGGGTCCACCACAACCGCCAGGGGTTGGTGGTCTCGACCGACGCCGCGAACTTGCCGGTGGTGTCCTTGACCGCCTTGAGCATGTCGAGGAACGCTTCCACGCCCTTGACCGGCTTGATCTTGCCGTCGGGACCGAGCAGTCCGGCCTTCTTGCAGATGTCGGTGTTGTAGTAGAGGACGAACGGGTGCTGGTCCAGCGGTACGGCGTACAACTTGCCGTCCACGACACAGCGGTTCCACGTCTCCGGCAGGAAGTCGGACTCGCTGACACCGGCCTCGTTCAGCAGGTCGACCGGGATCGGGTCGAGCATCGTGGTCGGGCTGAAGCCCTTCAACCGGGACAGATGAAGGGTTGCCACCTCGGGCGCCCGGCCGCCGGCCGCGGACATCGCCAGCTTCGTGTAGAACGGCGGGCCCCAGGCCAGCGTGTGCGCCTCGAACTGGATGTCGGGGTGCTGCGCGACGAACTCCTGATGGATCTGGAGCAGGCGGGCGCCGTCGCCGCCGCCGAACAGGTTCCATTCCCGGACTCGCGGCTTGGCGCCGAGGCTGCCGCATCCGGTCAACGCGAGGGCGCCGGCTGCGCCGAGCAGGCCACCAAGTACTGCTCGACGCCGCGGGCGCGAAGGGGGTGGTGGAGGGGATTCTTCAAGCATCTGCGTGGTCCTCCAGGCGGGGTGGAGCACGGTGCGCCCGATCCACGGATCGAGGCTTCTGGGCATGCGGAAGCGCCGCGCCGGGTCCCGGTCGGGATTCCGGCGCATGCTTTACATCGGTGTATTACATCGGTGTAGAGGATGATGCCCGTGGCGCCGAGGACCGTCAACCCCTTGGTCGCGGTTGCTTTGGGTTACTGTCAGCCGACGGTTGATTCGCGGACGTGCAATTCGTACGGCGCAACGATCTCCTCGTGCTCGGAGTCGTCACCGGCCATCCGCCTGACCAGAAGTTCGACCGCCGCCCGGGCGATCTGCGTCCGGCCGGGATCGACCGTGGTCAACGTGGGGGTGCTGTACTTCGTCTCGTCGATGTTGTCGAAGCCCGCGACCGCGACGTCGTCTGGAATCCGGAAGCCGTGGCGGGTGAGTACCCGCACGGCACCGAGCGCGAGTGTGTCGTTCAGGCCCAGGACGGCGTCGAACTTCGCCCCCGACGCGAGCAGCCGCTCCGTCGCCTCCGCCCCGGTCGACCGATGCCAGCGCCCGGCGGGAAAGGCGAGCTCTTCCGGCACCGGTACGTCGTGCTCGGTGAGGGCCGCGGCATAGGCGCCGTACCGGATGGACGCCGTACCGAGCTTCTCGCCGGGGTGGACGCCGATGACCGCGATCCGGCGGCGGCCGAGTTCGAGCAGGTGGTCGACCGCGGCCTTGGTGCCGGCGACGTTGTCGATCATCACGTGGTCGACCGGGCTGTGGAAGATGCGTTCGCCGAGCAGGACCATCGGTGTGGACGTGCTCAGGTGCCCGATGTCCTCCTGGCCGAGGCCGAGTGGGCTGTAGAGCAGGCCGTCGACCAGGTGGCCGCGCGGCCGGTTGAGCACGGTCAGCTCGCGGTCGCGGTCGGCGCCGGTCTGCTCGATCATCACCGTCAGACCGTGCTGGTCGGCCGCCTCGATCACGGCGTCGGCGAGCTCGCCGAAGTACGGCAGGCTGAGCTCGGGGATGGCAAGGCCGAGGATGCCGGTCCGGCCGGACTTCAGATTCCGGGCCGAGATGTTCATCTGGTAGCCGAGGGCATCGATCGAGGCGAGCACCTTGGTCCGGGTCTCCTCGCGGATGTACGGATAGCCGTTCATCACGTTCGAGACCGTCTTCGGCGACACCCCGGCATGGCGCGCCACATCGCGCATCGTCACTGCCACGGCATCACCCCCAACCACCGGTCGTCGTGCAACACACCGTAATGCACGCGGCCGCCCCCGCCGTACCACCAATGACGATCCGGTACGGCGGACCGGTTTCACTCGGTGTCGTCGGCCTGCGGCGGCTCGGGCTCCGGGGAAGCCGGAGCCTCAGGCTCCGGGGGAGTGCCCTCGCTCGGGGTGCCGCGGTGGCGAGGCTCGTAGGGTTGCGGGCCTGCCGAAGGGGCGCCCGGATGGTCCGGGGTGTCGACCTCGTGGTCCTCGAGTTCCACGCCTTCGTGGCTCAGGGCCTCCTCGACCTCCGCGTCGAGCTCATGACCGGGCCGTGGCATGCCGGGACGTTCGAAGCTCATTGTCCACCTCCTGCTCACCCCACCGGTTGCCCGCCGTCGCGGGCCGGAAACCCGAGGTGATGTCAGTATGACTGGAGCTCGAGCAGCGTCCCGTCCGGCGCGCGGAGGTGCGCCGTCGCAGGTTGGGACCCCACTGCGGCCGGTCCTGCGCCGGCGCGAGCACGGTCGCGCCGAACTTCTCGACGAGCTCAACGGCGGAGTCCACCGAGTCGACCTTGAGCACCAGCATGGACGTGTCCTGCGCGGTCGCCTCCTGCGGCAGTTCGCCGGTTCCGATCGTCTGCGCGATCATCGTCCGGCCGAAGAGGACGAGGCCGGCCTGGCCGTCCAGATCCCAGTTCGCGTACTGCGCCTCGGGGATCACCTTCACCGGCTGGACGTCGTACAACTCCTGCAGCACGTTTCGGTAGAAGTCAACGGCAGCAGGGAAATCGCGCACCAGCAGCCGCGGGTAGAGCACATCCATCGCTCACACCTCGATTAGTTGGTAGTGGCCAACGATTGGACCTAACCTACAATAGGCCGATGGAGACTCTGTCGGGAACGACCACCTTCGTGCTGCACAAGGTGGCGGTGGCGAGCCGACGGGCGATCGCCGACCGGCTCGCCGAGAGCACAGGCCACCTCACGCTGTGGCAGTACGCCGCCCTCGCGGAACTAGGCGATCAGGGCCCGACGGCACAGAAAGGTCTGGGTGCCGCGCTCGGCGTGGATCCGGGCGACATGGTTCGGCTGATGGACGAGCTGGTCGCCAGGCGACTGGTGGCGCGCGAGCGCGACCCGGCGGATCGGCGGCGCTATCGGATCACCTTGACCGCCAGAGGCCGGAACACCCTCGCCGCCGCGCGGAAGGTGGTCCGAGAGGTCGAGCGAGTGACGCTCCAGCCGCTCACGGCCGCCGAACGGACGACCCTCCACGCGTTGGTGACGAAGATCCGGTCCTTCAAAGGCTGACTCAGCGGTCTTCAGCCGGGCGGCGGCGCTGCGCGAGGTTGGTCAGCGACGGCGGTTGCCAGGCGCCATCGGCCTGGTAGAGATCTGTGCCCGGCGGCACGATCTCGTCGATCCGGTCGAGCGTCGCGTCGTCCAGCACGAGGTCGGCGCCCTTCAGCAGCCCATCCAGCTGCTCCATCGTGCGCGGCCCGCTGATCACCGACGTCACCGCCGGATGCCTGGTGACGAACGCCAGCGCCAGCTCGGGCAGCGTGCAACCGATGCCCTCGGCAACCTCGATCAGCTGCTCGACCGCGTCGAACTTCGCCGCGTTCCCCGGGATCGACGGATCGAACCGGAACGGCGTGAGCGCTGCCCGGCCTGTCGTCAGGTCGACCGGCTGATCCTTACGCACCTTGCCGGACAGGAACCCGGACGCCAGCGGACTCCACGTCAGCACGCCCATCCCGAGTCGCCGCGCCGTCGGCAGCAACGACCGCTCGATGCCGCGGGCAATCAGCGAGTACGGCGGTTGCTCGGTCCGGAACTTGCCGTAGCCGCGGCGCTCGGAAACGTAGTACGCGTTCACGATGTCCTCGGCGGGGAACGTCGAGCACCCGAACGCGCGGATCTTCCCCTGGCTGACCAGATCCGTCAGCACCCACAGGGTTTCCTCGATGTCGGTGCTGTAGTCCGGCCGGTGGATCTGATAGAGGTCGATCCAATCCGTGTCGAGCCGGCGAAGGCTGTTCTCGACCTCCTGGACGATCCACCGCCGCGAGTTGCCGCTTCGGTTGCGTCCTTCCTCGCTCAGCGGGAAGTGCACCTTGGTCGCGAGTACGACGTCGTCCCGGCGGCCCTTCAACGCCTTGCCGACGATCTCCTCGGACTCGCCGCGGGAGTACATGTCCGCGGTGTCGACGAAGTTGATGCCGCTGTCGAGGGCGGCGTGGATGATGCGGACACTGTCCTCGTGGTCGGGGTTTCCGACCGCGCCGAACATCATGGTGCCGAGGCAGTGCGTACTGACCTCGATCCCGGTCCCACCCAGCGTGCGATAGCGCATGAATCAGCTCCTAGCTTCTGAACTCGGTGCGCCGAACGCTAGGAGCTAGACCGCTGTCTAGGTCAAGTTCCTGCGTAGGGTGGAGCCCAAGCTGAAGGAGGCGGGTGTGGGGACTGTCGATGAGTTCGCCGGGCTGTGGGATCCGGAGCCGGGGTGGCTGAACACGGCGTCGTACGGATTGCCACCGCGGCCGGCCTGGGAGGCGCTGCAGGCGGCACTGGCCGACTGGCGGGTGGGCGCGACGAGCTGGGAGCCGTGGGACGAGTCGACGGGACGGGCTCGCGAGTCGTTCGCGCGGTTAGTGGGGGCCGATGCGGCGGACGTGTTCGTCGGCAGCACGGTGTCCGCGGCCTTGGTGCCGATCGCGGCGGCGCTGCCGGACGGTGCGACGGTGCTGACGGACACCGTGGAGTTCACCTCGAACGTGTTCCCATGGAAGGTGCACGAGGACCGGGGTGTCGAGGTTGTCGCCGTACCTGGGGATGAGTTGGTCGCGGCGATCCGGCCTGGGATCGATCTTGTCGCTGTCAGTGCGGTGCAGTCGTCGACCGGCGTCGTACTCGACCTGCCCGCAGTTGTTGCTGCCAGCAAGGAGATTGGCGCTCTGCTGGTCATCGACGCGAGTCAGGCGCTCGGCTGGCTACCGCTTGCTGTGGATGGCGTCGACGCGCTTGTCACCCACACCTACAAGTGGTTGATGTCGCCACGCGGCGCCACGCTCGGCTACCTCTCGCCGCGGTTGCAGGGGCTCTGCCGCCCTTCTGCTGCGGGGTGGTACGCCGCTTCGGACGTTCACGGCTCGTACTACGGAACCCGGATGGAGCTCGCTCCCGGTGCGCGGAAGTTCGACCAGTCGCCGGCCTGGTTCTCTTTCGTCGGCGCGGCGCCCGCCCTCGAACTCGTCGAGCAGATCGGCGTCGAGACGATCCACCAGCACAACCTCTCGCTGGCGAACGAGTTCCGCGCCGGCCTCGGCCTGCCACCGTCCAACTCCGCCATCGTCAGCACCGCGCTGCCAGGCGCCGAGCAGGCCTTCGCCGCTGCCGGCATCCGCGCCGCCGTACGCGACGGCAAACTACGCGCGTCGTTCCACGTCTACACAACCCTGGCCGACGTTCACCAAGCGCTGACGGCACTCAAGCCTTTGCTCTAACACCTAGAGTGTGGTCTATGAGTGCGGGACTGAGCATCGGGCAGGTCGCGGAGCGAACCGGACTGAGCGTGCACGCCCTCCGGTTCTACGAGCGCGAGGGTCTGCTGGCCGATCCGGTACGACGCGAGTCGAACGGACGCCGCGTCTACACCGAGGACGACGTCGAGTGGCTCGACATGTGCATCAAGTTCCGCTCCTCCGGCATGCCGCTCGACACCATCCGCAAGTACACCGACCTCGTCCGCCAAGGCCCCGGCAACGAACAGGCCCGACTGGAATTGCTGCGCAGTCACCAGGACTACGTCGCCGCCCAGATCGACGAACTCAACGAGTGCATGCGCGTCATCACCCACAAGGTCACCGTCTACCAGGAACACCTCAACGCCGGCACCGCCAACTCCCTCTGGGCGCCCCCCTCAACCACCCCCACCAACACCGCCGCCTCCTAGCGGCCCGCTTCTGGGATGCTTCATTCTGTAGCGATTGCGCTATATTGTGAAGCATGTCGAAGTCGGGGGCGTGGGCGACCGTGGTGTCCACCGCTGATGAGCAGTGGGGGCTGGTGACGAAGCCACAAGCTGAGGCGACGGGCCTGGCGTGGTCGACGCTGGCACGGCAAGTGCGAAACGGCGTACTCGAGCGAGTGGCGCACGGCGTCTACCGCATCCGGGGCGCCGGATTCGTTGACCATCTGGAACTCCGCGCCGCCTGGCTGCAGCTCAACCCTTCCGTGCCGGCGTGGGAACGAGAACCGGCCGACGGCGTGGTGTCGCACCGGTCCGCCGCCGCGCTGTACGGGATCGGTCACCTGCCAGCCGACGTCCACGAGTTCACGCTGCCCCATCGGAAGCAGACCCGCCGTACGGATGTGAGACTGCATCGAGGAAACGTGGACGACTCGCTCACGCACCACGGGCTGCCGGTCACCCGCCCTCACCGGATCGCCGCCGACCTTCTGGGTGAGCGAGAGGACGCGGGAGCCGTAGCCCAACTCATCGCCGACGCACTGCGAGCCCGCTTCGACTATCCCGACCTGATCGCGCGAGCGATAGCACCCCACGCCGCCGCATACGGCCTGCATCGCGACGACGGGCTGGCTCTACTCGACTGGCTCCTGTCCCTGAGTGGAGACCCGAACCGTGACTCGTGGCTCGCGGAAGCCGCGAAGTCCCACAGCAACCCGGCCGCAGGCGGCGCCGCATGACCGACGAGCAAGGCCGCTACAAGACCCCGGAAGCAGCCCGTACGGCGGTGACCGCCAAACTGCGCGCGCAGGTCGGGGAAAGTCCGTGGCAGTTGGGAGATCTACAGCGCCAGTACGCCTACGACCAACTCGTCGAGCGGCTGTACCGGCTCGACTCTGCCTGGGTGATCAAGGGAGCAACCGCTCTCCTGGCCGCAAGGTGTCTGTCCGGCACACGATCGACATCGATGTGTACAGGCCAGGTGCCATCGACGAGGCTGAGCGACAGGTGCGCGCCTCTGCCACGCTCGACATCGGGGACTGGATGCGGTTCGAGATCGGTCCGTCCGTGAAGGTTCGGGCCGCGGGCGCGGAGGCGGCGCGAGTCAAGGTGCGTTCGCTGATCGGAGCCAGGTCTGGGCTGCGTTCCAGGTCGACATCGTTGCCGATGGCATCATGATGACCGGCGAGCCGGACGCCGTGCCGCCGCTGACGACGATCGAGATCGGGGACCGGGAGCGTACGCCGTGGCGGGCCTACCCCTTGGTGGACCATGTCGCCGACAAGGTGTGCGCCATTGTCGAGCGTCACGACGGCCGTCCGTCGACGCGCTTCAAGGATCTGATCGACTTGGTCGCGATCGTGCAGCACAGCAGCGTTCGCGCGGATCTGCAGATGAAAGCCTTGGCCAAGGAAGCCGGTCGCCGGGGGTTCGAGCTGCCGGAGTCCTTTGATGTGCGGGACCGCGTGCTCTGGGCCCGTGGCTACGGGGCTGAGGCGAGGCGCGCGGTCGGCTTGTCAGCCACGAACCTGGACGCCGCTTTGGACGTGGTGCTGCCCTTCATCGACCCACTCCTCGCAGGATCAGCCAAAGGGACTTGGAATCCGGAGGCTCGAACCTGGAATCGATAGCGGTCGTCATCCACTGGCGGATACTGGCTGGGTGGAGGCTACGGATCATTTGAAGGCGTCGTTGGGGGCGGCGGTGGGGTTGGCGAACGTCTTTGGGGCCGGGTGGCGGCAGGGGAAGCCGGCTGCGGAGCCTGACGCGGATGATGTGCGTGACGTACTGCGGTTGACGACGGATCGCGTCGGCGAGGTGGATGTGGCGGAGTATGCATCGGGTGGCACGCAGTTGTACGACGCTCTGGAGCGGCTGCCGGATGGTGACGTCGACGGGGCCGTTGCCTTGATCAATGACTTGCTGAGGGCAACGAAGGCGGCGCCACAACTCACCCGGCGCGAGGGTGCGCCGTGGCACCTGCACTTCGGCAGCCCGGACGCGGCGACTGGTTGGATCGCTGAGTTCGCCACCGCGACGGCAATGCTGCTCGGGAGTGATGAAATCCATCGGCTTCGGCGCTGCGAGGCGACCCGATGCGACGACCTGTTCCTCGACTCGACCCGGAATCGCACGCAGCGGTTCTGCTCAACGGCGTGCCAGAACCGCACCAAGGTCGCCGCCCACCGCGCCCGGAGCGCGTGAAGGACCGGTCGCCGTGACCATGGTTGCTTCCGACAACCAACCCAGTGTGCGATAGAGGTAGACACCTTCTGTCGTGGCCATCAGCAGCCCAGCGGTGGCGCCTCGCTCCAGCGCACGCCGGCTCAGCGCGCCCATCACCACACTGCCCAGCCCGCGCCGCCGATGCGCGGGTTTCGTCTGGATGTCGTGCATCACCGCATCACCACCGACGATCGCCGCCATTCCACGTGCGGCGACCTCACCATCCGCGGTCACGATCCGCACATACTCGAGCGGCCCACGCTGACTGATGTCGAGTTCGTACGGCGAAGGTGTCGCGGGCTGAGCGTGATCCCGCAGTTCGATCGACATCAGCATCTTCTGCTCCGCGAACGGCTCCAACCCGGCGTCCGCGAGCCGCCGCGCCACCTCATCGCCGTACTGCGTGGTGACGGTAAGCCAGACATCCTCGGCCGCACGCGATGCCAGCCGGTCGACGATCGCCGGCTCATCATCAAGTGCGAACAGTTCCCGTTCGCGTCCTGGCAATCCCAAGACGACGTGCAGCGCGTCGCCGTACTCGATCGCCGGCTCCAGCCCCCGGCACAACCGCCACCCCTCGACCCATCGCCTCACCAAGTCCATGCCGAGCAGTGTAACTGCTCAAACGACAATAGTCAGTTACAGATCAGCGGCCGAGGACGAAGGTTTGGATGGCTACTACGGCGGCGCCCCGGGCCCATTCGGTGAAGTCGGGGGGTTGGAGGACCAGGGGGAGGTCCGCGGCCGACGGGTGGCGGTCGGCGTGGAGGCCCGCGAGGAGTTCGTCGTGGGCGACCTCCGCGAGCCGGACGCCTTCGCCGCCGAGGACCACCCGTTCCGGCATGGTGAAGTTGGCGGCAGCTGCGATCAGCTTGCCGAGAGCGCGGCCGGCTGTGCTGATCACCTGCTGCGCAGCCGGTTCGCCCTTGGCCGCGAGATCGAGGCATTCGTCGTACTCGACTGTGCGGCCGAGCGCCGTACTGATCTGGTTGGTGATGGAGTCGACGATGAGCAGGCCGCTGGCGCATCCGCGGTGGCCGCGATCGCAGCGTGGGCCGTCGGGCATGAGCGGGTGATGGCCGATCAGGCCGATGCTGGTGTCCGGGCTCTCGACCGTCCGGTTGTGGATGACCAGCCCGTACCCGACGCCCGCGCCGATGGTCAGCAGCAGGAAACGATCAGCCCCACGGCCTGCGCCGAACCAGTGCGTGGCCTCGGTGAGCGCGGTGACATCGTTGGCAACGACCACCGGTACGTCGGTGTGCCGAGAGACCAACTCGCCGAACGGCACGTCGACCCAGTCCAGGTACGGACCCCAGCGGACCTCAGAGTTGTTGGCGACCCGTCCGCCCAGGCTCACGCCGAGCCCGGTGAGGTGTACGTCGGCGGAGAGGTCGTCGGCCAGTTCGGTGACGATCGCGGCGATGGTCGACGGCGTGTGTTCCATCAGCGGCCGCTCGACGGTCGCGATCACCTCGGCGCGCAACGTTGTCAGTACGCCGATCGCCGTGTCCCCGGTGAGCTTCACACCGACGAAGTAGTGCGAGTCCGGATCGAGATCGAGCGGCTGCGACGGTCGGCCCACCCGGGCATCGGTCGGCCCGGCGGACACCTCGACAAGCAGCCCGGACTCCACCATCGGCTTGGTCAACCGGGTCAGGCTGCCGGGCGACAACCCCACCCGGCGCGAGAGTTCGGCCCGCGACAACGGGCCGTCGAGCAGGATCTCCAGCGCCACCTGTCGAGAAGGACCCGTCAATGGTCGCCATTCACCCACCCCGACAGCGTAACGGCGCAGCCCAGAAAGCGGTGTGATACGCGGAGAAGCGGCTTACTGCGCAGCGCGGTAAATGCATCGGTACGGCGGATGACAACGAAGGAAGCGGGGTCGGCGGCGCAACGGCGCAAGGCGGGACGGGGACGGCGTACGACGCGACCAAGTGGGCGGGTTGCGGTGGCGTACGGGGCAACGCATAGAGCCTGCGATGGCATGACGGCGCAGTGAGAGGGAGTGGGTTTGGGACGCCGGGACGTGACCCGGTCCGCGGTTCTGGCCGCACAAGCCCCGGCGTCGAGACCAACTCCACGGTCCGCGGATGTCCTCAGGTGGAAGGCGGCGCGGACCTTTCGGGCGCGGTACCCAATTCTTCTCTGCAGTATGCACCCGATCAGCCCGGAAAGCCTGGGCCCATTTCCTATATTTTCCAAACGTTTCAAGCGATCTTGTGAATTGATCGTCAGCGCTCGGCATAGCCTGTGAATCGGAGTTCAGCCGACAGGAGCACCGACATGACGTCCAAGACCGCTCTCGTCACCGGTGCCTCGTCCGGTATCGGCGAGGCCACCGCGCTCAAGCTGCGCGAGGTCGGGTACACCGTGTACGGCGCCGCGCGCCGGCTGGAGCGGATGAAGGAACTGGCCGACGAGGGAGTCCGGCTGCTGACCATGGACGTCACCGACGACGACTCAATGCGCGCGGGCGTCGAGCGCATCGTCAGTGAGTCCGGGCGGATCGACGTACTGGTGAACAACGCCGGTTATGGCTCGTACGGCGCAGTGGAGGACGTGCCGCTGTCCGAGGCGCGGTACCAGTTCGAGGTCAACGTGTTCGGCGCCGCGCGGCTGATCCAGTTGGTGCTGCCGCAGATGCGCTCGCAAGGCAGTGGCACGATCGTCAACATCTGCTCGATGGGCGGCAGGATCTACACGCCACTCGGCGGCTGGTACCACGGCACGAAGTTCGCGCTCGAGGCGCTCAGCGACTGCCTGCGGATGGAGACCAAGCCGTTCGGCATCGACGTGGTCATGATCGAGCCCGGCAGCATCAGGACCGAATGGGGCGGCATCGCCGCCGACAATCTTCGCCGGGTCTCAGGTGCCGGCCCTTATGCGCGACAGGCGCAAGGCATGGCCGAGTCGATGGACTCGGAGCGAAGCTCGCCGCCCTCGGTCGTCGCGGACGCCGTCGCCAAAGCAGTCACCGCCCGCCGGCCCCGAAGCCGGTACGTCGTCGGCTTCGCCGCCAGGCCGCTCATCACTCTCCGACGGCTGCTCCCTGACCGCGCGTTCGACGCCGTCATCAAACGAGCCACCGGCGTACGCACCTGAGCTCCAACGGTCAGCGCTGAGCCACCGGTCAGCGCCTGGTCAGTGGGGGAGTTTGCGGGTGTCGACGAGGTGCTGGGCCACGTCGCGGAGCTTGGTGTTGGTGTCCTGTGAGTAGCGCTTGAGGATGGCGAAGGCCTGGTCGCCGTCGACGTCGAAGCGTTCCATCAGGATGCCCATCGCCTGCCCGACCAGTTTGCGGGCGTCGACGGCCTGGGTCATCGTCTGCTCGTGGCGGGCCGAGGCGACCGCGACCGACGCGTGGCGGGCGAGGATGTGGGCGATTGCTTCGTCGTCCTGGCTGAAGGCGTCGGGAGTGGGGCTGTAGAGGCCTAGTACGACGACGCTCCAGCAGGTGCTGCCGCCCGTGACGAGCGGTACATGGAGGACGCTGCGCACGCCGCGCGAGGCGGCCTTCGCGGCCCACTCGGGACAGCGGCCGTCGGTGCTGGTCCGGCC
>Ga0137374_10005459_pt1 | contig 15114 bp, 17 predicted proteins | sample SagtaG_20_FD_104811 | JGI IMG/M metagenome (GOLD analysis project Ga0137374, IMG submission 104811) | Vadose zone soil microbial communities from Sagehorn Ranch, Mendocino, California, USA - Sage1_R_100_16 metaG | ecosystem: Environmental > Terrestrial > Soil > Vadose zone | place: USA...
CGTCGTGGTGACCTATACGGAGGATCGTCTCTTCCCGCACACCGTCAGCGTCGACGCGGCGAACGATCAGTTCGAGGGGGTCAGACGGTGAATCACCGCGCTTGATCCCCTCGCGTCTCGCGCGCAGGATCGCGAGGATCGCCCCGATGACCTCGCTCGCGACAGCGCTCGCCACGCCGCTGGCGACTGCGGCGAGAACGAGAAGCTCGGGCCCACTCTCATGCTCTTCGAGAGCGAAGTCGCCATCGCGCTGAATCGAGTTGAGCCACTCGTCGATGAGTGCGTACGCCTCCGGCGAGTGTTCGCGATGGAAGCATCCCGACGTGACGCGAATCTTGATCGACAATGGAAACGCGCCATCGGCCGTACGCTGGCGAAGCTCGAACGCGCGCATCCGCCGCCGGAACAGAGTCTCCCATGCTGGGTCCACGGAGACGAGCTTACGCCGTCGCCAACGGCGTCGCGAGCGCGGTGGGAGCCGCATATGGCGTGCACGTGCGATCAGCGCAAGTGCGGAAAGACGCGCTTCCGTAGGTCGGCGTCTGTCCAGTTGCGGCTACGAAGAACGGCGATCAGTTGCTGTCGCCGGGCCTGATCGAGACGCGGCCCGTTCGTCTCGATCCACTGCTCCGTCACACGAGCCGGAATCCATGACGGCGCGACGACTCGCGTCGGAGCGGGGCGACCTCGTCGCTTCCCCGTGCCGCGTCCGTGCGGGCAAGGCGATTCGCCCATCTGCAGGACTTCTCCGAGTGGGCCGTGCAGGGATTGAACCTGCGACCTTGGGATTGCAAATCCCAAGGTCGGGGAGTTCGTCAAGGCCGCTTGCGCAGCCGGTTCGAGCGGTGAGCCGCCGGGAAAGCTCCTGCGCGATCTATTCGAGCGCGTTCGCGACGTGGCGCTCTTTACGCCCAAATGCCGCGAACACTCGCCGATGCATTTGGCACGGCACGCGCGAACTACGGGGCTGGCGTGCGGCGAGGATCTCGCCTACGCTCGAAGGGTCAGGATGAGGACTAGACACCGCAGCCGCGTCGCCATGACCGTCGCTTTTTGCGCCGCGTTAGCCGGTTGCGTGGCGGCAGTCGCGGTCGCGGTGCGCCGAGACGAGCCGAAGCCGTACGACGTCGCGGCCACGCGCGCCTGTCTCTCGTCGATCGCTCGCGTGAGCGTGATCCCGCGCGGGCGCGGGTATTGGCTTCTCCCTGGGCTGAGCGTGAACTTCCCCGGCAGCAAGCCCTCCGACGAGTGGGCGATCTACTTCGGCGCAAGCGTCAGCGATGCAAAGTCGCAGGAGATGCCAGACAGCGATGTGATGCTGCGGCGTCGCAACGTTCTCGCGGAGCGAATTGCGCAGTTCGAGCGATGGGATCGCCGCATTCTCCGATGTCTGCGCGTACGTTCCCAACGATCCTGACTTCCCATTCGTCCGGGTCGTGCCACTCCTCGTCCGGTGACGACTGGACGAACCCCGCACCGTCTCGCCGTCCCTGGCGCGCTTCTGTGGCCCATGCCGGCGCTATTCAGGCCGGATCGTCTCTTCGACGACGCCATCAGGAAGATTTCTGAGATAACGCCCGAGCGCGGCCTGTCCGAAACGATTCAGCGACCCCTGGTAGTGAGGTAGCGCGCCGACAAGCTTTTCGAGCTCCCCGTCCTCGTAATCTGCCGCCAATGTATTCACCAACACGTCATCGGCGAATATCGAGCGTATCCCCGTCAAGACGCTCTCTGCCTCTATGACGACACGACCGCGCTCCTGCGCAATTCCGCGTAGACCCTCGATAACTGGCAGCTTTCCCACGTCAGCGGCAGCGCGGTCAAGCCGGAGGTAGTGAAAGAACGAGTTCCGAAGCGTCTTTAGGCGATTTGCGGGCCACCCGGCGGCTGGATCCGCCAACGCTGACATCCGTGAAAAGTCCTCTTGGTGCTCTGTTTCGAGTGTCGCCACGAAGCCCTGGACCTCTTGCCATTCGCGATGCGCCTGTCGAAGCATCTCGGCTGCTTCGAACAGGTGACTACTCGCAAGGTTGAAGAAGTAGACGTGCTCGTACGGCTTCTCGGCCTTCACGAAGAGGCTGTTCGCCAGGATGTTGTCGTTCATCGCAAGCGATACGGCAACGATGAATCGCGCGAGAGGGTCATCTGCCGGGAAGGCATCGCCTATCCGAAACTGCCACTCATGCGTCAGGTCAGCCACGCACTGAGGGGATCACCCGACGTGCTCGACGCTCATCCGCCACCCATGAGGACCTTGGCGAGCACTTCGCCGGAGACTTGCACGCCAAGCTCCTTCACGGTTTCGCCCAACTGCCGCAGCCGGTTTTTGCGGACGGGGTCTGTCTCGGAGGCTTCCTGTGCGGCGAGTACAGCGAGCAGGTTTTCGAAGAGCTCCTCCGGCGCTGCACCGGGCCATCCGTCGATGACGGCACGCGCTCGATCGGTCAGCTCGACCTCTGTGGGGACGCCGAGGTCGACGATCGAAAGTTCCGTCGTTGGCCGGAGGTAGTCCCCCGCAATCAGGGACCGGATCGTCGCGATGAACAGTGGTCGATGGTCGTCGGGCAGTGCGTTAGCTAGGGCGGCTAGCTGTATGCCGTGGCGAGGGAAGCCGCTCGCCTCCCAGTAGTTGCGCATTGCGAGCAACACTGGCCGGACTGCGGGCCACCCGAGCTTGTTGTCAGCTTCGGCCTGAGCAATAACGGCGTCCTCGATTTCGCCCGTCGCGGCTGTCGGCTCGTCGCTCTCGACGCGGCGCATGTGCTCGACGAGTTCGCGTCCTTGGCGCGTCGGCGTCAGCTTCCAGTCGTGCTGCCCCGACTCGATACCGAGGAGGCCCTGTCCCTGGAGTTCCTCGAGTATGGGTTCGTCCACTTCTGGCGGCGTTCCCCCGAAGCCGTGGTGCTGAAGGTTCACGCCTTGGTCGAACCGGAAGAACCAGATCGGCTCGCGGCGCCCGGTGTTGGGATCCGGCTTCGCGTGCGCGTCGACGAGCGCGGCTAGAACCTGGAGGCCGTCTGCGTTACGCATGCGTCGAGCCTAACGCGCCGGTGCGCTTCGTTACGCAGGCGCTTGCGCCAGCTCGTGTTGCCCCTTCTGTTGCCCCCTCGTGGGCGGTGGCAAGCGGGCCGATGAGAAAGCCCCGGCCGAGCAGGGCTTTCATCATGGGCGGTACTGGGCTCGAACCAGTGACCCCCAGCTTGTCGAGCTGGTGCTCTCCCAACTGAGCTAACCGCCCTGGAGGACGGCCAGTCTAGCCCACGATCAGGAGGGTGGGATCGATCGGGATGGCTCGATGTCGCAGCTCGAAATGGAGGTGCGTCCCGGTGCACCAGCCCGTGCAGCCCGCGAGGCCGATCGTCTCTCCCTGCTCGACGCGCTGCCCGGGATGCGCCAACGGCCGCGAAAGGTGCGCGTACAGCGTCGAGTAACCCTCAGGATGGGCGATCGCGACGATCGCGCCATAGCCTTCGTAGCCGGGCATGTAGCCCACGAGCGTCACGATGCCCGGAGCGGCGGCGCGCACGTCCAGCGAACGAAGGATCCCGATGTCCAGTCCGGGATGCCAGCGGTAGCCGTCCAGGCCGAACGGGGAGGTGATCGTGCCGTCTGCGGGCCAGCGCAGCTCGAGCTGCCAGCCGGCGTCGGTGTGCGCCGCCGCAGCCGCAGGAAAAAGAAGCGCCGCGGCCAGCGCGGCGCAGAGCCCCCGTCTCATCGGCGGGCACGGTAGCAGCCGCCTCGGATCAGAACACTTCCTGGCAGTACGGGGGCCGTGCCGTGCGGAAGAGGGCGCTTGCACGCTCCAGCCCGCCCGGGCGGAGCTCGCGGACCCGCTCCGCAGCGGCGAGCTGATGGAAGTCGAAGCCGCCGAGGTAGATAGAGGCGAGATCCTTGGCGTCGAGCTCGAGCTCGGCAGGATCGCGCGTCTTCGCCGCATCGTCTCCGACTCGCCAGCGGCCCGCGTTCCAGGGGCAGAGCTCGTCGCGCACGTCGAGAACGACGGGAACGTCGGCGGCATAGGAGCGGGCGGCCAGCGCCGCTCGGAGATCGACGAAACGCAACCAGAGCCCGTCGGAGATACGCAGGCGCAGGCGGCGGACGTCCTCGACCATCAGGAAGAGCGGCGAGCCCGGGTCGAACATTCCCTGCCCGACCTTTGACACGAGGTCGATCCCGAAGACGAATCTCCAGAGCTCGCGGGTCGAAGCGGGTGACGTCGCGATCGCGTCCAGGACCCGCACCTCGCCGTGCGGAATCCCCTGCTGCCAGTCCTGCTTGATGCGGTAGATCGCGTACGCCTCCGCGGCGCCGTCGAGCTCGAGCACAGCGAAGAACTTCGGCCCGGCGCCCTGGCGCCAATGCTCGAGATCGGCGAGCATTTCCTCCCGCCAGTAGTCCGTACTCCTCGCGAACATCCCCGGGGTCGTGAGACGGACCCGGTCGTAGATGGGCGGGAAGAGGTCCAACGCTTCGTCGCGGTCGAGGATCCGAACGCTTCCGCTCGGGCCGGGGTCGTCACGGAAGGCGAAACGGGCGGTGTCGGCGTCCATGATCAGGTTCGGGGCGGAGATCCCGTAGCCGAAGCGGTCGTAGATGGACGGCTCCGAGGCCCACAGGATCGCGAGCGGATCGCCCCGTTCCCGAAGGTCGTCGAGCTGACGACGCATGAGCTGCCTGAGGATCCCCCGACGTCGGTGGCTCGGCAGGACGCCGACCCAGGTCACGCCGCCGGCCGGGACCTGTCCGCCGGGGATCGTGAGCTCGAGCGGATACGCAGCGGCGAGCCCGACCGGCCGCCCGTCGTCGTACGCCGTGTGGATGCGGTCCGGCGGCATGAACGTGCGATGGCGCTCGAAATCCTCGTCACGCAGGGACTCGCCGAACGCGATGTAGACGGCGCTCACTGCAGAGTGCAGCTCGTCCTCCGAAGGGTTTCGGATCTCGATCGCCATTTCGGCGAGCCTAAGAGATGCGCTCGAGAGGCGCGTAGTCGAGCATGAGCCGGCGCTCGCTGCCGTCGGCAAAGCGGACGGTCACCACTCCCCCGGCCTCGATCTGCGTGACCACGCCCTCGCCGAGCGTGCCGTGCTTCACCGAGTCTCCCGTGGAGAGCGAAGGCACGTCGTCGCGAGGGGCCACGCCCGCGGCGCCGTACGACGACCACGAAGCCGGCCGCAGGCGCTCGCGCTCGACGGCCTCCGGCAGCTCGTCGAGGAAGCGCGACGGCAGGTTGTAGCCGCGCGAGCCCCAGAGTGAGCGCGATGAGGCGTGCGTCAGCGTCAGCAGCTCCTTCGCGCGCGTCATCCCGACGTAGCAGAGCCTGCGCTCCTCCTCGATGCCCTGCTCCTCGATCGAGCGGGCGTGCGGAAAGATCCCCTCCTCCATCCCGATCAGGTACACGGCGCGGAACTCCAGCCCCTTCGCATTGTGCAGCGTCATCAGCGTGACGAGGCTCTCCTGCTCGCGGATCGCGTCCTGGTCGGAGTAGAGCGAGATCTCCTGGAGGAAGTGCGAGAGGGACGGCTCGTCCGCGTTCTCCTGGTACTCGCGCGCGACGCCGACGAGCTCTTGGAGGTTCTCGATCCGGCCCTGGGCCTCGATCGTGCGCTCCGCTTCGAGCGCGGAGAGGTAGCCGCTGCGCTCGAGCGTCCGCTCGACGAGCTCGGCAACCGGGAACTCGAGTGCGCCGGACTGAAGCGACTGGATCAGCGTCCGGAACTGGTTGACGGCCTTGAGCGGCGCCGCCCCGACCCCTGCCTCTTCCGCGAACTCCGTCGCCTCCCACAGCGAGCGCCCTTGCGCGTCCGCCCACGCCTGGAGGCGCGCGAGGCTCGCGTCGCCGATGCCGCGCCGCGGGCGATTCGCGATCCGCGTCAGCGAGACGGCGTCGTAGGGGTTGTCGATCACCTGGAGGTAGGCGATTGCGTCCTTGATCTCGGCGCGCTCGTAGAAGCGGGGACCGCCGATCACCTGGTACGCGATCCCCTGGCGGACGAGCACGTCCTCGAGCACGCGCGACTGCGCATTCGTCCGGTAGAAGACGGCGATCTCGTCGCCGGAGAAGCCTTCCTCGACGAGCGCCGCGATGCCGGCCGCGACGAACCGCGCCTCGGCGTGCTCGTCCTCGACCTCGACCACGCGGACCGGCTCTCCCTCGCCGAGCTCGGACCAGAGCTCCTTCGGCTTCCGCTCGCGGTTGTTCGAGATGACGTTGTTCGCGCCCTCGAGGATGGCGTTCGTCGAGCGGTAGTTCTGCTCCAGCGCGATCGTGCGCGTCCCCGGGAAGTCGCGCTCGAAGTCGAGGATGTTGCTGATGTCGGCCCCTCGGAAGGCGTAGATGGACTGGTCCGGATCGCCCACGGCACAAACGTTCTTGTCCGGATCGGCCAGTAGCTGGAGCAGACGGTACTGCGCGTGGTTCGTGTCCTGGTACTCGTCGACGAGGATGTAGCGGAACGCTTTCTGCCACTTCTCCCGCGCTTCCGGGAACCGCTCGAGGACGTCCACGGTCAGCATCAGCAGGTCGTCGAAGTCGACGGCATTCGATGCGAACAGGCGCCGCTGGTAGAGCTGGTACGCATCTGCGACCGTCTGGTCATAGAACGACTGGACGCGTGACGCGTACTCGTCCGGCTGGACGAGCCGGTTCTTCGCCTGGGAGATCTGGTTGTGGATGCCCCGCGGCGTGAATCGTTTCGGATCTCGCTCCAGCTCCTCGAGGCATTGCTTGACGAGCCGGATCTGATCGGCCTGGTCGTAGATCGTGAAGTTCGACCGGTAACCGAGCCGCTGCGCTTCGCGGCGCAGGATCCGCCCGCACGCAGCATGGAACGTCAGGATCCAGAGCCCGCGACCGCTTCGGCCGAGCAGCTGCTCCAGGCGTTCCCGCATCTCCCCCGCTGCCTTGTTCGTGAAGGTGATGGCGAGGATCTCGCTAGGTTTCGCGCCAACCGCGTTGATCAGGTGCGCGACGCGGTAGGTCAGGACGCGCGTCTTGCCGGAGCCCGCGCCGGCGATGACGAGGAGCGGGCCTTCCGTCGCCAGAACGGCATCGCGCTGCGCAGGGTTGAGGTCTGCGAGGTACTGCTCGGGCGAGGCGACGGCCATGCGCCGATGCTAGCGGCGCCGTTTACAGCCGGTGAGCCGAGTCCCGGCCGGCCGCGCCTCGGGCCGTGTCCGCAAAAGCAGGGTCTGACCCTCGTTGTTACGAATCCGTGCCGATTCGTCCACGGACACGGCCCGCGCAGTCCTGAATAGGCTTCCGCCTCGTGCGTCTGGCCCTCATGATCGAAGGCCAAGAGGGTGTGACCTGGGAGGATTGGGTCGCGCTCGCGTCGGCCTGCGAGGAACACGGCGTCGAAGCGCTGTTCCGCTCCGACCACTACGTCTCGACGTTCGACGAGAGCCGGCCGGTTCTGGACGCCTGGACGACGATCGCGGGGCTGGCCGCACGGACGACCAAGCTCGAGCTCGGCACGCTCGTCTCTCCGGGCACCTTCCGTCATCCGTCCGTGCTCGCCCGCGCCGCGGCGACGGCGGACGAGATCTCGGACGGGCGCGTGACGCTTGGAGTCGGAGCCGGCTGGATGGAACGGGAGCACGAGGCGTACGGGTTCGACTTCGCGACCGCGCGCGAGCGCGTCGCTCGCCTCGGGGAACAGACCGAGATCGTCCACCGTCTCCTGCGCGAGGACCACGTGGACTTCGACGGAACGTATTACCGGCTCAGCGATGCGCCGGGCCTCCGCCGTCCGAGACTGCCGCTGCTCGTCGGCGGCAGCGCGAAGCCGGGCACGACCATCCCGGCGGTCCATTTTGCGGACGAGTACAACACGTTCTTCGCCACGCTCGACGAGCTGAAGGAGCGAAAGCAAACGCTCGACGAGGAGTGCGAGCGCGCGGGGCGCGAACCGGCAACGCTGACCCGTTCGCTGATGGCGCCCTGCGTCGTCGGTCGCGATGACCGCGAGCTCCACGACTCGGCGCGCCGGGTGGGAGCCCGCTTCGGGCAGGAACCGCAGGAGGTGCTCGAACGCTACGGCGAGCGCGGACCGGTCGGAACGGTGGAGCAGGTCGTCGGGCGACTGAAGGAGATCGAGCAGGCGGGTTACGAGCGAGTCATGCTCCAACACCTCGCGCACCAGGATCTTGACACCGTTGCGTTGATCGGGCGCGAGCTCGCCCCCGCGTTGGCGTAGTGCGCGGCCAGATCGAGAGGCTCTTCCCGAACCTCTCGCACAGGAGCCGTGTCGTCGTCGACTGGATTCTGACGATTGTCGGCGCAGTCCTGATCGTCCTCGCCGTGAAGTCCTGGGTCGTGAACCCGTACCGGATTCCGTCCCCCTCGATGGAGCCGACGCTCCATTGCGCCCGACCTGAGCCCGACTGCGAGGCGTCGCGCTCCGACCGCGTCCTCGCCAACAGGTTCATCTACCGCTTCCGCGACCCGAGGCGAGGCGAGATCGTCGTGTTCCACGCGCCCGAGGCCGCACGTGCTGAGTGCGTCGGCGGGATCTTCGTCAAGCGAATCATCGGCCTTCCGGGCGAGGTCTGGGCCGAGCGAGACGGCTTCACATACATCGACGGCGGGCGTCTCCGAGAGCCCTACATCCGGCCCGAACGCCGTGACCAGCAGTCGAAGACGATGGAGGACATCCCGCCCGTCGGCACGATGCGCCGCATTCCCAAGGGCATGTACCTGATGGAAGGAGACAACCGCGCGCACTCGTGCGACTCGCGTGTCTGGGGACTCGTGCCGCGCAAGAACATCATCGGGAAGGTGTTCTTCACGTACTGGCCGCTCGGCCGGATCGGCATCCCCTGAAGCAAAGAGCCCCGCCGAAGCGGGGCTCTCGTCCGGAGGATGTATCCCGTTCCTAGTAGTCGTCGCGGACGACGGTGCGGCGGCGATCTGCCGGTCCGCCGAGCCCGCCCCAGCTCGACCAGAAGATGAGCGAGAGGAGGGCGCCGGCCGCACCCACCGCCAGCAGGATCCAACCCACGGTCACCAGCTCGACGCCGCTGACCGTGACGTTCACGGCCCAGACGAGGATCGCGCCGGCCGCGATGAGCAGAAGGCTGACTCCGATACCCATGTGTCTTCGTCTCCTTTCAGTAGACAGGCGGAAAGTGGTGAAATCGTCGTTTCTGCAGGGAAAACGAAGAAATGCGCTGCGAAGATACGGCCCATGCGGACAGTGCGGGAACTGCAAGAGCGCCGCGCCTGGGACTGCCGGCTCACGCCGGACCGCGCGCTCGAGACGATCGAGGACGCGGAGTCCTTTCTCCACGACCGCGGCATGCTGACCAGGACGCCAGGTTGCTCGCTTCCGAGCTTGTTCGAGGCCTGCCACGAGGAGCCCTACGCCCCCGGGAAGTCGGGGTTCGGCCAGTGGCCCCGCACGAAATGGGGTTGGAGCTTCGCACTTGCGAAACGGCCGGCAATCTACGAGCTCAAGATCCACCACCGCAGGAAGACGCTCTACGTCAGCGAGGAGACCGCGCGTCTCCTGGATCCGATTCTCCGCGCCGAGCTCGAGCGGCTGCGCGAAGCGCCCGACTGGGCGCTCGTGCTCGACCACCTCGCGGCTGCCGGTCCCTCGACCCGGGACGATCTCAAGACCGAGCTCGGTCTGAGACCGAAGGAGCTGAAGAAGATTCTCTACCCGCTCGAGCTCTGCGGGGCCGTCGTGACGTGCGCGGTCGAGCCGGACGAGCATGGACGGGTCGAGGGCTTCGAATACGCGCGCTGGGACCAGGTCTTCACCGGACCGGCAGCGGAGAACGGGGGAATCGAAGACGTCGTTGTGGCCGGTGTGCGCGCAGCGGTGATCGCCCAGGAGCGCGAGCTGACGCGGTGGTTCGCGTGGCGGTGGCGGTTCGACCCGGAGCTTGTCGACCGGCTCGTCAGCGAAGGACGGCTCGAGCGCCCTGAGCCCGGTTGGGTGGCAGCTCCAGGGTCCGCGTAGCCCGGAAGGCGGCAAGCAGGCGTCGATCGTGCGTGACGAGCACGAGCGTGCCGTCGAAGGAGTCGAGCGCACGTTCGAGCTCCTCGATCGCCGCAATGTCGAGATGGTTCGTCGGCTCGTCGAGGACGAGGCAATTGACGCCACGGGCCACGAGCAATGCGACGAGCGCGCGCGTCCGCTCTCCCGGCGACAACGAGGCGATATCGCGGCGTACGTGGTCCGCGCCTAGCCCGAACTTCGCGAGAAGCGTCCGCGCATCCTCCTCCGTCAACGCGGACCCGCGGGTGAACAGCGGAAGGAGCTCACCCCGTGCGAGCTCGCTGCGTTGCTGCGTCAGCTCGCCGAGGACGACCCCGGGTCCGACCCAGCGCCGCCCCGCCGACAGGTCGGCACGCCCGAGCAGCGCGTCGAGCAGCGTCGTCTTGCCGCTGCCGTTCGGCCCGAGGACCGCGAGCCGGTCGCCCCAGGACAGCTCGAGGTCGAGCGGACCGAGACTGAAGGAGCCGTGCTCGATGACGACATGCTCGAGCCGGATGACAACGTCCCCGCTTCGGCGCTGAGGCGACAGATCGAGCCGCAGCTCCCACGGCTCGTACGGCCTATCGACCTTCTCGAGGCGCTCGATGCGACCGCCGAACCGCCTCTTCACGTCCTTCGTGCGCTTCTTCTTGCGACCTTGCCCGTACCCACGTTCCTCCCAGCGCTGCATCCGCCGCAGCTGTTCCTCGAGACGCCCCTTCTCGCGTGCGTAAAGCTCGTACGCCTCCCTCTGCCGGCGCAAAGCGTTTGCGCGGGCTTGCTCGTAGGCGCTCCAGCCGCCGACGTACTCCGTCGTGCCGTGCGTCCACTCGTCCAGCTCGACGATCCGGTCGACGGCGCGATCGAGGAAGTCCCGGTCATGCGACACGAGCACGACGGAGGCCGGGAGCTTCGCGATCGAGCGCTCCAGCCAGTCGAGTCCCGAGAAATCGAGATCGTTGGTGGGCTCGTCCAGCAGGAACGCGTCGAGGGTGCGCCGGAGAAATGCGGCGAGCCGCGCCCGCGCAGCCTCGCCGCCGGACGTTCCGCTCGATGAGAGGTCGGCCGGCTCCTGCGGCAGGTAACCCACGGAGAGGTCCGGGGGCGTTCGGCGAACGGTTCCCTTGTCAGGCTCCTCCAGCCCCGCGAGGATCCGGAGTAGCGTCGACTTGCCGGCGCCGTTCGGCCCCACGAGCCCGATGCGGCTGCGCGGCGGGACTACCAGTGTCACGTCGTCCAACACGAGCTGCGCGGCCTGGTACTTCGTGATGTTGGCTGCGGCAAGCGTGCCGCCGGGACGTAGCAAGAGGACCTCCTTGGAGGCGAGACGAAACGGAGCTTGTCTGACGCCTAGGTCCTCATAGACGGCGCTGCGCGCCGTCAACGATCCTACCTCGCACGGGCACGACGACGAAACCCGATCCGGGCGCGTCGATAACCGCGACCTCGGCCCCATAGTGCTCGGTGATCAGCGGCCGCGTCAGCACGTCCTCCGCTGAACCTGCCGCGACGAGCTTCCCCTGATCGAGCAACAAGAGCCGGTCCGCGTACTGTCCGGCGAGGGTCAGGTCGTGCATCGTCGACAGCACCGTGAGGCCGCGGCTCGCGCGGAGCGAGTCGACGAGCTCCAGCACCTGCTGCTGGCGGCCGACGTCGAGCGCCGCCGTCGGCTCGTCCAGTAGGAGGATCGGCGCATCCTGCGCCAGCGCGCGTGCGAGCGTTGCGCGCTGGCGCTCGCCTCCCGAGAGTGTGTCGAGGCGCCGGCACCGGAACGACGTGAGGTCGAGTTGCTCGAGCGCCGCGTCGGCCGCGGCGTGGTCTGCGCGGCTCTCCCCGCCGAGGTAGCTCACGTAAGGAGTCCGTCCGAGGAGCACGTACTCGCCGACGGTGATGTCGCCGGGAATGAGCGGCACCTGCGGCACGAGCGCAATGACCCGTGCGACCTGCCTCCGAGTGAGCGTGACGGCGTCGTCGCCGAACATGCGGACGTGACCCTCGTAGTCCACGAGACCCGCGACTGCGCGCAGCGCTGTGGTCTTCCCGGCGCCGTTGGGGCCGATGAGCGCAACCCACTCGCCTTCCCCCACGTGCGCGGCGAGGGAGTCGACCACGCGTGTACCGCCGAGGGTGACCGAAAGGCCGTCGAGTGCGAGCGCCGTCATACGCGTCTTTTGCTCGTGTGGAGGACGACCGCGAAGAACGGAGCACCGAAGAATGCGGTCACGACACCGATCGGAAGCTCGGCCGGCGACATGATGGTGCGTGCGATGACGTCTGCGAAGACGAGGAAGCCTGCGCCGACGATCACCGACAGGGGCAGCAGGAGGCGGTAGCTGCCCCCGACGAGCAGTCGGATCGTGTGTGGAACGATGATCCCGACGAAGGCGATCAGTCCGCTGACGGCCACCGCCGCCGCCGTCGCGATCGTTGCCGCGACGACGACGAAGAGCCGCACTCGCCCGACATTCACGCCGAGCGCGGCAGCCTCCTCGTCTCCCACTGCCAGCACGTCGAGGAGTCGCCGGTGTCCGAGCAGGATCAACCACGCAGCGGCGGCGTATGGCGCGATGATGCCGACCTCGCGCCACCCGGACGTCGCAAGCCGCCCGAGGAGCCACGAGTAGACTTCCTGCACCGTCTCGACGTTCTGCTGCTGGACGAACGTCTGCAGCGCGGTGAAGAACGACGCGATCGTGACACCCGCCAGAACGAGCGCGGCCGGTCCGGCGGCTGCGCCCGCCGAGCGGCCGAGGGCGTACGCGGCGACGACCGCAAGCGCGGCGCCGAAGAACGCCGAGATCGGCAGCAGATCGCCCGCCAGCCCGCCGGCCGGTGCGTATGCCGCCACGAGCGTCGCGCCGAGGCCGGCACCAGCCGCCGCCCCGAGGAGATACGGATCGGCGAGTGGATTCCTGAAGACACCCTGATACGCCGCGCCGGCAGCAGCAAGGGTGCCGCCGACGAGCGCACCGAGGACGACACGCGGCAGACGTAGCTGCCAGAGGATCGCGTCGTCCGCCCCGGACAGTGGTGAATGGAGCCCGAAGACGTGCGCGAACGTCGCGTGCACCACGTTCAGCGCCCCCAGATCGACGGGTCCGACGAGTGCGCCCGTGAGCAACGCCGCGGCCAGGAAGACGGCCGACGCCGGTATCCAAAGCCGCGGCGCTGCGAGTCGCATTTACCCGCCGCGCCTGCGGAGTATCGTCGCAACCGCCTGGACGAACTGCACGACACGCGGTCCCCAGCGCGAAGCGACAGAATCGTCGACAGCGACTACCGATCCGGTGCGAACGGCCGCGAGGCTTGCCCAGCCTGGACGCTTGCCGACTGCCGCAACCGTCTGCCCGCAGCAGCGAGTATCGGCGAGCACGATCAGGCTCGGGTTCGCCGCCAGGATGTATTCACCCGAGAGCTGCGGATAGCCGGAACCGGTCGAATCCGCCGCGTCGGCGATGTTGCGGAGGCCGAAGAGCCGGTAGATCCCGCCGATGAACGTCTTCGACGTTGCGGTGTAGAAGTCCGGCGTCAGCTCGTGATAGACAGACAGGCCCCGCTTCGGCGTGGCGACGATCGCTCGAGCGATCGCCCGCTTCATCCGCTTGACGAGCGCTGCGGCAGCACGCTTGTGACCCGTGACCGAGCCGAGCTGGCGAATCTGTGCATACGCCGCGGCGAGGTTCTTGGCACTCGGCTGGACGACCACCCGGATGTCGAGCTTCCGCAGCGCTTCGACTAAACCGCCTGCGTCGTACTGCACGACGACGAGGTCGGGATGGTAGGACGCGATCGCTTCGACGTTCGGCGTGAATCCGGACAGGCTCGTTCGCGGCGCCCGCCTCGGATAGTCCGACTGATCGTCTACGGCAACGACCTGTTTGCCGGCGCCGATCGCAAACAGCGACTCGGTCGCCGTCGGTGACAGCGACACGATCCGGTGCGGTACCGCGGCACCGGCCGGAGAGATTGCGAGCAGCACGACGGCTGCCGCGAATGCGACCAACAAGAGAGATCGGCGAAACACGAATCCTCCTTCCGCGAGGGGTTCGGGTTTGCCGGCGGCGGAGGTCTTCTGACTCGGGGTGCCCTCCCTCACCGCCTTCCCGGCTCGAGAGCCAGTGGCATGTGGCGCGGGAGCGTCTCCCCTCACAGCGGCGGGACCGTTCCGGACTTGCACCGGATTCCCTTGCCGCTCGCCGGTTTGTCGGCCTGAGACTAGCATCGTGCCGCGATGGCTCGGTCGCGCGTCCTCACGATCTGGCTGCCTGTGGTCACGTGGGCGGCGGTGATCTTCGCCCTCTCGTCCGTTCCGAGCCTCTCGACCGGCTTCGGCTGGTGGGACACCGTCCTCCGCAAGGGCGCGCACCTGACGGAGTACGCAATCCTCGGGGTGCTGCTCTACCGAGCGTTCGATCGGGAGGCTCCCGCGCTCGCCACCGGGATTGCGTACGCGGCGAGCGACGAGCTTCACCAGCACTTCGTTCGGGGCCGGCACGCATCGCCCGTGGACGTCGCGATCGACGCGGCGGGCGTCGCGCTCGGGATGCTCGTCTGGCTGCGGGTGCGCGAGCGATGAAGGCAGTCGCTATCGATCTCGCGGCGCTGGGCGACACCGATCCGCTCTGGCAGGACTGGCTGGATGATGCAGGTCGCCGATTCCGGGTGGACGTCGGCGCTCTCGAACAGGAGCTTCCGAACTGGCGACAGCTGCTCGAGCGGTTCGCCGAAGAGCGTGCGCCCGTCTACTTCCGGCGCGACGCGGATGTCAGCAGCGCACTGAGACGTCTGCGGACTCGCGGGACGCGCATCGGCGTCTTCACCGATGCGCCCGAGGAGCTCGCGCGGGTCGCGCTCTCACACCTCGGCGCCGCCCGTGGCGTCGAGGCCCTCGAGACCGGCTCGGGCGCGCGTGAGCGCGTGCTGCAGCGGCTCGGTCAAGAAGCGGAGATCGTCTGCACACGCGAGCAGCTGATCGCCGTAACATGACCGGAATGGAGCGCAAGGACGTCGGCGACCGCCAGCTCGATGCATTGCTCGAGCGCCTCGACCGCCTCTGTGACGAGGTGCACACGCTCAACAAGCGCCTCGACTCGAACGAGCACCTCCTCCGGATCTCCCGTGAGCTCTC
>Ga0137374_10005461_pt1 | contig 15110 bp, 11 predicted proteins | sample SagtaG_20_FD_104811 | JGI IMG/M metagenome (GOLD analysis project Ga0137374, IMG submission 104811) | Vadose zone soil microbial communities from Sagehorn Ranch, Mendocino, California, USA - Sage1_R_100_16 metaG | ecosystem: Environmental > Terrestrial > Soil > Vadose zone | place: USA...
CGTCTTTCGCCAGGCTGGGAAGGCGTCACTAGCAGCTTTTGCTGCTGCGTCTATTTCGTTTTTTCCACAGAGAGGCGTCTGCGCGATGACCTGTCCCGTCGCGGGGTTGATAACATCAACACATTCCTTAACGTCGGGTTTTACCCATTCCCCGTTGATGTAGTTTAAGATTTCCATTATTGCTCCATTTTTAACCACAAAGCACACGAAGGTCACAAAGGTTTTTCCTTGGTGGACTTTGTGTCCTTTGTGTTTAACTCACTTGCTTATCCATCAATTCCGCTAAACCTTCGTCAATCAAGATTAAGCCTTCATCGAGCTGTTCTTCCGTAATAACCAAAGGTGGCACGACGAACAAGACATTCTTGAAATTGAACACATAGACGCAATTTGATATCAAGAAATTTTTGAGCGGTGTCAAATCCATGGGTTCCTTTGTCTCGCGGTTTTTCACCAACTCGAGGCCAGAGAACATGCCAATATAGCGGACATCGCCAACAGATGGGTGCTTTGCTTTCAGTTCTTCCAATCGCGTTCCAAGATATTTACCCACTTTCTTTGCGTTCTCGAAGATCTTATCCTCTTCATAGGCTTCTATGGTGGCAAGCGCGGCAGCACAGGCTAAGGCGTGACCGCTGTACGTTAGCCCAGCCATCAACACTTTATCGTCAAAGAATTTTGCAATCTTTTCACGGACAATGACTGCGCCAAGTGGCACATAACCAGAGGTAATCCCTTTAGCGGTTGTGATGATATCGGGGACAACGTTCCAATTGTCCACCGCAAACCATTCGCCCGTGCGACCCCATCCACTCATCACTTCATCTGAAATCAAGAGAATGCCATATTTATCGCAAATCTCCCTCATGCGAGGCCAGTAATCATCTGGCGGGATAATGAGTCCATTGGTACCAGTTATACCTTCCAGAAAAATCGCAGCGATCTGGTCTGGACCTTCGTATTGAATCACTTCTTCTACATGCTTGATGCACTCACGATGACAAGTATCTATCGTCCATCCAAAAGGACAGCGGTAGCAATAGGGATCAAGGAAATGGACAACACCAGGTAACGCCGGCTCGACAGGCAAGCGACGGTAATCACCTGTCAAAGCCATCGCGCCATACGTTGCGCCATGATAGGAGCGATAACGCGCTAGAATTTTTTGGCGTCCTGTATAAAAACGAGCAATTTTGATTGCATTTTCATTCGCTTCTGCCCCACCAAGTGTGAAAAATGTTTTCTTCAAATCACCAGGCGTTATTTCTGCCAGTTTCTTTCCAAGCAGTCCGCGAGGTTCTGTCGCCATGCTGGGACTGGCAAATGTCAATTGCGCAGCTTGATCCTGAATAGCCTTTACCACTTTCGGATGTTGGTGACCAACATTCGTATTTACCAGTTGCGAGGCAAAGTCCAGGTAGCGTTTTCCATCCGCATCCCAAAAATAAGGCCCCTCCGCCTTCACCATGGGAATTGGATTCACTTGTCCTTGGTTCGACCATGAATAGAATGTGTATTCCTTGTTCAAGTCCACGATCTCTTTTGATGTGAGCTTTGTCATTTTGATCTCCACGTGATTTATACGAGCAGACAAGCAAATTCGGACACAATTAAACAAGTATTATACAACTGCATACTTGTTAACTTGTACACCTTTGTACCTGTCTACATTTTTACTTCTTTTACAATTTCCGCGTATACATTCAATGTTTCATCAATATCTGCATTGCTATGCTCGTAGCATAAAAACCATGGTTCGCGCGCATCATCGTCGGGCATTACACCTCTTTCAATGGCTTTTTCGACAAGCTTGGTATACATCTTCTCATCACTCTCCACCCAATCGCGTTGACATGTTACTGACTCTACACCAAGTGAGAAAGAGAACATCGCCGGATAGCCAGTCATTACAACTTGGATATCATTATCTTCAAATATATCTTTTAGGCCATCCATTAAGCGCTGGCCGCGCTCTGCGATGGTTTTCAAAATCGGTTTTGATTTGAGAAGACTTAGCGTCGCATAAGCGCCAGCTACACCCGGTTTATTGTTCGTGTACGTGCCACCCTGTGCTACGCCGTGCCCGATAATAGACATAATTTCTTTCTTTCCGCCAAACGCGGCAATCGGGTAACCGTTGCCGAGGGCCTTCGCATAAGTTGCGAGGTCCGGTTTGATGCCGTAGTATTCCTGGGCACCGCCGTTTGCAATGCGAAAGCCTGTTTTCACCTCATCCAAAATGAAGACGCATCCATACTCTTCGGTCTTCTCGCGAATAAGTTCCAAAAAGCCGTCCTGTGGATTAATCGCCGCGCAGTTTCCCTGACACGGCTCAGAAATTACTGCAGCGATTTGTTCACCATACGAGCGCATCACGCGCTCAAAACCTTCGAAATCATTAAACGGTAAAGTAATAATGAATTCGCGCATGGCCTTTGGGATGCCCGATGATGAAGGTACTGGGATTGGGCTGCGGCGATTACCGTACGCCTCAGGAGGTGAATAGGTCGACCACAAAGTGTGGTCATGGAAGCCATGATAATTCCCTTCAAATTTTAAAATTAAATCGCGCCCGGTGTAAGCGCGCGCGACTCGGATAGCATGCATGGTGGCTTCTGTGCCCGAACAGGCAAAGCGCACCATTTCGATGCCGGGACACATCTCAATCATCATTTCAGCGACCGAAACTTCAAGCTCGCTCGTCATTGCAAAGAGTATACCCTTCTGGATCTCTTCAATGACTTTTTGATCGACTTCATCATAGGAGTGACCTAAAATGATTGGCCCGAAAGCCATGCGATAGTCAATATATTTCTTCCCGTCTACATCCCACAAATATTCCCCTTTCGCCTTTTCGACATAAGGCGTTTTTCCATCGCCCCAGAAGCGGAAGTTTGAATTAACGCCCAGAGGCAAAACTTCCTGGGCGCGTTTTTGCATTAATTGTGTTTTCGGGCCAAACATAAATTCTCCTTGAATTAATCGGATACCGCGGCTTTTTCTTCCTCGGTTATCTCACGAGCAATTCTTTCCGGGACGCGCCATTGGTAAACATCCTTGATAATTAATGGGACAATGGACGTAGTCGTTTTGCGCACGCCTGGAACCTTTCGAATGACATCCGTTATAAAGTGATAAATTTCTGCGGTATCTTTTGCCACGACCTGTATGCTGACATCCGTTTCCCCAATGCCACAGGCCACATAACTGACATTATCGAACTCGGCCATTTTCTTTGCGACTTCAAGGATTCGATCCGATTCGACCTCGAGCCAGACGTCCGCTATAGTGGTCAGGCCGAACGCCTGAGGTTTCGCCACCGCACTGACCTGAATAATGCCTTCGTCTACCATGCGGTCAATCCGATAACGAACCGCGCGCTCGGATATATTTCCTATACGGCGCGCGATCTCTGAAGCGGACATACGACCATCTTCAAGGAGTAAATTGACAATTTTTATGTCTGCTTTGTCGAATTCATACATAGATTATCCATATTATTTCCGAAAGTTACAAATCAATATACCTTATGGATATTTTATCGTCAAGAGACAATTAATAGAGTTGCGCGCTGCCTGCACCTGGTGTAGGCACAGGTGAGCGGAGGTGTAGTCTTCTCTTGTCCCATATGCAAGGTCGGCGTTGCACCGCAGTCGAAGCGCATCTACCAAAACATCCTTCAACTTCGCTCCCGTCGATCGCTCCGCTCAAACATGCCTGGCATACCTACCCTGCCGGTAGGCACGGGCGGTGCAGGCAGGACGAAAAGTTTACGGATTTAATTTATAAAGCTTAAACCTTTTGTTGTCAGACAATAGCGCGAAGTTATTAGGATATGTAGTAATTAATTCAACCATCCAATCAGGGTCGCCATGTAATAAAAGATATTCGATATTATTTTCCTGAAGACGCGCCCAGCGATCTGCCGGAGAAATATTATCCCCCACAAAAGATTTCCATAACTGGGTTTGTTCACCACCTGATTGGACACGAAAAACAAGTGGGACAAATTTCAGCGTAAGACTTGGAATGATTGAATTTGTCGTGGCATCCGGCCCACCAACGATGATTGGGGAACTAACCTCCAGCTTATTCATAAAATCACCTACACTGATGTAATTCGAATAGATGTCAACCAAATCGAGATTTGTAGGAGACAAATTACTCACCGCCCACTGGCGGACATAGATGATACCTGCAACGAGAACCGTGCAGACCAAAACATAAATCGCGGGTTGCAGCCATGAATGCCACCTTTGCATAAATTTTATCCGCTGGAGAATTTCGAATCCTGCCCAAGCCAAAAATCCAAAAGCTAAGCCGAATGGCATCAGCCATGTTAATCTCCACAACTGAAAAGGAGTAGTAAAAAATCCAACCAACCAACCGGTATATGGGAACATGCTCAGGCCCAATACAAGGAATGCGGCAAGAATAAATCGGGCAATTTTATGTTTCCAAAAGAAAAACAGACTCACACTTGCAGCAATCAGACCGACCTCATAAGGTAAACCTGTTGTCAGATAACGCGAGATTCCGTAAAACTGTGTTCCTTCAATCACATCTATACGGCGGACGCCAAAACGAGCAAATTCATCATTTTCCGCCACGTCCTCTAGTGAGAAACTCAAACTTTGCTGGTACTCACCTCCGCCAAAACGGAATGAATATGGAATTAATAAAACCACGGCGAGTATGCCAATTATCACAACATAATTCCAGCGAATTTCTTTCTTGAACAATGACGGCAATCCATAGAGGCCTATAATCATGCACGCCATACCTAATTGAATCGGATGAGTAAATACCATTGCCAAACTAGCAAGCGCGACTAAGATTAATTTCCGAATTTTGGGATCTTCAAGATATTCAACTACAAAGATAAATAAAATCAACGAAATGACAAACGCGGCAACTACTTTATCTTCCGTTAATCGTTGAAAAAATAAGTTGCCGGGCTGGTTGAAACGCGTCAAACGCATGAGACTTAACCCTTGAGCAATAACTGCTACAGACGCAGCGGGTCGCGGCAGGCTAAGAGTCCGTCCGAGAGCATAAATTCCAAAGAAGGAGAAGCAGGCTAAAGTTGGAGGAAGAAGCGAACCCGTGACAATGAGTCCGTCTACTTTGCCGAGTCCCGAAATCAGCGCTTCGACCAGCGGCCAGTAGGCAATCCAAAAGCGTGGTATTTCGAGCCGGTTGAGCGCATCGGGAAATATGAAGTTAATTTTTTCCGCGTGCTGATAGTAGTAAAGCAGCGCGTTGTACGTGAAGGCATCGTCATGGATCAAGGGAGGATGTGCAAGACTGGCATAGAACAGGGCGCACCCAACTGCAATCAACAAAGTCACGAATTCCCACCATGTTAATTTTTCAAATTGAACATTGAGTTTTACACCGCGCAAAATGAAAATGGCGATTACGACAGCGCCCCACACTGCAAAACTAAGGCGCATAAATATAAAATTCAATTGCAGCAACCGCAGTAGAAAGCCGAGAATTCCTGTGCCAAAAATAGAGAGGATCAATCCACCTAATATCCACCGCGACCAGCGAGAATAATCCTCCGTGATAAGCAAAAACGTAAATGTACCAGGTATTAGAAAAAGAATTAAGCCGATAATGAACCGTACTATCAAGAAATTTGCAAACCAGTCTTGCCACGGGAACAGTACAAGGAAAAGCCAAGCAAGTGAAAATGCCAGAGAAAGAAAAATTTTGTTTTTTAACAAAAGGATGACTCCGGGGTTTTTTTCCGTTGCGGTGCAACTGCGACACGAGAAATGTCAACAGCACAACTGCTGACGAACCATATCAAAAATTCCTTGACCCATAAATCTAAAGTACTGGTGCCGCAACTTCCTTAACTAACCATTATGATATTACTGTATTTCAAAGGATAATAAACAGTTTAGCTCTACATATTCGTAAAGGTTGCGGTACTGGTCAATTATACTTGTTTCGATTATTATCCCTTCGCGCTTTTTGGGCGCAAGCTTTGAATTGGAGTTCTGTACATGCCTATCCGCAGGACCAAAACACCACGCATCTCGGTTGTTATGCCAGCCTTCAACGAGTGCGATGTAATTGGAGATATTATTAAACAAATCCGTGTAGTGGTTGAGGAAATTGATGAATCCTATGAAATCATCGTGATAGATGATGGTTCAGCAGATGACACAGCACAAATTGCACGCAGTGCAGGGGCAACAGTTATTCAACATCCGTATAATATCGGCAATGGCGCGGCTATAAAGACGGGGATTCGTGCTGCACGCGGTAGCATTCTCATTACTCTTGATGGTGACGGTCAGCACGACCCAAATGACATTCCCAAATTGCTTGAAAACTTAGGTCCATACGATATGGTTGTAGGGAGTCGCAATAGTGAATCGGATACTGCTGCACATCGGGATGTCGCTAATATGGTCTTCAATTCGCTTGCTAGTTATGTTGCAGGCCGCAAGATTGAAGACCTTACCTCCGGTTTTCGTGCAGTTAAGACACACATCGCGCGCCAGTTTGTTTATCTTTTACCCAATACATTTTCATACCCATCAACCCTCACGTTATCAGTAGTACGGGCGGGGTACAGTCTTGGTTATCAGCCTATTCGCTTTGCGCGGCGTATAGGAAAGACCAAGAGCAAAATCAATCCATTGCGTGATGGCTTACGTTTCCTCATGATCATTTTGAAAATTGCAGTCTTCTATGCACCACTTAAGATTTTTGTTCCTCTCAGCGCACTCATTTTTCTTCTTGGGGTCGCGTATGGGCTCATGCGCATCTTCTTACTTCACGCGCCATATGGACAAACATCCGCCCTACTCCTGTCCACCGCTGTCCTGACCTTTATGGTTGGGCTTGTCTCCGAGCAGATTGCCCAACTCCGATTCGACAGAAGTGAATCCAACACACACATCAACGCAGACGAATGAAAGACACACGACCAGTTTTAATAATTTCAACAGGGCGCACAGGCACGATCTTTTTCTCGCATCTCTTCGCGGACCTCTATCCTGTTACCGCTTCTTATCATGAGCGCGGCGCCTCACGCCCCATCCAAATCCTTACAAACCTGCATTTCTCGCATCTATTCCCTAAAGATGGACTAAAAGCCGCCTGGAAACTACTAAAGGGAAATGAAATCCAATCTTGTGAAAAACCCATTCACATCGACGCTAACTGCCTTTTGTATGGACTTGCCCCCTTAGCCCCGGAACTTTATCCCAATCTAAAAGTCATCCATATCGTACGCGACCCTCGTGCTTATGTGACCTCACATTTGAATTTTTCTCGGCAAAAAGGCACAAGTTTTGTCGCTAACTATCTAGTCCCATTTTGGCAGCCGAATCCATTTCTCATCGGCGAAATCTCCTTAACCAAATTTTTCGGATTTACACGCTTTGAAAAATACTGCTGGATCTGGAATTTCAAAAACAGCGTGATGGAGAGGCTAGAGAATACGTCCACACCATATATGCGGGTCCGGTTTGAAGATCTGTTCAACAGGCCTCATCCTGAAGAACTATTTGGTAAAATCACGGACTTCATTGGGCTTCCGCGTCTAACCGGCTTTCAAGATCGATTCCAAGAACCTGTGAACACATCGACTAAAGCTATCATCGCTGATTGGCCTGAATGGACAACACGTCAGTGCAACCAGCTTGATGCTTTGTGCGGTGAGCGTATGAAGCGTTATGGATATGGCTGCGAAGTAGAGTGGACAGCAAAGTTAAGCAAATACCGTAATCGATGAATTTGTAAGTCAGACTAGATTTTATTTGTGTTAGTATAGCCCGCTAAACAAGGAAGTTGCGGTACACGCAATGAAAAAACAGCAAGTCATTATTTATATTGTCAGTGGCATTCTTTCCATCGCTTTTCTTGTGTACTTGCTCCTCAACCTGGACTGGGAGACACTTGGTGCAGCATTCGCCAATGTGCATTGGGGATGGTTAGCCCTGGCTTTTCTGGCATATTCCGTGAATATTTTCTTACGTGCTCTGCGGTTCAAGAATTTGCTGTATTCACGATCTGTCAGGTGGATTGAACTTATCCCGGTATCCGCGTTGCATAACATGTTCATGTATCTGCTGCCGGCGAAAACCGGAGACGTATCTTATATATTCCTTGCGAAAGGCCGCCTGAATATTCCTCTCTCTGAAGGGACGGCTACCTTATTCGCCTCGCGCTTCTATGACTTTGGCATCATCGCGCTCATCCTCGCGTCCATTCTGCCGTTTTCGAGAAATGGAATGCCAGAATGGATATATCAATCAGCAGTCATTTTTTGTTTGCTGGTCCTGCTCGGATCGCTTGGAGTTTTCCTATTTATCAGATACTCGAAACCAATTTTACCCAAGGGAACCAGTAAGAATTCATTTATTATTCGCATCCAACAAGCATGGGAGAAATTCATCGCCGGCTTGCGCGAAATTCAAACGAATGGCGCCAACCTGCGAGTTGCACTCATTACGTTAGGAATCTGGTTTTGTCTCTATTCTGATTATTACTTCATTGCACAGAGTCTTGGCACGCCTATTACTCTCTTTCATATTTCGATTATTTCAATTGTTATGGTTCCGCTGACATTACTTCCATTACAAGGATTTGCAAATATCGGCACACACGAAATCGGCTGGGCGTCGGTGTTAGTGGCTTTTGGCTATCCATATGACACGGCGCTCGCGATTGCCGTTGGTTCGCACTTTATTTTACTATTGTCTGTTTTACTGATGGGTGGTTTTAGCTTTCTACTAACGCAGTCATCATTACTACATTCCAATCAAGAGGAAGTCAATGACCGTCCTTAAACTTCCGGAAATTGAACAATCACCGGATAAAACAAAAATTGTTTGCGATAACAATGTACATATTGAGTTGACGTCAATCCCAGTCCGCTATTATCGTCACGGCTGGCAATCTTGGTCCCTCGCTGCCTGGACAGATCTCACCCCCCTCCCCATCCAATACCCAAAAATCATGCACCCGCTGCAAATGGACCCTGTCTATGCCTTTGAAACCCGTCCGCATGGATCCTGGTTGGGTGCAGTTGAGTTCGAAGATGGAAATATCCTTTTGTTGGGAGCGTTGGGACTTGACGCTCATGTAACATTAAACGGCAACCAGTTATTAGGTCAATATGACGCGGAGGATGGGGAGTGGTTTATTGCTCATGGTCACGAGTCTGCTGTCTTTGAAGTATATGCCAATCTATTAGCAAATCGATTCGGAAAAGCACAAAAGAACGCTGCTCCGCGTGTTTGGTGCTCGTGGTATAGCCTGTACACTGCAATTGACGAGCCAATTTTGCATAAAATTTTCGATCAACTCGATGATCTTCCGTTTGACGTTCTACAAGTGGACGATGGATGGGAAAAAAAAGTGGGCGATTGGGAAACAAATAAAAAATTTCCTGCTGGCATGACCGCACTAGCCGATAAGATAAAATCCACAGGCCGAAAAGCGGGTTTGTGGCTGGCACCTTTGGTTGCCGTGCGGTCATCCCAATTATTCCGTGAACATGCCGATTGGTTTTTGCGAAATGATAAGGGTCGCTTTGTCTCTGCTGGGTTCAATTGGGGCGAGCATCTTTATGGTCTTGATACAACACATCCTGAGGTATTGAATTGGCTTGCCAATCTGATAAAGCGGGTCCGTGCCTGGGGATTTGACTATCTTAAACTCGACTTTCTCTATGCCGGAGGATTACCTGGCAAACGCTACAGCGATATACCGCGTGAAGCCGCATATCGAAACGGATTGAAAGTGATCCGCGAAGCCATGGGTGAAGACGCATTCTTGCTGACCTGCGGTGCGCCTATCATTCCGTCCATTGGCTTGTGCGACGCGATACGTGTTGGGCCTGATGTAGCACGTGGATGGGAGAACCGACGCGACGCAGTCCTGCTCTCTAACCCGGCAATTCCTGGAACGAAGAACGCTATCCGTACATCGATCAATATGCTTTGGCTCAATCATCTCGTACAGACTGATCCTGATGTAGTGTATTTCAGCACGAAAAAAAATTCGCTCAAACCTGAACAAAGGCGGCTCCTGCAGGACCTAGCGCTGGTGTGTAAATTCAAGGCGACCTCAGAATTACCGCAATGGCTTACCAAGGAAGATAAAGAACAATTACGTGCCTTCCTGGAAGACGTTACTGAAGTAAAACCAATGGGTCGTTATAAATTCCAGATCGGCCATCGTGATGTAGATTTTAGCCATGTAATCGGCTTACCACACCCTCCAAGAGGATTCGAAATCATCCTTGCCAAACTGACTGGCTGGCTGGGAAGTCACCCCATGATATTGCGAACGGTAAATAGACTGGGAAACCGTTTGTTTGAAAGGATGAAAAACGAGTTATAAACAAAAGCGACCCTGACGGGTCGTTTTTGTTTATCTATATATTTCATGTGTCTTGGCGACAATGACGCCGCAAAAAGACAAACTAGGCAGGCACCATTTCTGCTTCAGCAGCTTCGATCATTACCCCAGCCAGCGTAGTGTATGCAACTACCCAGGCTTCCTTTAATTCAGGTGTAAAGTCTTCGCCTAGATAATGCTCAAGAGTCCAAAGGAAGGCTTCTGCAACCGGTTGGTAATGTTCAGCGGTAATACCATAACCGGCATGACGTTTTCCAAGCGCTTGCACAGCAGGCAGGATTTTCTCCAAGTTTTTGAGGCTGCCCACAGCCAGTCCCAATGTGCTCATGAGCATCGCGCCCTGTTTACTCATATCATGCTTGAATAGTGACCTGTAATGAGGGGCAATCTCAAACAGACGCTGGTAAAAGGTCTCAGCGGCCTGGTCAGCGATAGGACGCACTTTTTCAAAAGACGCCTGGACGAGTTCAATCTGTTGTGTATTCATTCTTTCTCCTTCTATTGGCGGATGTTTTATCCGCATTCGTTAATATGCACCTACTTTATCAAAATGAGCGTTGACAAAGTTGTCATTTGTTGACTCTTTGTGTTGACTCTCTAGTGCTCTCCCCCTTCGTCGTAGCGTTCAAAGCTATCCAATACACTGACATACACCGCCACATCTGCAATGTGTGGGATAGTCCTAGCCGAAGAATCGGTCGTTTATATCCGAGGCTCTGTGTGCATAAGGCTCACCGGCCGCAAAGTCACAGCGCGCGTGAAATAGCCAACCCAAATTATGATCGTGCCAACAGAGGAATTCTGCTCGCCAAACTGCACAGTAAATCAGCTTGTAGACAGCGTGCCCCAGATCAAACAAATGGTTACTTGGTGAACCTAAGGAAATCAATTCCTCACAAATTGAAAGGACGCCTTATTTTGCTTTCATAATAGGATCGTTTCGAGCAGTGCTGATCATTACTCTCACCAGGGCGTCAAGTGCCTCAGCCCAGGCATCCCTCAGCGCGGTAGTAAATTTATCCCCTAGGTGATGTTCAAGAGCCCATAAAAAGGCATCTGTTGCAAGCGAATAATCCTCCGCTTTCACCCCATAACTTATGTGGCGCTCGCCAAGCGCTTGCACCGACGGCAGGATGCTATCCATGTTATCCAGTCCCCTTACAGCCAGTTCCAGGCTGGTCATCAGCATGGCACCCTGCCTTTTCATATCCCCCATAAAGAGTTTTCGCAGGTGCGGGTTGACCTCGAACAGGTGCGTATAAAAACTTTCAGCAACCTGGTCAGCGATCGGACGCACCAGAATTAAAGAATCTCGTACGAGTTTAAACTGTTCTGTATTCACTTCGGCTCCTCTGGCAATATCCATGCTGGTACGGGAGGATACCATAAAATCATCTATTTATTCCGTGCCCTATAGTAAACAGGTGTAAAATCCCGCTATGTCAGCGCGGGCTTCGGCAGTCACTCCGCAAAGTTTTACCACTTTCGGCGAGTTGTTGCGTTATCTGCGCGAGCGAGCTGAGCTCTCTCAGCGCGAACTCGCCCTGCAGGTGGGCTATCATTATTCCTATATGAGCCGCATCGAGAAAAGCGAACGCATCCCTGATTCCGCCACGTTGATGGCGCGTTTTGTGCCAGCGCTCTATCTGGACGATCAGCCGGAATGGACAGCCCGCCTACTTAAACTGGCAGAGACATATCAAGAGAGAACGCCATCCTCAACTGCATTGCCTACTCCAGTTGCCCCACCAACTGCCCTGCCTATCTTCGATCTTTCGGCCAGCAACCTCCCAACCGTCCTTACTCCCCTGCTCGGGCGTGATAAAGAAGTGACCGCGCTTGCCAGCTTGCTCGCTCGCGATGATGTACGTCTCGTGACAATTGTTGGACCTCCTGGCGTTGGCAAAACGCGTCTTGTGACACACATCGCCGCCCAGTTGGCGGGTTCCTTTGCCGATGGCGCGGCCTTCGTGGATCTCACACAAGTTACTGAACCAAAAGACTTTCTGACTACCGTAGTCGAAGCGCTGGATGTGTATGAAACATCTGAGATTCCGCTCATGATGCACCTGGTCAATGCTCTTAGGCAGAAAAACATGTTATTGGTAATAGATAACTTCGAGCATGTGATTGACGCGGCTCCTCAGGTTCTTCAACTTTTAAGTAAAGTTCCACACGTCAAGGCACTGATCACCAGCCGCGAGGCATTGCGTGTCTCTGGCGAAAACGAATTTACTATCAATCCTTTGCCTGTACCACCGAATGCAAAGGAATGGCAAGCTGAAGATCCGCTGACCTTCGCTGCCATTCACTTATTTTCCCAACGTGCACAGGCAGTTCAGCCAGAATTCCAGCTCACACCTGAAAATATAGATGCGGTCATTGATATATGCCGCAGGCTGGATGGCCTACCTCTAGCGATTGAACTGGCCGCGGCGAGGGTCAAAATGCTCACCCCACAAGCCATGCTCGCCCAATTCGACCGGCGCCTGGACTGGCTTGCCCGCCGCGCGCGCGATTCGCAGGCATGGCATCAGACCTTGCGCAGCGCCATCGAATGGAGTTATAACCTGCTCTCCGAGTCGGAGCGAGTGCTCATGCGCCGCCTTTCTGTTTTTTCCGGTGGCTGGATCTCTCAGTCCGCAGAAGCGATCTGTGCCGATGCTGAATCGTCCGGATCGGGAGTGTTATTGCGCCGCGAAGAGATCCTCGATCTGCTCATTCAACTGGCGGATAAATCATTGATTGTTGCTGAACTGGCAGAGACAGAAACTCGATACCATTTACTTGAAACGATCCGCGAATTTGCGCGCGAAAAACTGGAACAGGCGGGAGAGCAAATCGATATTCAAAATCGCCATCTCGCTTTTTATTGCACATTTGCCAAAGAGGCCGAAGTCCGGATAGAGGGGGCAGATCAAGTCCTCTGGGCGAACCGCTGTGAGGCTGAACACAATAATATCCGCGCGGCACTTGAATGGTCCGTGAAAGACAATGCTAAATATGATAAGGGCCTACAGCTGGCAGCCTCCATTAGTTTGTTCTGGATATTTCACAGCCATTTTATCGAAGGGCTGGAAAGAATCAATGTATTCTTATCAAGGATAAACGACATATCAGACAAGCTCTTGAGGGCAAAATTACTTTATCGGTCTGCGCGTTTGCTTTATTGGCGAAGCGAATATCTTCGTGCACTCGATTTATGCGAACAAAGCGTTGCCTTATGTAGGGAGATTGATGAACAACGTCAACTTGCGGTCGCTTTGTATTATCAGGGAGAAATCCTGGTCTACCTGAACGATCTAACCTCTGCGCGGAATGCTTTGGAGGAGAGCGTAGCCATGTGCTGGCAGGTGAATGCTCCTGTGCAATTGAGTGCATCACTTGCCTCGCTTGGAGCAGTTTTGCATAAACAGGGCGATCATGCCGCGGCGCACGCTATGCTTGAAGAAAGTCTCGGCATCGCTACGCGCATTTCCGTTCAGTGGTCTATTGTATTCGCATCACGTACCCTAGGAAATATGTTTCGGCTGGAAGGCAAGTTTGCGGAAGCGCAATCCCATTTTGAGCGCTGTGTAGAAATCGCTAACATGATGGGTGACCGTATAAATATGGGGATCGCGCTTTCCAACCTTTCTAACGTAACAAATATGCAGGAAGACTATACCAGATCAGGGCGATATGCAGCGCAGTCCCTGCGTATCTTTCGCGCTGTTGGCGATGAATTGGAAATCCCTTTCCCTCTGCGCATGATGGCTTATGCTGCAATGCACTCAGGAGATTTAACCCGCTCACGCATCCTCATACGCGAAAGTTTAGTAGCCAATCGCGGGTTGGAGCACATTCCTGGTCAACTGGCGTGTGTGGTGGCTTCTGCCAAGTGTGTTCTGGCAGAAAAAGACACGAAAAAAGCAATCACGCTTGGTGCGCTGATTGAGACTAGAATGAAAATAGATGGGGTCAGGCTGATGGAGCCAGATCGTAAAGCACTTCAGGAAGTTCTGGCGCAAGGAAAGAAGAAACTTGGCCAAGCCGCGTATGAATCGGCGTATCAAGAGGGACAATCGTTAGAGCTGGAAAATGTTATCATGCAGCTAATGACAGAATAAAAAAGAATTTCTTAAGTAAGAATGCTATCGTCGATGATTGCCAATGATCAAAAGCCTTTCCTTATTATTTTGATTGAGGTCTAACACGGTAAGAGCAAGATGACACTCACCAATTTACCGCTGCAGCTCACGAGTTTTATCGGTCGTGAGCGCGAACTGGTAGAAGTTGAGCGCTTGGTCTCAATTTCTCGTCTCGTCACGCTCACGGGCGCAGGGGGATGTGGCAAGACGCGGCTTGCAATCCAAGTGGCAAATAACATTAGGGACACATTTGCAGATGGTCTCTGGCTGGTAGACTTTGTGCCGCTACGCGAGCCAGACCTCGTTCCACAGCATATCGCACAGACGCTTGGTTTGCGCCCTGCGCCGGATCAACCTTTGAATGAGTCGCTGCTGAATTTTGTGCGATCTAAACAGATACTATTGATTCTGGACAACTGTGAACATTTAATTGCTTCCTGTACAGAACTCGCACAACAATTGCTGAGAGTGGCCTCCGGACTCAATATCCTGGCGACCAGCCGCCAGCCTCTGGCCGTCTCGGGTGAAATGCTTTATCAGGTGCGGGGTTTGGCATTTCCATCTCTTAACGCCATAAATGCATTCGAG